>Ga0210408_10001063_pt1 | contig 30252 bp, 29 predicted proteins | sample IncBWH4MmetaG_FD_155471 | JGI IMG/M metagenome (GOLD analysis project Ga0210408, IMG submission 155471) | Forest soil microbial communities from Barre Woods Harvard Forest LTER site, Petersham, Massachusetts, United States - Inc-BW-H-4-M | ecosystem: Environmental > Terrestrial > Soil >... | reverse complement strand
TGGAACGGCGGACGGGGCACCGAGCTGAGGAACGGGCTTATCAGCCCTCGGATGACACGGGCTCCCATCCGCCACCGCACCGGTGTTTCTAACCGATTCGGCAAAGCCAGACTTACAAGGATGACGGTTGTGTTTGTTGCCCCGACTCAGAACACGCCGGCTAGACCTTGACCAAGGGCACCTTCGGCACGGAACCGCGGGGCGGAGGCGAGCCGCCGCCCTTGGGGCCGGGGGGCTTGAACCGGCGCTGCGGCGGCCGGCGCTTGGCGCGAGCACGGCGCGGCTCGGGCAGCTTCTCGGGCTTGGGCGTCACCGGTCCATCGAGATACTCGAAGCCGAGCTTCTCGCGGCCCTCGTCGTCCTTGCCGAGAATCACGCGCACGTGGCCGCCGGTCTTGAGCCGTCCGAACAGCACTTCGTCGGCGAGCGGCTTCTTGATGTGCTCCTGGATCACGCGCGCCATCGGCCGCGCGCCCATCTGCTCGTCGTAGCCGTGCTTGATCAGCCAGTCGGAGGCCTCGTCGGACAGCTCGATGGTGACATCGCGGTCGGCGAGCTGCGCCTCGAGCTGGAGCACGAACTTCTCGACCACCTTGATGATCACCTCGCGGCTCAAGTGCGCGAAGGTGATGATCGCGTCGAGGCGGTTGCGGAACTCGGGCGCGAACATCCGGTTGATCGCCTCGATGTCGTCGCCCTCGCGCTTGGTGCGGGTGAAGCCGTAGGCCTGTTTGGCGAGCTCGGCCGCGCCGGCGTTGGTGGTCATGATCAGGATCACGTTGCGGAAGTCGACCTGCTTGCCGTTGTGATCGGTGAGCTTGCCGTGGTCCATGATCTGCAGGAGCACGTTGAACAGATCCGGGTGCGCCTTCTCGATCTCATCGAGCAGCAGCACGCAGTGGGGATGCTGGTCGACGCCGTCGGTCAGGAGCCCGCCCTGGTCGAAGCCGACGTAGCCGGGAGGCGCGCCGATCAGGCGCGAGACCGTGTGGCGCTCCATGTATTCCGACATGTCGAAGCGGATCAGCTCGACGCCGAGCAACGCCGCGAGCTGCTTTGCCACTTCGGTCTTGCCGACGCCGGTCGGTCCGGAGAACAGGTAGCAGCCGATCGGCTTCTCGGGCTCGCGCAGGCCCGCGCGCGCGAGCTTGATCGAGGCGGCGAGCGCGTCGATCGCCTTCTCCTGGCCGTAGACCACGCGCTTGAGGGTCTGCTCGAGATGCAGCAGCACCTCGGCGTCGTCCTTCGACACGCTCTTCGGCGGAATGCGCGCCATCGTGGCGATGGTGGTCTCGATTTCCTTGATGCCGATGGTCTTCTTGCGCCGGCTCAGGGGCAGCAGCATCTGCGCGGCGCCCGATTCGTCGATCACGTCGATCGCCTTGTCGGGCAGCTTGCGGTCGTGAATGTAGCGCGCGGACAACTCCACCGCCGCCTTGATGGCGTCGTTGGTGTATTTGAGCCGGTGATAGTCCTCGAAATAGGGCTTGAGCCCGCGCAGGATTTCGATCGCGTCGGGCACCGTCGGCTCGTTGATGTCGATCTTCTGGAACCGGCGCACCAGCGCGCGGTCCTTCTCGAAATACTGCCGGTACTCTTTGTAAGTGGTCGAGCCGATGCAGCGGACGGTCCCGGAGGCCAGCGCCGGCTTGAGCAGGTTCGAGGCGTCCATGGCGCCGCCCGAGGTGGCGCCGGCGCCGATCACGGTGTGGATCTCATCGATGAACAGAATCGCGCCCGGATAGGCCTCAAGCTCCTTGATCACCTGCTTGAGCCGCTCCTCGAAATCGCCGCGGTAGCGCGTGCCGGCAAGCAAGGTGCCCATGTCGAGGGCGAACACGGTCGCGTCCCTGAGCACGTCCGGCACTTCGCCGTTGACGATACGGCGCGCGAGCCCTTCGGCGATCGCGGTCTTGCCGACGCCGGCGTCGCCCACGAACAGCGGGTTGTTCTTCTGGCGCCGGCACAGCACCTGGATGGTGCGGTTGATCTCGGCCTCGCGCCCGATCAGCGGATCGATCTTGCCGTCGCGCGCCTTCTTGTTGAGGTTGACGCAGTAAGCTTCGAGCGCGTCGCCTTTCTTCTTGGAATCGTCGCCGCTCTTGGAGTCGCTGTCCTCGTCGGCGCCGCGCACCGGCCGCGATTCGGATAGTCCCGCGCGCTTGGCGATGCCGTGGCTGATGTAGTTGACCGCGTCGTAGCGGGTCATGTCCTGCTCTTGCAGGAAATAGGCGGCGTGGCTCTCGCGCTCGGCGAAAATCGCAACCAGCACGTTGGCGCCGGTCACCTCGTCGCGGCCGGACGACTGCACGTGGATCACCGCGCGCTGGATCACGCGCTGGAAGCCGGCAGTGGGCTTGGAATCGCCGGACCCGTCGGTGACCAGGCTCTCGAGTTCCGATTCGACGTAGGAAACGAGGTTGCGGCGCAACTTGTCGAGATCGACGTTGCACGCGCGCATGACCGCGGCCGCATCCTGGTCGTCGATCAGGGCCAGCAGAAGGTGCTCGAGCGTCGCGTATTCGTGGTGGCGTTCGTTGGCGAGCGCCAAGGCCCGGTGAAGCGATTGCTCGAGGCTGCGCGAGAATGTGGGCATCAGGGTCCTTGCCGGTTCAACGTGTTCGGGGCGCCTTAGGTTTCACGTGATCACGCTACTTCGTTCCGTCGGGTCTACTTCTTTTCCATGACGCACTGCAAAGGATGCTGATGCTTGCGGGCAAAGTCCATGACCTGCGTCACCTTGGTCTCCGCCACCTCGTAGGTGAAGATGCCGCATTCGCCAATCCCGTTCTGGTGGACGTGCAGCATGATGCGGGTGGCGGCTTCCCGGTCCTTGTTGAAGAAGCGCTCGAGCACGTGCACGACGAACTCCATCGGCGTGTAGTCGTCGTTGAGCAGGAGTACCCGATACATGTTCGGCCGTTTCGTCTGCGGCCGCGTCTTGGTGATGACCGCGTTGCCCGGCTGGCCGGTCTCGCCGCGGCGCTTGCGGTCGTCATCGGCAAGCCGCGGCGCCGGCATGTCCTGCCGGGCGATTTCGCTGTTCGATTGGCGCGAACGGATCATGGTCCTGTCGTCGATGCCGGCCCCACGCCGGCCTTGCATGTGAATGGGAATCGCTCGCCGCGAACGCGACGCACGACGCCCATCACATAATAGTCATGCCGGCGACCGCGTTCCAGACTCCCCCTCACAAGCGCGTAAGCCTGCGGCGCAACGCTGCACCGGTCGATTCAAGCTAGGCTGGTGCGCGAATGAGGCAAAATATCGGACGAGTAAGACGACAGATGGCGGAGGACAGAGGACGGATTGAGGGTTCAGCTTTCACCTTCTGTCCTCTGTCGTCCGTCGTCTGTCCTCGGAAAGCAAAAGCCCGACCGAGCGGCCGGGCTTGGGCAGTCGGCGGCGCATGACGGCGCCGCGACGAGGAAGCGCGATTACTTCGCGGCGACCTTGCCGAAATAACCTTCGAGCGGCTTGTAGGTTTCCTTGGCCAAGTCGGCGTAAAGCTCGCTGAACTTGCCGCTGCGCGCCACGAATCCCTCATAGGAGGTCTTGAGGAAGTCGGACTGGACTTCGATCGCCTTCTCCAGGCTCTTCGCGCCGAACAGCTTTTCGGTTGCCGCTGCAGTCGTCTCGAAAGCTTCCTTCGAGTAGTCCGCAACCTCGGTCGCGATCGCCTGCACGCTCTTGCTCACGGCACCGAACTGCTTGAGCACGGCGTCCATGCCCTCGCTCCCGTACTTATGGAATTCGTCGAACTTCAACATGGTGGATCCCCTTGCGGCCCGTCGCCGGAGCGGGGCCCGGCCTCGTGTGGGTGCGCCGGCCCGGTCGGCCCGGCATCGCAATTAAAATATTGCACTGCACAATAAAGTCAAGGGCCTTTTTGCAGTGCAATAGACATGTTTGCGCCGTATTGGCTGGCCCAGAATACCGTGGTTGCTTAACGCTTTGGCAACCGCGGCGGCCTAGCGTCGGCGATCGGGTTCTCGCCAGAAGGCCGTCCGCAACTGCGACAGGGGACGTTTCTCGCACGGCGTGACGGACGACTGGCGATCGCACCGATCGAGCGGGTGCGTTGCCGTCGGGCATTCCGCGTCGGGTCGGGAAAAACAACAGGGACGCCGGGCGCTGCAGTTGCAGGCCCGTGCATGAGGGACGGGAAACATGCGCCGTTCTGTCGACCGGCCGGCGCGCCGGATTGGCCGAAAAATTATCGCGTTGACCGCCATGACCGTGGCGGTCGCAATCGCGTGTGACAACGCCGACGCGCGCAGCCGCCACCGCCGCAGCCACGGCTCACATGTTTCGCACCACGGCGGCGGCTATTCCCCGCCTTACGCGGACATCGTGGTCGACGCCAACTCCGGCCAGGTGCTGCACGAAAGCAATCCGGACGCGCTGCGACACCCGGCCTCGATCACGAAAATCATGACGCTCTACCTGCTGTTCGAGCAGATCGAAGCAGGCAAGCTCAAGCTCGACTCGCACCTGTCCGTGTCCTCGCACGCGGCGGCGCAGTCCCCGACCAAGCTCGAGCTGAAAGCCGGCCAGAACATCGCCGTCGAGGACGCCATCAAGGGCATGGTGACGAAGTCGGCGAATGACGCCGCCGTGGTGGTCGCCGAGGCGATCGGCGGCAGCGAAGACAACTTCGGCCGCCTGATGACGCGCAAGGCACATGCGCTGGGCATGACGCGCACCGTCTACGTCAACGCGTCCGGCCTGCCGAACAGCGACCAGCTAACCACCGCACGCGACCAGGCCATTCTCGGCCGCGCGATCCAGGAGCGCTTCCCGAAGTACTATCACTACTTCTCGCTGCCGAGTTTCCGTTACCGCGGCATGGCGATGCGCAACCACAACCATTTGCTCGGCCGCGTGCAGGGCATGGACGGCATCAAGACCGGCTACACGAACGACTCCGGCTTCAACCTCGTCACGTCGGTGCACCGCAACGGCCGCCACATCGTCGCCGTGGTGCTCGGCGGCAGTTCGGGCGGCGCGCGCGACGCGCGCATGCGCGAGTTGATCGAGACGCACATCGCGCGGGCCTCGACCCGCCACACCGCCCCGATGATCGCCGAATCGACAGCGCCGATGCGCGCGATGCAGCTCGCGAACGTGCATCCCGAAACGCCGGTCGAGGTGCCCCCAGCCGCACCGGTGCGTGTCGCGGCACGGCCGGCGCCGATGACGCGCGCGGCTGCCGCGCCGCCGGTAATTGCGGCCCAGCCGGCAGGCTCGAGCGATCCGATCCGGCCGCTGGTCGTGCGCACCATCCAGGTGCGCGCCGCCGCGGTGCGCACGGCGGCGATCGGGCCGCTGGTCGTGCCGCAACCCAATTCAGCGGTGGTGCCGCCGCAACTCGCCGCACCGGCGCCGCAATCGGTAGTGCCGGCGGCCGAGCCCGCGGCCCAGCGCGCACCGCTGCCGCCGCCGCCCGGCGCGCGTCCCGGCGTGCTCGGCGTCTTGCCGGCGCCAAACGCGCCGGCGGAACCCCCGCCGCCGGTCGTGAGCAAGGCCACTTTTGCCGAGCGGATCGGCGGCACGGCCGAGGCGCAACCGCTCGCCGCGCCATCGCCAGCACCTGCTCCCGCCCCGCAGGTTGCGCTCGCGGCGCCGCCCGCGCCGGTCGCACAGCCGATGCCTGCGGGTTCGGGGGCTCCCATGCACCACCTGCGCGGCGAATGGGCGATCCAGATCGGCGCGTTTGCCAACGAAGCGGAGGCGCAGGCGCGGCTGCGCGCCGCGCGCAACATCGGCGCCAAGGTGCTTGGCCACGCCGATCCCTTCACCGAGAAAGTGGTCAAGGGGTCGACGGAGCTTTACCGCGCGCGCTTTGCCGGCTTCGACCGCGACGGCGCCGAGGCCGCCTGCCACCACTTCAAGCGCAACGACATTTCCTGCCTGGCGCTGAAGAATTGAAGAAGAAGCGAATAGCGAGTGGCGAATAGCGAATAGTTCGCTGCTCTCACGCTCGAACCCAACATTCTCGCTTGTGGCTGGCACGCCCGCCAGCGTCATCCATTATTCGCTATTCGCTATTCGCTATTCGCTATTCGCTATTCGCCCCTCACCATTCGCCAATTCCCCAAGGGAAACCCAACATTAACGAGATCGCGTCAATTTAATACCGCTGGCTGGTAACGCTGGTGATGTGAGTTGCGTAAGGAGTGCATCAGCGATGGCGACGAAGCAGAACGTCCTTCGCTTCATTGACGCGCGCCGCAAGATAGGTCGACCCTCCCTGGTCGGGGTGCAGCCGCTTCATGAGGGCGCGGTGGGCGCGCCCGATCTCCTCGGCGCTCGCACCGGGCTGAAGGCCAAGGATCTGATAGGCCTCCTGCTGCGTCATTGGCCCGCGCGGCGGCCCGCTGTGCCCCGCTGCCGCATCTCCCTGCGCGTGCTCACGCCAGCCGGGCGTCCGGCGGTCAAGATACGCTGCCAGTAACGCACGGCTCTCCTCGTCGATGTCCGCAAGCATTCCGATCAGCGTCGTCGTCTCGAGCGTATCGAGCGAGGCGCCCTCGTGCCGGCCGGCCAGGATGCGCCCGCGCATCGCGCCGGTGTCGTGATCGAGCTCCATCTCAAGAAAAGCCGACCGCACCCGCGAGGTTTGCCCGCCGCTGCGTGCGCGCCGGCCGAACGCGCTCATGCCCGGCCACAGGCCGAGCAACGTGAGCCCGGCAATACCGAGCGGCACGGCAAGCCCGACCCGCCCGGTGACCGCGAGCGTGGCGGCACCCGCGAGCGCGGCGGTGCCGCCGGAAACCTTGGCGAAGCGCACGACCGTGCGTGGGTCCGCCCGCGCGAACGCGTTCATCGCCCACAGGATGAGCAGCAGCACCAGGACGCCGAGCAAAAGGGTGGGCATGAATCAACTCATCTGCCGCAGCAGCGCCTGGGCGCCGGCGCCGCGGCGGGAAAGGTCGTTGAGCGCGCGCATGCCGCCCGCCGCATAGGCCGCCGCGGCGCGCAGCAACTCGCGCAGCTGATTTGCCGCGCCCACGTCGAAGCGGCAATAGGCGCCGCGGGTGAGCCGTGCAATCTCCCGGAAAGCCTGTTCGGCGACCGGATCGCCGCCTTCCTGGAATACGAAGGCGGGAACCCCGCGCAACCCGAGTTCGCCCGCGGCGGCACAGAGACGATCGACCTCTTCCTCCATGGCGTCGCCCACAAACACCAGCGCCTGCGCCTTCATCTTTTCGGTCTCGCGGCGCGCGTGGGCGAGGACCTTGCCGATCTGGGTGCGGCCGCCGCGACAGGAAATGCCGCTCATCAGGGACGCGAGCCGCGTCCCGTCGGCGATCCAGCCGGACGCGCGGCATTCGTTGAAGCCGCGGTAATAGACGAGCTGCACCTCGAGCCCGCCGATCGCCGCGGCCTCGCGGAACATCTCGCCCTGCAGCTGGCAAGCGGCATCCCAGGTCGGCTGGCGGCTCATGGTGGCGTCGAGCGCGAAGATCAGCCGCCCGCGCTGGCCCGCCTCGAGGGTAGGCGCGAGAGTGCGCGCGCGGGCAACGAACGCATCGATTTCCGACCGCGCGGACGCGGCGGCCAGCTTACCGGCCTGCGCCGGAGCGGGAGTGTGGTTGCGATCCTTTGCCATACGCGGACGTCATGCCGCTTGAACTTGGCCGAGTATATCAAGTGGCCGTGCCGAGCGCTCGGCGCAATGGCGGGATCAAGGCTCTATTCGGCGATGACGTCCTCAAGCTCGAGCGGCTTTTCGCGGGCGGCGACCCACTCGGCGCGGGCGGCGGCGCGGCGCCGGCCACGCTCGTCCAGGGGAAGCTTGAGGCAGTCGACGAGCGCCCTGACCTCCCGGTGCGCGGTGACGTGCGCCATGCTCGGGCGGGTGCCGAGCGTTTCCCGGTCGAGATTGTCGAGTGCGCTCAAGCCGCGCGGAAACATTGCGCGATAAACCAACCGTTCGGCAAAGCCGTCGACCGCGCGGAAGCCGAGCCGCAGTCCCAACTCGTTGAGGCTTTCGGCGATCGCGCGCTTGTTGCGTGAGCCGAGAATGGACAAGCGGTTGCGCACCACCACCCAGTCGGTGAGCGAACCGTCGACGATGCGGCGCTGGCGCCGGGCATGGCGCACCATTTCGGCATAGTGGCTCTCCCCCACGACCGCGAAAGTCGTGGGATCGACGGAACCGAGCACGTCGAAATCGACGAAGCTGTCGTTGAGCGGCGTCACCAGGGTGTCGGCCATGGAATGGGCGAGCCGCATCAGGTAGCTGTCGGTCGCCGGCGTATCGATGACGACGAAATCGTGGCTATGCTCGGCGGCCGTGACCGCCTCGGCGAAGCCGGCGAATTCCGTGCTCTCGTTTTCGTCGACTCGCACGCCTTCGCCGCGCTGCACGTGGTAATGGGTCGGCAGTTCCAGCTCGATGCGGGCACGGCGGGCCCAGGCGCGGCGGTTCTCCACGTATTTCGTGAGCGTCTTCTGGCGGCTGTCGAGATCGATGGTGGCGACGCGCTGGCCCGCCTTGAGGAGCGCCACGGCGATATGCATCGCCGTCGTGGATTTGCCCGAGCCGCCCTTCTCGTTTCCCAGCACGATCACATGTGCCGTATTCGAGATCGTAACCGGCGCCTGGAGCAACATATACGCAACCCCTCGACCAAAACGATTTCAATATCGAACGCGGATTCCGTCAAGATGATTTGACATGCGCGCGGCGATTTATTTGTTCGCGGCATTGGCCGCCGGTTAACTCCTTTGTTAGGTTTGCGCCCGCAACGATCGAGAGGCTTCCCCGAATGGCATCGACGACACGTCGGCCGGTGGTGGTGCGCAAGCTCGCCCGGCTACGCCGAACCGTCGCGGGCTGGCGCGCCGATGGCGAGACGATTGCGCTGGTGCCCACCATGGGCGCGCTGCACGCGGGCCATCTCGCGCTGGTGCGGCTGGCGCGCCGGCGCGCCGACCGCGTCGTCGTCTCGATCTTCGTCAATCCGGCGCAGTTCGCACCAAACGAGGATTTCGCGACCTACCCGCGCACATTCGCGGCGGATGTTAAGGCATTGCGTGAAGCTCAAGCCGATCTCGTGTGGGCGCCGGCGGTCGGCGACATGTACCCGGACGATTTCGCCGTGCAGGTGGTGCCGGAAGGCCCCGCCGCGGTCGGCCTCGAAGACGCGTCGCGCCCGCATTTCTTCGCCGGCGTCGCAACCGTCGTCGCCAAGCTTTTCACTCAATGCATGCCCGACCTCGCCGTGTTCGGTGAGAAGGATTACCAGCAGCTGCGCGTCGTCACCGCCATGGCCCGCGACCTCGACCTGCCGGTAAAGGTCGTCGGCGCGCCCACCGTGCGCGAGCCGAATGGCCTCGCCATGGCGTCGCGCAACGTCTACCTGACGCCCGAAGAGCGGGCGGTCGCGCCGGTGCTCTATCGCGTGCTCAAATTATGCGCGGACAAGATCGCCGCCGGCCGCGCGATCGCGCCGATCCTCGCCGAAGGCCGCGAGAGCCTGGAGCGAGCGGGTTTCCGCCTCGATTACCTCGAAGCGCGCGACGCCGAGACCTTGCGCCGTCCCATCAAGGGACGTCCGCTACGTTTGCTGGTCGCCGCCACGCTCGGGCGGACCCGCCTCATCGATAACGTGGCGGTGCGGTCGTAGCCCGCATGAGCGCGGCGAAATGCGGGATCCCGGATGTCGCAGCTTCGCCGCTCATCCGGGCTACACTCTTACCCAAGTCTAGGGCTTGGAGTTCGTTTCCAACTCATCCGTGCTATCGGGTTGGCGCACATAAAGCTCTTCTCGGGTCCACGCGCCGATGGTAACGGCCGTCTGGGACCGCAGACGCGCGACAAGTACAGCTCGTGCCTTCAGCATCGCCTCACGCTCTTCGGCGGATTTCACGTCACAATAACCCCAACCCCCGCAGCTCGCGGCGCAAATCCTCCGGCATCTTCGCGGCGCCGGGGGCCGCGCGGTCGAGATCCCTGGGCGCGTCCTTGGCGGCGAGATAGCGCCAGCCCTGGAAGGCGCGATAGGGGCGCGGCTCGGTGAGCTTGGGCTTGCCGTCAAGCACCAGGCGGCAGCGGCCGACGCCGTCCTTATCGACGAACGGTTTCACGGCGAGGATGCGCTCGCGGCACAAGATTTCACCGCGGATCACCCAAAAGAGCGAACCGCCGTCGACGAGCTCGTCGGCGCGCTTGGGCACCATGCGGGTGGTGTGGAAACGCTCGAGCGGCTGACGGCGACGCTTCTTCTCGGCGAACTTTTCGCGAATCCAGTCGCGCAGTTCTTTGACCGAGTCGCAGCCGACGCACAGCTTGATGAGATGCAGGGCCATTATTGTATCATTCCGCTTCGATCACCATCACCTTCGCGCCTTCGGCGATCTGGTTTCCCGGAGCGGCCGCGACCTCCGTCACCTTGCCGGCGATCGGCGCGGTCAAGGCGTGCTCCATCTTCATCGCCTCGATCAGGGCAACGCGCTGGCCCTTGGCAACGGCAGCGCCTTGTTCCACCAGAATCGCCAGCACCTTGCCATGCATCGGCGCGGTGATGAGACCGCCGGTATCGAGGTGGTCGACATCGATCGCCTCGAAATCCTTGAGCCGCACAACGGTTTGCCGGCCGCCGCGCAAAACATAGACCGCGCCGCCCGCCTCGATCGCCTGCGCGTCGGAAGCGGGAGGCTCCCCGTCCACCGCAACCCTGGCGCCGTTCGCCCCATAGCTCAAGGCCGCGCTCACGTTTTCCCCATCGACCAGCACCGGCAGCGCGGCGTCACGGCGCCCGGCGAGCTGGAAGCCGTCGCTCGCGTCCCACGGAGATGCACCGTCCCAGGCCGAGCGCGCGGCGATGCGCGCCTGCTCGCGAGCAAGAAGATGGGCGACGCCGAAGGCAGCGGCGGCGCGGTCGAAGCCGCGCGGGACGGCGCCGAGCGAGGCGAGATTCTGGTCGATGTATCCGGTGTCGAATGCCTCGCCGCGAAAGCCGTCGCTGTTCACCAGCGCGGCGAGGAACGGGAGGTTGGTGCGCGGGCCCGCGACGCGCGTGCGCGCGAGCGCCGTGCTCAGCCGATCGAGCGCCTCACCGCGATCTTTGCCGTGCGCGATCACCTTGGCGATCATGGGATCGTAGTAAGGCGTCACTTCGCTCGCGGCCGCGACGCCGGTGTCAATGCGGATGCCTTCGCCGGAGGGAAATTCGAGGGCGACGAGCCGGCCGGTCGAGGGCAAGAATCCCTTCTCCGGATCCTCGGCATAAAGCCGCGCTTCGACCGCGTGGCCGGCAAGCCGCACCTCCCGTTGCGCAAGCGGGAGCGGTTCGCCGGCCGCGACGCGGAACTGCCACTCGACGAGATCGAGCCCGGTGACCGCCTCGGTGACCGGATGCTCGACTTGGAGCCGCGTGTTCATTTCCATGAACCAGAAGCGGTCGGCGGCCAGTCCCTTGCTGGCCTCGGCGATGAACTCGACGGTGCCGGCGCCCACGTAGCCGACCGCCTTGGCGGCGGCGACGGCGGCTTCGCCCATGGCGGCGCGCATCGCGCCGGTCATGCCTGGCGCCGGCGCCTCCTCGACGACTTTTTGATGCCGCCGTTGCAGCGAACAGTCGCGCTCGTTCAAATGAATGACGTTGCCGCGGCTATCGCCGAACACCTGGATTTCGATGTGGCGCGGCGAGGCGACATATTTCTCGACCAACACGCGGTCATCGCCGAAGCTCGACTTCGCTTCTCGCATGGCGCCCGCGAGCGCCGTCTCGAAATCGGCGTGCTTGTCGACGCGGCGCATGCCCTTGCCGCCGCCGCCTGCCACCGCCTTGATGAGCACCGGGTAGCCGATCTCGTAGGCTTTTTCTTTGAGGAACTTCGGCTCCTGCCGTGTGCCGTGATAGCCGGGCACCACCGGCACGCCGGCTTTCTCCATCAGCGCCTTGGCGGCGTCCTTGAGACCCATGGCGCGGATTGCGGCGGGGGGCGGCCCGACGAACACGATGCCGGCAGCCGCGCAGGCTTGCGCGAACTCCGGATTTTCCGCGAGGAAGCCGTAGCCGGGGTGAATGCATTCGGCCCCGGTCCTTTTGGCGACCTCAATGAGCCGCTCGGCCGCGAGATAACTCTCCGCCGCCGGTGCCGGACCGATGAGGTGCGCTTCGTCGGCCAAGCGCACGTGCAGCGCGCCGGCGTCGGCCTCCGAATAGACCGCGATGGTGCGCAGCCCGAGGCGCTTCGCCGTGCGTGCGACGCGCGCGGCGATCTCGCCGCGGTTCGCGATCAGAACGGAGGAAAACACTGTTACTGATCGGAGTCGGGCTCGGTGGTGCCGGTGGCCCGTGGTGAAATCGGCGCGGGCCGCCCGGCAGCCGGCCGCGGTGCCGCCTTGGGCTGGGCCGCAGGCCGGCGCGGCGGAGTGGGCGCCGCGGCCGCCGCAGGCGCTGCCCCTCCCGGCTCGGTACTCATGATGCTCACCGGCGGGATCGATGCCGCTGACGGGAAGCTGACGTTTGCGCCCGGGGCGGTGGTCGTGGCCGCCAGTGGCGGATGCGCCCGGTTTGCCCAGGCCATCGCGTTGCGCGCGACGATATTTTCGAACGTGCGCTCGGCGAGATTGGCGCGCACGCGGGTCGGGTCGGAAAGCCGTTCGAGGCCATCGCAGCGAGCCGCCGTGCAGCCTTCCCGGGTGACGAGCACCTGGGCGAGCAAGCCGTAGCGGTCCGCCTGCAAGCTGCGGCGCAGACCGTCCAGCCGCGCGTCGTAACCTGGGTCTCGCTTGCCGTAGTCGACCGCGCGGCCGAGCAGTGACCAGCGCGCCGCCACCAGGGCGGTCGCGGCACCGACCGTCTCCGGACTGCCGAAGATTTCCTTCTCACATGCGTTATCAACGGCGTCGCCGAGTCCCGGCTCGAGACACCCGAGCACCGAGTTGGGCGCGAGCACGCGCGCGGCAACTTCGTCGAGGCGCGCATTGAGCGCGCGGCGCGCCTCGATGCGGTCCCGCTCCTGCATCCAGTTGAACAAAACCCACGCCGCCGCCACGGCCAGTACCAGGAAGGCGATGCGAACCACGCCTGCGAGACCGCCGCGGAACAAAGCGGCCAGCAGCAACAGCAGCAACACCGCCGCGGCGGCGATGGCCGCCCACATCGGCACGGTCAATGGCGCAAAGAGGTCGAGGCCGGAAAGCGAAAACTTGTCGAGCATGGCCCACCGCCGGTCTTAATTCATGGAGCACGATCTTTTCCGAAACCGGGGCCACCCCGCATCAAGTGCGGGGCGGGCTTTTTCGGGATCATACTCTGAGATCAATGAGTATGCCGCAGACCGGCAATAGCGACCACCCCCGCGCGTGCCCGCCGTACCGGGGCCCGACGCCGCATTGCCTTACCGTTATGGCGCATGCAAGAACGCCCCTAACTATCCGTTGAGCCGGGAGCAAATCGATGGACAAAATCCGTGCCCGCGCGGCACCCGCGGCCGCGCGCCGGAAATTCCTGCGTGGCTTGGCCGGCGCTGCCGCCCTGCCCTTCCTCGCGCAACGCGCGAGCGCCGAGGATTACCCGGCGCGGCCTGTGCGCGTGCTCGTGGGCCAGGCCGCCGGGAGTTCCTCCGACATCATCGCGCGCCTGATCGGACAGCGGCTCTCTGAGCGGCTCGGCCAGCAGTTCGCGGTGGAAGATCGGCCCGGCGCGGGCGGCAACATCGCGACCGAGTCGGTGGTGCGCGCGACGCCGGACGGCTACACGCTGCTTCTCGTCAATTCTCAGAACGCCATCAGCGCGTCGCTTTACAAACTCAACTTCGACTTCATCCGCGACATCCAGCCGATCGCCGGGGTCTCGCTCGTGCCGCTGATCATGGAAGTCAATCCGGCGCTGCCGGCCAAGACGGTGCCCGAGTTCATCGCCTACGCGAAACAAAATCCCGGCAAGATCAGCATGGCGTCGGCGGGCATCGGCGGCCCGCAGCACATTGCGGGCGAATTGTTCAAGATGATGGCCGGCCTCGACATGGTGCACGTGCCGTACCGCGGCTCGACGCCGGCCTTGGTCGACCTTCTCGCCGGCACGGTGCAGCTGATGTTCGACGTGACCCCATCCTCGCTCCCACATGTGAAGGCCGGCCGGCTACGTCCGCTGGGCGTAACTTCGTCCGCGCGCCTCGACGTGCTGCCCGACGTTCCGCCGGTGGGCGATTTCCTGCCGGGCTATCAGGCGGCGGGCTGGATCGGGTTCGGCGCGCCGCGCGGCACGCCGCCCGCCATCGTCGAGAAGCTGAGTAAGGAAATCGCCGCCGCGGTTGCCGACCCGCAGATAAAGACCCGGCTCGCCGACCTTGGGGGCACGACCTTGCCGACAGGCTCTCCCGCCGAGTTCGGCGCCTACATCGCCGCGGAAACAGAAAAATGGGCGAAGGTCGTCCAGTTCGCCGGCATCAAGCCGGAGTGACGGGACAACTATAGCAGTCGGGACTTACTGCGGCCGGTCGAGCTGGCTTTCCTTGGCGACGCGCTCGTAGGGCTCGCCTTCGCTCTTGATCCGGTAGAGATTCTCGTCCCCTTCCGATGGCAACAACTTGACCACCTGGAAGCTCCCGCTCGTGCGCGTTCGGCTGTACGCCCCTGCAGTGTACTGCACCGTCTCGCCGACCGTGTACTTGTGACCCACAGTCGCTCTCCTTTCGCCTCGAACCAAGCGGCGCCGCCTAAGTCCCCGCGACGGCGTTCGCGCCGCATTTTATTTCATATCAATACTATAACAGGCATTGCGCCGATTGTCTCAGAGCCGTTAACGGTAATATGGTATAGAGTTAATGGGCGGAACACCCCACATTTTCGCGCGTTCCTCTCGACGACTTGGGTCAACCAGGGGAGAGCAACATGCGGGTCTTCCTCGGTATCATCATCGGGGTGTTTCTCACCGTCGCGTCCGCCTACGTCATCGATTCCGTGACCACCGGGCCGGCGACCGCCGGCTCCGCGACGACGGCCGAGCAACGGCCCATGGTGAATTGGGAGGTGGTCGACCATAACTGGCGCGCCTTCACGGAAAGCGTGCGGATCGGCTGGAACCGGCTGACGCGAACCGGATAGCCGGAAGACGGAAGACGCACGACAGATGAGCCTCACCTCATCCGTCCTCTGTCCTCCGTCGTCTGTCCTCTACATCCGGAAGACGCCGAACTTCGTCTCGGCGATCGGCGCGTTGAGCGCGGCCGAGAAGGCGAGCGCAAGCACGCGCCGGGTCTCGCGCGGGGCGATGATGCCGTCGTCCCACAGCCGCGCGGTCGCGTAATAGGGATTACCCTCGCGCTCGTAGTTGTCGCGGATCGGCTGTTTGAATTTCTCTTCCTCCTCGTTGCTCCAGGTATTGCCGGCCGCCTCGATATTGTCGCGCCGCACCGTGGCGAGCACCGAGGCGGCCTGCTCGCCACCCATCACCGAGATACGCGCGTTCGGCCAAGTGAACAAAAAACGCGGGCCGTAGGCGCGTCCGCACATGCCGTAGTTGCCGGCTCCATAGGAGCCGCCGACGATCAGGGTCACTTTCGGTACCTGGGCGCAGGCCACCGCGGTCACCATCTTGGCGCCGTCCTTGGCGATGCCGCCCGCTTCGTAATCGCGCCCGACCATGAAGCCCGAGATGTTCTGAATGAACAGCAGCGGGATCAGCCGCTGGCACGCCAGTTCGATGAAGTGCGCCGCCTTGAGCGCGCTCTCGGAATAGAGAATGCCGTTGTTGGCGAGGATGCCGACCGGGATACCGTGGATATGGGCGAAGCCGGTCACCAGCGTGGTGCCGTAAAGTTTCTTGAACTCGTCGAACTCGGAGGCGTCGACCAGGCGCGCGATCAATTCGCGCACGTCGTATTGTTTCTTCAGATCGACCGGCACGATGCCGTCGAGTTCCGCCGGATCATAGGCGGGCTCGCGCACGCCGACGAGCGCGATGTCCGCGTGCCGCGGTCTCCCGAAGCTCGCGACGATGCGGCGGCAGATGGCGAGCGCGTGGTGATCGTCGGCGGCGTAATGGTCGGCGACACCGGATTTACGCGCGTGCACGTCGGCCCCGCCGAGATCCTCCGCCGAAACCACCTCGCCGGTCGCGGCCTTCACCAGCGGCGGACCGCCGAGAAAGATCGTGCCCTGATGGCGTACGATGATGGTCTCGTCCGACATGGCCGGCACATAGGCGCCGCCGGCCGTGCACGAGCCCATGACTGACGCGATCTGCGGGATGCCGAGCGCGGAGAGCGTCGCCTGGTTGTAGAAGATGCGGCCGAAGTGCTCGCGGTCGGGAAACACCTCGGTCCAATGGGGCAGGTTGGCGCCGCCGGAATCGACCAGATAAATGCACGGCAGCCGGTTCTCGCGCGCGATCTCTTGAGCGCGCAGATGCTTCTTCACCGTCATCGGATAATAGGTGCCGCCCTTGATGGTGGAATCGTTGCACACGACCACGCATTCGCGCCCTTCGATGCGCGCGATTCCGGTGATGATGCCGGCGCCGTGGATGTCGTCCTCGTACATGCCGCAGGCGGCGAGCGGCGAGAGTTCGAGGAAGGGCGAGCCAGGGTCGACTAGCCGCATCACCCGATCGCGCGGCAACAGCTTGCCGCGCTCGAGATGCCGCTCGCGCGCCCGCGGCGGTCCACCGAGCGCCGACTCGGCACGCCGCTGCTCGAGTTCGGCAACGAGCGTGCGCATTTGCGCGGCGTTGGCGCGAAAATGCTCGGCGCTGACGTCGGCGACGGAGACGATTTTCGCCACCCGGCCCTCCTAAAGCGTGATGGCTTTTCTTCGAATCGCCATCCCGCTTTAGCTTATTCCTGGAGCATGATGTTTTCCCGAAAACCGGTACCCACTTTTCGGCATCATGCTCTGACGATGTCCCGGTACTATGGCGCGGGCACGCCGGGAAGGAAACCGGCGCGCGTTTTTATACGCGGGGCGCAAGTTTGCGGGTTTGGGGAGGAAGGCGCGCGGGCGCCACAATGAGGAAGCGGCTGTGTAGGCTGCGCGGCGGGAATTACATCCTCGGATCCCGCTCTTCGCCGCGTGGTAGCCCGCGCTCCTAGAACTATATCACAACGAGCGGCGCGGACCAGCATGGCTACACCGCGGGATCACGCGGTGGACAACTGTGGGGATAATTCGGAGCGGTGATGGCGCGAAAGACCGAAGTCAGCGCGGGCTTGCTCGTCTTTCGCCGTACGCCGCGCCTGGAAGTATTGCTCGGGCATCCGGGCGGGCCCTATTGGGCGCGCAAGGACGAAGGCGCCTGGTCGATCCCGAAGGGGCTTGTGGCCGCGGACGGCGATCTTGCCGCCGCCGCTCGACGCGAACTCGCCGAGGAAACGAGTTTCATCGCCGACGGCCCTCTCGTCCCCCTTGCGCCGGTGCGCCAGAAGAGCGGCAAGATCGTTCATGCGTTCGCGCTCGAAGCGGACTTCGATGTCGCGCAATTTGCCAGCAACACGTTCGAGATCGAATGGCCGCCACGCTCCGGCCGCCGCCGCGCGTTCCCCGAGATCGACCGCGTCGGCTACTTCGCGATCGACGAAGCGATGCAAAAAATCCTCGCCTATCAGCAGCCCTTCATCCGCGAGCTAGTCGAAAAAATCGACTCACCTCGGGAGCAAATTTAGAATCCGCGGAACTGACTGTTGTAAACCGCGCGGATGTGCTCGACCCGCCGGTTCAGACGGGAGACCTCTTCGTCCAGACCGAGCCGTTGTGCCGCTTCGATGGCGCGCGCGAACGCAAAGCAGGCATCCTCATACGGCTCCTTTGCGCGGCGCGCTTCGTACATTTCCGAATAGGCCGCCTCGGCGCGCCGCTCCCACGCGTCGAGTTGGGCGCGATCGGGCGATTCACTTTTACCCAGCTGGGTCATCGATCGGAAGCGAGATACGGAACACCGATCCCGGGCGCACGTCGGGCTCGGCCCACAGGCGCCCGTTATGCGCCTCGACGATCGACCGGCAGATCGACAGCCCCATCCCCATACCGTTCGACTTTGTGGTGAAGAAGCGGTCGAAGATGCGGTCGAGATTCTCCGGCTCGATTCCGGGGCCCGAGTCCTGCACGGTGATGAGGATGTCGCGCCCCTCGCGCACTTCCGAGTTCACCCCCAACACGCGTGCGCCGTTCTGCGTCGACCCCATGGCCTCGATCGCGTTGATCATCAGGTTGAGCACGACCTGCTGCAGCTGAACCCGGTCGGCGAGAATTTTGGGGATGTCGTTGCCCAGGTCGAGGCGCGTCTCGACCTTGTTGTTTTTCAGCTCGCCATTGACCAGAGCGACGACCTCACGGATGAGCACATTGACGTCGTAATAGGCGCTGGCCCGCTCGCCCTTCCTGAACATCGCGCGGATGCCGGCGACCACCTCGCTCGCGCGGTGTCCGTCGCTGATGATGCGGCGCAGCGCGCTCTCGGCCTCCCCCAACTCCGGCGGGTCGCTGCCGAGCCAGCGCAGGCCGGCCCTGGCGTTGGTCACGATCGCGGCGAGCGGCTGATTGATCTCGTGGGCGATCGAGGCAGTTATTTCTCCCATCATGGTGAGGCGCTGCACCCGGGCAAGCTCGGCCTGGGTCGATTGCAACGCGTCCTCGGCGCGCCTGCGTTCGGAGATATCGACGGTCGAGCCGAGGAACACCAGCGGCTTACCGTCGCCACTGGGGATCAGCGAGACGTAGCTCTCGCCCCACATCAAGGTGCCATCCTTGCGCCGGTACTGTTTGACGATGACGTAGTGTTGACGCTTCCCCTCGCTGAGCTCGGTGAGAAACGCGCGCGATCGCTCCTTATCCTCGTCGAGGCTGATATCCAGGACCGTGCGCTCGCGGAGCTCCGCCTCGGTGTATCCCATCATCGCCTGGAACGCGGCGTTCGCCATCAGGTAACGCATCGACGGATCGATCAACGTCAGGCCGAAGGTCGAGTGCGCGAACACCGAGCGCCAGCGCTCCTCGCTCACCCGCAGCGCCGCTTCGGAGCGCTTACCTACCAGGCTGTCGCCGAGAACCCGGCCGAGCTTCTCGACAGTGTCGAGGAACGCCCGCTCCGGCGCGCGCGTGTGGTCGGACAGGAACTCGAACACGGCGAGCACCTTGTCGTCGAGCATGACCGGAAACGCGAACGCCGCCTTGATTCCGAGCGAGCGTGCGGCCTGCAAGCGCGGCAGGCTCGCCTCGTCCTCGACCTTCGAGGAGATCCACACCGCGCGCTTGTTCACCCACGCGAGCCCCGGAAGTCCCTGCCCGCGCATCAGCACGGTGCGCAGGCTCAGCGCCCGGAGCTGCGCGTGCTTGGGTCCGCCGAAGAAAGACTCGCCGGAACAATGCAGCGCCGCGTCCTGCTCGTCGGGATACCAGACTTGGCCGAAATGCCACTCGCACGACCGGCATATCTGCTCGAGACACGCCTGCGCCAGCGCCGCCGCGGTGGGGGCGGAGCTTGCCGCCTCAGTAACGCCGACCAGGAGGTTGAGCGCGTTTTCGACCGCGCGCACCTGATGCGCGACGTCGACTTCGTGCGCGTTTGCGACTTCCGCGAGCATGCCGTTGAAAGCGCCGGCGACCCGGCCGATCTCGTCCTGATTGGCATGCTCGAAGCGCAGGCCGTAATCCCTGGTCTCGCGCACCCGGTGGGCGAGGCGCTCGAGGCTTTCGAGCGGCCGCACGATCGTGCGATGGGTCATCACCAGAAGAACGATGCCCAGCGCCGCCAGCACGCCGCTCAGCGCCAAGGTCCCGATAATGTTTGCACCGGCGACGAGGCCGTAGATGGCAACCGCAGTCGAAAGGATGAACACGCCCGCCAAAATGAACAGCTTGGCGCCGGTACGCAGATTGGCAAACATCAACGCCTCAGAGGGGCCGAAAGTTTGCCACTAGTGTCCCGATTCCGAAGTTCGCTCAACTTTGCCGCACGCTCGGAAGCGAACTTCGGAATCGGAGGACACTAGCGGCGTTATGATTCTAGTGCCGCTTTGAAACCCGAAGTTCGCAAGCGGACTTGCGGCAATGTTGTGCGAACTTCGGGTTCGCGGCACTAGTATAGAATTGGGTACGCCCAGGCGTAAGCGCTCATCACGAGCACTTGCCGGCCCGCGCCCGCTCGGCGGGCATTACTTCAACGCTGGCCGACGTGCCCGTCCTGGGTGATGAGCTTGACCTCGTCGCCGGGCTTGAGCGCCTGGCCGGCACTCAATCCGTTGAGCGCGAGGAAGCGTTCGAGCGGCCGGTCGACGGCGGCCATGCGCCGGGCAAGTTTCGCCGGCGTATCGCCCGCCTGGACCGTCACGACCCGCAGGCGCAGCGGTTTTGCAGCGGCTATTTCCGCCGCCGTCATCGGCCGGAGCGTGTCGGCCAAATCCCGGAAAGCCCGGTCGAGATCGCGCGCGCCGGGCTTGCCGGCGAAGATCAGCCGAACCGCGCCCTTGTCGAGCCGCACCACGAGGATGCGGAACGACCAGTGGCTCCCCTCGGCTGCTGCGGTTGCGGCAGAGAGGCCGTGCAGGTTCGTCTCCGCGATCGAGTTCCGATCGACATCCGGCATCCAGCCGGAGGCAACATAATCGACGAGGCTCTGCTCGCGCGGGATTGCCGACGGCTCGAGCAGAAGCATCTCACCCCCGCCTGCGCGCAGCCCGATGAGCGCGTCGCCCGAGCGCGTAAGCGAATATCCCATCGGCACCGCCAAGGTGAAGCCGAGCCCGGCGTGCACGAACTGGCGTCCGCGCATGACGCCGTCGTTCGGGTCGTCGCCGTAGACCAGACCATCGACGTTGGCGAGCATGACTGCGGCATCGCGCTCGGCCACACCGGGCACGGCGTAGCGGCCGGCGTTGGTCTGCGCGATGTTCAGCCGGTCAGCGGTCGCGGGATGGGACGACGGGATTTCCTCGATGCCGGCGGCGCGCAGCTGCGCAGTGCGGCTCATGGCATTGAGGAAACGCACCGCGCCATAAGTATCGTAGCCGGCGCGCGCGGAAATACGCGCACCGATTGTGTCGGCCTCGACTTCCTGGGTGCGCGAGAATCCGGCAAGCGCGAAGCTGGAGCCGGCAAAGGCACGCGCGCCGAAGCCGGCGAACGGTTCGACGCGAGCCGTGATCGGCGCTTGCAGCGCGGCGTGACGCGCAAGCACGTGGCCGATTTCGTGCGAGAGCACCGCGGCCAACTCGGACGCATCGTTGGCAAGTGCGATCAACCCGCGCGTTACATAGATGCGGCCGCTCGGCAGCGAGAACGCGTTGACCGCGGGCGTATTGAGGATGACGACGCGATAACGCAGATCCGGCCGATCGGAGGAAGCCGCGAGCCGCTCGACGATGCCGGCGACGAGCCCTTGCAGTTGGGCGTCCTGATAGATGCCGCCGTTAGCATCGAGGACGCGCAACTCCTCGCGGCGTTCCGCGGATAGGAAGTCGCCCTTGCCGGCGGTGGCAACCTCGTCGCGACCGGGCGCGGGCAGTTGGCTGTTGCGCGAGACCGCGGCCGGCCACGCGCCGACAACGCAGGCGAACGCCGCCAAGCCCGCGACATAACGAAAACGGCGGAGCTGGCGAACGATGAATCGCATCCCCACGATCCACGGCTTAAAACCGTGCATCCCCCTGATCCCCGGCGCACAAATGCGCCGGGCGGCTTGTGGGGCGCGGTGGAGGCAGACGATCGCGGGCGCCGACGCGCCGGATGTCCCGGCGGCGTCATCGCCTAACGCGCGATCTTATCGGTACAGCAAGAGCCTCCCGGCCCCTTTTATTGTTGTGCCGACCGACAGTTAAATGAGAGCACGGGTTGCCTTCCACTGTACGTGGGTAAGGCGCGGGCATCAGAAAGGATAGGCGACTTATGCCTTGGTTTAGCCGCCGCCTTTCAAACGGGCGGCGGGGATCGACAAAAACGGGCGGTCAGGCCCTCACTTCCTGGCGCTGAAACACCACGTAGCCGGCAACGAACAGCAGAATGGTCGCGGCCACGAGCCCGACGATCTGGCCCCACACCAGCAGCAGGCTCTGGAGAAACGGTAGCGGCGCGCCGGGAATCGCACCGCGCTCGATCAAGGCAAGCCCGAGCGCGGCGAGCATCGGTTGCTGGGTCGAGCGCACCGAAGGATCGAGCACCACCGAGACGATCTCACTGAACAGCGCGCTCGGTGAGATCCGTGCAAATCCCTGGCGCACGCTGAGTACGCCCAAAAGGTCTTCCGCCGAGGCGATGTCGCGCGAGCCGAAGATGTCCGCCATCCAGGGCGAGAAAATGGGCCACAGGATGGTGAAGAACAGCCACAGCCCAAGCGCCAAAAGGGCCGCGGTCGCGGGCGAGCGGAAAATGGTCGAGAACAGCATGGCGAGCGCGAGCCATACCCCGGCATAGAAGATCGTCACCACCAGCATGACGAGGGCGCGCGCGATCTCCTCGCCGCTCGGCGGCAGCCCGAGCGTGAACAGGCCGAGCCCGATGAGGAGCAGCCACAGCGCCAGCAAGCTGATGGCGATGGCAGTTAGCGCGGCGAGGAATTTTCCGAACAGAAGTGCATCGCGGTAGATCGGCTGGGAGAGGATGCGGCTGAGCGTACGCCGGCTGTGCTCGCTGTTGACGAGATCGAAGCCGAGCCCGATCGAGACCAGCGGCACCAGGAACGAGAGCAGCGTCGCAAACGACAGCGGCACCTGTTCGCCCGCCTGGGTGAACAGCCGCAGGAACAGGAATGGGTCTTCGGCGGACGTATTCTTGATCTGCTGGATCGAGACGTAGACCGAGGCGACGGCGGTGAGCACCACCAGCCATTCCAGCACGAACATGCGCGCACCGGTGAGGTGGTCGGAGAGTTCCTTGAGGAACACCGCGCCGACGCCGCGCCAGGGCGAACCTTCACGCCGCATGCCGGGCTCCATGGTCGTGGAAGTAGCGGGTGTAGATCGCCTCGAGGCTCGGCTCCTCGACCGAGAGGCGGCGCAGCCGGCCGCCCGCGTGGACGACCGCCGCGGCGGCGTCGGGGCGCACATCGCGGTCGGCAAGGAGCCGCACGCGATCGGGGCCTGTGGTTTCGACCGAGGTAACGCCCGGCACCTGCGCCAAACGTTCGGCGAGCCCCTGCCCTTCCGCCTCGACCTCGACCGCGAAGCCGCCCCCGAGAACCTGGCGGCCGAGTTCCGCGACCGTGCCGAGGAGCGCGATGCGTCCCTCCTGAAACAACGCGACGCGGTCGCACACGCTCTGCACCCGGTCGAGCAGATGAGACGAGAGCAGCACCGAGACGCCGTCGCGCTTGAGGCCGCGGATCATGTCGAGGAGTTCAAGCGTCGCCTGCGGATCGAGTCCGGAGGTCGGCTCGTCCAGAATGGCGATGGCGACGTTCTTCATCAGGATTTCGGCGAGCCCTAATCGCTGGCGCATGCCGCGCGAGAAGGTGCCGACCGCCTTGCCGGCGACTTCGGCGAGATCGACCTTGTTGAGCGCGTCGGCGATGCGCGCCTCGCGCTCCGCCTCGGAGAAGCCGATCAGGCGCGCCGTGTAACGCAGGTTGTCGCGCGCGCTGAGATAATCATAGAAGCCGACCGAGTCCGGCAGGTAGCCGACGCGGCGCTTGACCGCGAGCGGCTCGCGCACCGGATCGTGACCGAGCACCCGCGCGGCGCCGGCGGAAATCTCGGTGAGCCCGAGCAGCATGAGGATGGTCGTAGTCTTACCGGCGCCGTTCGGACCGAGCAGGCCGAAGATCTCCCCGCGCCCGACGGTGAACGACACGTCGTCGACGGCGCGCGCGCCGTTGTAGAGCTTGGTGAGCCCTTGCGCGTCGATGACGACGTCGTTCATCGCCGGCCAAACCTCGCCACTGCGCCGACCAGCACCAGCAGCGAAACCGCGATGATGCCGATGCCGGTGACGCCCCACAGCGTCGACGTGGTCACGCCGATGCGGAAGGTTGCGGACGCGCTTTCGCCACGCGCGGTGGCGCGCAGGCTCGTGACATAATCGCCCGCGACCGCCTTTTCCGACGGCGTGATCAGCGCCTGGACTTCGCGGGTCTGCCCGGACGCGAGGTTGTCGAGGGACTTGGGCTCGAACGCCACCTTCCAGCCGGACGGGCCGCTGCCGGAGAGTTCGACGTCGTCGGCCGGCGCGGTTCCGGTATTGGTGACCTCGATCGGGATCGAGGACTCCTTGCCGGCGACCGCGGTTGCGCTGAGCACGCCGCCGCGGCCGGCGAGGCTGAGCTGCGGCTGGCCGGTGATGTCGAGCACCACCTTGGTTTCGACGGTCGCATCTTCGGCGGCCGCGCGCATCGTGACCGGATATTGCCCGGCCTTCACCGTGCTGGGCGGGCGCACCTTAAGCTTCACGTCCTTGCTTTGCCCGGCGTCGATCGGGATCGAGCTGAGCTCCTGGCTGCCATAAGCCTCGGTGAACGAGGTCTCGAAATTCTGCGGCGCTTGCGCGGCGAGGCTCACCAGCAGGTTCTTGCCGCTGTCGTTCTTGACCGCGACGGTGAACTCGAAACTCGATTTGGCGGTGCCGCGCAGGTTGGGCAGACGCGGCTCGAGCGACAGTTTCGCGGGCAGATTCTTCGCGAAGGACACCACGATCGGCAGGCTCACGTCGGTGCCCTTGCCTTTCGCGTTGACGGTGAGCGTCTGTTTGCCGCTCGCGTTCGCCGGCACCTCGATGCGCAGCTGCAAGGACACGCTGCCGTTGGTCGGCGGCATCGCGGCCGCGACCGGCTGTCCGCCGCCCAGCAGGCTGACGTTCCATCCCTGCGGCTCGCCTTGCACCGAGAGGTCGAGCAACTCGGGCGGGAGGCCATAATTCTGCAGGCGCAAGCTGACGGTCGACGTGGTTCCGGGGCGTACGGTGACGGAAGGAAAATCCGCCATCAGAAAGAGGCCTTTGACGCCCGCGGGGGCGTCTTCGGCATTGGCGGCCGGAGAGAATGCAGCAAGAACAATTGAAACCGCCGCGAGAATAAGGCCTCGCATGGAGCGTCTCCCGAAGATGATATTTGTCCGTGACTTCCCGCGACTGCCTAGCACAGGCGCGGGGCCGCCGAAACGGCGAAGCCCGGGCCCGGTTATGACAAATCGGCGCAGGTTTGGGGGATACCCAATAGGTTAATGCGCGGGCTTGGCAACCAGCGGGCGCCAGTCGTTGGCGAGCTTGAGCGGCGCCTCGGTCTTTTGTTGCAACTCTTCGAACGAAAGGCCGTCGACGATTTCGCGCACGATCAGTCCCTCGGGCGTCACATCGATCACCGCGAGATTGGTGTAGATGCGGCTCACGCAGCGCTCGGCCGTGAGCGGATAGCCGCATTTGACCTTGATGCGCGCGCTGCCGTCCTTGGTCGTGTGCTCGAGCAGCACGCGCACGCGCCTGGCGCCGACCGCGAGATCCATGGCGCCGCCCACGCCGGGAGGGAAGTTCGGATCCTCGGTCGTCCAGTTGGCGAGGTCGCCGCGCTCGGAAACCTCAAACGCGCCCATGATGGAGAGATCGAGATGCCCGCCGCGGATCATCAGAAACGCATCCGCGTGATGAAAAAACGAGCCGCCGGTGATCAGCGTCGTGAGCCCCTTGCCGGCGTTGATGAGATCGGGGTCGGCTTCATTCGGGCCGGGCTTCGGGCCCATGCCGAGCAGGCCATTCTCGCTGTGGAACACGATTTCGCGGCCGGTTGGGATATGATCGGAGACCTGCGTCGGCAAACCGATGCCGAGGTTCACGTACCAGCCGTTCTCGATGTCCTGGGCGGCGCGCCAGGCCATTTGCGGGCGAGAGAGTGGAGTCATCAGTTTCTCCTCACACAACGACGACACGGTCGACGAATATGCCCGGAGTATGCACGCATTCCGGATCGATGTCGCCCAGCTCGACCATTTGCTTGGTCTGCACGACGGTGAGTTCCGCCGCCATCGCCATCACCGGATTGAAGTTGCGCGCCGACTTGCGGTAGGCGAGATTGCCCCAGCGGTCGGCGCGGTGCGCGCGCAACAGCGCCACGTCGCCGCGCAGCGGTTTTTCGAACACGTAGCGCTTGCCGTCGATCTCGCGCACCTCCTTGCCATCGGCGAGCTTGGTGCCAACGCCGACGGGCGAATAGAAGCCGCCGAGACCGGCGGCGCCGGCGCGCATGCGTTCGCTGATGATTCCCTGCGGCACCAGCTCGAGCTCGATCTTGCCGGCCTTATAAGCGGCATCGAACGCGCGCGGGTCGTCGGTGCGCGGGAACGAGCAGATCACCTTGCGCACCATCCCGGCGTCGATGAGCGCGGCAAGCCCGCGCATGCCGCTGCCGGCGTTGTTCGAAACGACGACGAGATCGCGCACGCCTTTGGCGAGCAGCCCGTCGAGCAGTTCATCGGGGGCGCCGACCGCGCCGAAACCCGCGGAGAGAATCGTCGCACCGTCGCGAATGCCTTCGAGCGCGGCGGCGATGTCGGGAACCTGTTTGTTGATCATCGGGAAGGAAACTCGGTAGACACGGCCCGCGAGGAGCCGTACCCCGAATCTATGCCGGCAAGGGTTCCAGCCGTCAAATGCCCGTTGGGCCGAAGATTAATCGCTGCCGACCCGCAACACGGTCGGCCAGTCCGGCTCGTCATAGGGCAGCACCCAGGGCTCCTTGAGGGCCGCTTCCTTCCATTCGCCCCACGCCGGCAGCGCCATCACCGCATCCATATAGGCGCGCGAGCGTTCCCCGACCTCGACCGCGTAAGTGTGGAAGCGGGACACGACCGGCGCATACATGGCGTCGGCCGCGCCGAATGATCCGAACAGGAACGGCCCGCCATAGCGGACGAGGCACTCGCTCCACATGGCGTCGATGCGCGCGGCGTCGGCAACCGCCTCGGCGCTCAGCTCGCGCCGCTTCACCGGGCGCCAGAAATTCATCGGGCACTCGCTCCGGAGCGCGGAGAACCCCGCGTGCATTTCCGCCGCGATGGCACGCGCATGGGCCCGCGCCTGCACGTCCGCCGGCCACAGTTTCGCGTCCGGGAATTTCTCGGCCAGATATTCCAGGACCGCGAGCGACTCCCACACATGCACGCCGTCATCGTCGATAGCCGGTACCCTGCCGTTTTTCGAGACTGACGCGATTGCGCGCTTGAAGTCCGGATCGTTGAGCGAGATGACCCGCTCCTCGAAGGAAATGCCGGCGACCTTCATGGCGATCCATGGCCGGAACGACCACGATGAGTAATTCTTGTTGCCGATGATGAGCAGCATTCAGGTATTAGGGATCAGATATCAGTGGGTCTAGGGTCTCAAGCTGATACCTACATTTACTGATGCCTGATCCCTGATTTGCAAGTGAATTACGGTGATGGAACGATCACCGGCGCGAATGCGATTCTATGTCTTGGCCGCCGGCTTGGTCTCCTCCGGCAATTGAACCGGCCCGCCCGCTTTCTTCCAACCGCCGAAGCCGCCCCTGACGTGGGCGACGGGCTTAAGTCCCATCCGCTGCGCGGTCTGCGCCGCGAGCGCGGAGCGCCAGCCGCCGGCGCAGAAGAACACGAAGCGTTTGTCCTGCGCGAACACCGGCTTGTGGTAAGGGCTCTCCGGGTCGATCCAGAACTCGAGCATGCCGCGCGCACAATGAAAGGCGCCGTGCATGCGGCCCTCGCGGTTGAGTTCGCGGATATCGCGCAGGTCGACGAACACCACGTCGTCGCGGCCGTGCAGCTTGAGCGCGTCCTCGACCGAGAGGTTCTCGACCTCGCGCTCGGCGGCTTCGACGAGGGCGCGAAATCCCTGGGTGATCTTCTGCGGCATGATTGCGGTCTCCGGAGGATGCATGTTGGGCGCAGCGTGCCGGCAGTCAAGCGCGCGAGCGAATCTGGCATGCTCGGGCTCGGTCCGCCCAAGTGAGCCAGTCGGATGACATTCCTCTCGGTACCCGATTTAGCCGCCCTCGCCTTCTTCGTCGTGGCCTGGGCCGCCTACGCCGGCGTGATCGAGTGGACCGAGCACGGCCGGGGCGGTCTCAACGCGGAGATGGACACTTATCGCGAGTCCTGGATGCGCCAGATGCTGGCGCGCCAGAACCGCATCGTCGATACCCAGATCACCGCCGCGCTGCAGAACGGCAACGCCTTCTTCGCCTCGACCTCGCTCATCGCGGTCGGCGGCGCGCTCACGCTGTTGCGCTCGACCGACGAGATGCTCGCCGTGTTCGGGGCATTGCCGTTCGGCATCGCCGCCACGCGAGCGGAATGGGAAACCAAGACGCTCGGCCTCGCCATCATCTTCGTCTACGCGTTCTTCAAGTTCGCTTGGTCGTACCGGCTGTTCAATTACGTTGCCATCCTGCTCGGCGCGGCGCCGCCGATCGAGGAGAAGGACACGGCGGAAGCGCTGGCCCACGCGCGGCGCACTGCCAAGCTTTCGGAAGAAGCCGGCCGTCACTTCAACCGTGGCCAGCGCGCGTTCTTTCTCGCGCTCGGCTATCTCGGCTGGTTCGTGAGCCCCTGGGTGCTCATCGCCACGACGACGGCGGTGCTCGTCGTGATGTGGCGCCGCCAGCTCGCTTCACCCGCGAGACGAGCCATCGAGCGCTGACGGCGCAAATTACGGTGCCGGAAACAATTCGCTGGTGCGGCCAGCGACGCGATACATCATGAGCCCGATCCACTCGCGCATCGCGGTGTCGCCGCGGCGCAGCCCCTCGCCCAGGCTCGGGAACGGCCGCGCCAAGTCTTCGATGCCGCGCGTGCGATAATCGACCGGATAGGCCTCGACCGCAAATCCGACGCGGCGGAACGCTCCGATCGCGCGCGGCATGTGATAGGCGGAAGTCACGAGCAGCCAGCGTTCGCCGGGCTTCGGGTCAGCGAGAGCCCGCGTGAAACGGGCGTTCTCGGCGGTGTCGCGCGACTCCTCCTCGATCGCGATGCGGTCCGCCGCGATGCCAAGGCTCGCGTAGAACCGGCGCGCCAGCTCGCCCTCGGTTGGGCCGTCGTAGACGAGCGTGCCGGTGCCGCCGGTGAAGATGAGGCGCGCCTGCGGATATTTGCGCGCCAGCGCCGCCGACGCGGTCATGCGTTCCGCCGCATCGGTGAGCGGGATATCGTCGCGCCTGGCCGCGACCACGGTGTCGAAGGCGCCGCCGAGCACGATGATGCCGGCCGGCGCGCCGCGGCTTTCATCCCACGGCGGAAAGCGCTGCTCGAGCGGTACCATGAACGCGTTCGCGAGCGGCGAGAGGCCGAAAATCGCCAGCAGAATGAGACTGGCGACGATGAGCTTCCCGCCGGCGCGAGCGTCGCGCAGCACCGCGATGGCCACGCCCACGAGCCCCAGCACGATCAGCGCATTTGACGGGAGCGCGAAGAAGCCGAGGATTTTCGAAAGGTGGAAAAACATCGGCTAGATGCGCGGGCTTATTTTTTGCTTGCCTCGTACCGTGCCTTGGCGGCTTCGTTGGGCGGATAGAGGCCGGGGAGCTTTTCGCCCTTCTCGACTTCCGACACGATCCAGGCCTCGAGGCGCTCCTGCTCGGGCCCGAGCTTCGCCACCTCCTCGACCATCGCTTGCGGGATGACGACAACGCCGTCGGTATCGGCGACGATCACGTCGTCGGGGAACACCGCAACGCCGCCGCAGCCGATCGGCTCCTGCCACCCGACGAAAGTCAGCCCGGCGACGGAAGGCGGCGCCGCCGCGCCGGCACACCAGACCGGCAGGTTGGTCGCGAGCACGCCCGCCACGTCGCGTACCACGCCATCAGTAATCAGCCCGGTGACGCGACACTTGACCATGCGGGCGCACAGGATGTCCCCGAAGATGCCCGCGATGGTGACGCCCATGGCGTCGGCGACGGCAAAGCAGCCCTCCGGCATGTCTTCGATCGCCGCGCGCGTGGAGCGCGGGCTCGCCCAGCTTTCCGGGGTGGCGAGATCCTCGCGCGCCGGCACGAAGCGCATGGTGAAGGCGGGCCCGACCAGGCGGGGATAGCCTTCCTTGAGCGGCTTCGGCCCGAGCATCCAGGTGCGGCGCAGGCCCTTCTTGAGCAGGATCGTGGTGATCGTGCCGGTCGAGACGGTGCGCAACGTGGCGAGGAGGTCGGGAGAGAGCATGGGAACGTCCTTGGCTGGAGACGGCCGACCTTACAAACCGCGCCGTTCGGCGCAAGCTAGGTCAAAACCCATTAATTCCGTGGCCGCGACGCTGGGCATTTTGGCCGCTGGCTAGGCGCGAGGAGCGATGTGATCTACACGATCATGAGCGACGAGCAACGACGCCAGCGGCCAAAAGGCCCGCGT
>Ga0210408_10001062_pt1 | contig 30260 bp, 35 predicted proteins | sample IncBWH4MmetaG_FD_155471 | JGI IMG/M metagenome (GOLD analysis project Ga0210408, IMG submission 155471) | Forest soil microbial communities from Barre Woods Harvard Forest LTER site, Petersham, Massachusetts, United States - Inc-BW-H-4-M | ecosystem: Environmental > Terrestrial > Soil >... | reverse complement strand
TTGTTCTTGCGGATGGCACCACGACGGGCCCGGATCACCTCAAAATTCCATGCGCAAGTGTTGGGGTGACGGACAGAGCCCGCTTCGCCGCCGCCCTCGAACCTGACTTTCCATCGCCTCGTTCTCCCACCGAGGAATCGGTACTGCTTTTTGAGCGAACTGACATTCCGGTGAACGGCTACGACGTGGTGCTGAAGGGCAAGCTAGTCGACATCGTCGAAGGAAAGGAGGGTGTCGTGGTCGGAGCCCTCTATCGAACACTTGTCGACGACATCGCCAAAAGAGCGAATGACACAACGGAATGCATGTGTCTTGCAGACGTATTCGTTCACAAATCTCTGAGCCGCAAGGACTTCGAGGCCGCCTTCACTGCCGCTGAGACGCGACGAGGCATTCTTGATAACTGGCCGATCATTGACGACGAGTTGAAGGCGGCGGGTCGCCCTTATCTCGCCCGCATCAAGGCTCAAACGGCAACAGTAGAATATTTGCGCGATCGCTCTAAGCGTGTGCATGAGGCAGAGATCCTCGCCGAGGACATTCACAAAGCTGCCGAGCAGGTCAAAGATCGCCTGAAAGGTTGCGACAGTATGCTGGCGGCTGCAGACCTTGTGCGAACTCTGCTGACAGTTTCGCGGCCTGGCGTCCATGAGCCTGCCAAGATCGAGGCCGCGATCCTGATTGAGCTGTATGAGGCGTTGAATGGATGAACAGCACGGATTTGGATTGCGGCGGTTGCTGCTGAACATTGGGGAGAAGCGGCGTGCGCACAATGAAGTTCAACAGAGTTTCTCTGCTATCTCGAGAAGAGAAACGGGCGCTAACGATGGAGTTCGACCTGGGCGCGACAGTCCTGCGGGCGGGAAACGGATTCGGCAAGTCAGCCCTTCTAAAAAGTCTGTATGACACCTTCGGAGCAGAACCTCACCGGATCGACCAGACTTGGCGAAATGCGCATGTTCTCTCGGCGATAGATTTTGAGGTAGATGGGCGATCACACACCATCATGAAGTTTGCGGGTACCTATACCGTGTTCGATTCGGCTGGGAAAAAGTTGCTTCAAACCACATCTGTCACTCACGAGTTGGCACCGTTCTTCGCGGAACTGTTAGATTTCCGGCTTTTGATGACAGATCAACGCGAACAGGTACTTGTACCGCCGCCTGCATATGCGTTCGCACCCTTCTATATGGATCAGGACAAGAGTTGGTCGTCCGCGTGGGAGCCGTTCCGTAATATGTACCTCCCGCGCTCTGCCGCGACACTTGCCGAGTATCACACCGGACTGAAGCCCAATGCCTACTATGTGGCCCAGGCGGAGAAAGATCGATTGGCCGTAGGCTTGCGGAATGCCGAAGTGCGACTACAGGGCCTGACTGAAGCCATTGAGCAGCTTCGGGCGGTTGAACCCGAAACAGTCATCTACTTCAACCTCCAGGATTTCGAAGCTGAGACCGCCAACTTGCTTGGAGAGTGTGCTCGGTTGCTCGATCAACAAGCGACGTACAGGGTAAAGCTGTCGGAGCTGGTAGATACTCGCGCTCTTTGGTCGGCGCAGATTCAGGTTACTCGCGCCGCACTGAGCGAACTTGATGAAGTATTCAAGGGTGCAGCGGGACACCCAATTGATGTCGAGTGCCCGACGTGCGGCGAGCACTACACGAACGATATAGCCGCTCGTTTCAGTATTGCGGCGGACACCGAGGCCCTCATCAGTGTCATGCGCCACGCTCAGGAACAGCTTGGGAAACTCGACAAGGAAATGGAGGCTGTTCGACGTAATGTCAGTGAGATCGAAGTGACGGTTTCTCGGGTGCGAGCAGTATTATCCACGCGCAAGAATGACCTCACTTTTGGAGAGGTTGTCGCTGCGGAAGGCCGGAATGCCGCGTCTCGTGTCCTGCGCGACCGAATAAAGGAAGTGGAGGGCGAGATCGGCGTACTCAGTAACGGAATAAAGCAAATTGCCGCTGAGATGCGCAGATCGGTGGACAGAAAGCGATCACGAATGATTAAAGAGTTTTTCTCCAGCCGATTCGTTAGCTTCGCACAGGAGCTTGATGTTCGGATTGGGGACGACCGGTCCGCTTCCATATCGACGACAACGCACGCGAGGGGTAGCGAGGGTCCAAGAGGCCTCGCGGCTTACAGCTATGCGATCCTTCATACGGCGAGAGAGTTTGGATCATCGGTCTTCTGTCCGTTGGTCATAGATGCCCCCAATCAGCAGGGCCAAGACGCAACACATCTGCCTGCAATCATTTCCTTCCTGGTGAAGAGAAGACCCCCGGGCTCCCAGCTGATACTTGGCGTTGAGGAAGCCGCCGGCATCACGGACAATGATGCGCAGATTGCGAATGTCGGCGTCCGGAAAAACCAGCTCCTTGACGAGGCGCAGTTCGAGCCCGTCCGTCAGCATCTTCGTCCGTATTTGGATCAGCTCGTGACATAGCTATAGCTAAGGAGCCTACCTGTAAAACGACGGTCAACCTCGGCGCTCAAGGCGGCGGGCGCCGACATCATCCGGGCAGAGAAGCAAAGCGGCACCACGAGGAAGGCGCCGGACCGAGCTGCAAACCGTGCTCGATTTCCTCCGCGACGGCGACAGTCTCTTAGTGACGCGGGTCGATCGTCTGGCGCGAAGCATCGGCGACTTGCAGGACATCGTTCGCGCCGTGAAGGCCAAGGGCGCAAGCCTCAAGGCGACGGAGCAGCCGATCGATACCGGCACGGCCGCGGGCAAGGCGTTCCTCTATATGCTCGGCGTCTTCGCAGAGTTTGAGACCAACTTGCGCAAAGAGCGCCAGCTCGAAGGCATCGCCACAGTCAGGCTGCCTCGAGCGGCGTCCGTATTGAGGGGAAAAGCGGAAAACATATGCTCGTACTGAGTTCTTCTCAGTTGACCCAATGTATGGTCCGGCCGTGCGGTGCAAGAGGTTTTCATCGATCTGGCAAATGCGGTCTTGCATCAATGTATGTGGGGGCGCGAGATACGATCAAAGGCCCCCAACCGAAGGAGATCCTCTATGCGCGCGCTTCAAATCTCCGCCTATGGTGACCCGCTCAAGGTCTTGGAACTCGTTGATGTCCCGGAGCCGGGTGTGCCGGGAGCGGGCGAGGTCCGAATCGACGTCGAACTGGCGCCCCTGAATAAGCATGACCTCCTGTTCATACGCGGCTTCTTCGGGGGCCCGCCGGCGCCAACTGTCGTTGGAAACGAGGGGTTCGGTCGGGTTGCAGCGGTAGGTTCTGGTGTTGCCAACGTTAAGGTCGGCGAGCACGTGCTAGCGCCAAATTTCGGGCTGACCTGGAGGGAGCGCCTGATCGCTCCGGCCCAGGGGCTCTTCCCGCTACCTGACGGTGATCGGCTACAGTTCGCGCAGCTCGGCAGCAACCCACCCACGGCCGCGCTGATCCTCAGCGAATATATGAACCTCAAGCCCGGTGATTGGGTCGTTCAAAATGGAGGAAATTCCGGCGTCGGCCGGTCTTTGATCGCGATTGCGAAGCTGCGTGGCATTCGAACGATCAGCCTCGTGCGGCGGCGCGAACTGATCGACGAACTCAAGGCCGCGGGAGCAGACTTGGTGCTCATGGACGAACCGGCCACAGTCGCGGAGGCGGCGCGCGTTATCGGCAAAGGTTCGGTTCGGTTGGCGGTTGATACATTGGGCGGTGATGCGACGGCAACGCTCGTTCAGATGCTGTCGGATCGCGGTGTGCTCGTCACCTACTCTGCGGCAAGCGGACAGCCGCTGGCGATCAACGCGCTTCTCCTCATTGGCAAGCAGCTGACAGTCAAAGGCTTCTTCCTGGGCCACTTCGATCATATGTCGAAGATTCTCCCAGCGCAGATCGAAGTCGCGCCTCTCGTCGCCTCCGGGGCGCTGCGCGTTCCCGTCGCCGCGGTTTATCCGATGTCGAAAATCAAGGAAGCCGTCGCCCATCTGCTCAAGGGCGGCAAGATCCTGATCGACGTCGCCAGCGCATCCAATGGGTAGCATTACCCACGACCGCGACGAGGTGATCGAGTGAGGTCCGCCGACCTCCAGTTTTGGCACCTTTCGGACCTCCAGCGACGTCCGCTCTATGGTCGCTGTCAGGGCAGAACCGGACTCATGCGTCGCAGCAAGAGCGGGACCACTCAATCGTCTCGTCGGCAGCGACGAACAGCTTATCCGGCAGATCAGGGAACATGGACTAAGGGCCCATAGTAGGCGCCCCAGTGGCCCCACACATCGCGCTCCCCATGCCCACGCAAACCGCTAGGTTGGGAGCAGGGTTGCCCGTCAGTATAACGCGCGCCAGCGGTGGTGCACGCGTTGGCGTCTTCAGTAAGGCGTCGTGAAGTCACGTGGTTCTCGCGAGCCATGGCGGGAGCTGCTAGCAGGGCTGTGGCGATCAGCGCAGCCAACAACAATTTGAGTCTAGCCATTCAATCTCTCCATTGAATCAGTCTAGAATCATGTCGCCAGGCCAGGTTTCGCTGGCCGCGTTCGCCTTGGCTTGCCCATCGCTGATCGCGCTGGGAATTTTAAGATCGAAAGGGAGTGGACGACAAAACCGGACGTTCTGCTCGCGGCAGATATCTTGAGTATCGGGATGTATCGCGCGTGCCGCAAACGCGGGCGTCACGCTCAACAGGACAACCGAAATGGCAAATGGCCTTATGATAGTCATCAAACGCATTTTCTCGCTCCTTCTTGTTAGCGCTTCTGCGCTTCAATAGTTCAAACCGACGGCCGTGCGCAGAGCGCGATGGCTCTTACCGCTCACTACTGACGTAGGGTCAAATTTCGCGAACACTGCTAAATTTTTGTTTAGAGACAGTGCGGCTGTGCGATCCGCATGTTGTCGCGCGTAGAGTCCCTCCAGTTTGCGTTGAAATCCATCGCGTCGCCAAAGCGTGATGAGATGAGATTTTGGTCATGTCCTGCGTAGCGAAGTAGTTGGCGCATTCGGTGCGTGCGCGGCATCACACTCGGATGAGGTCATTCGAGTTTCGCGAGAGGGTGTTTCGTGGAATTTCCAGGGCAGGCTCACCTTTACTCATGGAGATCACAAACATGAGATGGACAACCGTGAGAACTTGGTTTTGCTGCTATCGCTGTCATCGGGATCGTCTTCGGTGCGATCCACCTTGCATCCCTCACCGACCCGGTGGACCGGTGCGACGAACATGAGATTCGCGTACGATAGGAAATGTCAAACTCGGATAGTGTGCCACTTCCGCTCAGGGTCAGACTCGGAAAATCTCGCGGCGAGCATAACGAGTCCGCTTGCCCTCAAGCAGCCGACATAAGCGCTGGTCCACGGGAAGGTCCGAGTCGGGCCAGAAGCCGACATCAGGAAGGGGCAGGAAAGCGGCCGCGCAGCCTGACTGCAAGCGCCATCAGCAGCGAGCCTACAAGGGAAAACCAGATGATCGCCATATCGCACGCGGCAGCGAGGAGTAAGAGCCAGCGTTTCCGCATCGGGCGAGCCTCCGCATCGAAGCGGACCACCGCACCAACCAGGTGGCGGCATGATCCGCGCCTCCGTTCTCAGAAGCGGAAGCGCACGCCGACCGTCGGATCGATATTGTTGTGCTGCAGAAAGCCGAAGGCCAATCCGCCGTTCACCTGATTGTACATCAGTCCGAAATAAGCATCCCATTTCGGCGCAAATCGCCAATCGACCGCGGCGGAGATTGCGTCATACGTGCCGGCGCATTGCGGATGTTGGCTGCCGAAGCAGGGCGCTCGCCCCAGAGCGGCGGTGCCGAAAAAGTTATTTTGGATGTAGTGGTAATAGCCGGCGATCACGTCCAGATCATCCCTCACCGCGTATTTCCCGCCGATCCACATGATCTGCAACAGCTCATTGCCGAGACCATCCACACCGAAAGCTGTATTGTTGATGTTCGTGTTGTTGAACGCCGTGCAACCTGCGCAGACGAAATTTCCTGCGACATCCGTGAACGCGGTCTGTGGATCGCTTGGCGCCGCAAAGCGAATATATTCGTAGCCGGCAAAGAGTTTCAGCGGCCCGGTCGTGTATTTGGCGACAAGCATGGCCGCGGTGTTGTTGGAGATCCGCGCTGTGAGCGCCTGCGGCAGGAACGGCGGAATCGGCGTCCCAAAGGCATCATTGGTTCCTGGCGCAAGCGACACCGACACGGAATCCCGGAAAAAACTGTAGATGGCGTCGAACGAGAACGTACCTTTGCCAAACGTCGGAATATCGGCTCCCACGCCGAGTTGGTAGCCTCCGTTAGAGGCATTGTTCTGGCCATAGCCGCCGAACTGCCACAGCGCCGCCGCCCGGAACTCGCCGACAGTGACTCGGTATTTCAGCGAGGTCGAGTTTCTGCAATTTTCGGTATTGCCGCCGCCGCAGGTGATTCCCTGGAATCCGATCGGCGAGAAGGCGTAGGAGGCACCGAACGGATCGTAGTCGAAGACGGCATCGAGCGTCAGCGAGTTCTGGCGAAATGCCGTCAGCGTGCCATAGGTTGGAGAGCTGAGACCCACATAGCCTTGGCCGTTGTACCATTGGCCAGCCCGGCTCGAATCCGCGTAGGCGGTCTGCATATTTTGCGGAAGGCCGGCATCGCCCGCAACTGATCCGGGTCCATTGGAGAGGCGCAGCGAAGCGGGGTCAAAGCCGGCGTCGAGGTCAAAGACGACCGACAGATCCTTGGCGATTGGCTCGTTTCCCTTGATGCCGACGAACGAATTGCTCAGAGCGTTCGGTGCGACGCTCCAAGTTGGGCCCCTGTTTTGCCTCTGGATCAGGTAGGAGCCTGCGACAGCGGACAATTGATTAAACGGAGTGCCGTGGCTTTGCCAGCCGACTCCCGTGTCGACAATGCCAAACACGGTGATGCCATACCATGAGAGCTGGCAGTTCGTCGTGAAGAAATCAGTGGGATCCGTACAGGTAGGCGGCGTGGAGGGGTTCGTCGTGGAAGGCGGCGCCTTCGTCGGGATGGCATCGGCTGCGCGTGCAATCGCTGCGCCGAAGAGGACAGCGCCTGCAAGGATGGCGGCACAAAGACCGAGTTTCACCACGAGAACGCTCCGCGAAGCGGGACATCGCTACCGTCAAACTCACGCGTCAATCATCTGCGCCGCAATGCCTCAGGTTAATCTGGACGCGCGCAAATAAGAATTTCCGTTTCTGTTGCGACAGCGCCACACCGGGCTCCGTGAATAACCGCTCAACCGCCCTGCACCGGCATTTCATCATTTCTCTTATTGAAGCGCAGCGATGGTTTCTCTGACCAGGCGCTCGACCGCGACGCGGTCGTCATTTGGCGGATAGGCCAACCGATCTTTACGATTCGCGGGGTCGTCTGGGGGAATGACGATCGTATATTGGCCCTGCCAATGGCCATGAAGCTGTCCGGTGGCATGCCGGGCCTTGACGCCTGGTTGCGTCGCAACGTCGTTGCCTTGCGCCACCGGAAGGGACTTGTCGGCTGGTTCTTCAACATCGCGGGTTAAGGTCGCCAGCATGCAAATTGCAAAGGTGAAACACTCCAGACGCTGGCCAGTTTGCCGGAGGTCTGTTCAACAATCCTCCCTGCGGACCGGCAACCTGGCGCTGAGAGGCAAGGTAACACTACGGTACGGCCAGTTACCTCCCTGCCACTGCACATGGCAGGAGTTCATTCAAGCTCGCGGCCCAGCGGCGGGGGTGATCACGGCGCCTAAGTTGCTCGCGGCTGAAGCGGTCAATAAGCAACGGCACTCGGTGCCCGGTACGACTTCCGCTCCGGGTCAAGGGCCGAAAGTCTCATCCGGAGCAAATCTGGTCTGCACTACCCCAGATAGCAGAAGTCGGTTCCAGCCGTGAAGATTTCTCAGTCGGGCCACCAACGGAAGTCGGCTTAGCCGACGGGACTACGCGCCGCGATACTCGGAGCGAAGGTTGCTCGCATCAACAACGTCCGCGCCCATGTGCCTGACGAACACCGCCGTCAGTTGGCCTATCAAGGGTCTGAGTTCGGAAGTACTGAGTCGATCGGGGTCGAAACCGTCAGCCACGATGAGCCATCTTGCGAATTGATCCGCAGAAACTGGGCCCGTTTCTGGAATGAAGTGGGTTACGTGCAGCGGCTCGCCATCCTTGACGCCGCCACAGTAACCTAGCTTGACGCAGAACTCGTGCATCATCCCGTCGAATGCATTTGGATGTCCCATCCAAACTCCTGCTGGTCTGACGCAGGATAACCCAATTCATCGGTCCTGCTCAGGTCTGCATCGGGCCAACTCCGGACGCTCAACGTTTGCTGGCAAAAAGCCGGCGCTGGGCGGAATTGATGCAGTAATCGTCCCAGTCGACCTCCCTTTTCGATGCTGGCAGATATCGTTTCCGGTCCGCATACTCGTAGTACAGCGTTCCGTGGATACCTTGCGCATCGCGCTTCAGAATGGGACGCTCCCATGCGGGCAACAATATGCGCAAAGCCTGCTCTTCCCCAACACGTTCGGTAAAGTCCTCGATCAACTCCATGTCTTGGCCGTCACCGGGAAAGATGGCAGCGAACTCCTCTTCGGTTACTTGGAACAAGCTGAATGTCGCGTTGTTCGCGCGATCTATGATCTGGATGTTCTTCAATCTCTGCTCCCGCGCGTCCACGAGCACACGCTCTTTAGTGCCTACCTCCAACGCCCGCAATGGGTCAAGGGCCGAAAGTCTCACCTGGAGTAAATCTGGTCTGCACTACCCCAGATAGCAGACATCGATTCCAGCCGGGAAGATTTCTCAGTCGGGCCAATAGCGGCGCGAAGGCATTGGGGAGCTTCCGCGTTGGGCCACAAAAGTTGACTTAGCGCTCTACTCAGTGATGTCCACTCCTTCCTGGTCGCTTCGGCCGTCCTCGCTTGGTTGAGGCGGCGCGCGTTGCCGTGTTTACGCGCCGGACGAGCGATCGAGCCAGCTCTTCAAAAGTCGCAAAGCTTTCGACCTTGTGGGCCGAGCGGCTCCGCTCGGAAATCCACAAATAATTGCTGGTGAGGGAGGGGGACGGCAACAGAATGTAGTCCAAGATCGACTCGTTATTGTTACCGAGCCTTATAGCGACGATCCATCCCGCAGGCCATCGGGCGCGCCGGCGCAGCGTCCAGCGTACTGGGCGACCCTCGTGCATACGCCATTTGGCCACCCCGAAGCCGATGCTCACGGCATCGTTAACCCGCAAACATGCAATCGAAGGATCAAAGCTAGCGCGCCGGCCTGCCTTTTCGAATGCTTCGCAAAGCAGAGCAGCATGTCGGAGGTTCAAATCAGCCCAGCGCTGGTATGCCTGACGATCATCCCAGCATTTCGTTCTGTTGTAGCCAATCAGCCGATAGAGATTTCGAAGAGTGCCAAAGTGCCTCACATAGGTTTGGCAACGAGGTAGGCCAGGGGTCGCGTCAATAATTGAGCGGCTCAAGCTCCCCTTCTTCAGCAGGACTTTACGCAGACGCGCCAACATCTCTTCTTCGGAAATATTAACGCGGTACTCCTCCAAAATTCTTTTCGCGCGCTGGAATACATCACGATCGATGATCGGCTCGACGCAGCCCTCGCTTCTGATCCAAAGCGCTCTTGGATTGTTGGTCTTATTCCCTTTGAGTTTCTGACTGACGCGATTCCAGACGAGGTTTCCGATGTAAGCCTCGTTTCTGAGAAGCGCGCCAATCACGGTTGCGGTCCACGGCTGACCCCTGTTTGTCAGTACGCCTCGCAGGTTGAGCTCCCGAACAATAGCCTTCTGCGATTTCCCCTTAAGAAATTCCTCAAAAATCCACTTTATGATCGCTATTTGATTAGCTGTTCCAGGACGGACTATGACGCGGTCGGTAGCCAGAAACTTTTGCTCGCCGGCCTTTAGAAATCCTTTCGGTTGAAATTTATCGTCCACAACTAGTCGGTGTAGACCATAACCTACCGGGCCGCCCATTTTAAATCCGAGTCTCGCCAAGCGGCACTCTGCGGCATGCACTTTTGCTGAAAGCTCGCGGCTGAATTCCGCAGCCATCACGCGCTTGATATTCTTGACGATATGCGAAATCAGGCTTCCGTCGTTTTCGAATTGCTCCGCGCAATAGGCAACTTTGATCCCGGCTTGCTTACAGATGAACTCGTAGTGCGCGCTCTCGTCGATGTCCTGAAAGCGCCCCCAACGGCTGACGTCAAGGACCAGGACATGACCGAAATCGGCACGACCGGACCGGACGTCCTCGATCAGCTCGGTTAGACCCATCCTATTCTTGATCTTTAGGCCGCTCTCGCCTTCGTCGCGATAGGTACGGACAATCGAAAGCTTGTGCAGTTGTGCATACGCGGCGATCACGGCAGCTTGGTTTTCGATTGAATATTGTTGGTGGTCGGTGGACATGCGGACGTACTGTGCCGCACGAATGATCTTCTGTGTTTGAGGTAGGCGGTCCCTGTGGACGATAAGGGCGTTTGCCATCGTGCCGCTCCCGCGCGGCGACGCCGCGTCTTCGGCTCGACCCTGCCCGAGCGATATCAAACGACTAGATTTGAGCCGCATCAATAGCCTTGTGGTCACTGCCCTCGCGGGCCAGCACATCAAACTCGCGTCGCTGGCCGAGATACTTGGTGCAGCGTCACCTTATCGATTCCCATCCAAGAAGTGTCGACCTCAGACGAGATGAATAGGGCTCTAGACCGAAAAAGCTGCGCTTCCGCTAAGGGTCAGACTCGGAATAGCTCGCGATGAGCATAACGGGTCCGCTTCACCCCGAGCAGCCGACGCGAGGCAGACGTTGGACGAGGTCTGCGTCGGGCCAAAGGGGAGGTTTTTTGCACGATGCCCGCTGTCCCGAATGTCGCGCGTGTTCTGCTTTCTCCAGAGGGCTGACCGCGTCACCCGTACCCGAAGCCATGGAATTCCATCTCCGATCCGGTCAATATACCAGTGATGCAGCCGTCGGGACGGGGAGGCACCATGGCCAAGCGCGACGAGCCGTACCGGTACTGCATTGTCGAGAGCTACTATCCCGACAGCGCAGTTGGACTACACGGACCGATCCACATCCGGCCGGTCGCGGGCGAGGAGTTTCCGACCCATCTGCATGTCGAGTGCAGCAAGGACCTTGTGAATCCCAAGATTCATCCCGTCGGGACCCGCTTCCGGATTCGGGTGAAGCTGACCGATCGGCAGGCGATAGCTCTCGACATTCATCTCCAGAATGGTGGAGTGATGGACAAGGCGATCGACGGCGGCCAGCGTCATAGCCTGGTCGGGGAAGATCTTGCCCCATTCTCCAAATGGCTGATTGGCGGTGATCAGCATCGATCTACGCTCGTAACGTGCGGCGATCAACTCGAACAGGACGCTGGTTTCGGCTTGATCCTTGGTGACGTAGGCGATGTCGTCGAGGATGAGCAGATCGTAGCGGTCGAGCTTGGCGATAGCGCTTTCGAGTGCCAGCTCGCGACGCGCGATTTGCAGCTGTTGCACGAGATCAGTGGTGCGGGCAAACAGCACGCGCCATCCATTCTCGACCAGGGCGAGCCCGAGCGCTGCCGACAGATGGCTCTTGCCGCCGCCGGGTGGGCCGAAGAGCAGGATATTGGCGCCTTTCTCCAACCAGGCGTCGCCGGCCGCCAGCGCCATCACCTGCGCTTTCGAGACCATTGGCACGGCTTCCCCCAAGGTTGGCCAACGCCGATTCGTACCGGCGCGGGGAGGCGTGAGGGACGAGATCGGAAATGGCGTCCTCAAAGTCGGCGAGCATAGAACCACGCCTAACGTACTGCATGAGCCGCTTGATGATCGCCTCCGACTGTTTCCCGGCTGTCGGTCGCGCCTGGTACTGCGGGCGCTGCTTTGGACCGCCGAGCAAGCACGAGCCGCCCCAAGGCAGGGCTGCTGACGTGGCAGCGCGCTCACTCTTGCCCCGCTTAGAGGGTGCCAGACCGGGGTCACGACGGTCCTCGGATTTACCATATCGCGAGATATCGCGAGATAGCGGTCGGGAAATCCCAGCTTGTGCCTTGTTTGACGTCTCAGTTGGTAAACAAATAATTAACGGAGACGTGTCATGATGCTGAAATTAGGCAGGATAGCCGTCGTGTCCACGGCAGCTCTCACACTCGCTGCCGCCACCATTCCTACCAAGGCCGAAGCATTTGGTTGGGGCGGCTGCGGCTGCCAAGTCGCTCCACCGCCCTGTTGCCAAGTCTATGTTCCGCCGCCTCCGCCGCCGTGCTGTGTCTATGGCGGCGGTTGGGGCCGCGGCGGTTATGGCGGCGGTTATGGTGGCGGTTATGGTGGCGGTTATGGCGGCGGTTATGGCGCCGGTTATGGCGGCGGCTATGGCGCCGCCGGTTACGGCGCCGGTTATGGCGGCGGTTACAACGGCTACTAGTTTACGGGTCAAAACTGGCTGCCGCAGAAATCAGTTTTCTGGGCGAAAAGCCAGCATGCGGTTCCGGGCCTAAGCCTGCCAAACCTTAAGTCGGACAATCCTTCGTGCACGTCCTAAACTTTGGTGACAACGATAAGCGTTTATCGTTGTCACCGATTTTTTACACCGTGCATACTCCGACTCGCACGCCGGCCAAGGCGGCTCCGCTTGAGGCGGTCGCATAGGAGAGTGGCGGCACCGGCCACAAAGTCGGACAAAAAAACCCCGCCGGTGCATTGGCTCCGCCGTGCTCACATCGTTCGACACTGGGTACCGCGCCTTGCTTGGCCTTCCTGGTGGGAGTGACGAGAACGGATTGGATGGTGGCGCCGGCGGTGCCCGGCACCTGCTCGCGCAGCCAGTCCAGATGGCTTGCCGCCTGGCGGGCCTTGGTCGCGTCGATGGTCGTATCCGCCGAGGCATCGATTGCGACGTCGCCCACGAGCCCTCTCCACGGGCAAGTCCGATCAACCACAAAATGCCGGACGAGGCCTCCTTGGCTTGCCTGAAATGCGCCCGCGCGTGTGTGTCGAAGTGTCCATCGCGCGCAAACCTCCATAGCGCTCGGCGCTCGCGGCCGCCTGCCATCTCCCGCGGGTTCCTTCATTGAAGGCTTTCGGACGCCGGCCACGGTGCAAGCGCATCGCTGCGATAGAAACCCTCAACATAACCGGACATTGAGCGCCTTGATCCTGAAATGGTGCCGCACAGGCGCACGTTGAGGTGAGGGCGGAGCCCATCGCTTTTTTCCAGCGCTGGTGAAGCCAAGGCCGCGCGGCCCGCTCTTAAGCTGAACCAGCTCCTGCGAGCAGCACAGCCAGCTCGTCGCCTTCGATGCGCGCTCTGTCGAGAGCGACGGGTTCAATCCGCGAGAAAGTGCCTCCGCGTTAACCCTCAACCTGTGGCGGTGTGGTATTGGCCTCGTGGGGAGCAACTCCAATGGTCAAAAAGGCAGTTAAACTCGATCCTGACGATGAGCTGATTGTCGGTGAGGTTGGTCCGTGGGCGTCGGAGAAGCACGACCGTCTGCGGAAATACATTCAAGCTTCGCGCGGTGCCCGCGCGAAGTTCCTGCCTCCAGCCGGAAGAGGTGGTGCGAGCTACATCGAGCTGTATTCGGGTGCGGGTCGATCACTGATCACGGGCACAAATCAAATTATCGACGGCAGCGCCGTGGTTGCCTTCAATGCTGGACGCGCGAGCGGTCATCCATTTTCCGAGATGCACCTGTCTGATCTGGACGCGCGGAACTCATCAGCGCTCGCGCAGCGCATCAAGGCTCTAGGTGGAGCGGCGACAACCTATGTCGGCGATGCAAATGTCGTTGTCGATCAGGTCATGAACGCCATCAATCCTTATGGCCTTCACCTTGCGTTTCTGGACCCTTTCAGTCTCGCGCAGTTGCCGTTTTCGATCATCGAGAGAATGTTGCGGGTTCAGCGGATGGACATGATCATTCATGTCAGCCTGCAGGATTTGCAGCGCAATCTCGACAAACATTCGCGCGTCGGCGGAACGCTCGACATTTTTGCGCCGGGATGGCGTGATGCAGTGGACGTGAACCAATCAACGGCTGCTCTGCGGGCGGCGTTTATTGAATATTGGCTTGAGATGATCCGTTCATTGGGAACGCACCCCGCGACCGGCATACCGCTGATCGTCGGCGAGAAGAACCAGCGTCTCTATTGGCTCGTGTTCCTGAGTTCAAATCCGCTCGGGCAGAAGCTGTGGAATGACGTACAAAACTTGAGCGGACAAGGATCGCTTTTTTGAGGGACTGTGATGGCTGACACTTCGATCGAATGGACCGACGCGACGTGGAACCCGGTGGCAGGCTGCACGGTGATCTCTCCCGGTTGCACGAACTGCTACGCGATGCGGATGGCGGCCCGGCTGGATGCGATGGGCATGAAGAAATATCGCGGGCTGACCCGCAAGAGCGGCAAGCGAGCGGTCTGGACTGGCAGGGTCAGGCTTGATCACAATGCGCTCGGAATACCGGCAAGTTGGAAAAAGCCGCGCCGGATTTTTGTGAACTCGATGTCGGACCTGTTTCACGACGCCGTTCCTGCAGAGTTTGTCGGCGCCGTCTGGTGTGCAATGCAGGCTACCCCGCAGCACACCTACCAAATCCTGACGAAGCGACCGGATCGGATGGCGGATATCACCGCATCCCTGCCGGTCCTGCCGAACGTATGGCTCGGGACAAGCGTCGAAAGCTCCGACTATCTCGGGCGCATCGATGATCTGCGCAAGGTCGATGCTGCCATCAGGTTTGTTTCGTTCGAGCCTTTACTCGGGTCCGTGGCCCGGGCCGATCTGACGGGCATCCATTGGGCCATCGTCGGTGGCGAGAGCGGCCCGCGCTCGCGCCCGATGGCCGAGCAGTGGGTCGCGGAGATTGAAGCCGCTTGTCGCAAGGCAAGGACGGCGTTTTTCTTCAAGCAGTGGGGCGGCGTTCGCAAAAAAAGCACCGGCAGGCACTATCGCGGGCGCACGTTCGATGAGATGCCGCGCGCCGTCGCGATGTCCTGAAGGGTTTCGCCGGAAACTTCGGCTGCTACCGTTCGCTCGCTGCGGTCGGGTAGAAGCGGTTTATCCAGTTTTGCTTTAGCTGGGCGAAGGCGACACGTGGCGGCATGCCTTGTTCCCAGTTTGCAGGGAAAAAACGGTTGAGTTGCTCACCGACCTGAACTGCGAGCCGTCCCATTTCTGAGATGACGGCTTCCAGCGACGTTGCTTCCATGAACGGGCCGATCACGGCATCACCATCTTTTTGCGGTCGCATCATCCAGGATGACTTCATGTTGGCGTGACCGGCGAGTTCAGAAAACAGCTCGTACATCTCGAAGCGTTTTTTCGATGTGAAGCCATCGCGGGCGTCAAGTGCCTCGCGTACTTTCACCGGAGAAAAATCTTTCATGCGCGCCTTCTTGTCGGCGTGTCGCCAGCGCTCGATCAGCGACGGGTCGCCAGCGAACAAGTCCAACAGGAAGACCGTTTCCAAAACGTCGCGGAGGATGAGTGCGCTGTTTTGACGGTAGCCAGAAAGCGTCAGCTTGATGCTCGCGGCGAACGCATTGAACGTTCGCATCCCGAGGACCACAGCAACCCTTAGGTCTTCGTCGCTCGAATTGAATTGGCGCAGCACGTCGGCCAAGTCCATCGCTGCTTCGGTCACTGCGAGGTGCAATTGCAGCCGAGCATCGTCGGCGATCATGCTACGCGCTTTCTGACGCAGCAGCTCCTCGGCGTTGTGAAGGATAGCAAGCTTTTGGGGGATGATATCTCGGGTCATTTCACGCTTGTGTCGTCGCTTCCCGCCCCGCATCTAGGAGGGTGGTGGTGGCTGATAGGGATGCGGCCGGCGCACGGTGTCTTCCCAGGTGAACAGCGGATTGCGGTCCCCCCGCGCGACCAGTGCGAACGACACGTGATAGAAGCGGCCGGTGTCGCCGTCGAGTAGCAGCGAAGGTAGGCCGATCTTCGATCTGAACTTGTCCACCGCGTGAATCAGTGCCGACAGTATGAAAGGACGGAACCAGTCCCTGCCGACGGTCTCCACGTCTCGATGGACGGCGCGCAAAATATTGAATCCATTAACGTACATCAGCCCTAGTAGCGAATACGTCTGCGCGTAGTGGAAGACCAACTCTTCGAGAGAGTGTCCCGCGCGCAGCGACGAATCCTTGAGACGCCACCAATATTCGCGCAGCGCGTCGTGGTGCTCGATGCAGGCCGGCAGGTGGTATAGTGCAGTTCGTCGGAAACGAGATCGCAGTCGGCATAGAACGATTCCGCCTTGTCCTTTGCCGTCAGCGAGAGAACCTGATAGTCGGCGTGCCATAGAGCGGCGTCGGCGATCTGCTGGCGCAGCGCGAGCAACGGGTTCTCGGCCTCGATGATTCCGAGCGTCTTCGCGTCGAAGTCGGCTTTGACCTTGCGCTTCCAGTCCTCCGAATAGTCGCGGATGCGAGGCAGGTCGAAATAGCTGGAGATGTGCGGCCCCATGAAAACCGCGGTCTTGGTGGCGATCTTAAGACGCGAACGGCCGCGCAGCAGGTTTCCGAAAATCCCCATGTGCTCCCCGTCGGATATCGACATCCTAGCAGCATCGGCGCATTTTTCCACCAAGGATTGTCGGGGTCTGGAGGCTGCAATGGAAGGCGACCGTTGGATCATATACGTCGGCATCGCCCTCGCCTGCGTCGTCTTCGCCTGGCTGCGGTCGCGCTCATTCCATCAGGGACGCCTGGAGGGAATCCGGAAGGCCGTCCTCGATCTGTCCCGGACCTGCAGCTTCCACTACGAGACCAAGGATCAGCCGTTGCCGGAGAAGGTCGATAAGGCGCTTGACTATATGGCCAACGCCATGAAACGCGGAGAGGGTACGAAGGGCAAAATCTTCCTCTACCTGACCGGCGCCGCCATGCTTGGCGACGCGATGGGCGAGGCGGCGTGGCAGAAAGGATTCGACGCCGGTCGGCTTTGGACGGAACCATCCGAGGGCGAAAAGCGACTCGATCTAACGCTCGCGAGATCAGGGATCTTGCCTACCTCGCGCATCTCGGATTCGAGCGCGTCATCCATGGGCTCGCGCATGATGGGTTCAAAAGCGCCGCCGATGCCGAACATGCGTCGGAAGCCATTCGACGCGTGGAGAGCCAGCAGCCCCCGATCATCTCGGACGACCCGTATGCCTTCGCTTTCAACCGGCAGACCATGATCTGGGAGCGCTTTCGCAGTGCTTGAAAATCCAAAGCGCGACCGGATATAGCCGCGCGACCATCGCGACAATGGGGCAATCGACTACTGGTGCATGGTCGTCGACGAAGTCGCCTAAACCGGCTTGATGGCTTTCTGCCTCGACGCTACCGATTCCACCCAGGTCTTCAAGGCGGAGATTTCGGCCTGAACCTTGTCGGGTGAGGGTAGCGGCGTGTTCAGTCCGCGCGCTTCGCTGTGCAACAACGCCGAGCATCTACCAAATGCATCGCGAACTTCTTCGCAGTCCTTTACTGTGATCGCAGTCAGCTTTACCAAACCTGCCGTCTGCACCTTATTTGATAGTCGGCGTAGCACGGGCCCGAGCGCTTCCTCTACGGCTCGCTCCCACGATGTCCGCAGTTGTTCCTGCAACGAGCGAACGGTCGTCTCCCATTCCGCCTGGTTGCCGCGATCGTAGTGGATCCTCTCGTTGTCGAGCCGAGCCTGCATCCCATCGATCACCTGGGCGAGAGGCCGAGCCCGCAGCGGAGGGTCGGCGTTGCAGAAACCGGTGTTGTCCAGCCCGCGGCTGATCGACCTGACGGTCATCATCGGCTTGGGATCGACGTCGCCGCATGCTTCATCTAGCAGGAAAAGGAATGCGATGTCGTGGGTGAAGACGATCACCTGTCGGTGTGCAGCTTCTTCGGCTAGGCGCTTCGCGACGTTCTCCCGGTGCATGTGGTCCAACGACGACACGGGTCGTCGAACACGATCGCCGACCTGCTGTCGCTGGTTGTCAGCTCCGCCAAGAACGCCGCGAGCGCTACGCACCGGTACTCGCCCTCGCTCAGGACGGCGCCGACTCCTGCGCTCGGCTTCCTCGTCAACGTGACCTTGAACCGGGGAATGCCATAGGCGCTCTTTTCCCGCTTCAATTCGATCGCGAGCGACGCGACGCCGATGCGTCCGACTTCCTTCGCGAACTGGGCCCTCAGCGCATTCGTGACCAGGGCTTCAGCGATTTCCGTGCTCTTGCTGGTGATCTTGTTCGTCGTGGTGTACTGTAGCGCCGTCTTGAGAGCGGTGATCTTCTGAGCCCGCTCGATCTCTGCTAGCACATCCGCCTCGATCGTCGAGAGCCAGTGTCGATCCGCGAGGGCGTCGCGCTCGGCGATCATCGCCCGTCGCTCCGGCGAATCCACCTCGGCCGTCATCGCAGACATCCGACGAGAAAGATCCTCGACCTGCGCCGCGATCGCTGCGCTCGGCGGGGCCTCTATGTCGCGATAGGAAGGCCGTGGATGCCCGTCCTGGCGCCGGAGGATTTGGCGCAGACGCCACAGGTTGAGCACGACTGAACGGCGCAGCTTGGCCGCCAGCGCCTCATCGCCGAGTTCGTCGGCCACGAAGCGGATCATCTCGTTCATATCCGATCGGGAAATCCGCGCCTGGGTTAGCTCGGCGACAGCGGTGTCGTACGCGTCCTGAGCTTCGCTTTCCTTGCGCTTGCTGTCGTCCTTAATGAACGCTTCAAACCGAGTGAGCCGCGTCCCTGCCTCCGGCATGATCTCCTGCTGGCAAAGCACGCATACGCTTGACGACTGTGCAACTGGAAACGGTCGATCGGGATAGGCTTCTGCCTCAGAGTAGCGTCGCGCGGCCTCCCACAGCGCCCGCCACGCATCCGATCCGATCTGGGGCAACGGTTCGTCAGCGAAAAGAGCCGTCGAGGCCGCCAGAGCGGCTTCCCGCGCAGTTGCGAATGCGTCGGCAAACGCATTGAGGGCCTCGACCCTTTCCTGCGAGACGACCTCGGCGAGAGTCGACGATCGACGCTCGATGCCGTTAAGCCTGTCTCTGAGGGCGGCAAGCTGCCGTCCCGCCTTGGCCGGGTCGCTTGCCAGATCGCTGTTGAGCTGGGTCAGCCGGTCCATCTCGGCTGTGCTGAGCAGTGCCAGGTTCCGGACTTCCTCAGGTGTACTCCAACCCAATCGTGCGAGCAGCCTTCCGACTTCCGTGTCCGGCCTGCAGCGCGGCTGCCTAATCGCCTGAGGGGTTTGAGCCTCGATCTGCTTGATCTCGGCGTTCAGCTTTTCGCGGAGATCCTGGCAGAGTTTGGCGAGATGCCCCAAGATGCGGAGCGGAAACGGCGTGTAGGCCACGTCGTTGACGTCGTCCACGTGCACGCTCGCCGTCCGGCTGTCGAAGACGCTGACCGCAGACAGCACAGGGTCCGATGGCTGCCCCAGAACCCAGGCCGATGACGCATCCTGACCGTTTACCGCAAAGTCGATCGTAGCCGACGGCGCTCCGGGATTGGCGTCATAGATGTTCGGGAGGACATTTTCACTTTTGTTGCCAACCCGGGCACGGCAAACCTGCTTTAGGATGCGCGCGTAGCCGGATTTGCCTGATCCATTGTCTCCATAGACGACGGTCAATCCCGCCCGGGTGAAACTGAGCGTTTCGTCGGCGGCGAGGGCATTCACGTGCTGGACGTCGCGCAGGCGCCTTAGGATGACAACCGGGTTTCCAGCCGATGTCGCCTTGACGTGCGCGGCTTCGAGCGGCTTGCAGTCGATCTCACCTTTGCAGACCGCGAGCAGCTCGGCCGCATCGGAATCCTCCAAACAGGGAGCAGTGCAGAGCCGCCGCAGGGCGTCGCGCTGCCACAGCGGGCAATCCTCCGACCACGCGACAAGCGAAGCGAGAACGGTCGCTTCTGACGTAATGGGAGCCTGTGTCGGACCGGTCGCCGTTGCAGCCGTTGGGGAATGGATACTGGACATTTGCTGGACACCGCCTAAGCGTCATCCCGTAAGCCATTGATATTGTTGGCGCTCCCTAGCGGAATCGAACCGCTCTCTCCACCGTGAAAGGGTGGCGTCCTGACCGATAGACGAAGGGAGCAAAACCGACGCCTGGCCCCGCGTTTCCACGTAGCGAACGCCGTCTCGCGCGACTATTTGCAAAACCCTTGTGAAATCAAGGCGTTGCCCAACAATCTCACGCGCCGAGGTCCGGCGCGGGATACGCGGCCGAGCCTCGAGCGGGCGAACGTATAGAGGCGTTTGTGCGGACGGGCAAGCCGGCATGGCTGGCTTGCCATCGGGGAAGGTCGAGTCGGCGATCAGATCAACGGTTTTTTAGCAGCCCACAGGGTAACCCGTGCATGGGTGGAAGGACCTTGATGGCTGCACAGAAAAAACGCGAGACTCGCAAATTGCTGGGCCGGCAAGCCTGGATCACGCTCGACGGCGGCTTTGCTGCACGCCAATGCGTGGTGCATGACATTTCCTCGGCCGGCGCAAAAATCCGGATCGAGGGCGCGATCTCGCTGCCGGCGCGGCTCCGCCTGGCCTTTGCGCGCGACGCGCGAACCGGGCGGACGTGTCAGGTGATCTGGCGGCGCGACAACTCGGCCGGCGTTAAATTCGTCTAATTTGGCTGCTTCAATTGCGGTTCCGAAGCCTTCGCGCGGACCGCAGAATGTACCCTTTGCATCTCGAAACGCTCGTTCCCGTCGTGCTCGGCTGCGCCGTCCTGTGGCTGGTCGGGCGGGGGCTGCGCTGGATCGCCTGGCTCGGCGCCTGCGCCATCACGCTCCTGGTGGTCTTTGGCGTGCTGCAGGTCGCCCACGGCGGGTTTTGAGCCGCTTGCGCGCGGGCCTCACGACATCGGCGGCGCGATGAACCGCAGGAACGCCGGACGCTCGGACAGGCGCGCGAACCAGCGGTCGAGATGCGCCAGTGTCGGCCTGACGATGCCTTCGACGCCGAACCAGCGCCGCGCATAGGCGCCGAGCGCGATGTCGGCGATCGAGAACTCATCGCCCTCGATGAAGCGCCGCGTCGCAAGCTGGGCGTCGGCGACCTTCCAGACCTCGGCCTCCGCGTCGGCATCGTTCTGGATCCGGGCCATGTCGCGCTTTTCCGCCGGCGTACGCACCAGCGCCCAGAACACGGGGCGGTCGACCGGCTGCACCGTCGACAGGCTCCAGTCCAGCCAGCGGTCGATGCCTGCGCGCCTCCGCGGCTCGCGCGGGTAGATCGGGGTGTCCGGCCGATAAGCCAGGCACAGATAGCGCATGATCGAGTTGGATTCCCACAGCACGAAGTCGCCATCGACCAGCGTCGGCACGCGCCCGTTCGGGTTCATCGCGAGATAATCCGCCTCGGTGTTCTTGCCATACTGCATGCCGGCATCGATGCGGTGATAGGCAAGGTCGAGCTCGGCGAGACACCACAGCACTTTCTGCACATTGACCGAATTGGGCCGGCCCCAGATGGTCAGCCGTTCCTCGCTGCTAGTGTCGGCCACGTCTCACTCCCCCATTCCCACCGTTCTTTCGCGGATCATCTCGTCGCGATCCAGCCGCGCGCTCAGTCGAACTCGCCCGCAAGCGGAGAGAGGCTGATCAGAGCGTGCGGCGCTCGCGCGTATCACCAATGCCCGGTGTTCGGCATCGACGTCCAGGGCTCGGCCGGCGGCTTTGGGTCGCCCTTCTGCAGCAGCTCGATCGAATGCAGGTCGGGCGAGCGCACGAAGGCCATGTTGCCGTCGCGCGGCGGGCGGTTGATGGTGATGCCCTGCTTCATGAGGCGGTCGCAGGTCGCGTAGATGTCGTCGACCTCGTAGGCGAGGTGGCCGAAATAGCGGTCCTCGCCGTATGTCTCCTCGTCCCAATTATAAGTGAGCTCGACCAGCGGCGCGCCGCGGGTCGAGGGCTGTTTCCTCAGTGCGTCCTCGTCCTCGGGTGCGCAGAGGAACACCAGCGTGAACTTGGCCTTGTCATTGTCGATGCGGCGGACCTCCTTCAATCCCAGGGCATCGCGGTAGAACTTCAGCGCGGTGTCGAGATTGCGCACGCGCAGCATGGTGTGGAGGAAACGCATTTTCTTCTACTCCCTGAAGATTATTCGGTAGATCGTTGGGCGGGACGTAGGAAATAGCAGCAAAACGCAGTCGGGGGCAGGGGGCGCGCGCGGCGCCGGGCCGTCAGGCCGATCAATGCTTTGTGCGCGTCTCGCGGGCAGGCTCGCGCGCAAAAGAAAACCCCGCGTGGAAATCGAGCGCGGGGTTTTCAGGGGCCGACAGCGACTGGGGATTTATCTAAGGGCGGGAGCGCCGCCAGCAACATCGCAAAGTATAATGCAAAACGGGCAACAGCGCCACCTATGCGGAATATGTTCGCTAGGTGACGCTGCCCAAAGGCTGGGCCCTTAAATCCCCAGCACACATATGTCTCGCCAAGTGCCACAAGGTTCAAAGAAAAATGGCGGTCCGGACCGCGGGCGCTTTGGTTCCGATGCAATCCGGGAACGGCAAAGGGCGCCTGGCTGGGCGTCGCAAAACACCGTAAATCCTAGGGGTTTCGGTGCGCCGGGTGCTCCGCGCGGCCGGAATTCGACGGTCCATCGCAGAAAACAGCCAATTTTTCCCGGCAAAACCGAACAAATCTGTGCAGAAAGCCTGTAATTTCCCTGTGTTCGTTTAATGTCTCTCCCCGGTACGAATCATTGAGGAGACACAATGCCTGCCCAAATGTCCAAGTCGCAGCTGGTCGAAAAAATTGCGACCACCACCGAGCTTTCCAAGCGCGACGTCAAGAACGTCATGGATACGCTGACTGATGTCGGCCACAAAGAGCTGAAGAAGAACGGGGTGTTCCTGGTCCCCGGCTTCGCCAAGTTCGTCGTCGTCAAGAAGCCAGCGACCAAGGCAAGGAAAGGCACCAATCCGTTCACCGGCGAGGAAATGATGTTCAAGGCCAAGCCGGCCCGGAAGATCGTCCGCGCAAGGCCCGTCAAGGCCGCAAAGGACGCGGTGTAAGCCGCGCCTGCGGTGTCAAACCGAAAGGCCCCCGTCACGCGGGGGCCTTTTTTCGTCGTGTGCCGAATACGAATTGAACAGAGGTTGGTTCGGACAGGCCGGCGCCAGCGAAGCGGGCCGATTGGCGCGCTATTGCCAGCGCGTCGAATCGTTCAGCGCGCGCTCCATCGTCGCGGTGTAAAACGCCTCGCGCTCGCGCGCGAATTTTTCCTGCGTCGCCTTGAAACGCGCAACGCGCGCCGCGATTTCTTCCCGCTCGTTGGCGGGACGGTCCTGCTCGTCTGTCGTGCCCATCCGGTCCCCTCGAATCGCCAGATCCCATGCGGCCCGCAGATAGAGTCCTGATTGAGGCACGATTGCGGAAACTGCGGCGCCGGAACAGGATGCACACCGGGAAAATGCGGAACCGGTTAACGCGGAGGCTTCATCACGCCGCCGTGCTATAACGGCGGTCGAAATTGCCGTGGGTCTTGTCCATGATTGCCAGGGATATCAGCAGCGGCGTGGAGCAGCTCGGCGCGCTGATCGCCGATGCGTCCACCGTCATTCCGTTCACCGGCGCCGGCATTTCGACCGAATGCGGAATCCCCGATTTCCGTTCGCCGGGAGGAATTTGGACGCGCAATCGGCCGATCGCGTACGACGAGTTCGTCGCCAGTCGCGAGGCGCGTGACGAGGCGTGGCGGCGGCGCTTTGCAATGCAGGCGACCTTCGCGCAGGCGCGCCCCGGACGCGGGCATCGCGCGCTGGCTTCGCTCTATCGCGGCGGCAAGATTCCGGCCGTCATCACCCAGAACATCGACAATCTGCACCAGATGTCGGGCTTCGCGTCCGATCACGTCATCGAGCTCCACGGCAACACGACCTATGCGCGCTGCATCGGCTGCGGCAAGAGCTATGAGCTCGATTGGGTGAAGCAACGCTTCGATCAAGCGGGCGGGGCGCCAGACTGTCCGGACTGCGACGAACCGGTCAAGACCGCGACGATCTCGTTCGGGCAGGCGATGCCGGAGGAGGCCATGCAACGCGCCACCGAACTTGCGCAGCATTGCGACCTGTTCATTGCCATCGGATCGTCGCTGGTGGTGTGGCCGGCCGCGGGATTTCCGCTGATGGCGCGGAACTGCGGCGCCCGTCTGGTCATTATAAACGGGGAGCCGACCGATCAGGACGATGTCGCCGATCTGGTCATCCGACATGACATTGGGGAGACCTTGGGACCGTTCATCGGTAACTGAGTCCGATTGATTCGTGCCTGTGCAAGCTGTTCATAGGTTCCCGTAAATTTGTTTTTTATCTATGCGCGGGAGGCGGGAGTGTTATCTTCGATTGGAGAGATTCGCGCGGTTTTCATCAGGGGCTGGTGTCGATCGCGCTGCTTTGGCCTCGTCGCTTTCGTCGCAGGCCACATTTGATGTGTGAGGTCCGGGGTTATGGGGTCGGACGGATTTGAGTCCAAGAAACTCGGGGTACCCGTGTCAAGCGGGACCACGCAGAACAGGCTTGGCACAGGAGAATTTTCGACGGGCGCCGCGCGCGATCCGGCGATCGACGCTCTCTCGGGGCTCGGCGAGAACCTCGTCGAAATCACCGGGGTGATAAAATGGTTCGATGCATCCAAAGGTTATGGGTTCATCGTCCCCGACAATGGCTGGCCAGATGTGCTTCTGCACGTTACCGTGCTGAGGCGCGACGGCTATCAGACGGCCTATGAAGGCGCGCGGCTGGTCTGCGAATGCGTGCAGCGCGCCAAGGGCTACCAGGCCTTCCGAATTCTCTCGATGGACGAATCGACTGCGATCCATCCGGCGCAGATGCTGCCGCCGCGGACCCACGTCACCGTCACGCCGACCAGCGGACTGGAACGTGCACAGGTCAAATGGTTCAACCGGCTGCGCGGTTTCGGCTTCCTGACCTGCGGCGAGGGCACCCCGGACATTTTCGTGCACATGGAGACGCTGCGGCGCTTCGGCATGACCGAGCTCCGCCCTGGCCAATACGTGCTGGTGCGTTACGGGCCGGGCTCCAAGGGCATGATGGCGGCCGAGATTCACCCGGAGACCGGCTCGCCGGCGCTGTCCTCGCACTGACCGCCGCGCCTCCGTAAGATCGATTGCAGCAGGCCGGATGAAGGGCCCGCCAGTCCTTGAACGCGTTTCTCGCGCAGGCCGAGCCTTGCCGCCGGTGCCTTGGGCGTGTATCGACGTCTTCGCCAGAGCATGATCCGGACCCGGAGGGCCGCGTTGGCGCAAAGTGCGCAGCGGTTGTCCCAAAGGATCATGCTCAACCAATAATCTAAGGTGCGATGGCTTCGCCGTCGCAGGGCATTCGGGGTATAGCGCAGCCTGGTAGCGCGGCAGTTTTGGGTACTGCAGGTCGTTGGTTCGAATCCAGCTGCCCCGACCAACAAAGTCAATAACGTAGAGACTGATCCGGAAGCCAAATCTTCCCAGAAATCTCGATTGGGAAGACCATGGGAAACGACGGAATGCCACGGGGCGGGGGCAGGTGGACCGGGTTTGCTGCTCGTGCTGCTGACGGTCCTGCTCGTGGCGCTGATCTGGTTCTCGCGTGGCTGGGCGGCCCGCAGGACTGCGCCAGCATTACGGCTGTGCGGATCGGCCACTCGATGCTTTTGGCCGGCTGCGATCGAGGCGGAGCGCGGGACCGAAGCCCCGCGCCCCTTGTTCTCATGCGGCAGATTTGCACAGTTTGTCCACAGGACGACCGAAACGGATCAGCCACGGAGCATGAACGTGACACGGGACCGTTAGCCCAGCGTCACGCTCCTGTCGCCGGAGCTTCATGTTCGGCAATGGAGCGTCAACGGAGAGTTCTAGCCCGAAATAATTTCTTCCCATCGTCAGGAATATTTCGGCGGCCACGCAGATCATTGATCCTGCCGATTACCGCCGCTGTTTTGTGGGCAGGGCAATTGCAAGTGGTTGGCACGGGCCGCCAGTTTTTTCGATCCTGGCGGCCCACTGCCGTTATCGCCTCATCCGCCGGGCGTGCGCCATCAGCCGCGCGCTGGTCCCTTTCTCTGCGATCAGCGCCAGCGCCTCGCGGCTGGTCCTCACTCGGAGGCGAGCCCACATGTGTCCTTGATTCCTGGCCGCTCCGAAGCGATCCGCCGGCTGGTCGAGATCGGGCTGAAGGCAAAAAGGCCCTGACGAAATCATCCCCGTGTCAGTCTATGTGTTCACTATGATGAAAATTGCGGAGCCGGTGGCGGCAACTATCATGAGATAGTTGGCTTCCATAATCCAAAAGACGTAATCGCTGACTATCGGGATTTCGACGAAGACCCCCACAATCGTAACCAAAATCAGCAGGATGGATACGACAACCACCGGCTTGAAACGGTGCCTGACCAAGCGGTGAACGGCGAGCCAAACAAAATAAGCACCGACCAGGACCCAAAAGGCGTAGTTGCTAAGTATCGGAATTTCAGTAAAGACTCCCACGACCGCAGCGGTGGCCATCACGAGCGAGACAAGCTTTCCAAAAAACATTTTGGCCCCAAAGTTACGATCGGGCAACCACAGGAACAGGGAAGGATTTCGCCGATAATGAAGAGGCCGACTCAGCAGGCCTCATTCGATTCGCGATAATGGCCGGCAACGCCTATTTTGAGGCCATGCCGCCGTGGCCCGTGAGGCTGCCGAGGGCCGAAGCAGGTAGGCGACGCCGATCCGAAGCGCTAAAGTCGAAAGCGGCGCGTGAAGGTCAACGAGGCAGTTCGGAACTATCGGGAGCGCAGCGCGTGAACCGCATTGGGCGCGGCCCGTGCGTGATTAGTGAACGCGGTTGCGAGCAGCTCGGCCCGAGTTTGCGGTGTGAGTTGACTCAGGTGTTTCTGGAGTTCTTCAAGCGCCGTCTTTTTCGCGATCAATTTTCTAACAAGCGTTGCGGCAACTTCCTCGTGGAAATCCAATAGCTCGTCCGTCGACATTGAAAAAAAGTCGGTTCGCCTCATGACGGTCCCCAATCATGATTTGGTGCGATGTACCGAAGTGAAACAACTCTAACGGTCGACACACGGTTTCCAAATAGGAACTGCGCTAAAATCTCTTCGGAGGGACTCAAAGAAAGCAGTTGAAAAAGCCCCTTGTCCTGTTTCAGACTAAAAATTGCTGATTTTTTGGCTCATTTGAGGGGGTTCGTACGATGACTTCCCTTCAGCTCCGCATTGCATCATACGCCAAACTCTCCGCCGATCTCATCACTCAGCTCTCCGAATTGGATGAACTCTGCGATCGAGTCAGGGAAGCACAGTTAGCCACCCGTAAGTCACTGCGATATATCAAAAGGAAAAGGCCGCCTGCCGGCGGGGTCAAATTCAAGCGCGAACGGGTAACTCCGTCGCGCTAACGCGGCTTTCGACAAGCCGATCGCGCCTGGCAAAATCGCTGCGCACGTTGCGCGATGCCGCCATGGGCCGCTTTCGTTGCCAGCAGGCAAACCCATCGGCGAGCAAAACGACTTTTCGTCGTTTGCCTTCCGAAGTCTGATGTCTGACGATCGTTGGCGAGGCGCGTCTGGAACGCTTCGGCCTGGTCCTCGGAAGCGACCAAACGCGCGGTGCGGGCGTCGCCCCGGCAGAGGGAATTTCCTGGCGGTCGTGGGGTTCCGCTACAGTCAATCATAGCCGCTGTTCGTCGTGGGCAGGGCAATTGAAGTGGTTGGCGCGGGTTGCCCGCTGTTTGAGTTCCGGGCAACCCAATGAGTGAGGCGCGGGGCGGCGGACCCGCGCTTTCTCGCTCACCACCTCGGCCAGCCCCGGCGGGCGGGCCAGCGGCAGATCGAATCCCGTGGCAGCGACCGGATCGTGCCGCCGGTCAGGCCCGCACTTCCTGGCGCTGGAACAGAACGTAGGCGATCACGAACAGCAGGATGACGGTGGCGAGCAAGGCCGTCAGCTGTGGCCACACCATCATCAGGCTGTCGCCGAGCGGCAACGGCGCGCCGCGAATCGAACCCTGGACCTGCGATGAGAGCACCGGTCCGAGCGAACGGGTGGTCGGACTGAGAAACGCCAGCGTTGCTTCCGAGAACAGCGTATTCGGCGAAAGGCGCGAGATATCCATGCCGACGTCGATGGTGCGCAGCGCCGAGATCGGATCGTACGGATCGGGCGGTGCCACCGCCATGGTCACGATCGGCACCAGCATCTGCCAGAAGAAGGCAAACAACAGCCAGACGGCAAGGCCCGCCAGCGCGGCCGTCGCCGCCGAGCGGAAGATCACCGAGAACAACATCGCAAGCGCAAGCCAGACCCCGCCATAGGCAATGGCCGCGACCAGGAAGGCGAGCCCGCGCAACACCTCGTCGGTGTTGGGCGGCAGCCCGAGCAGCAGGATGCCCAGACCCAGTACCAGCAGCCACAGCGCCGACAGCACCACCGCGAGCGTGATCAGGCCGGCTAAAAATTTCCCGATCAGCAGCGCGTCGCAATAGATCGGCTGCGCCAGGATGCGGCTCATGGTGCGGCGGTTGAACTCGCTGTTCACGGCATCGAAGCCGAGCGCGATGGCAACGATCGGGATCAGGAAGCCGAGGAAACCCACGAAGGACGGCAGCGGCTCATGCGCCGACGTGAAGATCAGGAGGAATACGAACGGGTATTCGCCGATCTGATCCTTCACCGCGCCGATCGTGGAGTAGGCGGCGCCGGCGCCGGTGACGAAGATCAGAAGTTCGAGCAGCCTCATCCGCGTCGACGTCAGATTGTCGGCGAGCTCCTTGAGGATCACCGTACCGACGCCGCTGAGAGCCGACCCTTCACGCCGCATCGCGGACTCCCTCGAAATATTGCGTGTACACTTCTTCAAGACTGGCGTGGCCCGCGGCGATGGAGATGAGGCCGCCGCCGGCGCGAACCACCGCACGGGCAATGTCAGGCCGCAGGTCGTCGGTGGTCTCGATCCGAAAGATGCCGCCTTCGACCGTCATGCGCTTGACGCCGGGCACCGCGCGGATCGCCTCATCGAGGCCATGCCCGGTCGCCTCGAGCCGGATCACGTGCGAGCCGCCGAGAACGTCGCGCAGGAGATCATTGACGCGCCCGATCAGGCCAAGCCTGCCGGCGTTGAACAGGGCGACGCGGTCGCAGACCGACTGTACGAGGTCGAGCAGGTGGGACGACAGCAGGATCGTCATGCCGTCGTGCTTCAGCGAACGGATCAGCTCGAGGAATTCCCGTGTCGCCTGCGGGTCGAGGCCGCCGGTCGGCTCGTCGAGGATCGCGATCTGTGCCTGCTTCATCAGGATTTCGGCAATGGCGAGGCGTTGACGCATGCCGCGCGAATAGGTTTTGACGGCCTTGGCTGCGACCTCGGCGAGCCCGACGCGGGCGATCGCGGCATTGATGCGGGAATCGATCTCGCCTGTGGGAATGCCGGACAGCCGCGCGGTGTAGCGCAGGTTCGCGATCCCTGACAGATTGTCGTAGAAGCCGACCTGGTCGGGCATGTAGCCGGCCCGGCGCTTGACCTCGAGCGGCTGGCACAGCGGATCGAAGCCCGCGATGCGGGCGCGCCCCGATGTCGGCTCGGTCAATCCGAGAAGCATCAGGATGGTGGTCGTCTTGCCGGCGCCGTTCGGGCCGAGCAGCCCGAACACCTCGCCCTTTTCGATTGCAAGATCGAGATGATCGACGGCAATCGCCCGGCCGTAGGCCTTGGTCAGCTGCTCGGCGATGATGATTGCGTCGCTCATCGCCGTCCAAACCTGCCGACCGCGCCGACCAGCACCAGGAGCGCCGCGCCGATCACGCCGACGCCCGCCATGCCCCACAATGTCGACGTCGTCACGGAGACGCGATAATCGGCCGATTGCGACTGGCCGCCGCCTGCGGCGCGCATCGTCACCATATAGTCGCCTGCCAGGGCCTTCGGCGCGGGAGTCACCAACGCGTTGATTTTCTGGTCACCGTCGACGGGAATTTCCGCGACCAGCTTCGGGTCGAACGCGACCTTCCATCCGCTCGGCGGCGACGCGCTCAAGCCGACATCGCGCGCGGGCGCCGAACCGCCATTGTGCAGGACGAGCGGAAAGCTCCTTTCCTCGCCGGCATGGGCGTCTCCGGAGAGCCGGCCATCCGGACCCGAAAGGCTCAGCGATGGCTGTCCGGCGATATCGAGCGTCAGCTTGGTGGCGGCCTGCGCCTTCTCGCCACCGGCGTGTCGGGGCCGGGCTTGATCGAGACCGTCAGGTCTTTCGACTCGTCGGCCTTGAAGGGCAGGCTGGTCAGTTCCTGCGAACCATAGCCTTCCTTGAAGGTCGTCGTGAAACCTGCGGGCG
>Ga0210408_10001061_pt1 | contig 30315 bp, 30 predicted proteins | sample IncBWH4MmetaG_FD_155471 | JGI IMG/M metagenome (GOLD analysis project Ga0210408, IMG submission 155471) | Forest soil microbial communities from Barre Woods Harvard Forest LTER site, Petersham, Massachusetts, United States - Inc-BW-H-4-M | ecosystem: Environmental > Terrestrial > Soil >... | reverse complement strand
ATGCAGCAGGGCGATGGCGACGGCCAGGACGGCCCGGGCAATCGTGTCGGAAGGCAGCAGAGCGGCGGCAACGCGACCGATCCGTTGGGCCGGCCGCTGCATGGCCGCGAATTCGGCGACGATCTGACGGTGAAGATTCCCGGCGAGATCGATGTGCAGCGGGTGCGCCGGATTCTGGAAGAACTCCGCCGCCGCCTCGCCGATCCGGCGCGGCCGCAGATCGAGCTCGATTATATCGAGCGGCTGTTGAAGGATTATTGAGCGGCTATCCCCCCGCTGTCATCGCCCGGCTTGACCGGGCGACCCAGTATTCCAGAAGCGTTGATGCTCGAGTCGAGTGCCTCGGCGTACTGGATACCCCGCTTTCGCGGAGTATGACGAGGTGAGGGCGTGGCGAGTTGCGGATGCGGCGACATAGCTTCGAAGCTACTCCGCCTTCCCTGCGGCCAGCGCGTCGGCGACCGCGGCGCGGATATCGGCCACCGAAAACGGCTTTGTGATCACATCATGCGCGATGGCGTTGAGATTGGAAGCGCGTTCGCGCTGATCGGCAAAGCCCGTCATCAGCAAAATTGTCAGCCTGGGGAAATCGCGCGCGGCCGAGAGCGCGAGCGCAATCCCGTCCATCACCGGCATCTGGATGTCGGTGAGCAAGAGATCGAAGGCCCCTTCCTCGCGGATCAGGATTTCGAGCGCTTCGGCGCCGTCCTGGGCGGTGACGATGTCGTGGCCGTCCATGCCGATCGCCCGCGCCACCAGCGCGCGCATGGAATCTTCGTCGTCGGCGATCAATATCCGCGGCATCGCTCGCGCCTTGCTTGTTACGCACTGCCGCCGGCGAGATCCCGACGGTTGAAGAAGCGTATATCGATATTGCGTCCTTCGGGGGGCGGCGAGGCCAGGCGCGATTTGAACCAGGCCCGTTCACCCGGCTTCAGTACGGGCTGGTCCAGCACCGTATTCCAGGCGTAGATTTCGGCGCCTTGGGCGTCGCGAACCGAAAAGCGCAGCTGCGGCAATTCGACCGGCTTCTTGGTCTCGCCGACGATGATTCCCTCGATCACCAGCACCGGCTGGCCATCCACGGTTTCCGTCGTGACCTTGACGTCCTTGAATAATACCCCGCGCAGGTTCACATCAAGGCCCACCATCTTGTAGAATGAAGCGGTCTGCGGCAGCAGGCGCACCACATCGGTGCGCCAGATGATCAGTGCCAGCGCCAGCGCGCCCATGCCGGCGCAGGCCGTCTGCAGACCGATCCTGGGCCTCAACCGGCCGAGGAACCCCCGTGGGCGGCTCGGCCTCGCGCCCTGCGCATCGTGGCGGGCCATCGACTGCCAGTCATTTGCCTCTTGGTCGTTCGCTGTCGTCGACCAATCCCCGGCAATCGGAGGGCTGTCGACGGCGGGGGTTTCCTCAGCGTCCTCGCGGGCGAGCGCCTCCCATCCGGCGGCGGCATCGGCGTTCGAACCAGGCCCGCCGGCCTCCGCCATCGCGGGTTCCGGACCGACCGCCTCCATCGCTGCCTCCGGCCGCGCCAGCCAGACCTCCTTGCAGCGGGAGCAGCGCACGGTGCGGCCTTCCGCGCCCAGGGTGGCCGGATTGACGGCGTAGGAGGTTGTACAATGGGGACAAACGATGTGCATGGAGCCGATCTCCACAATGAGGCTGCCAATCGGAAACGGGACGTTAGGATGCTACAAGCCGACCGTTAACGAATCGGAAACCATAGCGGTCGCAAATCCGGTTTGTTGCGGGCCCCTCGCGGCCGGTTTTGGGGTTCCGGCCGCGCCACACCTCGCACGGAGCTGAGCTTGGTTCGGTTCGAAAATGTCGGATTGCGCTACGGGCTCGGCCCGGAGATTTTGCGCGACCTCTCTTTCCGGGTCCCGGCCCACTCCTTTCAGTTCCTCACCGGGCCGTCGGGCGCCGGCAAGACCTCGCTCTTGAAATTGCTGTTCCTGTCGCTGCGGCCGACGCGGGGCCTGGTCAATCTGTTCGGGCAGGACGTTTCACTCCTCGGCAAGGACGAGATCGCCGATTTGCGCAAGCGGATCGGCATCGTGCTGCAGGATTTTCGGCTGCTCGACCACATGACCACTTATGAAAACGTGGCGCTGCCATTCCGCGTGATGGGCCGGGACGAATCGAGCTATCGCAAGGAGGTCATCGATCTCCTGAAATGGGTGGGGCTGGGCGAACGGATGGATGCGTTGCCGCCGATCCTGTCCGGCGGCGAGAAGCAGCGCGCGGCGATCGCGCGCGCGGTGATCTCGCGCCCGCAATTGTTGCTGGCGGACGAGCCGACCGGTAACGTCGATCCGACGCTGGGCCGGCGCCTGTTGCGGCTGTTCATCGAGCTGAACAAGTCCGGTACCGCGGTGATCATCGCGACCCACGACATCACGCTGATGGACCAATACGATGCGCGGCGGCTAGTGCTGCATCAGGGACGCTTGCACATCTATGAGTAGGACCGACGAACAGCGCCCATTGGTGGATCTCGGACATGAGCGTCCGCAGCTGCCGGCGCACGCGCGCAACCTGTCGCCGATTGTGCCGCGGGCCTCGATCGCGGGCCGCGCGCTGGTCGCGGTTGTCGCCATCATGACCTTCCTGGCATCGATCACGACCGGCACCGTGCTGCTGGTCGGCGCGTCCGCGGCGGAGTGGCAGTCGGAGGTCGGCAGCGAAATCACCATTCAGGTGCGCCCTCAAGGAGGGCGCGACATCGAGCGCGACGTCGCGGCGGCGACGGAGGCGATGCGCGCGCAGCCGGGAATCGTCGAAGTGAGGCCCTTCACCAAGGACGAATCGGCCAAATTGCTGGAGCCGTGGCTTGGCAGCGGTTTGTCGCTCGACGAGTTGCCGGTGCCGCGGGTGATCGTCGCGCGGGCCCAGCCGGGCACCACGCTCGACCTGGCGACGCTGCGCTCGAGGGTGACACAGGCGGCGCCGACCGCGAGCGTCGACGATCACCGCGCCTGGATCGAGCGGATGCGGTCGATGACCGGGGCGACCGTGCTTGCCGGCATCGGCATTCTCGCCCTCGTCATCATCGCCACCATCATTTCAGTGTCTTTCGCAACGCGTGGTGCGATGGCGGCCAACCGCCCGATCGTCGAAGTGCTGCATTTCGTCGGCGCCGGCGACCGCTATATCGCCAACCGGTTTTTCCGGCATTTCCTGCGGCTGGGCCTCGAGGGTGGCGTGATCGGCGGCGGCGCGGCGATGCTCGGTTTCGGCTTCTCCGAATCGATCGCCGGCTGGTTTTCCGGCACACCGGTCGGCGACCAGTTCGCGGCATTGCTGGGGACGTTTTCGCTGCGCGCTTCGGGTTATCTGACGCTCGCCGTGCAGGCGGTACTGATCGCGGCAATCACCGCCTGGGCGTCGCGGCGAACGCTGTTTGCCACGCTCGATGACATCGATTGAGGATCGCCCGTTTTGCGCGAATGCGGCGCCAAACCAGATGTCACGCCGCCTGAAAACCCTCTAAAATTGCGAGGGGGAGTGTTATAGACAATCGCATGAGTCCGCAGGCCGACGATCGTTCGCCGAATCCGTCCTCGCGTGCGCCATGGGGCTTGCTGCGCGCGACCGTCGCTGTGGTGCTGGCAATTGTCTTGATTGCGGCTGCGATCGGCTTTGTCGGGTTTTTATCGCAGTTGCGCGGTAGCGAAACTAAGCCTGGCCGTCGAGCCGACGGCATTGTGGTCTTGACCGGTGGCTCGTCGCGGGTTTCCGATGCCATGGAGTTGCTGGCGGCCGGTTATGGCAAGCGGCTGCTGATTTCCGGGGTGCGCCCGACCAACGACGCCAGCGATATTTCGCGTTCGCTGCCGGACAGCCATTCATGGTTGGCGTGCTGCGTCGATCTCGACCGCTCTGCCGTCAACACCCGCAGCAATGCGGCGGAGACGCGGCGCTGGGCGCGCGAACGCGGCTTCAAATCGCTGATCGTCGTGACATCGAATTACCATATGCCGCGCGCGACCGTGGAATTGTCGCACGCGATGCCGGATATCGTGCTTATTCCATTCGCGGTGGTCGGCGACAAATGGCGCGACGAACCATGGTGGGCGAATGGTGCGACATTGCGGCTGGTGCTGTCGGAGTACGTGAAATATGTCGCCGCCGAGGTGCGGGTGCGTCTGGCCGATCTCGGTCTCGACCTGACGTCCGAATCGCCGGACCAGCCCACCGCTTCATCGCCGCTGCACCGCCCGGCCACGGCAGCGGCTAACTGATCGGGTCTTCGATGGTTTTGGTTTTTCTGCGCTCGCTCGTCTTCAATGTGCTGTTCTACCTCGTGCTTGTGACCCTGGTCATCATAGCTCTCCCCACCTTGGTGATGCCGCTCCCGGCGCTGTTGACGGTCGCCCGGTGGTGGGCGCGTAGCAGCATCTTTTTGATGCGCGTGATCTGCAACATCAAGGTGGAATTCCGCGGCGCCGAAAAAATTCCGAAGGGTCCGCTGATCGTCGCCTCGAAACATCAGTCGATGTGGGAGACTTTTGCGCTGCTGCAATTCTTCGAGCGGCCGCTGTTCATCCTCAAGCGTGAGTTGGTGTGGATTCCGGTGTTCGGGCTGTTCTTGCTCAAGGCGGACATGATCGCGGTCGATCGTGGCGCCGGCGGCCGCGCGTTGATACGAATGACGCGCCGGGCCGGCGAGGCGGTTCGGGCCGGCCGCCAGCTCATCATCTTTCCGGAGGGCACACGCACGGCGGTCGGCGCGCCGCCGCGCTACAAGGCCGGCGTCGGCCAGGTCTATGTCGATGGCGGCGTCGCCTGCCTGCCGGTCGCGCTCAATTCCGGGCTGTTCTGGCCGCGCCGAACTTTCATGCGTTATCCGGGAACGCTGGTGGTCGAATTCCTCGACCTGCTGCCGCCCGGGCTGTCGCGCGATCAATTCCTCGCCCGTGCCCGCGAGGTGATCGAGGACGCCACCCACCGCCTGGTCGAGGCCGGGCGCGCCGAACAGGCGCAATTGTTCGGCCGCGCGCCGACCGCGGCGACTTCGGGAAGGCCTGGAGCCTGACCGGTCGCGACACGCCCAATGAGAGTCGGACCACTCCTCCCATGCTTGTCCTCTCAAATGTCGACAACGCGGCTCAGCGACTGAATATCCCGAAAAACGAAATCCGGACGCGGAACCGAAGCGTCGAGGGCGATCTGGCGCCGGTTGATCCAGGCAATGGTCAATCCGAGCGGTTTGCCGCCGACGAGATCGGTGAACTGCGATTGCCCGGCATGCAAGATTTCCTCTTTGGCGCAATCCGCATTTTCGATCAGGTAGCGAAACAGCGTGCCGTCTGGCTTGTAACCCCTGGCCCTCTGGGCCGTGCACACCAGGTCGAAGTTACGCTGCAGCGGCGTCAGCGCCAGCAGATCGTCATCGATGTTGGATACCACCGCGAGCCTATAGCGGCGGGACAGCTGATCCAGTGTGCGGGCGACATCGTCGTAAAGGAAGAAGCGCGGGAAGGCCTCGAAGTAGCGATTGATCAGGCGACTGTCGCCTCTGACCTTGAAGTGCGCGAACGTCTCGGCCAACGAGCGTTCGCAGATCTCCCGATACGACCGATACGGGTCCCAATAGTGCGCGATATTCCGATGCTCCCAATGTTCCCAGAACGCCCTGACGTCCAGATGATGTGCGTCGGCATCGGCCAGGACGCGCTCAAAGGCGCCGTAAGAACTGTCACGAACACTGATCAGCGTGCCGAAGACGTCGAACGATAACAACTTGGGCTGCAGACGCGCACGGTGCGTTTCATGGTTCATAAATCGAATTCCCGATGCCGGCCCGGTTGCTCACAATATTGAATGGCGCTGGATCGCCGGCGCGTCGTCCGGGCTTCTTCAAGCGCGGCCAGACGTTCGTCCAACGATTGCTCATTGACAGCGCTGACCATCTTCCGGTGTCTTGCATGACAACGCCGCGCTGCGAGTTCAGGCCACCACGGAATCGCGAGGTGAACATATCCTATTCGACAGTGAGTTTGACGTCGATGTTGTTGCGCGTGGCGTTGGAGTAGGGGCACACCTGATGGGCCTTGGCCACCAGCGCCTCGGCGTCCGCGCGGGCCAGTCCGGGAAGCGAAACTTCGAGCGCGACGTCGAGGCCGAAACCGCCCTCCGAACGCGGGCCGATACCGACTGTAGACGTCACCGCCGCATCGGCAGGGACCTTCGGGCCGCCTTGCGAGGAGACAAATTTCATCGCGCCGATGAAGCAGGCGGCATAGCCGGCCGCGAAAAGCTGCTCGGGATTGTTGCCGGCGCCACCTCCACCGCCGAGTTCCTTCGGTGTGGTGAGCTTGACGTCGAGCGCGCCATCCAGTGTCGCGGCATGGCCGTCGCGGCCGCCGGTCGCCTTGGCGCGGGTCTTGTAGAGAACGTTCACGGACATGGGGACACCTTATCAATCGTGTTCGACGGAAGGGTTACTGGGCAGACGCCTTTGCCGCCCGTTCGATCAAACGCGCCACCTCATTTGGCTTGGAAAGGTAGACCGCGTGGCTGGCGGGAACCTCGATCGTTTCGCTGCCCGCCCGCTTGGCCATGCTGCGCTCGAGATCCGGATTGATGTTGTGGTCGCGACTAGCGACCAGCGCCCAGCTCTTCTTCTGGTGCCAGGCGGCCGCCGTCACCGGCGCGCCGCCGGCGGCCTTGGCCAGCATCTGCTGGGAATGTGCCATGAAGTTCGCCTGGGCAGACGGGACGTCGGCAGCGAAATCGGCGGGGAAGGCGGCCGGCTCAATGTACAGGAAATCGTCCTTGGTGGCGCGCATGTCGTTGTTGGCGGCGGACGCCTGCGAGAGCAGGCCGACTGCACTCTCACCTTGGTCGGGGATAAAAGCGGCGATGTAGACGAGGCCGACGACATTCGGCGCATTGCCCGCTTCGGTGATGACCACCCCGCCATAGCTGTGGCCGACTAGAAGAGTGGGGCCGTGTTGCAGATCCAGCACCCGTTTGGTCGCCGCGACGTCGTCGGCGAGTGACGTCAGCGGCTCCTGCACCACGCTGACCGTATAGCCGTCTTTACCAAGAATGTCGGCGACGTCTCGCCATCCTGAACCGTCGGCGAAGGCCCCGTGGACGAGGACGACGTTCTTGACCGGCTCGGCCCGCCCCGGGGCGACGGCAGCTGACAGAAGTGCGATCGCTGCGGCGGCAGCGGCAAGGGGTTTAGTTGGCATCGAGCTCTCCTCCATGATCAAACTGGTTCAACCGTAAGGTTGAATAAAGCCGTTGGCTTGACAAACTGTCAACCTTTGGGTTGAATATTTTTTAGAATCGAGAATCGAGCGGGCAGGTAGATCGCCATGATTGAGATCGAAGCCCGGAAGGAAGCCGCTTCGCGCACCGCGCGCCTCGACGCGGTATTCGCCGCGTTAGCCGATCCGACGCGGCGGGCGATTATCGAACGGCTTTCACGCAGCGAGGCGCGCGTGACCGAGGTCGCCCAACCCTTCCATATGTCTTTGAACGCAGTGTCGAAACACATCCGCGTGCTGGAAGCGAGCGGCGTGGTCGAGCGGCACAGGAAAGGGCGCGACCACATTCTCTCCATCAATACCCGTTCGCTGGACGAGGTCGATGTCTGGATCGGGCGGACGCGCCGCTATTGGGACGAGCGGCTGGATGCCATGGAGCGCCTGCTGCGCGAGCTCAAGAAGGACCACAAGTTGGGGGCAAAGGATCGCAAGCATGGTTCGCGGTGACGCGACGGGCCCGACCGTGCGGATACGCCGGCGCGTGAGGGCCAGCGCGGAGCAGATCTTCGACCTGTGGACCAAACCCGAGTTGATGGTTCGGTGGATGAGCCCCTTTCCGGGGGCGGTCGATTGCAAGGCGAGCTGTGACCTCCGCCCTGGCGGAGCCTTCAGTCTTGTCATGTCATCGGGGGAATCAAGCCGCGAAGTATCCGGCACCTATGTGCAAATCGACCGGCCGCGCAAGCTTGTGTTCACGTGGAGTGGCCCGCTGACGAACAATGTGAATACGTTGGTAACCGTCGAACTCAATCCGCTCGGTGATGAAACCGACCTCGTGCTTACCCACAAGCGCCTGCCGACGCCGGCAATTGTTGAAGGTCATACGAAGGGCTGGGGACATATATTGGACCATCTGGCGGACGCGGTTTAGGTCGAAATTTCACATTCGAAGCACTGGATAACTTCTTGCGGCAAGTCCCTCGAGGATCGGGCCGCCTGTTTGGGCTGAACCCAACGATCACTTCTCCGCCGCCTGGGCTGGGTGAAGCGCCTGGGCGTCGCCGTGCAGCATCGATGCAAGCCGATGCAATGGCTCGTCGCGAAAGCCCTGCGCCTCCATCGACCTCACGGTCGACAGCACGTAGTCGCGGTTGTTTCCGGAACGGCCGTGTCCCTGCTGGACAAAACGTAGCTGCTCCGCTAGCGACAGCCGCCCGGCATACTGCACGTGGCCGCGATCGACCACATAGGTCAGCGCACTGACGCGCTGGCGGGGCTCGTTGCCGAGCCAGACCGAGCGCAACACTTCGCGATAGACATTGGTCGTCTGCTCGCGGCTTCGCAGATATTCCACGGTCTTGTCGCGCAGCTTCGAGGCGACGCGGAACGAGACCCCGCGGCAGGCGCCGCCGCGATCCAAGCCCAGCACCAGACCGGGTTTTTCCGGGGTCCCGCGATGATCGAAGGAATAGACGCAGAGCGCGCGGTGCTCGCCGATCAGCCGCGCCGGGACCTGTTCGATGAATTCAAAGCCGGGCCGCCACATCAGCGAGCCATAGCCGAACACCCACAGGTCCCCTTGAGAGAATTTTGCTTCGGACGGGGTACTTTCTGACATGTTGCAGGAGGGTTAGTTGGCGAGATGAACATGCGTTAACTTGATTACAGCTAGCACGTCCCCTTAATTGACAAAATTGCTGGTCAAAGGGTCGCAGGATGTCAGATTTCACGCTTGCGCCGCGCCGGCGCCCGCTTTGGCGCCTCTTCATCGCTCCCGTTCTGCTTCTGATCGCGGCCGTCGCGTGGAGCGCGTTCTGGTTCTATGCGGCGTCGCAGGTCGATGTCCAAGCCGACGCCTGGCGGGCGCGCGAAGCCAAGTCCGGCCGGGTCTTCGATTGCGCCAGGCGTTCGGTGGCAGGCTACCCGTTCCGCCTTGAAATCCGCTGCGATGACGCCAGCGTCTCGCTGATTTCGCAGACCGCGGGCGCCGCGGCGCCGATCACGGCCAAGCTCGGCGAAATCCTCGTCGTCGCCCAGGTCTATGACCCGAAGCTGGTGATCGCGGAGTTTAAGGCGCCGGCGACGATTTCGGATCGCGGCACGGCGCCCCTTGTCGCGAACTGGAGCAAGGGCCGCAGCAGCGTGGTTGGATTGCCGGGCGTTCCGCAGCGCGCCTCGATCGTGTTCGATGATCCCGCCATCGACCGCGTCAACGGCGCGACGCAGACGCCGCTGGCGCTCGCCAAGCACATCGAGATGCATGGCCGGCTTGCCGACGGATCGCCATCGGATCACCCCGTCGTCGAGGCCGTCTTGCAGATTGCTCAAGGCAGCATTCAGGAGTTGCATCCGCTGCTTGCCGAGCCGTTCAATGCCGATGTCCGGCTCATGCTGAGCGGCCTGAAAGATCTTTCGCCAAAACCCTGGCCGCAGCGGTTTCGCGAGGTTCAGGCCGCAGGTGGCCATGTCGAGATCGTGCAGTCGCGGATCCAGCAAGGCGATCTGCTGGCGGTGGCCGCCGGCACGCTCGGTCTCAACGCCCAGGGCCGCATTGACGGCGAATTGCAGATGACGGTTGCCGGCATCGAGAAGGTGATCCCTGCGCTCGGAATCGAAAAAATGCTGGACGAGGGCGTGCCGCAGGCGACGCTCGATCGCGTCGCGCCCGGCGTCAAGACCCAGGACATCAACAATCTGTTCGGCGCGCTGGACCGCGCGATTCCAGGTCTCGGCAAGGTCGTCAAGCAGAACGCCAATGTCGGCGTCGCCGCCGGGATCAACTCGCTTGGCAGCGAAGCGGTGCTGGAAGGCAAGAAGGCGCGCGCCTTCCCGCTGCGCTTTGTCGACGGCGCGGTCTATCTCGGCCCGCTCCGGGTGGCGCAAATCCCGCCGCTGTTTTGACGGCGCCCGATAACGCGTTGATCGCCGAAGCGTGATCGGCATTCTCAGCTAGCGCCGGGAATGTAACAGTCTAGATCTCACTCTTGCTGTCAGACGGCCGGCATGGTTGCACGGCCGGTGCAAGGGAGAAGATCGATGACGACATTCAAACTTTTCAGTGCGGCGCTTATTCTGGCCGCGGCCGTGGCAACGCCGGTTGCAGCACAGCAAGCGATCCAGGAGCCCGGCAACTTCGCCTTTTATCATCCGAACGCCGATGTGCTGAATGCCGGCTCCACGCGATCTGCCGACGCGTTGGCTTCGCAGCGCAGCGGCGGCGATTTCGGCGGCATACGGATGGTCGTGAAGCCGCACAAGGTACGCGCGATCGCCAAACGTTACTGAGGGCCTAGAGCGGGAAGACTTTTCTTCGAATCGTCATCCCGCTCTATCGTTTGGTTTGAGCATGATCTCCGCGCAAACGCGTTCCGCGTTTGTTAGCTAAGGGAAAGCCGGCATCCACCCATCGGGTCGTGGTCCGAGGGCCTGCTTTTCCGGATCATGCTCTGGCCCTAACACGGATAACAACAGTCCAGCTCTCTGACGTACCTCCGAACTGGGGCTCTGCCATGCCTGGCCGAGCCCCCTTTTCTTTGGTCAATCGTTTCTCGCATTCGGACAGCGATCAGGACTTCGCAAAGAAAATTCCCGCACATGATTGCGAGCAAAACGTGATGAGAAAAATCCCACGCTCGAGAATATCGGCGGGCGAACTCAAATCTCTCGATCGGAGGAAGCACGCACACACCTGACCAAGGTGCGATGTGCCAGGCGAAGTAGCTTCCTCCTGGGCGGGAGATTCAAGTGAGATTACTCAAATGCGTAGTTGTCGGCGGGGCACTCCTTGCGGCAGGCCAGGCCTTCGCGGCGGAGGATACGGCATCCGAAATCCGTTTACTCAAGGCCAAGTTGAAGCAACTCGAACAGCGCGTGGCGGATCAGGGACAACGAGAAAAGCGATTTGAAGCGCAAGCAAACGCTGCCGGCCCGGCACCGCTTCCCTACAAGGCGGGGATGAGTGCCTGTCCGGACGGAAAGATCTGCTACAAGGGCGTCACGCTGACATTCGGCGGCTGGGTCGACCTCACCCACATCTATCGGACCCGCAATCTCGCGTCCGATACGGGATCGATCTACAACTTCATTCCGTTTGCGCAGAGCAAGAACTTCTTCACGCCGGAATCGCGCTTTTCGGCGCGCCAGAGCCGCTTCTCGGCTCTCGCCGAGGGCAATGTCGGCTCGGATACGCATCTTGCGGGGTACGGCGAAATCGACTTCGAGGGCGCGGCGCAGACCGCCAATTCGGTTGCGACCAACTCGTTCAACCCGCGGATGCGTCAGATGTCGCTCGAGATCGATCGGTACGATCTCGGCTTTCATGTGCTCGCCGGCCAAACATGGTCGCTCAATGCCCCGACCAAGTCCGGTATCGACCCGCGCGGCGTTGACGCGCCCGGCGTGATCGATTTCGAATCCGTGCCCGGCTTCCTCGCCGCGCGCCAGCCCGGCATTCGCCTCTGGCAGGATATCGGGCCGGAGTTCAAGATCGCGGCGTCGGCCGAAAACCCCCAGACCTCCTTCTTCGGCGGCAACACGCCGACTGTCGGCACGCCGGCGGTTGGACCGCAGGGTGTGCTGAACCCGAACCTGCTGGTCAACCTGACCGGTCCCGGCGGCAGCTTCTTCAACAACGCCAACAATCTGAGCCTCAACCAGGTGCCAGACGTCACGGTGAAGGCGGCATGGGACCCGCGGCTTGGGCCTTACCACCTGCACATCGAGGCGTGGGGACTCTATCGCCAGTTCTTCGATCGGTTCAATTTCGCCAACCACACCTTTGACACCGGCTCCTTCGGCGGCCATATCAATGCGGAGCTTATTCCGAAGACGCTGGAGCTCCAGGTCTACGGTGCCCACGGCGCGCTCGGCCGCTTTACCGCAGCTCCGTTCCCGGATGCGACGGTGGCGCAGGACGGCACCATCCTGCCGTTGACGATCACGTCCGCGATGGTGGGGTTGATCTGGCACACACTGCCGACGCTCGACCTCTACACCTACGCCGGATTGGAAAAAACCGACGCGGCGTTCGCCAATGTCGGCACGGTGCCGTTCGGCTATGGCAACCCGCTCTACAACAACACCGGCTGCAACGTCGAGAATTCGCCGGCGGCGACCTGTAACGGCAATACCCGTGAAGTCCGGCAAATCACCGCCGGATTCTACGACACGATCTACCAGGGTACGTACGGCACGGTCAAAGCCGGCGTGCAGTATTCCTACAATCAGCGCCTCGCCTTCCAAGGCGTCGGCGGCGCGCCGAGGACCGACGACAGCATCGTCATGAGCCAAATCCGCTACTACCCGTTCTGAGATGAAAGAATCTGATCATGCCGAACGCAAGAAGAATCCGGATGGACGACGTGGTGTTGATCAGCCGGGTGGCGCATGTCGTGGAACGGACCGGGCTTGCGATGTCGGGCGCGATGTGCGGCACGTTCGTGGCCGCACTGCAGACCAGCGCCAATGCTGAACTGTTCGATTCGGTTGGATTCATCGTGTCGATGGTGCTGTTGGGTGCGATCGCCTTCTATCTCGGGATCGATATCCCTCGGCTGCGCATGCGGCCGAGGGTGGATCTGGTCGAGCTTTGGAGTGCGACCGGCACCTTCCTCGCCGCGGTCGCGGCCCTGATCTCGGTCTATGCCTTCGTGTTCGACCAGATTCCGCGACGCGCCTGGGATTTCACCATCGTCTCCTGGTGGATGCTCGGCGTCGCCATGCAGATCGGCGCAGGGCTGATCGGCCGTTTGCGGCTGGCGAGAAAGGCGGTGGGTTGAGAGGATCGTGCTTCGTCGCTTTCGCTCCTCGCGGCAGCCGCTCACTCCGCCTTCTTCCCCAGTGGCGCGTGCCGACGGCCGAAATCGGGCGCGGCGGAATCCTGGCCGATCTCGACGATGCCGCGGCGGATGGCGCGGGTGCGGGTGAAATGCTCAAACAGCGCCTCGCCGTCGCCGCGGCGGATCGCCCGCGTCAGCTTGGCGAGGTCCTCGTTGAAGGTGCCGAGCATTTCCAGCACGGCGTCCTTGTTGGCAAGGAAGACGTCGCGCCACATCGTGGGGTCAGAGGCCGCGATGCGGGTGAAATCGCGGAAACCGCCGGCGGAAAACTTCATGACTTCCGACGAGGTCACCTGGCCGAGCTCATCGGCGGTGCCGACGATGGTGTAGGCGATCAGATGCGGCAGGTGGCTGGTGATCGCGAGCACCAGATCGTGATGGTCCGGCGTCATGATCTCGACCTTGGCGCCGAGCGCCGCCCAGAACGCGCGCAGTTTTTCGACCGCGGTTGGATCGGTCCCTTCGGGAGGCGTCAGGATGCACCAGCGGTCGATGAACAGTTCGGCAAAGCCCGAATCTGGTCCGGAATGCTCGGTGCCGGCGACCGGGTGCGCCGGCACGAAATGTGTGCCTTCCGGAAGATGCGGCGCCATGTCCTTGACCACCGCACCCTTGACCGAGCCGACATCGGAGACGATTGCGCCCGGCGCAAGATGGGGTGCGATCTCCTGCGCGACCGCGCCGCAGGCGCCGACCGGGATGCTGAGGATGACGAGGTCGGCGCCCCTAACGGCTTGCGCGTTGGTCTCGACCACGGCATCGACAATGCCGAGTTCGGCGACCCGCGCGCGGGTCTTGGCCGAACGCGCGGTGGTGACGATTTCGCCGGCCAGCCCTTGATCGCGCGCGGCGCGCGCGATCGAGCCGCCGATCAGGCCGAAGCCGATCAGCGCGAGCTTCCTGAATGGCGGCGATGCGCTCATGTGCCCGCCATGAAGTCGCGCAAGCCGTCGACCACGAGGCGATTGGCTTCCTCGGTGCCGACGGTCATGCGCAGCGCGTGCGGCAGGCGGTAGTTGTGCAGCGCGCGCAGCACCAGGCCTCGTTTGGTGAGGAAGGCGTCGGCCTCGGCCGAGGTCCTGCCCTTCGCGAGCGGGAAGTGGATCAGGACGAAATTCGCCACGCTCGGCGTCACCTTGAGCCCGAGCTTGCCGATCTCTTCGGTGAGCCAGTTACGCCATTTTTCGGTGTGCGCCCTCGACATCTCCTGATGCGCGGTATCCTCCAGCGCCGCGATCGCCGCCAGCATCGCCGGCGTCGAGACATTGAAGGGGCCACGAATGCGATTGACCGCGTCGACGATATGAGCCGGACCGAACATCCAGCCAACCCGCAATGCTGCGAGCCCGTGGATTTTCGAGAAGGTGTGGGTCATCACGGTGTTGTCCGTGGTCGCCACCAGCTCGATGCCGCGTTCGTAGTCGTTGCGCGACACGTAATCGGAATAGGCGGCATCGAGCACCAACAGCACCTGTGGCGGCAGGCCGGCGCGCAACCGCTTGACCTCGTCGAACGGCAGATAGGTCCCGGTCGGGTTGTTCGGATTGGCGAGCCATACGAGCTTGGTGCGAGGGCTGACCGACTTAAGGATCGCGTCGACATCGGCGGTGAAATCGGTCTCGGGCGCCACCACGTTGTTGGCGCCGTTCGCCTTTGTCGCGATCGGGTAGACCAAAAAGCTGTGGGTGGTCGAGATCGCCTCGTCGCCCTGGCCGAGATAGGCGTGCGCCAGAAGGTTGAGGATTTCGTCGGAACCGGCGCCGCAAATGATGCGCTCGGGATCGAGCCCGAAGGCGCGGCCGATCGCCTCGCGCAGCACCCGCGACGTGCCTTCCGGATAATCCTCCAGATGCGAAGCCGCGTCCTTGTAGGCGGCGATCGCCTTGGGCGATGGCCCAAACGGCGTCTCGTTGGCCGACAGCTTGAATACCTTGCGACCCGGCTCCGGCACCGGGCTCTTGCCCGGCGTATAGGGAGCAATATCGAGGATGCCGGGATTCGGCATGGGGCGGGACATCTTCAACTCCGGAAATGTCGGGGGCGGCCTTTTAGGGCTTGGCCGTCCCATTCGGGGGCACCGTATAGCGCGTTGCATGGCTGCCGACGAGAGCCTGTGAACGCACCGACGCGCCGGCCTCGATCAGCGCCAGCTTGATCTTTTCCAGCCGATTGGCGCCGGCGATCGATACCAAAAGCGCCGCGCCGTCGAAAGCGGTATCCGGCACGGCGACGACTTCGGCCAGCGGCGACAGCGCGCGCGCGATCTCGGCATTCCAGCCGGACACGCGCATGCTCCACATCTCGACCTCGGTCACCATCGCATTGTCGGCGACGCGCGAGACCACGAACACCGGCAGCGCCGCCGGATGGTCGGCGCGCTCGACGAAGGGCAGCCGCGCGATGATTTTTGGCGCGCCATCGGCCTCCAGCGTGATCCACCAGGGCGCGCGGCTCGAGGTCGCCGACACCAGCGCGAGATCGCCCTTCGACTTTGCGACCGCCTCGACCGCAGCAGGCGCGCTGAAATGCGAGACATAGGGAACGGTGAAGCCGAAATGAAACCGCGCCGAATCCCGCATCGCGGATTCGCCCGCCGAGACGTCGGCATGCACCGAGAACGGCGCCTGGACATAGGTGAAGGTCGAGATGATGACGCGCCAGATGCTCTCGACGGTGTCGAGCGGCAGGATGCCGCGATGGCGCTCGACCAGGCGCCGCATCATGTCGGCTTCGCGCGCCGGGCGAAACGCCGACCCCACTTCCTGGGTCTGCTTGACCTGGATCAGGCGATCGATGATGTCGCCGCGCGCCATCAACAGGCGGTGCACCTGCTCGTCGATCGCATCGATCTCCTTGCGCAGCTCCTGCAGCGACGGCGGCGCGGGGGACGGGGGCGGTTTCGACATCACATAAGGCCTTCAATGCCCAATCGGCCTGGTCCGACCGGCAGATAAGGGCATTGATTAGGTAAGACCGGTGCTGAAAGCAAAGAGAAACATTGAGAATCCTGACCCCGTCGCCGCACTGCGCCATGCGGTTAACCAAGCCCTTGCCTTGACGGAGACCCCGCCGGAGACTAGCTTTAGCCCGTTCCCGTGGTCATTTGAGCCGGCCGGCTTGCAGCCACGTTAAACAACTCGCTAAACAGGCCGGGGACAGAAGTGATCCCGGTCGAACCTTTGTTCAGGCCGGGTTTTTTATGGCCTGATTTCTGTTCGAAAATCCTCCCTTTGAGGGAGGCCCGGTGCTTCAGATGACAGAACTAAGGTCGATAGTAAGCCCTGCGATCCACAGCGACGAACGCGCGCAAGAGGCGGACCATCCGACCTCGCCGGTCGCGAAGTTCGGCATCGATCAGCCCTTGAAGCTCGATTGCGGCGTCGATCTTTCGCCGTTCCAGATCGCCTACCAGACTTACGGCGAACTCAACGCCGATCGCTCCAACGCCATTCTGGTCTGCCACGCGCTGACGCTCGATCAGCACGTCGCCAATGTGCATCCCGTCACCGGCAAGCCCGGCTGGTGGGAAATCATGGTCGGCCCCGGCCGTCCGCTCGACACCGACAAATACTTCATCATCTGTTCGAACGTGATCGGCGGCTGCATGGGCTCGACCGGGCCGGCTTCGACCAATCCTGCGACCGGCAAGTTATGGGGCCTGGATTTTCCCGTCATCACCATCCCCGACATGGTGCAGGCGCAGGCGATGCTGCTGGACCGTTTGGGCATCGGGACGCTGTTGTGTGTGACCGGCGGCTCGATGGGCGGCATGCAGGCGCTGCAATGGACCGCGGCTTTTCCGCAGCGCGTGTTCTCGGTGCTGGCGGTCGCCTGCAGCACGCGCCACTCCGCGCAGAACATCGCGTTTCACGAGCTCGGCCGGCAGGCCGTGATGGCCGATCCGGACTGGCACCATGGCCGCTATTTCGAACAGGGTACGCTTCCGCACCGCGGCCTCGGCGTCGCGCGGATGGCGGGGCATATCACCTATCTCTCCGACGCCGCGCTGCACCGCAAGTTCGGGCGGCGGATGCAGGATCGCGATCTGCCGACATTTTCGTTCGACGCCGATTTCCAGGTCGAAAGCTATCTGCGCTACCAGGGCTCGTCCTTTGTCGAGCGCTTCGACGCCAACAGCTATCTCTATCTGACGCGGGCGATGGACTATTTCGATATCGCCGCCGATCATAGTGGCGTGCTGGCGCGGGCGTTTCGCGGCATCAAGACGCGGTTCTGCGTGGTGTCGTTCACCAGCGACTGGCTGTTTCCGACTTCGGAATCGCGGGCGCTGGTGCATGCGCTGAATGCGTCGGGCGCGCGAGTGTCGTTCGCCGAGATCGAGACCGATCGCGGGCATGACGCGTTCCTGCTGGATGTGCCCGAGTTCTTCGATATTTCGCGGGCGTTCCTGGAATCGGGGAGCAGGGCGCGCGGGCTGAAGACGGGTGGCTGACATGGCGCTCCAGGAACAGGCCCTGCCGCTGCCGGGCATCGCGCCGGACCGCACCGGCAAGTATCGCACCGATCATCTGCTGGTCGCCGGCATGGTCGAGCCCGGTTCGCGCGTGCTCGACGTCGGCTGCGGCGACGGCGAGCTACTACAACTGCTGGAGAGCCGCGGCATCGACGGCCGCGGCATTGAACTATCGCGCGAGGGTGTCAATCGCTGCGTCGCCAAGGGGCTCGCGGTGGTGCAGGGCGACGCCGATACCGACCTCGGCAACTATCCCGACGACGCCTTCGACTATGTGATCCTGTCGCAGACGCTGCAGGCGACGCGGCAGCCGAAGGTCGTGCTGGAAAATCTGCTGCGCATCGGCCGGCGCGCCATCGTCTCATTCCCGAATTTCGGCTTCTGGAAGATGCGGCTGCAGCTCCTCGTCGGCGGCCACATGCCGCGCACCGAGAATCTGCCGGCGACCTGGTACGACACCGCCAACATCCATTTCTGCACCATCAAGGATTTCGTCGAGCTCTGCGACGCCATCAACGTCAAGATGGAGCGCGCGGTGGCGCTCGATCTTTACGGCCGCCCGGTGCCGCTGAACCTGCCCTGGTGGGTATGGAACATGTTCGGCGAGCAAGGCGTGTTTTTGCTGAGCCGCGCGGAGAAGGGGAGGTAACACCCGCCGTCATTCCGGGGCGCGCGAAGCGCGAACTACGATGTGCAATTGCACATCGGAGAATCTCGAGATTCCGGGCTCGCCGCTTCGCGCCGCCCCGGAATGACGCTTAAACCACCACCGACTTCGGATCGCGCACGGCCCAGCGGCCGGCCTCGGCCAGCGCTATAAAACGTTCGACCATTTCGTTGAACAGCGCCGGCTCTTCCAGGTTGAGCACGTGGCCGGCCTTCGGGAACATCGCAAGCCCTGACGCCGGCAGATGCTGTTTCAGGAACAGGCTTGGCGCGATGCAATTCTCGTCCTCATCGCCACAGATGATCAAAGCCGGCGTCGGCACTTTCTTGATTTTCTCGGTCAGGGTGTAGATCGAGGGCCGGCCGCCCTGAAAGCCGCGCATGGTGTTGGCCGAGCCCTTGGAATCGTGCCGCGCCAGCGCGGCATAGAAATCCGCATGTCCGCGCGGATCCTTCAGCATGAATGAAATCCGGCTCGGCGCCTCGCGCGTGATCTTTGCGACTTCCGCCGAGCCGATCATCTCGAACTGGTCGGCATTGACCTGGCACTGCTTGCGGAAGGCTTCGAGATTGTCGAGCTCCGAGCCCGCGCCGACCGCGGCCAGCGTCATCGACAGCGCGCGCTCCGGCGCGTTCAGGCCGATCTGCAGCGACGAATAGGAGCCCATCGACAGGCCGACAAAGTGGGCTTTCGCGATGGTGAGATGATCCAGCACCGCGAGCGCGTCGGTGTAGAAATGCTTGTAGGTGTAGACGTCGGCGGATCGCGGAACGTCGGAGGGCGCATAGCCGCGCGCGGAATAGGCGATGCAGCGGTGGCCGCGGGAGAAATAGCGCATCTGCGGCTCCCAATTGGTGTAATCGGCCGCGAATTCGTGCAGGAAGATGATCGGCGTTCCGCTTCCCGCCTCTTCGAAATAGAGGCGGACATCGTCGCTTGTGACGGCATGGGGCATTTTGAAATTCCTCTCGTGGGCCACTGCGAAAATCGCAGTTAATGCTCGCGGCGGCAATGCGGCGAGATTGATTTTATTTCGTCACGGAATCTGCGCGTAAATTCCCCGAAAGCGTTTTCGCACTGCCGCATCGTGTCTTGTTCTCGCCACACCGCGACTTTTTACGAGCACCGGATGCCGGCTTGAACAGGCCGGCGGGGAAATGGGGGTGCTAACCAAGGATTGAGTATGGTCGAGTTATCTACGTTCCGCCGTTCGCTTCATGTTGTGGCGTTGGCTCTGTGTTCGGCGACGTTCGCCGTCGCTGCAACTCCGGCTTCGGCACGGTCTCATCACGGCGCAGGGCGCCACGCCCGCGCCTATCACGCCGGTCACTATGCGCGCCGGCACTTCCACCATCGGCACCACCGATACGCGACCGGCGCATCGCGCTGGGAGCGCGGCGTGGCGCTAACGCGGTTGCGGCGGTTTGCGGATACGCAAGCAAGCGTGACGCCGTATGAGCCCGGAGGAGGAATGGCGATGTCGGGAAGTTCGTCGAGCCTCGTCATGGAGGCGCGCCACTATCTCGGCGGAAATCCGACCGGCCGCGGCAGCCTGTGGTGCGCGCGCTTCATGAACATGGTGCTGGAGCACACTGGCCATCGCGGCACCGGCTCGGACATGGCGAGTTCGTTCGCAAACTACGGCCAGCGCATATCGGGGCCGCAGGTCGGGGCCATCGCGGTGATGAGCCGGCGCGGTGGCGGCCATGTCGGCATCATCACCGGCATCGATGCCCAGGGCAATCCGATCATGGTCTCCGGCAATAACGGCAACCGCGTCCGCGAGGCCCCGGTCTCGCGCGGCCGGATTTATGCCTATGTGATGCCGAACTGATACCCGTCATTGCGAGCGCAGCGAAGCAATCCATCGCGCGTCAAGTTGGATTGCTTCGTCGCGGAGCCTGTCACGCAATGACGAGACAGCCTGTAGGGGGCAAAGCGACTTCTCCGCCGTAGCTCAAAGAGCGAAGGCGGAAGCGTGCCCACCAATGGACGATAGTATTCGATGCAAGATGGTGCGCACGGCTTTCCAACCGATTCATTCCTAGCCACCACGCGCGCGAACCTTCTGCGCCGCTACCACGTCCGAGCGCAGGCTGAAACCGGAAATCGGAATGTGGGCGTATCGCTCCTCTGGCACGCCGCCGTGCATGAAGCCAAGCTTCGACATCCGCACTTCTTCTTCCACCGTGATCAGGACGGGTGGGTATTCGCCAATGATGATGGCAGCCCGCTCAAGGGTCAGGGTTGCCTTCTCTTCCCGGAGCATCTGGTACATCACATTGATCGGCCGCGCGTGCTCGAAGGTGACAAGCCTCTTCCAGTCCTTGTCACCGGAGTCTCGGATCCGTTTGGCGGCGTCACTGAGGCGGTGGTAGGTCCGCCAGTTCTCCCGGTTGAACTTCCCGCATTCCAGGTAGAGCGAGACGCCGCAAATCATCTCCTTGATGGAGAAGCTCGACCTGACGCCCGCCTGCGCGCAATCGATCAGCGCATTGATCAGGATGCGAGCCTTCTTCGCGTCAAGCGTCTTGTCGTGGATCGTGTGCTGCATGCTTCGAGCAATCTGCCAAGGTGAGCCTTGATGCCGCGAACATCCGGCGGAAATTTCGGCGCCGCGCTCAGGGCATGGAACCGCCTGAAATCGCTTGCGAAAAACCGAAATTCGCGGGGCGACTCGAGGCCTCAAATCTACATGGTAAAATAATTTCTGCAAACCAGAAAATAATGCTTTACGTAAATCAGAAAGTGTGCATACTGTCCGCTATCCCGGCTCGGCAAGAGGGGCGGACGCGTCGTCACGGACGTTGAGGCGGGATGCGATGGACGCTTGGGTCGCGCCAGACGAGCGACGGCCAGAAGCGGACGGCAAAATCGTGTGGTCCTGATCCCGCGGTGCTGGGATCAAGTCTCGCCTGTGTCAACTGGCGAGGCGACGGTGGCTAACAAGCCGGACACCGGGGAGAGCACGCTATAAGCCGTAAACCATCGCGCAGGGAAGGCCGGCTCGCTCCGGTTGAACCTGTGGTGATTACGCTGGTGTGCTTTATTTCACTGCACGCCAGGCTGCGGGTGCAACCAGCATCCGGTCTTCCCTGCGCCCTCTGTTATCAGAGGGTGATCTTCGCAAAGACCCGGTCGCGTTTCGCGTCGCGGGAATGCGGGGTCGTGTCTCTGCTCTTTGAAACTTGAATCGGGAAATGCCTCACACCAGGCTCGGCGCTTCGACCGCGATCTTGTCACCGACACCAATGGTGCCGCCGCCGATCACCTCGGCATAGATGCCGCATTCGGCGTGGCCCAGGCGGCGCATCAGCGCTTGCGGGATTTCGAGGTCGCGCGCGGCAGTGTCGGGATCGACATTGACCGCGGCACAGCGGGTGATCCGTTTCACGACCTTCAGCCGCGCATCGCCGATCGCCAAGGTCTGGCCGACGAACTCGAACTCGCGCCAGGCCGGCCATCCCCGGACATAGAGGTTGGCGCGAAACCGCAACGGGTGAACCGGCGCGTCGACCATGTTCTCGATCGCCTGGACGCTCGCAAGATTGATGATCGAGACGACCTTGCGGGCGACATCGGAAAACCGGTGGCCCGGGCTCGCGAGAATTTTGGGCGGGCCCTTGATCTCGCCGGCGTAAGCGCTGGCAAAGAAGCGCTCGATGGCGGCCCGCCCTTCGGCGGTCTCGAGATCGCCCTTCGCCAAAATCTCGCCATTTCGGCGGATGGTCAGGGTGTGGTTCGCATCCTCGAAATGCGTGTGCAGCGCCGCCAGCCATTCGTCCCGCATCAGCATCAGGAAATGCGGTTTTGGCAGCCAGGCGGGAGCTGTGGGATCGAACCCGCTCGGCCCATTCTCGATGGCATAGCGGCGGTCGGCGGGGAGCATCTCGCCGACCGCAAGCGCGACGTTTGCCAGCGGCTCCGGAGTAAGGCCTTTGACGGGGTAGCGGTAGATGGCGTCGATCGTCGCGAACAATGGCATCATGCCCTGGGTCCAGCTCGCCCATTCATCGGGTCGGCGCGAACCCAGGCGCGAGCTGCCGCCCTAGCTTGGCCTTGCCGCGCCGGGCGCGTCCAGGAAACGTTGCACAAAGATCAGGTCGAGCCAACGGCCGAATTTACGTCCGATCTCCGGCATGCGCGCGACTTCAACGAAGCCGGCGCGCTCATGCAGGCGGATCGAGGCCATGTTGCCGCCGTCGATGCCGGCGATCAGCACATGTTTGCCAAGCGCGCTTGCAGCGGCGATCAGCTCGCCGATGATGGCGCGCCCAAGGCCGCGCCCGCGATGATCGGTGTGAATGTAAACGCTGTGTTCGACGCTATGGCGATATCCCGGCCAGGCCCGGAAATCGCCGAACGTGCCGTAACCGAGAACGGTCGAACCTTTGGTGGAATCTTGGGTCGAATCTTGGGTCGCGACCAGAACCGGGTAACCAAGTCCGCGGCGGGCATTCATCCACGCGAGCCTCTCCGCCTCGGTATCCCGCTTCTCGGTCCACACCGCGGTCGAATTGGCAACCACCTCGTTATAGATCGCCGTAATTTCGGGAATGTCCTGCTCCGTGGCTGGCCGGATCATCATCAGCACGCCCCCAAGCCTTTTTACTTGTGTTGTTAAGGTGTCTAATATATAAGACGATATGTCAACTAAAGAGGATAAAATTAGGGAAGATGACGGCGCGGCCCTCGCGCAGCGAATTCGCAGCGAGCGAGAATCCAAGGGATGGTCGCTCGCCGGTCTCGCCGAACGGGCCCACGTCTCCAAGGCGATGCTGAGCAAGATCGAGCGCGGCGAGGCGAGCCCGACCGCGGCAACGTTGTCGCGGATAGCCACCGCCTATGGTCTCACGCTGGCGGCGCTGTTCGAGCCTGTCGGCGCGAGAAACCCGCGTCTGCTGCGCGCGAAGGAGCAGCCACTTTGGCGCGATCCGAAAACGTCGTACCTGCGGCGCCAGGTCTTTCTGAGCCGCTCCAATCCGCTGGAATTGGTGGAAATCGAATTGCCGGCGCGGCAGCAAGTCGGCTTCCCGGCCAGCGCATATCTGCTGGTTCAGCAGGTCGTCTGGGTCCTGACCCACCGCCTCACCATTATGGAAGGCGCCCATCGTCAGGAACTTGCTGCCGGCGATCGCTTGGAATTGGGCGCAGCGTCGGATGTCGTATTCCGCAACGAAGGCGCGCAGTCCTGCCGCTACCTGGTGGCCATCATCCGAAAATGACTGGGCGCGCCACCGCACACGATTTTGTGAAGCGGCCTCTTCCGTTTCGACAGACCCCTTCCCACATTTGCCCCAGGCCGGCGCGACCGTCGGCTCATGCGACCCGCCGGCTGGTTGAGGAACGTCAATGCGGCCGCGCGGAAACCCAATGAAGATGCCGTTGCTGTGCTTTAGGGGCAGGGCGGCAGGCTGAGGGAAAGCACGATGAATATTGAAAAATACACTGAGCGGGCGCGCGGTTTCATCCAGTCGGCGCAATCGCTTGCCGTGCGCGATGGGCACCAGCAGTTCTCGCCGCTGCATCTTTTGAAAGTGCTGCTGGACGACAGCGAGGGCCTCGCCGGAGGCCTGATCGACCGCGCCGGCGGCAATTCACGCGCGATCCTGAAAGCGACGGAAGAAGCCCTCAACAAGCTGCCGAAAGTATCCGGCAGCGGCGCCGGACAGGTTTATCTCGCGCCGGAGCTTGCGCGCGCGTTCGACGCCGCGGAAAAGGCGGCCGAGAAGGCCGGCGACAGTTTTGTCACCGTGGAACGGCTGCTGCTGGGGCTGACGCTCGAGAAGGGCAGCGAGGCGGGTAAAATCCTGAGCAAAGGCGGCGTCACGCCGCAGAACCTGAATGCGGCGATCGAAGCGTTGCGCAAGGGCCGTACCGCCGATAGCGCGACGGCGGAGAACGCCTATGACGCGCTGAAGAAATATTCCCGCGACCTGACGCAGGCGGCGCGCGACGGCAAGCTCGACCCCGTGATCGGGCGCGATGAGGAGATCCGCCGCACCATTCAAGTTCTATCCCGCCGCACCAAGAACAATCCGGTGCTGATCGGCGAGCCCGGCGTCGGCAAGACCGCGATCGTCGAGGGGCTGGCGCTGCGCATCGTCAATGGCGACGTGCCGGAGAGCCTCAAGGACAAGAAGCTGTTGGCGCTCGATCTGGGCGCGCTGATTGCGGGCGCGAAATACCGCGGCGAGTTCGAGGAGCGGCTCAAGGCCGTGCTGCAGGAAGTTACCTCCGCCGAGGGCTCGATCATCCTGTTCATCGACGAGATGCATACGCTGATCGGCGCCGGCAAGGCCGACGGTGCAATGGACGCCTCCAATCTCTTAAAACCTGCGCTCGCACGGGGTGAACTGCATTGCATCGGCGCGACCACGCTCGATGAATACCAGAAGCATGTCGAAAAGGACGCCGCGCTGGCGCGGCGCTTCCAGCCGATCTATGTCAACGAGCCCTCGGTCGAGGATACCATTTCGATCCTGCGCGGGCTGAAGGACAAATACGAGCAGCATCACGGCGTGCGCATCACCGATTCCGCGCTTGTCGCGGCGACCACGCTGTCGAACCGCTACATCACCGACCGCTTCCTGCCCGACAAGGCCATCGACCTGATGGATGAAGCCGCGGCGCGGCTGAAGATGCAGGTCGATTCCAAGCCGGAAGAACTGGATTCGATGGATCGGGAAATCATCCGGCTCAAGATCGAGCAGGAGGCGCTGAAGAAGGAAAGCGACGCCGGCTCGAAAACCCGCCTGCAGGCGCTGGAAAAGGAGCTGGTCGACCTCGAGGAGAAGTCGGCGGCGCTGACGGCGCGCTGGAGCGCGGAAAAGAACAAGCTGTCGAACGCGCAGAAGCTCAAGAGCGAACTCGATGCCTTGCGCATCGAACTCGCCAATGCACAGCGCCGCGGTGAATTCCAGCGCGCGGGCGAGCTCGCCTATGGCAGGATTCCGGAGCTTGAGAAGAAGCTCGCCGAGATCGAGGCCAACGAAAACGCCGGCGAGATGATGGAGGAAGCCGTCACCGCCAATCACATCGCGCAGGTGGTGTCGCGCTGGACCGGCGTTCCCGTCGACAAGATGCTTGAGGGCGAGAAGGACAAGCTGTTGAAGATGGAGGACAGCCTCGGCCAGCGCGTCGTCGGCCAGGCTGAAGCCGTGCATGCGGTTGCAACCGCCGTGAGGCGGTCGCGCGCTGGCTTGCAGGACCCGAACCGCCCGATGGGCTCGTTCATGTTCTTAGGCCCGACGGGCGTCGGCAAGACTGAGCTCACCAAGGCGCTCGCGGAATATCTGTTCAACGACGAGACCGCGATGGTCCGCCTCGACATGTCCGAATACATGGAGAAGCATTCGGTGTCGCGCCTGATCGGCGCGCCTCCCGGCTATGTCGGTTATGACGAGGGCGGCGCGCTCACTGAAGCGGTGCGGCGGCGGCCGTATCAGGTGGTGCTGTTCGACGAGATCGAGAAGGCGCATCCCGACGTCTTCAACGTGCTGCTGCAGGTGCTCGACGACGGCCGCCTGACCGACGGTCAGGGCCGCACCGTGGACTTCCGCAACACGCTGATCATCATGACGTCGAATCTCGGTTCGGAATTTTTGGTCAACCAGCCGGAAGGCGAGGATACTTCCGCAGTGCGCGAGCAGGTGATGGGCATGGTGCGGGCGCATTTCAGGCCCGAGTTCCTAAACCGCGTCGACGAAATCATCCTGTTCCATCGCTTGCAGAAGAGCGAGATGGGCCGGATCGTCGAAATCCAGTTCGCTCGCCTGCAGAAACTGCTCGAGGATCGCAAGATCACCCTGACCCTCGATGCCGCGGCGCGCGACTGGCTCGCGGCCAAAGGCTGGGATCCCGCCTACGGCGCGCGTCCCCTGAAGCGGGTGATCCAGCGCAATCTGCAGGACCCGCTGGCCGAGATGATCCTCGCGGGCGAGGTGAAGGACGGCGATCGCGTCGTCATTTCGGCGCAAGGCAATGTGCTGACCTTCAACGGCAAGGCGCCGCAGACCGCCGAGATCGCGCAGTTCGAGGCGCCGGCGCCGAAACGCAAGCTGCACTGACAGCTAGAGCATGATCCGGAAAAGTGGACACCGGTTTTCCGAAAAAGATCATGCTCAAATAAGAGGATAGAGCGGGATGACGATTCGAAGAAGAGTCATCCCGCTCTAGCGCGAAGCCTTCGCTCTCGGCACCCCTCCGCCGTGCATCACGCCAGGCGAGTGTTGTCTAAAAGAGACACGCCTGGCGTTTATAACTCTTTGGATGTGGAATCCTCTTGAACAACCTGCAGCTTCGCCGCCACAATCCTTAACGAGGAGTAAAAGGGGGCGTAGCATGTTGGTCAGACTCCGAAGTGTCGTCGGAATCGTCCTGATCGGTGGTGCGGCGGCAGGCTGCGCGAACAGTGATGAGATCAAGGCGAGATTCAACGGCCGCTGGGGGCCGGATCCCGCCATTCAGGCGGCGAGCTTTGCCACAGAGGCTCAAAATCAGTCACTCGTCTTGAACTATCTAGGAAGAAGCGCAGGCCTCATCGCGAGCGATGGAACGCCATTCCGGCCGCTGTTGCCCGCCGATTATGCTGAAATCGCCCAATGGGGGTTCAACATCGGCCGCCAAGACTGCGAAATCTATATGGATAATCTGTTTCGCCTAAGCCGAGAGAAGGGACGGAACGACAATATTTTGGCGGCCGCGAGTACGGCAGCTGCCGCGATCGTGACAGGAACCACCACCTCGCAAAAGCCGCTTTCAATCCTGGCGGCCGTATTCGGACTCTCCATCGCGCTCAACGATGCCATTTTTCAAAGCTATCTTTTCACCCAGGCGCCCGGGCTAGTAGCGAAGAAGGTCAGCGACTTGCAAGAGGTATTTCGAAATTCGGTCGTTTCCGGCCAAGTCAAGATCACCAGCGCCGCATCGGCCTATTATGCGGTCCAAAGCTATTATCACATCTGCCTTCCCCATTCGATCGAAGGTGTGATGCTTCAATCTATCGCCAACGCTAATCCGGTGACCCCGCTCGGATCAGGTGGCACGAATTTTATCGCGGGAGGAGCGGGCTCCACTCCGACCACCGCAATACGAACACCAGAGCTCCAATAGGAATCCAAAGCTAGACCGATCCCGTGCGGATCAACGCAGTCGGCCCCCGCCGCGAAACGGGGAGCGTCGATACGCAGCCGAGACCTAAGCTTTACGTAAATTCACCAAGCGTCAGCGGTTGGTGACCTGCAGCGGACCGCCGGTGGCATCCGAGATGCGCGCGCCGCCGCCACGGCCGGCCATCTGCACATCCAGCCGGTCGCGCTCCTTCTCGAAGCTCGCCATGACTGGGCCTTCGAGCGAGCGGCCGCGCGGCAGCTTGATGCGCATCGGATCGACGAAGCGTCCGTTGACCAGGATTTCGTAGTGGACGTGGGCGCCGGTCGACATGCCGGTCGATCCAACAAAGCCGATTATCTGGCCCTGGCGGACCCGCTTGCCGACTTCCATGCCCTTGGCGAAGGCCGACATGTGGCCGTAAGCGGTCTCGTAACCGTTGTTGTGTTTCAGGCGGACATATTTGCCATAGCCGCCCTCCCAGCCGACTTTCTCGATGACGCCGTTGCCGGAGGCGAAGATCGGCGTGCCGTAGGCGGTGGCCCAGTCGACGCCGGTGTGCATCTTGACGTAACCGAGGATCGGATGGCGGCGTCCGCCGAAGCCGGAGCGCATGATCGCGTTGTTGACGGGCTTGCGTACCAAAAACTTCTTCGCGCTCTTGCCGGTCTCGTCGTAGTAATCGACGACCGCGTCGTCGGGGGTCTGGAAGCGGTAATATTTCTTGGTCTCGCCTGCGACCGTAAGCGAAGCGAACAGCACTTCGTTCTTCTCGCTGACAGCGGTGCCTTCGTCTTCGCCGGCATAGAACACGTCGAAGGAATCGCCCGGCTGCACCTTGCGCTGGAAGTCGACATCGTAGGAATAGATCCGGATCATGTCCTCGATGACCGGGGCCGGCACCTTGTTGCGCATCGCGGTCTCGTAGATGCTCTGATAGAGCCGGACGCCGCTGCCATCGTCGTCGTCATCGTCCTCGCTGGTCTTGTTGTCCGCGGTGTCGGTGATGGTGTTCATGCTCTGCACGTCGACCGCCACGTATTTGCCGAGATCGGACAGGGCGGCGACGGCTTCAACGGTGGAATCGTTGGCGACGATCACGCGGTAAGGCTGCAGCCGCGCGCCGGCGGCGGGGCCTGAGGGCGCCATCAGGATGCGCAGCTTCTCGCCCTCCTTCAGGCCGCCGTCGCGACCGCGGGCGCCAAGCGTCGCCGCTATCGCCCTCGCCTCCTCTTGTGTCGCACCCTGATCCTTCAGGATCGAAACGACGGTGTCGCCCTTCTTGACCGCGTGGACGCGCTCGCCAGAGGGATTGCCGCCGGTGATCTGCTCCTTGGTCTTCGGCAGCAGCGTGACGTTTTCCGGAACCACGCGGGTTTCAAAGCCGGCATAGGGATCCGAGGCGCCGCCCTCGGCGGCATAGGCGAGCTTCATGTCGGTCTGCGCGCCGGTGACATCGGCGGCAGCATTGGCGAGCGCGGCGTAACGCACCCCGCCGCCATTGCCGTGCCAGTTCGCGGCATCGCGTACCCGCATCAGGACTTCGTCGAGTGCGACCACGGCGGCGACCTTCGCCTTGGGCAGGATCGCCGCGAGATCCTTGGTGACGAACGAAACCTCGGCATCGGGTTCAACGGCGTCCGCATTGTTCGGATCGTCAGCGGCGGCGGGCGCGGCGGAACCGACATCGGTCAGCATGCGCTGGGCATTGAACGGCGGAATCTTGGAGGAAAGGTCGCTCGTCGTCATCGACAGATTGCCGGAGATGCGGACGAACGGCCGCACCCGCATCACGTCCCGGTTGCCGACACGGGTGACCGTCGATACCCGAACCACGCTGCGCGCGGCGGTCGATTCACCGGGCGGCGGCAGTCGGTCGCTCTTGCGCAAGGAAGCGGTACGGTCGTTGGCGCCGAACGCGCCGCGCAGCGCGCTCTCGACCCGTTCCGGCACCCTGGCAAAGGTCATCTCGCCGTCGAGCGACGCAAAAACGGCGCCGCCGATGAGGGCCGCGCCGCACAAACCAGTCAGGATGGTGCCGCTAAACCATTGCACGGAGACGCGGCGGCGATCGATCACCGCGGCTTCGGAACCATCAACGGAAAGTGGCGGCTCGTGACCGAGATCAATGATCCCGATCTCGCGTCCATAGCCACCCCCGCGTGACGTCCGTTGGTTCAACCCACTACCCCCCAAGTTCCATTAACATACGATCAAGACCTTTGCCTTTCCCGACTTGAGCTCTCACCCCTTGAAAGGGGTGATTGGGAACATGGCGTGCCGCGGGATGTCCGGGAATCAGAAGCCAAAACAATGGCCGGAATCGCGAACGACGATGCTGTGCAGGTCTCTCGATGTTTCAAGACTTGTACGGAAAAGGCGACGAGTACATTTTGAGATCGCCTGTCCCGGCTTAGATGAACCCCGGCAGCCCCCACTGGCACCCCGCGATTCAATGCATATTTATATGTCAGAACGTCGCAGGATTGTGGCTCAAGTACGGCGCAAGGTCCGCAAAAATCGAGACTTCTTTGCGTCGCGGGATTCTGCTGCACGTTGCGACGATTTGTTGACAACAACCGTTGACAACGCCGATCGGGCGGGCTTATAAACCGCCCACTGAGCGCGGCGCTGTCTTGGCCCTTGGCCAAGGCATGTTTTCGTGCCCGTGAAGCTCCTCATTTAGATGAGTGAATGAACAGCCGATTTCCATCGGTTGTCATTTGCCGTCGAATGAAGTCTTCCGGAACTCCCTCACGGGGAGAGGGGTCCTCGGATCCCGGGCTGTTTGACAAGTGAAGATGAAGAAAGAGAAACGTGGACGGCGGAGTCCTTGCGAGTCTCGATTACTTGGAAACCTTGGTTTTCATTGGTCGGGACTGGACGAAAGACTTCGGCGGTACACGTTTTGAATAAGGTTACACCATGATCTCTTGATTGAGATCGCGTCGTCAGCGATGTGAATCGCGGGCGACAGATATGGTGGGACCTCGTCAA
>Ga0210408_10001059_pt1 | contig 30359 bp, 45 predicted proteins | sample IncBWH4MmetaG_FD_155471 | JGI IMG/M metagenome (GOLD analysis project Ga0210408, IMG submission 155471) | Forest soil microbial communities from Barre Woods Harvard Forest LTER site, Petersham, Massachusetts, United States - Inc-BW-H-4-M | ecosystem: Environmental > Terrestrial > Soil >... | reverse complement strand
CAGCAAACCACCTACACGCTCACGTGTGCCGGACTCGATGGCTCAACCGTGAACGAATCGCAAGTGGTGAATGTGCTGCCGGCGTTTGAGGAGAATTGAAAAATACTTGACGCTTCCCGCGACTTTGTTAGTATGTCCGCACGCACGCTCTGTGCGTATTCTTTTGCCTCAGTTTGCCTTCGTGCGGATTAGCGACCCGCCACAAGCGAAGCAAAATACAAAAGAACTACCGGAGCACTCAAACGCGTTGGCAATTATATTAGTGGTTGTTAGCTAGTCCCTACCAACCAGAATCTAAAGGATTATTATTATGGCAACAGAATTCAATCGATCGAAGCCGCACGTCAACGTCGGCACCATCGGTCACGTCGACCACGGCAAGACCACCTTGACCGCGGCGATCTTGAACGTGCTATCGAAAGCGGGCAACGGCTACACCGCCACGGTGAAGGGAGTCGATGACATCGACAAGGCGCCCGAGGAAAAAGCGCGTGGTATTACGATCTCGCTCTCGCACTCCGAGTACGAGACGCCTGCTCGTCACTACGCACACGTCGACGCACCGGGTCACGCCGACTACATCAAGAACATGATCACGGGTGCCGCTCAGATGGACGGCGCCATTCTTGTGGTCGCAGCGACCGACGGCGTCATGCCGCAAACGCGTGAGCACATTCTTCTCGCGCGTCAGGTTGGCGTACCGAAGATCGTCGTCTTTCTTAACAAAGTAGACATGGTCGACGACAAAGACTTAATCGACCTCGTCGAAGAGGAGGTCCGCGAGCTGCTCGAGAAGCAGCAATTTGACGGCAAGAACACGCCGATCATCCGTGGTTCGGGCCTCAAGGCACTTGAGAATCCGGCACCGGGCAACGAATGGAGCGACAAGGTGATGGAACTCGTCAAAGCACTCGACGAATACATCCCGCAGCCCGTTCGCGAACTCGACAAGCCGTTCCTGATGCCGATCGAAGACGTCTTCTCCATCGAAGGTCGCGGCACCGTGGTTACGGGCCGCATCGAGCGCGGTATCGTCAAGGTGGGTGAGGAAGTTGAGATCGTCGGAATCAAAGACACCGCCAAGACCACGGTGACCGGCGTCGAAATGTTCAACAAATCGCTTCAGGAAGGTCAGGCAGGGGATAACGCCGGAGTCCTCTTGCGCGGCACGAAGAAAGAAGATGTGCACCGCGGACAGGTGCTCTGCAAGCCGGGGTCGGTAAAGCCGCACACCGAATTCGAATCAGAAGTTTACATTCTGACCAAGGAAGAGGGGGGCCGTCACACGCCGTTCTTCTCCGGCTACAAGCCGCAGTTCTACATCCGCACCACCGACGTCACCGGCGAGGTGACGCTCAAGGAGGGAGTGGAAATGGTAATGCCGGGCGACACCGTCACCTTCAAAGTGAAGTTGGTTGCGCCGATTGCCATGGAAGAGCAGATGCGTTTCGCTATCCGCGAGGGTGGCAAGACCGTCGGCGCAGGAGTGGTAACGAAGATCGTTGCGTAATCCCTACCGGATTTCGCAGCAAAGAAAACCCGCCGCAAGGCGGGTTTTCTTTGCATAAAAAATGTGTGCCCGCGCGTCTCCAAAGACGCGCGGGCAGATGTCACAGGGGTCGCCGCGACTTCAGTAGGTCAGCAGCAAGCGACGTGGAAGGAGCGCTGCGACCTCGACGTTCTCGACGAGGAAGGTCCATCCGGGCATATCATCGCCGCTACGTGCCACTTGCGGGATGATGACGTCCGGCGGCCTATGGTAACAGAACGTGACGAGTCGGAAGGCGCCATCGTCTCGCTGGAGGATGACGTTGCTCCACTTCAGACCTTCTCGCTGTGTCCACAACGCTCCACCGCTCGCTCCCGCAGGTTGTCTCGAGAGGAGCTCGAAGAAATGGAGCGGCGAGATAGCAGACTTCTTGCCCTGTTCGCCGTCGCCGTCGATGATCTCCATCGCCTCGAGGGCGTGCACTCTCGCGTCTATTTCATAGCGTCTCAGCTTGCGTCGGCGCACGGCACGGCATGCACCGAAACATTCGCGCTCGATCTCCGGCCACTGGCTGGGGCCGGGGTGAAGGATGATGCCGCTTTCATCAATCATCTGTCGGCACAGCTCCGTCTGCGACTTCGCGCCGACCTCACAAGTCCCGATGCAGTGGAATGGCCGGCGCTCTTTGTACCTCCCACGCATTTCTCGCAGGAAATCTTCAGAGGCTGCGCGGACTTGTGCGCTGTTCGGGCCGTTCAGAAGGCGCAACCAACGACGAATCCAGGTTCGTGTGGCGGGATTTGACACCGTCAGAGTCAGGTCTTGCGACATGACATTCACTCCTGTTCTGCCGCCACTATGGCGCTTGCGTGCTATTCGCTCATGCGATATCGCAACAGTACGAACACCCTCTCACGAAAGTGATACGGTCACAACAGACCGTTATCAATGTGGATTGCGGCTTAAAAAGCGCAAAAAGTAGCCACCAAGAAAATCCGCTGCAAGGCGGGTTTTCTTGGTCAGGATTCGCAACGTCTTGACTCTATGTTGAGATAAGACTACGCTGTGCCTTCCGTTTTTAGGTTAAGTGCGGAATCCCCACGTTTTTCTAAATGAAATCTTCATGCATTAATAGGTAGTATCATTAAGGTATGGAAGCGACCTACAAAAAGATCGCCCAGGTGCAGAATTACCTCGCGCGGAAAGAAGGGGGCAAGATAGATAAACTCAAGCTCGTGAAGCTGATATACCTTGCTGACCGATACCACATTCGTAAATATGGCCGTCTAGTTACTGGCGATTACTATTTTGCAATGCAGTATGGCCCTGTTGGCTCGGTGACCAAGGATATTGCTGGGTTCTCAGAATATCTGGCGCCTGAAGAGCTTGAATACGCACAGAAATACTTAGCACCTCTTGGTGGTGACACTAATACAATAATTTCTGTCAACGAAGTAGATGGGGATGAATTATCGGAGACTGATGTAGAAGCACTCGATTTCGCTTACCAGACATTCGGGTCTCGTGATTCAGTTGACTTGGTCGAGCTAACGCATGAATACCCAGAATGGAGTAAGCGAAAGGGTCAATTGGACCTCGGTGCAAGTAGGGTTTTGATTGATAACGTTGATTTCTTCGAGAATCCAGCCAACTTTAGAGACGATAAATTTGCGCTCGACTCAGATTTTCTCGCAGAATCCAAGGAAATTTATGAGAGACGGGCTGCGGTAAATAAAAAGTTAGCTGCGTAAATCTGGCGGCCGAATGGCGCATGATCGACATTTCGGCCGACGTAAAAATCCAAGTCACCCTTTGTAAAGGTGCTGTATATTATTTTGTCGAACCCACTTTCGCTGATACGGATCAGCCTCATTATTTTGTCGTTTTGAATGAGAAACCATTGAATGACACGACCATTGTACTCGCGTGTGCCACGTCTCAAATACAGAAGAGAAGAAAATTCGTTGAATCTCGCAATCTTCCGGAAACAACGTTAGTCGAGATCGTTCCTGGTGCTTATAAGCATTTCAGTCTACCGACAATTTTCAACTGCAATGATCCGCTTGAAAAAACAAAAGAATCCCTGGTCTTACTCTTGAACGACAACAAGCTAAATCCGTTCCTTGATCCAATAGACTCGAAGATTGTGGCTGACATTTGTCGAGGAGTACACGACAGTCCGCTAGTGGAAAATAGAATCAAAAAACTTCTCGGCGAGCTGAGTTAATCCAACAAAGGGTTAAACCTCGGCACACTAAAATGATCGGACACACGTGATACAGTAGCGGCATGAATATCATCAAACATTGGATTTTGCCGATAGTGGCGGGTTTTATTGTGGCGAGTATCATCATGCTGATTTTTGAATGGATCAATCATTTTATTTTCCCCAAACCCGCCAGCCTCGATCTCACGAATGCAGCTGCCGTACAAGCGTTTACCGCATCACTGCCGTGGACAGCGTACATTCTCGTGTTCGTAGGTTGGGCTGCGGGCGCGTTTGAAGGCGGATGCACGACAGCCTGGCTCGCGGGGGAGCAAAAATTCCGCGTTACTGCCGTACTTACGTTACTTTTGATTCTCGGTGGAATCGGCGACATGATCGGGCTCGGATTCCCGCCGCTCGCTACGGCACTTGGTATTCTCATCCTCGCAATCTTTCCGTATCTTGGATTCACTGGTCTGAATACGTTTGAGAGAAAAAAACGTGCAGCCGTAGCTGCAAGGGACTTGGGTTCAGACCCCACAAAAAGTTGAACCGCATTACACACCAAATAATCGGGCAAAGTGCGCCTCATTTTCACTCGATAGTGCACAATGCAGTGGTATGCTGCCCTCATGGAGAAAGTGCCGGAGCGGGTGCGGAAGGTAATACTGGAAGGTGAAAAAGACGTGCGCGAAATGGTGGTCGGCGCATGCATCACGCGCGACGGGATGGATGAGCAGGGCAATCCGACTCGCGAATATTTGCTTGTGCGAGAACGCCGCCGTGGCCCGTGGCATTTTGCCGGTGGAAAGGTGCAAGAGGGGGAAACGGTGCAGCAAGCCTTAGAGCGCGAGTTGGAAGAGGAGCTCGGTCTACAGGCCGGCGTGAATTACACGCCCGATTACCGCGGTGAGATCATAAGTCCCCATAATGTAGAAAGGGGAAAGTATCTGAAACCGCTACGGTTCGCAATAGTGAACGTCACGTTGCCGACTGATGCACTACGCGGTCACCCGCCGCAAGTGCAGCAGGCCGATGCCGTGACACGCATCATGTGGACCGCCGATCCGCTGAAATATAGGCTCACCGATCAGGCCCGTGCTGTCATCGAAGCGAAAATGGGTATCATTCCGCCGCTCGAGAGCCACGAGACGAGAGATATCACATAGCACACGTGTCGGTGCTCACTCATCCTTCAAAATCGCTTCGCCTTTGACGAACCACGAAATACCGAATGCAGTGATAGCGATGGATTCGAGCCAGAAGAGCGGGGAGAGCGCGAAGATGGAAGCATCGCGCGGTACGAATGCCAGTGCGATCGCGGCTGCGATTGCAGCGAGGATCGTGTAGCCACATATAGTGTAGACCATATTGCGCACCAGCTTCATGCGCGTCGGCGGCAGAGTGGGATTCGTTTTGCGAAAGAGGACGAGCGCGAAGTAGGCGAGCGTGAGGAAAAATCCGATGGCAAACATAAGATGCGCGGTGCCGATCACCATTTGTTGCGCAGTTGCTCCGATGTCGGGATTGGTGGGAAAGAGTGCGACGCCGATGGCGAAAACTGCGGCGATATTGCCCGCAATCGCATCGCGTCGCTCGTAGCCTTTGTACGACCACAAGAATACGCCGATCGCGCATAGGCTCCCGACGAACACATTGCCCATCACGCTGTAGTAGTACGCGCTGATCGAACTCAAAATACCGGGACCCTGCAAGATAATTTTGCCGATCGCGACTGTCCACGGCAAGAGAATCCCAATCGTGCCAATCGATGCGCGCAGCTCCAGATAGGAGAGCACCAGCGTATCGTCGGGGTCGGTGTTCAGCGCCATACCTCATCAGTATATCCTTCCTCAGGATTTCTTCATGATGATGGTGTATACTTTCCCGACTATTAGTTCATTGTTACGAATATGAAAAAGTTTTTTGTGCTGTACATGGCATCGCCTGCCGGTTTCAAGAAGGTCATGGCGCAGATGGGCAAAATGACCCCGGCGCAGCAGAAGGAAAGTATGGAGGAATGGGCGAGTTGGTCGAAAGGAAAAGGTGTTACTGATATGGGCGCACCGCTTGGAAAGACGAAGCGCGTAAAAGCCAAGAGTATTGCAGATGCAAAGAACGAAGTTGGCGGCTATTCGATCATCCAGGCGAAATCGCATGCCGACGCGGCCAAGAAAATGCAGAGCAATCCGCACTTCAAGATGATCCCCGGCGGATGGATTGATGTAATGGAGATTATGCCGATGTAATTAATTCAAAAAATATATGAAACAATTTTTGGCAGTATTCCTTGGCTCGCCGGATGCGATGAAGAATTACATGGCGATGGATGAGGCAAAACGAAAAGAGAACGATAAAAAAGGAATGGAGGGGTGGATGAAGTGGGCGACGGATCACAAGGGTGACATTGTGCAGATGGGTTCGCCCTTGGGCAAGACGAAAAAGGTTGATAAGAGCGGCGTTTCGGATATCCGTAATGAAATGGGCGCGTGGACGGTCGTGCAAGCGGAGTCGCACGAAGAGGCCGCGAAAATGTTCGAGAACCATCCGCACTTTATGATCTTTCCCGGCGAGCGCGTCGAAGTGATGGAATGCCTGCCGATCCCGACGATGTAACGAGGATCAATAAAAGGTGTCTTAAAAAGAGCATCACATATTCCACAAACCAAACCCCCCGCAAAGGGGGTTTGGTTTGTAATGGGAGGGTTCTTCCGTTATTGGTCCGAAGACGTGGACGATGCCGGTTCACTCGTTTCGCTCGCGGCGCTGCCATCACTGTCATTTGCTTTGTCCTTCCCATACTCTCCCGGATGGCCAACGGAGATTGATGTTGCACTCACGCCGGTGCCGCTCACTGTGCCTTGTACGAAGATTTTCTCACCGACTTTGATGTCGGCGAGAGTTCCTGCCGCGCCATTGGTCGTCACAGTCGCTTTGCTCGCATCCACCGTGTACGAAGCGCTGCCTTCGTCAGACTCCTCTGCCATGACGATCGTCGTGCCACTCACACTCGAAACAACGCCGTCGCCTCCCAGTGGCGCATGGCCATGGGGTTTCGCTGTGGTGGCTTCTGCCACCGTGCTCACCGGAGCAGCGGTTGTGGTTGCGGTAGTTTGTGCGCTTGCCATGGCGGTAGCACCAGCCACGACGCCTCCCGTCAGCATCATGCCAAGGGCAAAGAGAGATATCGCAAGTTTGTTCTTCAGGATATTCATGAAGCTATTTCTACTTTAATAATTTCCGAGAGCAAAAGTGCAGTGGCCACTGCCACTCGTGCTCCTAATCCTTACTACCATCGTGGTGAGAGGATTGTTTCATTTCAGAAAAAATCCCAGCGGAGGGATTGCGTTTTGAAAAGGAATGGTGCATACTCTGCGGGTTCTCCGACGCGCGAGCGGTCGGAGGCACGACCTATGACAGCGGAAACGGCAGCAAAGAAACCCCGCACGCCGCGGGCGAAAAAATCGGATGGCCCGAGCCGTCTGCGCATTCGCGTGCGCGCCTACGAGCACGGCATCCTCGATTCGTCGGTCAAGCAGATCATCGACGTCGCCGCCCGCTACAATGCCGAAGTCGTCGGCCCAGTCCCCTTGCCCATCGATATCAAAAAATACACGGTCAATCGCGCAGCATTCATCGACAAAGATTCGCGCGAACAATTTGAAATGCGCATCCATAAGCGCATGATCGACATTTTGAATCCTGCAGCCAAAGTCATCGAAGCCCTCACCAACATCGATCTCCCATCTGGCGTCTCCATCGACGTGAAGATGATGTAAATTCAAAATCTTTCCTCTCACTGCCATTCTTGATTTTCCTTCGGATGATCATATTTTTTGCAGGTCTGCCCGGAGTCGGAAAATCGTCGTTAGCGGAGGCGATCTCAAAAAGATTCAACATCCCGTACTACCCGGTCGATGCTAAGAAAATAGAATTGTACCCAGCGCTTGATCCTCAGTATCAATACAAAATCGATAACGATATTTCTTTTGCCGTCGGAGTCAAGAGAAAATTTTTCACGGCAGTCGCAAAAGATCTAGAAAGACGTGCATCAATCACTCGGGACATCATTGTCGATGACGTCTTACATCGGGAATCCTGGCGCAAGATTCTTTTTGATTGTGCCCGTACACACTTTGATGGTTTTATCGTTTTTTGGGTGAAGACGGGCGAGGAGATCGTAAAAGAGCGCCTCTTGAGCGCAGTGCGGAAGCAACATCTCCTTAAGGATCCCTGGAGGATGCACCTTTCGTACAAGAATCGTTTCCAAGATTTTTCCGATCAGGTTATCGTTTTCGAAAACAATGATCACCTAGATATTTCAGTTGAAAAACTTGCCGCCCTCATCACGAAAGGACTATCCGCGGCCTGAGCAATCTAATTTCGGAGGGCATTTGCTTCGACCTTGTAAAAAGAAAAAGCGTCGGGGGGTGAAATGAGGGTCCCGTTCCGACGCTGTAGGGGGTGGCGCGAGCGCCTTCAAATGGTGCGCAAGCGACCACTCAGAGATGAGCATATGAATTTCGCTGTGAAAGTCAATGGTGCTCAAAAGGAAATTGGGCCGGCCGGGGCGCTAGCTCCCCGACCGGCTTGAGCGCCTGACTACGGTCGAGCACCCTTCTTACGTTGGGTGCTCACGTAGTAGAGCACTTCTTGCGGCTCCTCCACTGCGGGAGGTTGATCGGAGGGACGGTGTTGTTGCAACACCACGGTGACTCCCACCGCGGTGCCCGCGGCAATCGCGGCTAATGCCACGACACCAAGGACAACGACAATCGCCCTTCGCAGTACTCGCACCATGAAAGCCCTCTCTTTCTGTCTGCGAGCTGGGTTCAGGTCTGGCACTATAGCAGTACCAGACTCACCCGGAGCGACCCTAGCGCGCTTCAAGTCAGACGTCAAATCAGGCCGCGATCACCTCGGGACGCTCTTTTCTGATCACTGGAAGAGGTGCATAAATGACAAGAGCCATTTTTCATTTTTCACAACGCACGAATAATTCTCGCGTTAGGAATGTCCTGCCGAGGCAGAAAGAAAGTATATTCTCTGCCCCAAGGAGCATAGTGGAAAGAGTTATATTTTTTGATGTTCTATACCATGCTTCGGGAAGTCGGGAGAATCCGCAGATTGAGATATTTCGATACCCAATATTCTCTAGAGTATTCTGAAGCTCTCGCGGTGATGTGCACTGCCAGTGATATCTACCATGGAACGGTTCCCATCTGCTTATCGAATACATGTTTGGCATCGAAAAGAGCAAAATTCCTTCCGGCGCGAGTATGCAGCGAAGCTTCTCCAAGGTTTCTTTCCAGTTTTGGCTATATTTCAAAACTCTGATTGCGGTAATGTAATCGAACTTTTCTTGGAAGGAAATATGGTCACTCGAGATGTCGCACACTACAAGCTCTCTGATTTTTGTCTGACCTGCGTATTTTTCCCTGCAATATGCCACCATATTCGGGGAAATATCTATACCCCGTATTGATGCGGCATCAGATGAATCCCGAATCAGGCGCTTCAGAATTCTGCCCGTGCCGATTCCGATATCAAGGATCCACTGGTGCTTCACTGGGAAAGTCGATGTGACAAGATCCAATTCTCGCGCTGAGAGCATCTGCTTGGCGCTGTGTTTCCACGCCTCCTCGTATTTTTCTGGTTGTAAATTCTCCCAAAATTTTTTGTTGCGATTTTGCGAATGAGTTTCCATGGGATTAGCATTATACACCTTGACCTTATTTTAAAAATCTGTATAATATCCACAGCTAGAGCGTGAGGCGGCTTTCTCACGAGACTCTGGCCACTTGGAGGACATACGATGAACAGAATTGCACTTGCCGTGCTGATGAGCACGGTCCTCGTGGCCGCAGCAGTGCAAGCTGCGGAAGTTCCCGCCCCCAGGGCGAAGTGGGCAAAGCAGCACGGTGATCCGAATTGGCGTGCGAAGGGGTTGCATTGCAACCCCAGCTCCTGGATCACCGCCGAGGAAGCTCGCCGACGGGGCAAGAATCCTGCCCCCGGGCTGGCGTACGTCTGCCCGTAACCTGTCCGGCCTCGCGGCCCCCATCGCCTGGAAGCCCGGCCGCTCGGCCGGGCTTTTTTTATTTCTTTTGCGTAAAAAGTGGTTTCAAAATGTAGGTAAAAAACAGCGCACCGCAAGACCCTTTCTTAAAATTCTCCATGCAAATATTGCGGCAGAGTCGAAGCTCTCGAAAGATATCGCGAAAAAGCGCTCGTACACTCCATTGCGTCCACCGACCCCCTACAGATGTTTTGTATGTCGGCATCGGCAAGTCCACCGACCTGCAATGTTTGGAAGAACGCATCGTAGCAGACGTTCTCTTGCCCGTTTAGTTGATTGTGGCAAAGTGCGATAGCCCCCCCGTATTCATCCAACGAAGCGTACTTGAGTTCCAATCCGATAAGACAGGAGTTCGCATCGCTATTCTGCAGCGTTTCGCACAAACTAAGTCCGGTATGTATCGCCATGCCGGAGGAATCTACGCCCGTATCCAGTTTGAAGCCGATACCTTCGAAACAATCGGAACGCGCGGACCCGAGGAATGTTTTGCACGCCTTTACCGACAGACCAAACTGTTCGTTCGACGGCACTTTCTGTTGTTTGAACAGAGCGTGCTGGAAACTCGGGAGGTACAGGAAGCAGGCATGGAGGAATTGCGGCGCAAGAACAGAACAGGGGTATGTGTAATCGTTCTTCAGAGTGGCAATATCCGTCGCGAACGTAGTCGTTCCAGATGCGATGCTCATGCCGTCACCTTCTGTGGAAGCGGCAGTGGGACCCCTCATATCCATTCCGCCCATGTCTCCGCTCATGTCGGAGGCGGCAGTATTCGTACCCATCACAGCGAGCGACGCGCCAGAGCCGAGCAATTCTCCGGAGGCCTCCATAAAAATGCCCTCATAACAAACCTCTTTGTCCGATGGTTGTGCGACAGAATCGCACGCATTCAAAGCCGCAGGGATATTTTGTAGACCGATAAATAAAACATGTCCCACGCCGTGACAGAGCGAAGACATCTCCTCACAGTAAGTCGTCCCTAGTTGCTTGACGCTCGACAGATGCGCGTGAACAAGGTCCTCGGTCAAGGCGGGCCCACCGAGCGTAGCCGTCACACTCGCCGCAGTAACCCCGTGTATGCAACCGCGGCTACAAGCTGGCGTGCATTGCTGTAGCGCGGTCTGTAAGTCTCCGGCTTTCGCGAACGTTTCTTCACCGATGACGTGCGCTATTTCGTGACAATTTTGGGTCACGATGGCCGGTGAGGTGCTCGCGGTCACGTACTTCAGTAATTCTCCGGTCGTGTGGGTGTTGAGCAATGCGCGGATCGTGCTCGCAAGACAGGATTCGACGGTCGTGTAAGGCGTTTGTACATTTGTTCGGGGAAAACACCCCGCTATAGCTTGAGGTGAAACAGGTCCACGTTCAAGTATGATCCACCCTAAGGCTCCGCATAGTACACCTGCGCCAGCGATAAGACCAAAGTATCGTAGCCATCTCGGTTTTGTTGCTCCCATCAGGGGCGCTGGTGTTCCATGCCGAGCTAACGTGCTGCGTCTGAAGGTCGGCTCTAGTAGATACGTGAACACGAGGTAATACAAGATCCCGCACCACAATACCCAGTAAAAAAACGTCGCGGCAGGCAGATACGGCTCCATAAATTGTTGCAGGGGCGTGAGCGTGACCGGCGGATTTCCTTCAAGGCCGGTGAGCACGATCAGTTTAGGAGTGGATGTCGGCTGCATATCAATAGTATACGTTTTTCACCGGATAGCCGACGACGGGCGCTTGCGGAGGAACTTTGATCCAGTCATTGTGACTGAATGGCTTGTAGTCGAGCGCGCAGACATTTTGCACATCGACGATTCGGTAGAATGGTCCGCCGTCGACGGAGTGGTCGAAGGTGAGCGAAATACGAGTAATGGAGGGATCGCGCGCACATTCTTGCTGCGCCCAAAACCAGCGGTTATAGACTTCGCAGCGATACCGCGCGTTGTCCCGCTCGTCATGATATTTCTTTACGGTTCCGTCCGCGTGGTACACATTGAAATTAATGACGCATTGATGATTGGCATCGAACATGAAGAGCTGATATCTGATACCTTCGCCAGTGAGCGACGCGTTGCCGTTGGAAATAACGAAGGGAACAGATTGGCATATGAGCAAGAATCCGAGAAAGAGCCATCCGATGATTGACTTCAGCGTGAGCGGCACCGGCGGATTTTCTGTGTTGATGTAAAAGAGAATGATCAATATCGGGATTACCGAGACGGGGAACCGATATCCGATGATGAGCATCGAGTAGAAGTGAAATAGGAGAAAATACCAAAGCGCGACTCTTTGGAGTACCATTCGCTTGGAGAGGAGAAACCACGAGCCGACAACCTGCATGCAGATGACGATGTTCGTAAAAAGAGGAGCAGATGTGTTACCAAAAATCGGCAGACCCATGTTGAGAGATGTAAAATATGTACCGATGATCCATCCCCCATTTAACTTCTCGGTTGCCGCGAGAAAATAAAGAAAAACGAATCCAGTGCGCATGAAAAAGAGCTTGTACGGCAGGAAAAGGAGTATGAACAGGAGTATCAGATCAAAATAATTGAAAACCTGCGAGAAACTCATGGTAAGTACGAATACGCCAAGAAATTTCCACAGCCAGAGTATAGAAACGCCCATATGCGTGGGCACCCACGCACGCTGGTACATGAGATACGCGACCATGAGTATCAGCGCGAAAAATACTGCGTAGAGGACCATTTGCGAATAACCTTGCGGCAAGATCTGTAGGAAGAAGTAGTTGCCGCAACTCTGGAAGTAGGGCCAACAGATATAAGCATTGGTCCGGTACGCCTCGATCGTAATCGCAGTATTTACGGCCCAGCCACGAAAGAATGTCAGAAAGGTGATGAACAGCATCACCCCAAAAGAATATTGCAGCGTTTTTGATCCCTCGATCTCTTCGATGGAAAAAAATCTCCGATACCAATCAAAAAAACGGTTTTTCTTGAAGAAATCTAACGAATGCTCAATCATGCTTCTTGGTGAGGCAATAGATTTCGTTGGCATACGTGGGTACGAAGAATCGCTTCGTACTAGGATTGTACGCGATTTTATTCACGATGCGCTCTGTCGCTTGGAAGTAGCCCATCTCTTTTCCGGTCGTAGGATCAAGCTCGTAGAGCCGCCCATCATTTGATCCGAAATACAGCTTTCCGTCCACAATAACGGACGTCGAGAATATGCGCGACATCGCCCAGAATTCCCAGTTGATCTTCCCACTGTCGAGATCAACGCAGAGCATCCGTTTGTCCAAAATACCGAAATAGAGAACGCCATCATGGATGAGGGGAGTGGAATAGACAGGTTCGAGTGTCTCGATCCTGTGCATGACTTCTCCGCTGCGCGCGCTTACTATATAAATGCACTTATCTTCAGAACCGAAAACGACGAGGCCGCGCTTGTCATCAAATGCAAGTCCAGCCCGTACCGCCTTTTCTGAAGTAAAAGTCCAAAGCGGCTTGCCACTCTTTGCTTCGAACGCATAGACCTTTCCTTCGGTGCTCCCGACGACAACGATGCCCAGTTTTTTGGAGTATGCCGGTGAGGAGTGCACCATAGTCTCGACATCTTGCCGCCATTTTTTATCACCCGTTTTCAGGTCAAGTGCGACCAGTCCGCCTTGTTTTTTCCACAAACCGAATTCCAACCCAACAAAAACAACTCCGAGATCTTCGGCAACGCATGGTGACGAGCCGATCCAGTCGGCTTCCATGTATATCCATTTTTTCTTTCCGGTTTCAGCGTCGAGCGCGTAAAAATTTCCGTCGTACGCGCCAAAATACACAATGCCGTTCGAGATAGCGGGGGATGAAAAAATGCGTTTACCATCGGCACCATAGAGTGTTTTAAAACTCCAAGCGAGTGAGCCGTCACTCTGATTGAGCGCCCAGAGGTAGCCGTTGTCCGCACCAAAATACACGCGCTTGTCGTCGATCGCGAGGGCCGACTTTGGCAATATGCGGAAATACGACGGATTATCGCTCGCGAATTTCCATTCGATATCGAAATACGTTTTCGGAACCGAAACATGTTGTGTGACTACCGTTTTTGCAAAGGCTTCCATGCCGCCGGATTGGGGAAAGTCGTCGAGTGTGAAAAGAGAAAAGATTTTGATACCACGCTTGTGGAATTCCTCATAGAATGACTCGTCGCGGAAGCGGATGATCGAACATATCATGCTTACTTTTTTTCCGATCTCATCGAGTACCTTGATCTGACGCATGATGCTTTTACCGCTATTGAGGGCGTCGTCGACGAGAATAATCTTTTCCTCGCTTACATCGCCTTCAATCGATCTTTGCAAACCATCTTTACGCCGGGATTTACGCACGTAAAAACCTTTGACAGTGACGTTTTTCTCTTTACCTTTGAGCACCATGCCGGTGACGAGTGTGATCGCCGCTGTCTCAAGGCCACCTACCTGAAAGGGTCCGGCGTCTTCCAATTGCCTCCAAAACAATTCGCAGACGGTGTCGATCGCATTGGTGAGAAGCAACGGCCGAAAGTCGAATATCCATCTCATCGGCTTGCCGACCGGGGATATAATCACCGACTGGTCTTTCCTGAAAAAGGCCCGACTCGCGATCAATTTTTGTAGATCCGCACGCAACTGTTCCGATGTGTGAACACTTTCCATCATAACTATCCTTTGAATGCGAGTGTAGCACGATCTTTCTTGTGTTTTCCTATCCACAACGAGACGATTATCGTTCACATAGCTTGCTATACTTCGGCTATAAGGAGTACGGCGTCACATATATGCAACTACTTATAAAACGAATACTAAAGGTCACCGTGTATACCGCGTTCGCTGTTCTTACGGTATTTAGTTACCTTTTTCTCAACAGTCGCGGCCCGGCGAATTTCAAGCTATTGAGTAAATTACCGGGGCAGGCACCGTACGCATACGCCGATGCTCCGGGGGGCGGCACTGGTGAAGGCAGTATAGGCGGCGGTGGCGAAGGCAGCGGTAGTGGCACTGGCGAAAGTGGCACTGGCGAAAGTGGCGCCGCTGGCGAAGGTTGCGGAGAAGGTGGCGCTGGCGAAGGAAGTTATTGATTTTTATGACAAAAATCTTGGGCATTGGAATAGTTGCTGTTTTAATCGCGCTTATTTTAGGTTTGGCCATATGGCTTTCCAACTTGGGACAAAGTAACACTGGCAAGACACAGATACTAGTCCCAACTGTTACAACCTACCAATCATTACTTTCAAAGAATCCCTCTTTCGCGCAGGCTGATCAAGCGTATAAAGCAGGTAATGTAAGCCAAGCGCAGATACTTTTGAATACAGCGCTTCAAAGCGCGCAGACACCGGCGCAGCAGGGGCAGATCGAGTTCAAGCTCGCGACCGTCGTAGAAAACAGTTTCAAAGATCCGACTTCCGCACTCGCAGCGATTCCTCTTTTGAAACAGATCGCTGCAAATACTTCATACCCGGCCATTACGCGAGCAAGCGCAGTGCAGGAAATGGCTGCCGCGTTTTACATAAGCGGCGATGCGCGTTATACGAATGAAATTTTTAAAGACCAGCCATATACAGCTCTCTACACGGCGAGCGATGTCTCACAAAGCTACCGGAACTTATTCGGATACGCTACTTCTCTCTACCCGCTCGCATACTCGGAGTTGCGAATAGCGTTCTGGTATGCCAATCAGATTGTGCCCGCGAGTTCTAATGGTGTGGCTCCAGTCACACTGAGTCCCGACCAAGTATCCTCTTACAAGAATATTATCCGACAGGATATCGCGAGCGCCGATAAAGATATTGCGCGCATTCAAAACGATCCCAATCAAAATGGAATCATCCCAGCTCTGATCCAGCGCGAGGCAGTTGTTGCGGGGAAAATGCAAATCACAGGAGATGATTCTTTCGGGGATGCAGAGACGCTTTTCAAAGAAGATCTCGCCCTCTATGCCTCAACGACGCCACCAGGCTCAGACGGGTTTACGCGCTACTATTATGCGGCGTATCTCGCGCATCGTTATGGGAAATCGCGCGCGGCAGACATCGAGAACATACTCGCTCCGCTTTACACAGACGCCCCATACAAGGGCACGCCGTCGGCACACGAATTTGGAACGGAACGCAACAATATTCTCGGCGATAAACCAAATCTTCAGCTTCTTGCCAGCATCGACCCCAAATTCAAAACCTATCTTATTTCCCTCGGCTGGACAGCTACTGACTTCAAATGAATCGAGGAGCGCACGGGACTTCTCGACGCTCGATCAGACTCCTTTTGATACTCGCGATTGTCGTGCTTGCGATTCTTATACTCGCGATGCCGCGCGCTGAAGCTGCAATTGAGAATGCCCGTGAAAATATTGCGTATGGAATCTCGCCGACGCCGGCACGCGCGTTTGCTTACGGTGAGACTCATTTTAATGCATCAGATCCAGCCGATTACAATATCAACCGCGCACAATATTTTTTTAATCTCGCAGCGGCAAAAGATCCGTCGCTCCCATACCTCTTTCACGAACTCGCACGGATCTCATTCCTGCGCGGACATTTCACGCAGGCGATTGCACAAATAAATTTCCAGATCAGCATGCACGGTGATTCCGAGCCGAATTCCTATTACGTGCGTGGATTGATCGAAGGCTATATGGGAAATTACGTGGCCGCAGTCAGCGATTACCAGCACTTCTTGCAATTCGACCCGAACGATTGGGCCGCGATCAACGATTATGCGTGGGTGCTACTCAAAGACGGACGTGCCCACGACGCTGAGGTAGCGACCGAGAGCGCGCTCACGACCTTTCCCAATAATCCTTGGCTTCTGAATACCAACGCAACCGCGCTCTTTGAGATGGGAAATCTAAAGCAAGCACAGATTCGCGCTGAAGCTGCCGTCAAAGCCGGAGCAACGATCACACAAAAGCAGTGGCTCACGGCGTATCCGGGCAACGACCCTATGGTCGCCGCAGAAGGTATCGCGACATTTCAAAATGCTGCGATCGCGAATATGCACACTATTGCCCTTGCGATCGCCTCAAGCACGGTACAATCAAAGCTATACCATGAGTAATACTCCCCATACGAAGCAGTCGGGAATGCTCGGTGTGCATATCCGAAAGCAATTTCTTTTTGCACTCGTACTTGCCGTTGCTGCACTCTTTATTCTTGATGCCTTTTCACATTCAAGCAGCAAACCCGCGTTTAGTTCGGCCGAAGTAAAATTCGCCGATGCTGCAGGGGGCGGCATGCTCCTCGTGCCTGCATCATGTCCATCGAGTCCGCACTACTCTGGTGAGTGTCAGGGCGGCACGCCGTCTTCGGGCTGTTCGCTCACCGCTTCTTCTTACTTTGTTGCTGCGGGTGACAGCGTAACGCTCTATTGGCATACTGCCAACATTGATGGATTAGGGGTTGATTTCGGATCCGGTTTGATCAACTTCTCGGGAACGATACAACCGGGAGGTATCACCACATCGGGCCAATCCGGCGCCGTCACTATTACGGCACCATCTCAAACGACGACGTACACCTATTCGGGCCAGGGAACGTTTTGGTACCTCAACAGGAATCTGGGTTCGTTCTCATGTGACGCGACGATCAGTGTCAATTCCTGCCCAGCAGGCTACGCATTGCAAAACGGCCAGTGTGTGCAGAGCGCTTGCCCCGCAGGTTACACCTTGCAGAACGGCGCATGTGTGCTCACTTCCTGTCCCGCCGGTTACACGCTCCAAAATGGTGCCTGCGTGAATCAATGCGGCGCGCAATTTTTCTGCCAAGGCAGTGATCTCTATCAACGGAATCCAACAACCTGTAATGCGTCGCTCTACCAACACTGTCCGTATGGCTGTCAGGGAAGTGCATGCCTCGGTGCACCACCGCCTTCGATTGTGCTCTGGAATGTGAGTCCGGTTTTGGTGCGCAGCGGCAGTACCGTGGGTGTGCACTGGCAGGCAAAGAATGTAAAATCCTGCACGATCACCGGTACCAATGGCGATGGCACCGGCAATAATACGACGGGCGTGTGGGATACAGATACGGGCGATAAAACGTCGAGCCCGATCACCGCGCAGACGATCTATACCATCACGTGCCAAGGACTTGCGGGCGCATCACCTTCCTCGGTTTCTGAATCCACGACCGTCAACATCATTCCCGATTTCCAAGAGCAATAAGCCATATACTCTAATTATCATCTTGTCATGAGAAATTCTTCGCAGGCAGCACGTTCGTTTCTCCTCCAGGCATGTGTGCTCATGATCGTGTGTGCCGCTTTTGCACTGCCGCTCTTCGCTCGCGCACAGGCAAAGGCACCGGATGCCGCGCTTCGGGCTACCGTTCGCGCGGAACTTCTGAGCGATCCGCGTACCGCGTCGCTCTCCCAAGCACAACTCGATGCGATGGTGAACATTCTCACGCAGCAAGCCCAGCAACAGGGTCTCACCGCGCACGACATCACCTGGCACCCGCAAACGCAGAGTGCAACGCAATTCGGCGCATCCGGAGGGACGGGTGTGACGCTTTGTGGTAGCACGCCCGCATTTTCCTGCATCTTCGATCTCGCGTTTGGATTTTTGGGACTCGATGTAACGATCCCGTTCGCACTCGGCGTTGCATCGATGGGCCTCGTGTGGGTACTCGCCGAAATGATTCACCGCCGCCGGCACCCGAATCTCGTGCGGTAAGTTTCACCGCTCCCACTTGCATAACGAATCGCCATAGGTATACTGCCTCCACCCACGTTCCAATACGGAACCAATGGAGTGAGGCCAAGAGCCCGCTTCAGTGCGGGTATTTCTTTTTTCAACACTATGAAATTCATGCTCGGAACAAAAGGCCGCATGACGCAGATCTTCGACGAGAAGGGCGACGTGCATGCCGCGACGATCGTCACCGCCGGTCCGCTTACCGTGACGCAAGTAAAGGATGTTACAAAAGATGGCTACGTAGCGGCTCAGATCGGTTTTGGAGAGAAAAAAGAAAAGAACATGACCGCTCCGCTGAAAGGTCATCTCAAAGACCTCGGCATGTTCCGCCACTTGCGCGAGTTTGTGCCGGAAGGCGAGGTGAAACGCGGCGATACGATCGACATTTCGGTTTTTGCGCCGGGCGATGTTGTTACGGTTTCCGCAATCTCGAAAGGGAAAGGATTTCAGGGCGTCGTAAAGCGCCACGGCTTCCACGGCGGACCTCGCAGTCACGGTCAGAAGAACAAAGAGCGCGCTCCCGGCTCGATCGGCGGCGGCGGTCGCGCCGGCGGCAGGGTAGTGAAGGGCATGCGCATGGCTGGCCGCATGGGCGGGGATCGCATCACCGTGAAAAATCTCAAAGTCTTGCAAGTCGATCTCGCAAGTAACACGCTCGTCATTTCAGGAGCAGTACCCGGACGCCCAGGCACGCTCGTTGAAATCCGCGGATAATTCTATGGAAGCAAAAATTTACAACGTACAAGGAAAGGCAAGCGGGAAGCTCGAACTTCCTGAGACTATTTTCGGCGTGGCCTGGAACGACTCGCTCATGCACCAGGTAGTGACCTCGATGCAGGCGAATGCCCGCACGTCGGTTGCGCACACCAAGACGCGTGGCGAAGTGCGCGGCGGCGGCAAAAAGCCGTGGGCGCAAAAAGGCACCGGTCGCGCGCGACACGGATCGATCCGCTCTCCAATTTGGAAGGGCGGCGGCGTGACCCACGGACCGCGCAACGAAAAAGATTATTCCCGCGTCGTTCCGAAAAAGATGCGTGCAAAAGCCCTTTTCATGGCACTTTCGCGCAAGCTCAAAGACAACGAAATCATTTTCGTCGATTCATTCGGTTTTGAGAAACCCAAGACAGCGACAGCCGCAAAAGCGCTTGCGATGCTCTCAAAAGTCTCCGGTTTTGAAAAGTTGGGCGCTAAGCGCAAAAACGCCGCGCTCGTGGCGCTCGCGGATCCGACCGAAACCGCGCAGAAAAGTTTTCGCAATATCGGAAATGTGGAATGCGTCGCGATGCGAAATCTCAATCCCGTATCCGTTCTCGGTCACTCGTACCTCGTCATCGAAAACCCGGAAGCCGCCGTCGCCATCGTTGCGCAGCGTGCAAGCAAGAAAAATAAATAATATCATATGGCACTTTTTGGACGCAACAAAAACAAAGATGAGGCGAAAAAGGCTGATGCGCCGAAAGCTGCCGCTGCGCCTACACCCGCATCTCTATCGGGAACTCGTGCGGATGTCTCGCACGTACTCAAGCATGCACGCGTCACCGAAAAAGCCAGCGAAAATCAGGGGCAGGGCGTGTACACCTTTGAGATAGCGGAGCGCGCTACCAAGCGCCAAGTGATGCAGGCAGTTTTTGCCCTCTACAAAGTCATGCCACGCAAAGTCGCTGTGGTGCCAGTGCCTCAGAAGAAACGCCGCAGCATGAAAACGGGAAAGAGCGGCATTTCCAGAGGCGGGAGAAAGGCGTACGTGTATCTTAAAAAGGGTGAGACGATAACGCTGCAATAGTATGGCAATGAAAGAATACAAACCGACGACCAAATCCCAGCGAGCACACACCTCGATCGATTACCGCGCCGCGCTCTCGGGCCATGCGCCGCACAAACCCCTCACACGCGGCAAGAAACACTCCGGCGGACGCAACAGCTTCGGTCGCATCACGATGCGCCACAAGGGCGGCGGTCACAAAAAAAATTACCGCAACGTCGATTTCCGTTTCGACAAGAAAAATATTCTCGCCAAGATCGCGAGCATCGAATACGATCCATTCCGCTCCGCGTTCATCGGCCTTGCAATCTACGCCGACGGCGAGAAACGCTACGTACTCATCCCCAAACAGATCAAAGTGGGCGACACATTCCTCGTGTCCGAATCGGCACCGCTCAAGCCCGGCAATCGCCTGCCGCTTGCGTCCATTCCGGTAGGTACGTTTGTCTACAATATCGAATTGAAACCAGGCGCGGGTGCCGTACTTGCGCGCTCCGCCGGCAACTTCTGCGAGATCGTCGCACAGGACGCTGGCTACACCCACCTCAAGCTGCCCTCCACCGAAGTGCGCCGCATTATCGGCACCGCATGGGCCTCAATCGGCGAAGTTTCCAACGAAGAGCACCGTCTCGTAAATCTTGGCAAAGCGGGCCGCAACCGCTGGATGGGCGTACGCCCCACGGTGCGCGGATCGGCGATGAACCCGGTGGATCACCCGCACGGCGGTGGCGAAGGTCGCCAGGGCCGCGGATCGCGCCGCCAGAAGACCATGTGGGGCAAGCCCGCCGGCAAAGGTCAGAAGACCCGTCGCCCGAAAAAATATTCCAATGTATTCATCCTCTCGCGTCGCAAGGTAGGAAAGCGCAAGTGAACAAAAAGCCTCCAATCGGGGGCTTTTTGTTTGACAGTACCCATTCTTTCCTATACATTATGCGGACCCGCCGAGGCGGGATTTTAATTGAAATATGACACGATCGCTCAAGAAAGGTCCGTATGTGGACGTGAAACTCATGAAAAAAGTCGCTGCCCGAAAATCGGGAGCGGGTTCTATTAAGACGTGGGCACGCGCCTCGCAGATCGCGCCGGAATTCGTCGGCTATACCTTTGCGGTGCACAACGGCAAGAGTTTCGAAGAAGTATTCGTGACGGAAGACATGGTGGGGCACCGATTGGGCGAATTCTCCCCGACGACCAAATTCATCAAACACGGAGGCCGCATGCAGAAGGAAACCGAGATGGCAGCCAAGGCCGCCGAGATCGCGACCGCCCAGGCAGCCAAGGCCACGGCAGCGACCGCCGGCGCAGCCAAGAAATAGTTCGACGATGCTCACTATAAATAATCTATGAAAGCGCTTTTGAAAAACTATCACCAATCACCGCGCAAAGTGCGACTTGTTGCCGATTTGATCCGCGGCAAATCCGTTCCCGCCGCACGCGCCGCACTTACCTATCTTCCGAAGAAATCATCTCCGGTTATTTCAAAATTGCTTGATTCTGCGATCGCGAATGCCCGAGCGACCGGTGGCACCGCGGAGAATTTGTATGTGAAAACGATCACCGTGAACAAAGGTGCCGTCTTGCGCCGCACGCGTCCCTTTGCACGTGGACGAGCCGGACGAATCAACAAAGAGATGAGCATCGTCATGCTTGAACTCGGTATGTCAACAAAACCCGCGAAGACACCACGTGCAAAAAAGGTCAAGGCGGAAACAAAATAATATGACACACACCGTACATCCATACGCACACCGCCTCGGCATCATCCGCGACTGGAAATCGCGCTGGTTTTCAAAGACGCCCGCCGAATACCGCCAGAACGTCATGATAGACGCTGCGGTGCGCCGCTTTCTCAAGAAGCGTCTGCGGGGAATGTACGTTACGTCACTTGAGATCGAGCGCAACCAAAAAGCCATCCGCGTCATCATCAAGACCTCGCGTCCGGGACTCGTGATCGGCCGCGGCGGCGAAGGTTCGACCAAGCTCACCAAAGAAATCGAGAAAGTTATCCGCACCGTCAAAAACGCGCCGAAGATGGCGATTCGCCTCGACATCGAAGAGGTGCGCTCGCCCGAGAGCCAGTCGCCAGTCGTCGCGTACATGGTCGCCGAAGGCTTGGAGAAGCGCCAGACTTTTCGTCGCGTGCTCAAGCAAACGGTGGAAAAAGTGATGGCGAATCGCGACGTGCAGGGAGTACGCATTTGCATCGCTGGCCGCCTCGGCGGAGCGGAAATGTCCCGCACCGAGGAGATCAAAAAAGGTCGCGTGCCGCTGCAAACCCTTCGTGCTGACATCGATTTTGCGCGTGAAGAAGCCTACCTTCCGTATGGCGTCATCGGCATCAAAGTGTGGATCTATCGCGGAGATATATTCGCCGACGACAAATCCGGCAAAGCCGCCCAATAGCCTATGCTTGCACCGAAGAAAGCAAAATACCGCAAGTGGCAAACCGGACGCCGACACGCCAATCGATTGCAGGCACCGGAAACTCGCGGCATCACCGTGGCGTTTGGCTCTTTTGGCCTCAAGGCAATGACACAGGCCCGCATCACCTCGAATCAGCTCGAAGCCGCGCGCCGCGCACTCACGCGCGCCGGTGGAAAGTCTGCAAAAATTTGGACGCGCGTATTTCCCGACCGACCGTTCACGCAAAAAGCTGCCGAGGTAGGCATGGGCAGCGGTAAGGGCGACGTCGCGGGCTATGTCGTCGAAGTGCGACCGGGCCGTGTGATCTTCGAGATCGATGGTGCATCGGAGCCGATGGCACGCGAAGCCCTGCGCAAAGCGGGGACCAAGCTCCCGCTCAAGGCCCGCGTCATCGCACGCGACTAATTTTTAGTATGGCCGATTTTTCAAAACAGGATGTTCCGGAATTGCAGAAGCTCATCGCCGACAAGCAGGAGGCGTTGCGCGTATTTCGCTTTGAAGGTGCCGGATCGCGCACGCGAAATGTGCGCGAAGGCCGCACGCTGCGCCGTGAGATCGCACAAATCCTCACCGAACTCCGCTCGCGCCAAATTGCGCAGAGCGCTAAAAAAGACTAGTATTGCAACCCCGTATGGAAAACAGCACCACCACCGGAAAAACATTTGAAGGCGTCGTCGTAAAGGCGGCGATGAAAGACACGTGCACTGTGCAGGTAGAGCGCTACGTGAAGCATCCCAAATACAAGAAGTTCATGCGTCGCTCTCAGAAATTCCTCGCGCACGATCCGGGCAATACGGCTCAGATAGGGGACAAAGTGACGATCAAAGAGACGCGTCCGATTTCCAAGCGCAAGCGTTTCATTATCGTCAAATAGTATGATTCAAGACCGAACACTCGTGAAAATTGCAGACAACTCCGGCGGCATCATCGGCCGCGTTTTCAAAATTCTCGGCGGTTCAAAAAAGCGCTATGCGGGCATCGGCGAGGAGGTAGTGATCTCGATCCAGACTGCGCAGCCCCGCAAATCGGTAAAGAAAAAAGAAGTGCACCGCGCTGTGGTCGTCCGCACCACCAATGCACTGCGCCGCACCGATGGTTCCTACGTGCGCTTCGACGAAAATGCGGTCGTATTGATCACTGGATCGGGGAAGGAGCCCAAAGAACCAAAAGCGAATCGCGTGTTCGGCCCGATCCCGCGTGAAGTCGTCGACGCCGGTTACCAGCGCATCGGCTCGCTCGCGCCGGAGATCGTCTAAATCATCTGTATGAAACTCAAAAAAGGAGACAAGGTCATGATCATCGCGGGGAAAAGCCGCGGACAGAGCAGTTCGATCGTACGCGTGCTCTCGGCACGCAACATGGTCGTCTTGGACGGCATGAACTTGGTGAAGCGCCACCGCAAGCCGAGCGCGCAGAACCGCAAAGGCCAGATCATCGATAAGCCGATGCCGATTCACGCGTCCAACGTCCAACTCATCGACCCCAAATCGGGCAAGCCGACGCGTATTTCGATCAAACGGGAAAACGGCCGGCGCTCGCGCGTCGCCGTCAAAAGCGGTCAGGAACTCTAAATAATGTATGGCAACTTCAACCCAATCAAAAACATTCAACGCGCTTAAGAGCGAACTTGGCTATACCAATGTGATGCAGGCACCGCGCATCGAAAAGCTCGTCGTTTCCACCGGTGTGGGAAAAATGAATAAAGACAAAAAGCGCTTGGAGCTTATCGTCGATCGCCTCTCGCGCATCACGGGCCAGGCTCCCGCGCCACGCGCCGCCAAAAAGGCGATCGCCAATTTCAAAAGCCGCACCGGCGACACCGTGGGCTACCAGGTCACTTTGCGCGGTGCGCGCATGGAGGCGTTTCTCTCCAAGCTCATCAATATCGTCTTGCCGCGCGTCAAAGACTTCCGCGGCATCAAATCCTCGGCGATCGACGAGATGGGTAACATCTCGATCGGTCTCAAGGAGCACACGGTATTTCCCGAAACCGCCGACGAGGATTCAAAAGACATTTTCGGCCTTGCGGTTACGATCGTCACGAGCGCGAAAAACAAAAAAGAAGCCGAAGCCTTTTTGCGCCACATCGGACTTCCTCTTCAAGAAGCAAGCAAATAGATAAAATCTGTTACACTCTCCATTTGGAGACGCACATTTCTGTCTCCTGACGCATCATGGGAGAGTAACCATGCGAATCAGTCTGCAACTCGCGGAAGGCCTACAGGTAACCCGGCGAACCGAGGTCGGAGACATGATAGAGCCGTACCTCAGCATCCACTTGCCCTTCCTTCCTCGGATTGGGGAGCTCGTATCGTGTAAGCTGCCCGCCGGTTGGACCCCCCGAGACGTCCGTGGCCGTGTGAAGGACATCGGCCACTTCACCCGGCCGGGTTTCGTATCCCGTTTCCTGTGGGGTGCGTTCGCTCGATCAACCAGAACGGTTGTTCTCATCCCCGACACGCTAACGCCCTGAAGTTCAGGGCGATGGAGACAGATTCGGGCAACGCCGCGTCATGCGTTGCCCGATCTGATTTCAAGTTTGACTTATCTATTGGCTTCGCGTATATTTTCGGTGCCTCGTAGGGGGCTTTGTTTTTAGGACTGATCCTGAGAGAAGTCGAAGGATATCGCAAGAACAAAGTCACGCACGAAGTTTCCGTAACCCAACATCCGAAAGGTGGGGTGCAAGAACTTCAAGCTCTCCTCCTCGGCATCCATTCATGGCAAAAAAATCAATGATCATAAAGGCGAATCGAAAGCCTAAATTCTCAAGCCGCACCGTGCGACGCTGCTTCAAGTGCGGCCGTCCACGCGGATTTATGCGTGATTTCAACCTCTGCCGCATCTGCTTCCGCGAAGAGGCGCTGCAGGGCAACATTCCCGGTATCAAGAAAAGCTCCTGGTAGATTCGACATGGCTCACTATAAATAATTTATGACAAGCGACACCATCGGAGACTTCATCGTACGCCTCAAGAATGCCGGCGCCATTCGCGCGGCTTCTGTGTCGGTGCCGTATTCATCGTTCAAATACGCGATTGCCGAAAAATTGAAAGATGCAGGTTATCTCGGCGGCGTTGAGAAAAAAGGCAAGAAAGTTCACAAAATGCTCGATGTGGTCCTCAAATACAACGAGGATGGCAATCCGGTCATTCAGGGCGTCAAGCGTGTCTCAAAGCCCGGCCGCCGCATGTACAAGAGCGCGCACGAGATCATTTCGGTGCGCTACGGACACGGTGCACTCGTGCTCTCCACCCCCAAAGGCATCAAAACCGACAAAGAAGCTCGCAAAGAAAACATCGGCGGGGAAGCTCTCTTTGAGATTTGGTAAATTAATATGTCACGCACCGGCAAACTTCCAATAAAGATTCCCGCAGGCACCGAGGTGTCGGTCGTTTCTGCTGAGATCATCGTCAAAGGCAAGGGCGGCACCCTCAAGCGTGCTATGCATCCGGCGGTTTCCGTCACAGTGGGCAACGGGGAAGTCGTCGTCGCGCCGCACCAAACATCGCGGCTGGCCCGTGCGCTCTGGGGCACCTACGCTGCGCACGTGCGCAACATGATCGCCGGTGTGAACACGCCGTTTGTGAAAAAACTGCAAGTGGAAGGCATTGGCTATCGCGCCGAGGTTACTGGCAAATCGATCAAACTCTCTGTGGGCTTCTCGCACCCGGTTGTGATCGCGATTCCCGAAGGTCTCACCGTGGCAGTCGACAAAAACATGATCACCGTTTCCGGTGCCGACAAAGAACAGGTCGGAGAATTTGCCGCTACTGTCCGCGCTACGAAAAAGCCGGAGCCGTACAAAGGCAAGGGTATTCGCTATGAGGGCGAGGTCGTCCGTCAGAAACAGGGCAAGAAAGCCGCAGCCGCAGCCACCGCATAATCTATGGCACGTACACTCAAAACTCAAAAAAGGGAACGCCGTCACCGCAGAGTGCGCGCCAAAGTGATCGGGACGCAAATGCGTCCGCGCCTTTCGATCTACAAATCCAACACGCAATTGGTTGCGCAGATCATCGACGACGGCAAAGGCCTCACCATCACGGCGGTCTCTTCCGCATCCGAAAAAGGCAAAACCCCGCGCGATCGCGCCGAAGCTGCAGCTGCGACGCTCGCCAAACTCGCCAAGGCAAAGGGGGTGAAGGCGGTCGTGTTCGATCGTGGCGGATTCCAGTACGTGGGGACCATTAAAGCATTTGCCGACGCCGCGCGCGCTGCCGGATTAGAATTTTAATACATCACTATGACTGAAGAACAAACAGCAGCAGTAGAACAAGAAGTGATGCCGGTCGATGCGGTCACCGCTGAGGTTGCTCCCGTGGGAGCTGCGCCGCGATCTCCTGCAGGCGGACGAGGCAATCGCGATCGTCGCGGCGGTGATCGCCGGGGTGGCCGCCCTGGTCGACCAGGTGGTCGTGGGGGCGATGAACGCCGCTCAGAGTTCGCGCAAAAATTGATCGGTATTCGTCGCGTCGCGCGCGTCATGGCAGGCGGTCGTCGTTTCAATTTCTCTGCCGCACTCGTGTTGGGCGACAAAAAAGGCCGCGTGGGCGTCGGCCTTGGCAAAGCTGCCGACACCGCGCAGGCGATCGAAAAAGCGACCCGTGCCGCCAAGCGCAGCATGATCACGCTCAACCTCACCAAAAACCGGAGCCTCAAGCACAACATTGAAGCAAAATACTGCGCGTCGCGCGTCGAGATTCGCCCCTCTCCGGGTCGCGGATTGGTCGCCGGGTCATCGGTGCGTACCGTCTTGGAGCTCGCGGGCGTCTCCGACGTCACCGCAAAGCTTCTCTCGCGCAGTCACAATTCCGTCAACAACGCCCGTGCGGCGATCGAAGCGCTGAAGCAGATTTCAAAATAGTATGGCCAATCTCAATCTTCTCAAACGAATGACGAAGCGCGCCTATCGCCGGGTAGGTCGCGGGCAATCGTCGACGCGCGGCAAACAATCGGGCCGCGGCGGCAAGGGGCAGACCGCGCGCGCCGGCAACAAGCGCCGCCCGGAATTGCGCGACATCATCAAGAAAATTCCGAAACGCCGCGGATACGGCAAGAACCGCGGACGCACCGTCGACGGCACCAAGCCCGATGCGCTCGCGATCTCCGTGGCCCGCCTCGGCGAGCTTTTTGAAAGTGGCGCGGAGGTAACGCTGCAAACGCTCATCGAAAAAGGCGCCACGCACGCACGCAAAATGACGCCGGTGAAAATCGTCGGCGGAGAACTTTCCAAGAAACTTTCCATCAGCGGGATTGCCGTCTCAGCCGCTGCTCGCGCAGCAATCGAAAAAGCTGGCGGTGCCATTGTTAATTTCGTTGCTGCAGGCGATGCGCAGGCCGCGAGGACAAAAGCGAAGAAAGCCGCTAAAAAATAATACCTATGTGGGAAGCATTTTTGCGTAAACTCAAGCTCGTCGTCGAAGACGACACATTGCGCGCACGCATTCTCTTCGTTTTGGGTGCGCTCGTTGTTTTCCGACTCCTGGCTGCGATTCCGATTCCGGGTATCAACGCCGCGCAGCTCGAAGCGTTTTTGAATAACAACCAGTTCCTCGGATTGCTCAACGTCTTTTCCGGTGGCGGGTTCTCCAATCTCTCGATCGTGATGCTCGGGGTGGGCCCGTATATCACCGCATCGATCGTCATGCAATTGATGACGATCCTCATTCCGTCGCTCAAAGAAATGTATCAGGAGGAAGGCGACGCGGGTCGCCAGCGGTTCATGCAATATTCGCGCTACCTCACGGTGCCGCTCGCATTCATCCAGGCGTTCGGATTTATTTTGCTCCTGCAGCAAAACGGTATCGTACCTGCGCTCTCGCTCCACCAGCTCCTCACCAACATGACGGTCATCGCCGCTGGTTCGATTCTCTTAATGTGGATCGGCGAGCTCATTTCGGAATTCGGCGTGGGCAACGGCGTCTCGCTCCTCATTTTCGCGGGTATCGTCTCGCGTATTCCAAAAGACCTTTCCCAGTTGGCCTTCTCATTCGACGTCTCGCAGATTCCGGCGTTCGTCGGATTCGCTGCTGCGGCGCTCGTCATCATGGCAGGGGTGGTCTTCATAACTGAAGCGGAGCGTCCGATTCCGGTGACCTACGCACGCCGCGTGCGGGGGATGAAGGTGATGGGCGGGATCTCCACGTATCTCCCGCTGCGCGTGAATCAGGCTGGCGTCATTCCGATCGTCTTTGCACTCTCGATACTCCTGTTCCCGCAAATGATCGCGACCTTTCTCTCGCGCAGCACCATCGTGTGGCTTGCGATGGGTGCGACCAGCGTCGTAAACGCACTCGCCAATCAGTGGGTCTACGGCATTCTCTACTTTGTGCTCGTATTTCTTTTCACCTATTTCTACACGGCAATCACCTTTGAACCGCACCAGATCGCAAAAAATCTCCAGAAGAACGGCGCGTTCATCCCTGGCGTGCGCCCGGGCGGTACGACCGCAGATTATCTTGGCAACATCATCACGCGCATCACGCTTGTAGGCGCGCTCTTCTTGGGCTGCCTCGCGGTTTTGCCGCTCATCTTGCGTGGCCTTACCGGTATCACCGCGATCACGATCGGCGGTACCGCGCTCCTCATCGTCGTTTCGGTCGTGCTTGATGTGGTTAAGAAGATTGACGCGCAGACATCCATCAGGGAGTATTAACCGCATTATGGATGCGGTGAGCGGAAAACAGGTCGTCGTACTCGCGGGGCCGAGCGGTTCCGGCAAAAACACGATCATTAGCAAGATCATGCAGCGCTACCGCAATTGCGTGCGGCTCGTCACCGCAACCACGCGCGAGATGCGGCCGGGCGAACAAGAAGGCATCGACTACTATTTTTTCTCGCAGGAGCGTTTCGATCAGGAATTGAACTCCGGCACCATTCCTGAGCACCGCTTCGTCCCGGCTCTCAATACCTATTACGGCATTTATATTCCCGATCTCGAGAAAAAGATGAACGAGGGGAAAATAATCTTCGCGCAGGTGGACATCGAGGGCGCGCGACTTCTCAAGGAGCGCTACAAAGCAACCACGATTTTCATCATGCCGGAATCGCTCGAACAATTCCGCGGGCGCCTGCACACGCGCAATCCGGAGTGGTCGGAGCGTGAATTCGAGGCGCGCATGAAGATCACCGAAGAAGAAATGCGCGTGCATGCACCGCAGTATGACTACCGCATCGTCAACGCCGACGGTATGCTCGACCAAACCGCACAGGAAGTCGTGGAGATAATGCAAAAAGAAGGTTACAATCTGCAATCATGAACCCGCTCACCGTTTTATTTTTCGGACCCCAGGGCGCGGGAAAGGGCACCCAAGTAAAACTTCTCATCGAAGCGTTGCAGAAGCGATCGGATCGGGGCGTTATCCATATCGATATGGGGCAACTCTTGCGCAACATGGTCGCGGTAGGCGGTTATAGCGCGTCGCTCACCAAAGAAGTAATCGAAGTAGGCAAACGCATGCCCGATTTCATGCCGATCTACCTCACGACCGATGCGCTCGTGCGCCAATTTACCGGCGAGGAACACATCATCGCCGACGGGCTTGCGCGCGGTCCCGATCAGACGCGCGGCTGGGACGACGCGATGGCATTTTACAAGCGTGCAGACTATCAGGTCGTCTCCCTTGAGTTGTCGGAAGCAGAGAGCATCAAGCGTTTGTTGAAGCGCGGCCGCAACGACGACACCGAAGATGCCATCAAACAGCGGTTGGGTTGGCAAGGCCGAAGTCGAGC
>Ga0210408_10001058_pt1 | contig 30401 bp, 31 predicted proteins | sample IncBWH4MmetaG_FD_155471 | JGI IMG/M metagenome (GOLD analysis project Ga0210408, IMG submission 155471) | Forest soil microbial communities from Barre Woods Harvard Forest LTER site, Petersham, Massachusetts, United States - Inc-BW-H-4-M | ecosystem: Environmental > Terrestrial > Soil >... | reverse complement strand
AAACACATAGTCGTAAGTGGCGAGCAAAGCGTAACAGCCAATCGCCTTGGCGAGGTGTCCGACCATCTTGCGATGGGTCCAGATCGATCCGCCGACATAGCCACCGCCGTGCAGATAAAGCATGACCCGATCTTTGGCCGCCAATTTTGGCTGAACCCACAGCGCGGTCCTGTCGTCGAGATTCGTCTCGACGTAGTCGACGCCGCCCGGTTCTGCTGTCAGAACAGACCACTCGGAGGTTTCCGGCGGCAATTCTCGACCGCTGCGCCAAGCTTCCGCGAGCGTTTCGTAGTGTATCCTGTTCGCTAGGCTCTGCTTGCTCTGCATTGTCACGCTCCAATTCGTTTAGGAGGGCGATGTTGAGGACGACCGCCCATCAACAGCTAAGACGGACGAATCCAGCGAAAGGATACGTCGCCGGCGGATGCAACGCCTCAAAATCTGCTCAGCTCGCCGCCGCACCGATCGCGGCTTCGGCTGTTGGCATGCCGTTGCGCCAAGGTTTCGTACGCCGATATGATGATCTGTTCGTCGGTCGGCACATGGTCGAACATCGCATCCGTCGCGGCGTTCACGCGCGAAGACTGACCGCATCGCTGCCAGCGGACTCCGGTCCAAGACCGCGCGCCCGATGGAAACGCCTATTGCATGCGATATGCGTTTGTGACATCGTACGGCGAGAAGTTCTGGGCGTTAGCCAGAAATCCAGGGAGGAATCGATGAAAACACGCACCGCGCGTGCGCTTGGTAGCGCCTTGCCGGCATTGATCGCCGGTCTCTGCCTTTCGGTCGCCCATGCCTCCAGCAACAAGATCGCGCTGATTCCCGGAGGGCCCCACCCCTATTTTGCGCCATGGGAGCAAGCCGCGGCCGACGCCAAGAAGGATTTCAATATCGGGGCCGTTGACTTCAAGGTTCCGGCCGATTGGAAACTCAATTTGCAGACAGAGCTGATCGAAAGCCTGATGACGCAAGGCTACGATGGCTTCGGTATTTTCCCGGGCGACGCCGTCGGGATCAACACGACGATCGAAGAGCTCGCGACCAACAAGGCGCCGGCACTGGCTCTCGCCGGCTGCGCGCAAGATCCGACCAAGGCGGCATTTTGCCTGGGCACCGACGTGTATAACTCGGCTTATCTCGGCACCAAGGCCCTTATCGAGGCGATGGGCGGCAAAGGCAGGATCGTCCATCTGGCCGGCTTGCTCGTCGATCCAAATACGAAATTGCGCATGGCCGCGGTCGAGAAGGCCGTCAAAGAGACCAATGGCGTGGTCACTCTGACGCAGCACATCACCGATACGGATTCGCAGGAGGCGGCGGATCAAAAGATCAATGCATTGCTTGGCGCGCAAAAGGATCAGGTCGACGGGTTGATCGCGACGGCCTATATTCCTTCGGTTGTCGCGGCCAAGTCTCTCCGCAACCTTGGCGATAGGCGCATCAAGCTGGTCGGCATCGATGACGACAAGATCGTTCTGGATGCGGTCAAGGACGGGTTTGCGGCAGGGACGATGGCGCAAAATCCGTACGGTCAAGGCTACGTCGGCGCTTATGTTCTCGATCTGCTGGCGAGCGGAACTTGCAAAGTCAAGGCGGATGCGCCCTTCATCAAGACGCCGCAAACGGCCCGTTTCATCGATTCCGGCACGCTCTTGATCAAAGCCGACAACGTTGCGTCTTACAAAGACGAACTGAAGAAAGTCACGAACGATCTTCGCTCGTCGTTCAAGACAAAGTATCTCGACTGCAAATAGCTTGGAAATCGGCGCCCCCTGGTTCGGTGTCTTGGCTGCGGTTCGGGGCGTCTCGCAGGCAACGCAATGATCGCTTCAGTCGACATGGGGTCTTCCTTCCGGCTTAAGGCGTGGCTCGCGGAGCAGTCGAATGCCATTGGGCTCGCGGGGATCGTCCTTCTTTTTTGGATCGTCTTCGCTAGTCTGGCGCCCGGCTTCATCTCGCCGTTCAACCTCTTCGCCATGTCCAGGACGCTTGCAATCGACACGGTCATCGGCTTCTCGACGATGGTGGTGCTCGCGACAGGTGGCATGAATCTCGCCATTGGTGCGATCGGCGTCTGTAGCGTCATGTTCGCAGGCTATCTCATGCAGGTCTTGAGCCTGCCTGGCCCCGTCGCTCTGGCCGGCGGTCTTGCCTTGGGTTCGCTGCTCGGCTGGATCAACGGCTTTGCAATCGTGCGCACGGGGGTGAACTCGTTCATCATCACCCTGGCGAGCGCCAGCCTGTTCAACGGCGGTATGCTGATTTTGACGAAGGCGGTCATCTTCAATGGATTGCCGCCGACAATTGCAGAGTTTGGTCGGATGCGATGGGACGTGGTATCGCCGCTGCTTCTTGTCGCGCTTCTGATTGGGTCCGCGCTGATCGTCCTGTTTCGCTTGACTGCTTTGGGACGTGAAATTCTCGCCGCCGGCGCGAACGCCCGCGCCGCGGAACTCTCCGGCGTGCCGGTCGGCCGCGCCATCGTTATCGCTCATACATTGTCCGGCCTCCTTGCCGCATCGGCGGGGCTTATGCTGCTCAGCCGGCTTGGCGCGGCGATGCCCTCGGTCGGTCAAGATTGGCTCTTGCCTTCGTTCCTTGCGCCGGTTCTCGGCGGGGCGCTCCTCAGCGGAGGCTCGGTCTCCGTGGTCGGCGCGATGATTGGCGCGCTGCTCGTTACGACCATTCGGTCCGGCTTGCTGATCCTTCAGGTCGGCAATTTCTGGCTGCAGCTGTTTCTCGGCGTCATGCTGCTGCTGGCCGTGCTGCTCGATCGCTATCGTGCCGTGTACGCCGAGCGTCGAAGCCTGGGACGACGCATATGACGGTGGCCCGGCGCTTTTTTACGCAGGAATGGTCGGCGCTGGCGGTAGCGATCGCGATTGGTCTTGCAACACTGTCTGCGCTTTCGCCAGCCTTCCTTACGGAATACAACCTCTACGTAGTGTTGCGCTCCTTCTGCGTCGTCCTCGTCGTGGCGTTCGCGCAAATGCTCACGCTCGCGGTCGGACAGCTCAACCTGGCTGTCGGAGCGTTGGGCGGTCTGGTCGCGATTGCGGTTGGCGGCATGATGGAGAAGCTCGGGTTGCCTACCGGCGTTGCGGTTTTTGTCGGCCTCGCGATTGGCGTTGCCGGAGGCGTCTTGAACGGGCTCTTGACAGTGCGCACCGGCATCAACGGATTCATTGTCACGCTGGCCACGGCCTCGGTGTTCACCGGAATCAATCTCGGCGTTACGGAATCGATCCCGTTCTATAATTTGCCGCCGGATTTCGTCGCTTTCGGCGTCAAGCGCTTCTTTGCCGTACCCTACCTTCTGATTCCGCCGGTCATCGCGGCGCTGCTGCTCGCTCTGTTTCTCGCCCGCACCGTGCCCGGCAGGTATCTCCTCGCCGTTGGGGGAAACCCACACGCGGCGGAGCTTTCCGGAATTCCTCGTGACCGTATTGTCGTGCTTGCGCACGCGCTTTCCGGCTTGCTTTCTGCGGTTGGTGCTATCCTTGCCGAAGCGCAGCTCGGTTCAGCCCAGCCGACGATCGGTGCGGACTGGTTGGTCATATCCTTCGCGGCGCCGATCATCGGCGGCGCGGCACTCACCGGCGGCCATGTCTCCGTCGCCGCGACCGCGCTGGCCGTGGTGTTGGTTGTTCTCATTCAGAACGGCATGGTCCTGGCGAAGGTCGACCCTTACTGGGTGCAATTTCTGCTCGGCGCGCTGATTCTTTCTGCAGTCGGGCTCAATCGGTTCCGTGCCATCCGCATCGAGAGGGCCTAGCCCATGGATCTGGCGATCGAGGCCGTTGGCAAGCACTTTCCCGGCGTCGTCGCGCTCGACGACGTGTCTTTCGAAATCAGGCCGGGCGAAATCCACGCCCTCATGGGCGAGAATGGCGCCGGAAAATCGACCCTGATCAAAATCATCACTGGCCTTTACCAGCCTGATGGCGGGCGGCTGCTGATCGACAACAAGGAATCGCGCTTTGCATCGCCGCGCGATGCAATTGGCGCGGGCGTCAGCGCGGTCCATCAAGAGCGGAATCTTATTCCCCGCTTCTCGGTCGGCGAGAACATCATGCTCGAGAACCTGCCGACCCGGCGTAGACTCGTCGACTATGAGGCGGTTCATGCCCAGGCTCGGCGCTTTCTGGACCTGATCGATCCGTCCATCGATACGCGAGCCGAAGTGCGCAGGCTCTCGGTCGCGCAGATGCAAATCGTCGAGATCGCAAAGGCGCTGTCTCTCGAAGCCGGCGTCTTGCTCCTTGACGAGCCGACGGCCTCGATCACGGACCATGAGGCGCAGGCGCTTTTTGCCGTGTTGCGTCACCTAAGAAGCGAAGGCAAAGCGATCGTTTTCGTCAGTCATAAGCTCGAGGAGGTCATCGCGCTGTCCGACCGCGTCACAGTGCTGCGAGACGGCAAGGTGGCGGCGGCCGGCGAACCGATCGCCAGGATGAGCCGCAGCCGCATCGTTTCGGCGATGATCGGCCGGGAGGAGCGAACCGCCGAGATCGGCGCGCGAAACGCGGTAGGCGGTGTTCCAGCGCTTGAAGTCAGCGGGCTTACGACTTCTCTCGGTCATCGGGAGGTCAGCTTCACGCTGAGGCAAGGTGAAATCCTCGGACTCTATGGTTTGGTCGGCTCCGGCCGCACCGAGCTCGCGCGCGCCTTGATGGGGGACGCTCGAATTCTCGCCGGGGAAATTCGCCTCAGGGGCGAGCCGATCTTCGTGACCGATACGCCAACCGCAATCCGGCGCTATCGAATGGGGTACGTTTCCGAGGATCGCAAGAGCGAGGGCTTGATCCTCGCCGACTCCATCAGGGCGAACATCGCGATCACTGTGTGGCGCAGCATCGCTTCCGGTCTTGGCCTTCTCACGAGGCGTGCCGAGGAGCGGGTCGCCGAGCCTCTGGCGCGCAGGCTTGACATCAGAACGCCGTCGCTCGACCAGCAGGTCGGCAAGCTCTCCGGCGGAAACCAGCAGAAAGTGTCGATCGCCAAATGGCTGGCAGCCGGCGTCGACATTCTCATCATCGACGAGCCGACAGTCGGCATAGACATCAAGACCAAGGCCGCGATCCACGAGCTGATTGCGGAAATCACCCGTGGCGGGGTTTCTGTCCTGCTGATTTCGAGCGATATGCCGGAAATGATCACGCTCGCCGACCGCATCCTGATCATGCGTGATTTTGTGCTCGTCGGCGAGATCGAAAATGAGCGGCGCTACGAGACGATGAGCCGCCGAATCATGGGCTTCATTCACGGAGAGATCGACATGGTCGACGCCAAGGGTCAGGCGGAGGCGAACCATGGCTAAGATCGATCGCGTCGAGGTGCTGATGGTCGATTTGAAGCCGCAGGTCAAGCGCACGGACGCGATCCAAGCCTTTGTCAGCCAAGAGACGCCGATGGTCCGAATCTTCAGCGACGATGGTCTCGTCGGCGCCGGCTATTCCTATACGATTGGAACCGGCGGGCACGCGGTCGTCGATTTGGTCACACGCCACCTGGCTCCCATCTTGATCGGTCGCGATCCGGCCTCCATTGAGGCGATCTGGCGAGATCTCTTGTTCCACACGCATGCGACGTCGGTTGGTGCGATCACCTCGCTTGCGCTTTGCGCGATCGATATGGCGCTCTGGGACATGCGATGTCTGAGGAGCGGCAGGCCACTTCATATTGAGGCCGGAGGCGCACAGGCCTCTGTACCACTCTATACGACCGAGGGCGGCTGGCTCCAACTCGAGACGTCAGCCCTGGTTGAGGATGCCCAGCGAGCCAAGGCTGCGGGTTTCGGGGGCGCCAAGATCAAGGTCGGCCGCGCCGCGCACGAGGACGTCGGGCGGCTCGAAGCCGTCCGCGCTGCGGTGGGCGACGATTTCGAGATCATGATCGACGCCAACCAGGCTTTTGCCGTCGACGCCGCGATACGACGCGCACGACTCTACGAGCCACTCGACGTCGCCTGGTACGAGGAACCGCTCCCGGCCGACGATATCGATGGGCATGTTCGACTTTCAGCTGCGACCACATTGCCGATCGCCATCGGCGAATCGGTCTACGGCCTGTCGCATTTTCGAGAGTACTTGCAGCGTGGCGCGTGCTCGATCATTCAGGCGGACGTCGCGCGGATCGGCGGGATCACACCGTGGCTCAAAGCGGCGCACCTCGCCGAAGCGTTCAACGTGGCGATCTGTCCCCATTTCCTGATGGAAATTCACGTGGCGCTCGCCTGCGCCGTCCCCAATGCCCGCTGGATCGAGTATATCCCGCAGCTCGAGGCGCTGACGTCGCGCAGTATGGCGATTCGCGATGGCCGGGCAGTCCCGTCTGAAGAGCCGGGGATCGGAATCGCCTGGGATTGGGAAAAGATCGGACGACTAAGGGCCGACGATAGGACTCATGTTATCGACAAAGCGCATAGCTGAAAACGAGCGCCGCTCGCGCGGCAATCGTCCGTCGCCAGGTCCTGGGGCTCGTCAGCGCAAGAGCACTGCTGGGGACCTCGAGGCTGAGCGGCTGCCGCTCTACGAGGTGATTTATCGCCTCCTTCGCTGGCATATCCTCGAGAAAGCGCTGCCGCAGGGACTGGTCATTGGCGAGGCTGCGCTGGCGCGAGCGTTTCAGTCCGGAAGAATCCCCGCAAGCGCGGCGTTGCGGCGTCTGAAAGATGAAGGCTTGCTGAGTGACTATAAGGGGAGGGGTTTCCTTGTCGGTCGCGGCAAGATGGAGCCGCTCCGCCTCGATCTGGTCGATGCCGGACTGAAGGTCCCGGAGCCGCCGCAGGGCAGGCCCGGGATCAGAAATCGTCGCGTCAAGATCTATCCGGAAGTGGAGCATATCGTCGCCTATCACCAGTCCTACGGCCGTTTTCTTCTCAACGAGAGCGCATTGGCGGAGCACTATCGCGTGAGCCGCACGGTGGCGCACGAAATCCTCGCCCAGCTCGATCGCGTCGGCCTCGTCGCTCAGGACAGCAACCGACGCTGGTACGTCGGACCGCTAACCCCGGATCTGATGCGCGAGCATTTCGAACTTCGCTGGCTGCTCGAGCCGGTTGCGCTTGACCAGGCTTTTCCGCATCTGGAACGGGGCGATCTTTCTACCAAGGAAGAGCGAATTAAGGGTTTGCAGAGCGGCAATCGGACGCCCGCCAAGCTCGAGCGTTTGGAGCGCGATTTACATATTGAGACTGTGCTTCGCTGCACGAATTCGCGACTGAGCGACGCGATCAAACGCAGCCAGTTGCCGCTTCTTGCCACGCACGACATTTTCCAGCGTCATCACGATTTCGAAGAGGTCGAGACAATGCTCTGCGAGCATCTTTCGATCTTCCATCACCTGCTTGGCGGGCAGCCTGAGGAGGCGAAGGCAGCGCTTGAACGCCACCTCAAGAACTCCGTCGAATCCAACGTCAGGCGGTTGGGCGCACTTGGCCCGCTGCCGGAGGCAAGACGCGTGCCTTATCTGATTGCGGCCGATTAGCGTGAGGTTTGCCATGCAACGAATGGGTTTCTGCAATCGCCTGCGGCCCGAGAAAGCTGCCGAATACAAGGCCCTTCATGCGCAAGCGTGGCCCGGCGTACTCGCGATGATCTCGGCTTGTCATATCAAGAACTTTTCGATTTTCCTCCGCGAGCCCGAGAACCTGCTCTTTGCCTATTGGGAATATCACGGCGCGGACCTCGCCGCGGACCTCGCCACCATGGCAGCCGACGAGGTGACGCAGCGATGGTGGAGGATGACCGACCCGTGCCAGGAACCGTACGAAAGCCGGGGCCCTGGAGAGAACTGGGCGCCCATGACCGAGATTTTTTACCAGCCATGAAGGAGCCAGCGAGGGAGATCAGTCCGTGACGAAATCGCCGGCTTTCGGCCCCGCAATTTTCCGAGCGGATGCGATCGCGCCGGAGACGCGCGCCTTCAACGAAATATTGCGTCGAGCGAGCCTTGACGCTCCTGCGCGTACGGAGATTCCGCTCACGCTTGAGCGCGAACTGCCGCCAGGCGGCGGTCTGCTCCCTCGGGTCAATCCGCGTCAAGATGCCGAGATCCGGGAGATCTCTGGCCCCGCCAGCGCCGTACCCATTCGGATCCTTCGCCCTGAGCACGGGCGAGTCAAAGGCCTCTACGTTCACTTTCACGGCGGCGGTTTTTGTCTGGGCGCCGCAGCCCATCACGACGATCATCTTACATCGCTCGCTGACCACGCCGAGGTCGTTACGGTCAGCGTCGACTACCGCCTCGCGCCCGAGCATCCCTATCCCGCTGGACCGGCCGACGCCGAGGCTGCGGCTTGGTGGGCGATAACCAAGGGGACGATGGAGTTTGGGGTGGACAAAGTCGTTCTGGGGGGCGAGTCAGCGGGCGCCACGCTGGCCGCAATGGCGGCGCTGCGTCTGCGGAATCGACGCGGTTACCGCGGCTTGGCTGGGCTCAATCTTTCGCAGGGCGTCTATGATTTCAGCATGACGCCCTCGCTGCGACGTGCGGTCGATACGGTGGTGATCAACAGGGACGTCGTGAAGCAGCATATCGAGCGTTTTATTGGCAAGCTGAGCGGCGAGGAGGCGACCCGTCCGGAACTGTCCGTGTTGTATGCCGACCTCGAGGGGATGCCGCCGGCGCTGTTTACGGTCGGCACGCTCGACGCCCTGCTCGACGACACGCTATTTTTGTACATGCGCTGGCTCGCTGCAGGCGCCGAAGCGCGCCTGGACATCTACCCCGGAGGCGTTCATGGCTTTCCCGGAACGGCAACGCAGCTGGGCAGTCAGGCGCGTAGCCAAGTGGAACAGTTCGTTGCTCAGCGGTGCAACGGGTAGGGCAGATCACCGCGCAAGTCACGGAAGACGTCAACGCTGCTTGCTGGACAAGTCAAGCGACACCTGACGGTACTTCTGGCGCAGGAGCGTCGAAAAGCTACGCTGCCTCGTGCCTGCCAATTCGTCCAACAAAACGTCCAATGGAAGGTCTGTCATCACTCCATGTATTGCGTGACGAACGCATCTAGCTCTTCGCGTGAGTGCAGACGATGAAGATCTCGATCCGCCGCCCAGCCGACGCGGTCAGGAACCTCGTCCGTGCATTATTTCGAGATGGTGGGTACGACCCGAACGCCTCTCAGCGTTGACCGGTCGCGAGCAGGGCCAACAAAGGTAGCGCGACTCGGATTGCCACCACCTTTTCGGGTCCTAAGGTATGTCCACGCTGGCCAAGCGCCAACCATATCGCGACGGGAAAATGACTTGCAAATCGTCATGATCTCGCGATCAAATGCGATCACAACGTAGGATAGTTCAAGCGGGCGGCTCTCATGACCGGCGTCTCTCAGCCCTGCAACCCCCACCCCGATATCGTCACCTTCAAGCAGCCACTGAAAAAATTGACGGAAAGTCTCGAGCGACGACGCAAGATTAAGATCGTCGCGATCGGCTCGTCGTCGGTAGCGGGTGAGGGCGTCATCCCTTTTCCGGCCCGCCTGGAGCTTGCGTTGCGTAGCCGATATCCCGGCCGCATGATCGACGTGATCAACCGGGGCATTGGCGGCCAGGAGGCGCCGGAAGAGTTGACGCGTTTCCAGGACGATGTGATCGCGGAAGATGCTGCGCTAGTCGTTTGGCAGGTTGGAACGAACGCGATCTACCGCAGTCTCTATGAACCATCGGTTGTTGCTGGGATCGTTGCCACCGGGCTGAGCTGGCTCAAGGGGCTCGGGCCTGACGTCATTCTGATGGACCTGCAATATGCGCCTGCGTTGTTTGAGGACGACAAGGGCAACCCGGACCCAAACAAGGCGGAGAAGACGCGAGAGATGGAATCGCGGCTTGCCGATGTTGCACAGCAGGCCGAGGTCAACCTGTTTCGGCGGTTCAAGCTGATGGAGCAGTGGGTCAAAGACGGCATGAATTGGGAGGATCTGATCAGCAAGAGCGACAGAGTTCACATGACCGAATGGTCCACAGCATGCGTCACGACCGCACTTGATCTTGCGATTGCGAGAGCCGTCGGCTCAGTGCCGGGCGGGCTGCCGGCGGTCTAACCCAGTCGCGTCATAGCATCAGGGCCGCCGATGCGCTCGCGCTTAGCCGCGGTCCTCATGCGTTTTTCGGGTCGGGGAGTTATCAGCACCGGGCGCGGCCTCGAACGCATCAGCGGGCTTCCTGCTGATCGGCCAATTCAAGCCCCGGTTCGCGCTCTCACAAAGCATTTCGGAATGACGAGGAAAGCCGTTTGCGCTCAATGAGCCTCTTTTTGGCCGGTTATGCCGAATGGCCCTTGATTGTGTTCAGCCGCCGAAACCCTTCCAATCTGAATGCAGTGTTCGGCCAGCGCCCAGATTCGGTCCCTAGGACACCTCCGTGGCCGATTTTTCAGGTCCACCGCCCAGGGCTGAACCTCCCTTGCTAGAGAGGCGCAGGGCCTCGACCATTTCTGGCCGGGGCCGATCTGCGTTTCAAGTTGCGGCCAAGCACCTGCAATTCAAGTCCTCCACCAGGACTCCGACTGGGACGAAGTTGTTTCGGAACCACTCCATATCGATATCGTCCCTCAGGCGCACCCTCAATATTCCGAGCGTCTCGTCGATCTCCCAGCATTCGCAGAGATGCACCATCGCGATCTTCGCGGCGTTGCTTCTCGTGAGTGCGTTCTCCACGAGATAGGTGCGATACTCGTCGTCGGTGAGCGTGGCCATCGGCTCTTAAACGCTTAATCGAGCGTAAGCATGGCCCTCAAGAAGGTCGAGCGCAAGGACTGTGATGATGCCGCTAAACGAGTTGGGCTGCCAGCCGATAGGAAGTCTGCTTGATCGACGTAGATGAGGCCGGTGTGTTTGACGTTTCTTGGATTCACACCGCCTAGTCGAGTCAATCGACCTCAGGTGCTACGGTCACTTTGAATAATCGAGTGGGTGTAGATAGAGGCTATCCGAAGCTATCCCGCTTTATCCGAAAAAATGCGCGCCAATGCAATCGCCGACGAGCGGGAAGCTCGCCGGCGACGCATCGCCATCAGCGGAGTGCCGCGTTATTGTCGCATCAGGCGAACCACGTCCTGCTTCAGCAGGTAGAGTGAGACGGCGAGGAGAACGACGTCCTTCATCAGGAAGGGCACGTTGCCGGTCATCGCAGGGAAGCCTCCGGCGGCGATGTCCCAGCCCTCCGGCATGAACGGGATGATCGTGACCGTTGCGATGAAGGTGCCGGTCGAGCCGATGGCGCCGAGAACGCCGAGCCGCTTGTCCCAGAAGCCCGCGAGCAGCAGGGAGCCGAACGTCCACTCCGAGACGCCCAGGAAGTAGCTGGCGCCGGCATGGCCGAAGACCAGATATAGCCACCAGATCAGCGGTCCGTTGCCGATGAACGGCACCAGTCGTTCGAACTCGTACGGAAACCACTTCTGGTAGCCGAAGAAGAAGAACATGATCACCATCGAGGCGCGGACAACGTGATAGTCGAGATCCTCTGCGAGCAGGCCGGACTCGGAGAGCACGCGAAGCAGCGGATTGTGAGCGGTGTTGGTCATCGTGGTCATGGTCGTGATCCTTTCAAATGGTTTGATCGCGCGCAGTCGCTTCATGCGACCGCGGGGAAGTCGATCTCGGTGTCGTTGATGCGGTTGAAGACGTTGGTGAAGACGGTGGTCGCGAAGGCCAGGCTGATCTCCACCAACTGGGCGTCGCTATAGCCGGCGGCCTTGATCGCGGCGAAATCGTCGTCGCTGACAGCACCGCTGGACTGCGCGAGCTCGCGGACGAAGTCGACCAGCGCGTCGCGCTTGGCGTCACCGGTGGGCTGACCTTCGCGGATCAGCTTGAGGATGTCTGGCTTCACCCCGGCGAGCTTGGCGAGGTGGCTGTGGGCGGCGACGCAATAGTCGCAGCCACCGGCCACGCTGATGACGAGCTTGATGACCTCCTGATCGCGCTTGGTCAGTGCGCCGGTGGCGAGCACCGCATCGGCGGCCAGAACCGACTTGAGCGCAGCGGGGCCGTGCGCAGCGATGGCGGCAAAAGTGTTTGGAACACTCCCGATCGCCTTCTTGATCTGGGCATAGATCTGGCCTGACGGGCCGGTGTCGGACTCGAGATTGGGGGCCGAGAGACGGGACATGGTGACACTCCGTGGTTGGGTTGGTGAACGATTGCCACGTCACAATATAATCGCGGCGTGAGACTTTGAATGCTTCTTTATCTCGATTCTATGCTCTATCGTCTCACGCTTCATTGCTGCTTCGAGAGATCGCCATGGACTGGTTGAGCCGGCTGTTTGAGATGATGCCAGTGCGCGGGCGGCTCGACCTGCGCTGCAACTACGGCGCGCCATGGCGCATCGATCAGGGGCCCGGCGAGGCCAACGAAATCCCCTACCACGCCGTGCTCGCCGGCTCGGCGATGCTGGAGGATCCGGCGGGTGGCCGACCGCTGCAGTTGAAGCGCGGTGACATCCTGCTGCTCCCTGGCAATCCCCGTCATGTCATGCACGACGGCAGCGGGGCCGCGCCGCCGCCGTCACGCAACCGCGCATCGCTCAACTTCACGATCAGCGAAAGTCTCGGTTCGGGAGAACGGCTTGATCTGCTGTGCGGACACTTCGCCGTCGCTCCCCCGCACGACCGCCTGCTGCGCAGCTATCTGCCGCCGCGCCTCGTCGTGCATGCCGGCCCCCTCGCTGGACAGAAGGAAACGGCTGCGCAGCTCGCTGGCCTCGTGTCGCTGATGCGAAGCGAGTCGGGAGACGATCATCTGGGAGGACGCGCGATGCTGAATGCGCTGTCGACGGCGATGTTCGCGCTTGTGCTGCGGCTCGCCAGCGAGACGGACGATGCGCCACGGGGGCCTCGCTCTGGCCGGTCATCCCCGCCTCGCGCCGGCAGTGGCCGCAATGTTCAATGAGCCTGCGCGTGTCTGGTCGTTGCCCGAGCTTGCACGTCTGTGCAACATGTCGCGCGCCACGCTCGCCCGCCAATTCCAAGAGAAGCTCGGGCGATCGGCCACCGATCTCCTCATCGACATCAGGATGACGCTGGCAGCGAACGAACTGAGGAAATCATCCCTATCCACCGGCGCTGTGGCGGAGGCGGTTGGGTATCAATCCGAAGCGGCCTTCCAGCGTGCCTTCAAGAGCCACATGGGCATCGCTCCGGCGCAGTGGCGCAGGACACAGGAGACGTCTGGCCGAGAGGTCTTCGCAAGGACTGCCGCACTCGCCGATGCGAAGCCTGCCTAGACGTCCGATGTGGAAACTCCTCGCAAGCGCCCGCGAGGGGAGGCGATCCGTCCTCGCTGGCCGAGTGATGATCGAGGCGAGCGGCCCGCCACTTCATCGCCAACTCGGATCTGCCCGAGCGGCGGCGGCGCGGCCTTCCGCTCAACCGTTATTGATGGCGCTGTGCGTGCTCGGCTACAATCTGACACGCGCGCTGAACATCGTCGGGATGAAACCGCTGCTGGCGGCGGTGAGGGCGTGATACGGGCGTGGCGCACGTTGGAGGATGCGAAGCAGTTGGACACATTTCAGCCGATGCTTGATCTCGGCAAGGTGTTCACGAGCAAGGGCGCGACGTTCGAGCGCCCAATCAATGCATTATGTGTCGCTGTGGGAAATCGCGCCGGAGCCTCGATCGTTTTGCCAAGGACATTTAGCTCCGCGACATCTTCTCAAACCGCTTGATCAGCCGCTCGCGCTTGAGGCGAGAGAGGCGGTTGATCCAGAACAGGCCGTTGAGCTGGTCGATCTCGTGCTGGTGGCAGACGGCGCGCAGACCGTCCGACTCCTCGGTCTGCATGTTGCCGTCGACATCCTGATAGCTAATCTGGACGCGCGCATGACGCTCGACCTCATCGTTGACGCCGGGCATCGAGACGCTGCCTTCCCGGTGGACGATCATCTCGGATGATGCCCATTCGATCTCCGGATTGACATAAATGCGCGCGTCTTCACTTGAGCCGAGATCAAGTACCACGACTCGCAAGAAGACACCAATGTGCGGCGCCGTGATCCCGATTCCGGGAGCCGCTTGCATGGTCTCAAGCAGGTCCTTTGCAAGCTCCCGCAATGCGTCGTCGAAATCGGTCACAGGCCGTGCCGGGATCGCGAGCCGGGGGTCGGGATAGCTGACAATAGGGCGGATGGTCATGATCTCTGAGGAATCTGCGGGTGAGCTCGTAGGGTAGATCAGCCGCAAGGCGTAATCCACCATGTCTTCTCGGCGTACAGGTAATGGCGGGTTACGCTTTCGCTAACCCGCCCTGCGGGTCGCAACTGTCGAAAAATCTGCCGGACGCTGTCGGCCTCAGAAAATCCCGTTCGTCGTTCCGACGCCAAGCCGGTAAGACCGGCACAAGCTAGGAGGCAGACGATGCGTGTGATGGTGCTCGTGAAGGCGACCAAGGATAGCGAAAAGGGCTTTCTGCACACGAAGGAGGAGAGGGAGATGATGGAGGCGATGGGCAGATACAATGACGAGCTGCGCAAGGCCGGCATCTTCGTCACCGCCGACGGCTTAAAACCCTCCTCGCACGGCAAGCGTGTCGCGTTCGATGGTCCCGGTCGTACCGTCATCGATGGGCCTTCGCCGCAACAAGCGAACTGGTCGCCGGCTTCTGGCTCTGGGAAGTCAGGGATATGGACGAGGCGGTCGCCTGGGTGAAGCGCTGCCCCAATCCCATGCCCGGACCGAGCGAGATCGAAATCCGGCCGCTGTACGAGATGGCTGATTTGGGATGAGCTTCTGACGCCGGCGGTTACGGGGGCTTTTCGGCGGTTCGAACGGGAGCAGACAGCTCTCGACTGCCGGAAATGACCGCCGCTACAAAGTCCATCACCGCGCGCACTGCTGGCGTTTTGCGCAGGTCCCGGTGAACCAGAAGCCAGATGCCACGTGCAAACGACGGAGCGTCCTCACCGATCCGGACGAGATCGCGATCTCTGTCCCCGATGAAGCAGGGCAGGCCGGCGACGCCCACGCCGGCCCGCACGGCGATCAGGTGCTCGCTGATGTGGTTCAGCTCGCAGGCCACCGGGCGGTCACCGGCAATGCCGAGCAGCCAGCGTTGTTGCGGCATGTCGGCGTAATTCTGATCGAAGGCGATGAACTGCCAGCGTTCCGGCGTGGACAGATGGGCATAGGATCGGTGCGCGTAGAGACCGAAAGCCATCGCTCCGATCTTTCGCGCCACGTTGCCCGCTTCCCGCGGCCGCACCAGCCGCACCGCGACGTCGGCTTCGCGACGGCTTAGCGATATCTGCTGCCCCTGGGCGGACAGCGACAGCCGGATGTCCGGATACTCGGCCCGGAACCGCGCCAGGTGCTCGACGAGCAGATGTGTCACCAGAACAGGCGGCGCACTCAGTGCCACGCGACCGACAAGCGGCGCATGGGCCGCCTTGGCGAGGCGGCCGATGCCGTGAGCGCCGGCTTCCATGTCCCTCGCGCGCTCCAGCACCTGTCTTCCGATTGCCGTGAGGCGGCAGAATCGCGGCAGGCGATCGACAAGCCGGACGTCAAGGGCAGCCTCGAGCGCGGCGAGCCGTCGGCTGACCGTGGCGTGGTCCACCTTCAGATGGCGGGCGGCGCCGGAGAGCGTGCCGCTTTGTGCCACGGCCAGGAAATGCCGGATGTCTTCCCAATCGACCATCTGTGCGAATTCTCCGGGATCACTCGCATATATACCGAATTTTCGCATAGAGCGCACAGGCGTATTTCCGTGGGCTGGGCGATGCGAAGGAGCACAAGACGCCATGCCAAAACAACGTTTCGGGGTCGGTATCGTCGGCGTGGAGCCGGGCAGGAGCTGGGCCGCGCGAGGCCACATTCCCGCGCTGCGCGTTTTGCCCGAGACTTTCGAAATCATCGGTGTTGCCAACACGAGCAAGGCCAGCGCGGAAGCCGCCGCCGCCGCGACCGGGCTGCCGCGAGCCTTCGCTGATGTCGCCGAGCTGGTTGCGTCGCCGGAGGTCGACATCGTCACTGTCGCGGTGAAGGTGCCGCGTCACCTTCAGATCGTGAAGGCGGCGATCGGCGCAGGCAAACACGTCTATTGCGAATGGCCGCTTGGCAAGGATCTGGCCGAAGCCGAGGAGATGACCGCGCTTGCGCGGGCCAAAGGCGTGCTGGGTGTGGTCGGAACCCAGGCGCGTGTCGCGCCGGAGATCGAATATGTGCGACATCTGATCGCTGACGGCTTTGTCGGCGAGGTGCTGTCGACCACGCTGGTTGCGCGTGGCGGCGCTTTGCAGGGCGGCGGCAGCATTCCCGACAAGAAAACCTGGGGCTATCTACTGGATCGTTCCAACGGCGCCACGCTGTTGACGATTCCGGTGGGCCATACACTGGCGGCTCTAAGGGATGTGTTCGGTGACGTCGCAGAAGTTTCTTCGGTGTTGGCCGTCCGCCGACCGACAGCGCTCGTGATGGATACGGGCGAAACGCTGGCCGTCACGGCTCCGGATCAGGTGCTGGTCAGCGGTGTGTTCGCTTCCGGCGTTCCCGTGTCCATCCACTATCGCGGCGGCGCCCCGCGGGATGGCGACGGCCTGTTCTGGGAAATCCAGGGGACCGAGGGCGACATCCGCCTGTCGGGTCCGTCAGGCCACATGCAGATGGTGCAACTCTCCCTCACGGGCGCGCGTGGCGAGGAGAAGACGTTCAAGCCGCTGCAGGTCCCCGCAACATATCGTGCCGGCCGGCCGGACGATGTGGAGGCAGGAAACGTCGCGCGCCTCTATGCCAGGATGGGCCGGGATCTGCGGGACGGGACCCGCACCGCGCCGAGCTTCGAAGATGCGGTCGCGGTGCATCGCATCGTCCGCGGCGATCGAGAGAGCAGCCGAGAGCAGAAGACGCATCGCGCTAAGCTGATTTCGACACGCAGCCTTTGTTCCGCTGATCCGCAACGATCCAGTGGGAGTAGGTGACCAGAGCGAGTTGAATCGTCATTGCGAGCGGAGCGAAGCAATCCATCGCGCCGCGTGGATTGCTTCGTCGCTGCCGCTCCTCGCAATGACGGCGAAGTCGGTGATCGAACCTGAGATCATCCAGCCTTAGAATACGCCGGGTATGAGATGCCAGCGGACGTTTGCGCAATATTCGCGATAGCCGGGCAGATTCTCGGCAAGGAACTTTTCTTCGTCGAACAGCCGCCAGACCAGGCCAAGAATTGTGAGCAAAGCAGGGATGAGTCCCCAGTAAGAGCCGAGGGCCAAAGACATCGCGATGAAATACACCGCCGCGCACGAGTACATCGGGTTGCGTACGATCGCGTAGGGACCTGTGGAGACGACCTTTTGGTCCTTGCCGATTTCGACGGTGGCGGCGCCGAAAGAGTTTTCTTTGAATACCCGATAGACCATCCACATGCTCAGCAGGATCAGTACATCGCCCGCGATGGAGAGCCAGGGTGGCACGCTCGACCAGCCGAAACGATGATCGAGCCCCGGCACGATGAATGTTGCGACGCCCGGAAGACCGGCGACCGATACGATGATCTTCTGCGTGAGCCGCCCTTCCGCGGCCGGTCCCGCCCGGGTTCTGTTCTCGAGCAGTATCGGATCGCTCACGATGTACCGCGTAAGGAGGACGCTCGATACGGCACCGACTGCGAGATAAAGCCGTGCCTGCCAATATCGTATCGTTCCTGCTGCGAGAAACAGCGCGAGCGCGATGAGGACAAAGCTCGCGACGAGCGAGAGCCACGGCTTTGCCTTGGGATCCTGCATTTGATCCTCGACTGAACTCTGACTTGCCGCCATGTCCCGGGGTTGGCCGCGTGCCGTGTCACCAGATGAATGGAATCAAACGCCAGCGCACCCGGCGCGCATAATCGTCGTAGCCGTCAAGGCCCATCCGCAGCGTCTGTTCCTCGACGCCGATCCGAATGCCGAACAGGAGGGCGAGGAAGGGCACTGTCACAAGTCCCCACCACGATCCGAGCACGAGCGAGGTAGCGGCCATGTAGAAGAGCGCGCCGAGATACATGGGATGGCGGACGATGGCATAAGGGCCCGTTGTGATGACGGCTTGTCCACGTTCCTTCTGTATCTTGACGACCGGCGCCGCGAAGCTGTTGGTGCGCATGACCCAGTGTATGAACGAGAGCGCGACCAGGAGCAGGCCGCATCCTGCCCACTGCACGGCGGGCGGCATCATCGACCAGCGCCAGCTCGCCGCATCCGCTGCCATGAAGGCCATGCCTCCGAAGATGAAGAGCAGGATCGGGATGAGGACCAGCTTGTCCGCGAGCGGCTGATCCTTCTGCACGGGCGGCTTCAGGCGCTCTTTCAGCAGGCCGGGATCGACGCGCATTATATGCGCTCCAAACACGACTGAGGCCGCGATCATTTCGCCGAGATAGAGCCAACCGCCGGCGTAGTCGATCGTGCCCGCGGCAAAGAAGATGATCGCGCCCATGAAGCCGAACCAGACGATGGTCTGGACGAGGAGATTTAGAATGAGGCGCATGTCTGGCCCTTCCCGTCGAAGTGGTTGATTGTTCCGCGCAGCGATCGCCGCTGCCGGATTTGGTCCCTCAACGCGGTCGCCGACCGCGCTTCCAGCGGCTCATGGCGTCCTCCATGGCGCCGCGCATCATGCGATAGAAATTTGCCATCTCCTCGAAACGCGCGCTCACGCTTTTGGACGCGGCGATTCCGGCTCCGGTAGCCAACTGCCCGGCCAACGCGTCGAGCAGCTGGTTCTGTTGCCGGATCATGTGTTCGTAATCGTCGGCCACGGCGTAAAGCGCGCGCTTTGTTCCGCTCTCGCGATGACGACGCGCCAGCGTGTAGCTCTCGAGCAGCCGCGCAGCCACGCTGGCGCTGCTTTTGCTGATGCCGAGATCCTCGGTGATCTCATCGAGGCTAACGGGGCGGGGGCAGAGCAAGAGGTAGCCGTAGAGCCGCGCGGCGGCGGCCGGCACGCCCCAAGGCACGAGCAGCCGAGCCACATCCTCTACGAACCGTCGTTCGCCCTTGCCCAATATATTTGGTATATTCGGCATATTCCGAATATAGAGAAAAAACGGACTGTCGGCAAGGACCGCCGTGCAGAGGCAACCACACGGTGTCTTGAGCGTGCGCCGAAAACGCTCTCTCCGCTCAATCGTCGCGTTATCATGGCTCCATGTGCAATGCAGCTATAGCGACCGTTTCGGCGATATCGTCGGCGAAGGTTTCGACTGCGCCATTCGCGTCGGTTACCTTAGTGACTCAAACCTTATCGCACGGCGGATCGGGTCGATCCGCGGCAAGCTCGTCGCCAGCCCCGAATATGTGAGGCAGCACGACGCTCCCGAAACGCCCGACCAACTGCTCGCGCATGAATGTCCTATGCAAGGCACAGAGGCTTGGTTCTTCATGGATGGAGACAAGACGATCACCGTACACCCGCAAGGTCGATTCCAGGCGGACAACGCGTTGGCTCTCGCGGCGGCAGCCATCGCCGGGCTCGGCATAGCTGCGCTGCCGAATTTTTTGACGGAGAAAGAGCTTGCGTCCGGCCGTTGCTCCCGCTGATGAATAGCTATCCGGTCGCTGAAGTCGGCATGTTCGTAGTACGACCGCCCGGGCACCACCCTGCGCGTAAAGTCCGCCTCCTCACAGAATTACTGATTGAGCGGTTCGGGTAATCCGATTGAGCGGGTCTCGCAAGCAAGATTGCGAATAAGAGTCCAAAATTATTGACCCTCCATCGCTAGATCAATAGCTTTGCTCGCAGATCGTCGTCAAATCCCTTCGGACCAAAAGTGTTACCTATGTCTCACACACATCCAGTGTGTACTGGCTGATCTTGTCGGACAGCGCTGTAATGATCGCCACGATCCAACTTTTCTTGCTCAATTCGATTGCCAGAAGACAGCGGACCGGGTCATGATCAGCCGCGACGGGCGGCAGGGTGTCTACTGTCTGGGCTTCCATCAGTGTCTCCTGTGCGCTGGTGGTAAGGTAGCAACCATGATGGTACCAAACCTCCCGTCCGTCGCACGCCTGCATAGGATCTATTGCTTTGCCGTAGCACTATGACGCAGCGGCCGCCGAAGCGATCCGGCCGGATAACGTGCGACGAACTGCGATCTTGCGCTAGGCCTCTTGGGCGGTTGTCTTCCCGATTTCACGTGGTGGTGAGGTAATCAATCCCGGGACGGCGCGATGGACCAAGGCCGGGAATCTGCGCCAGGCTGATAGGGTCGATCTGTCGCCCTCGGTCTCCATGGTCCGCTACGCCACAGCGCCCGCACTGCGGCGGCATCGGCTCTCATCCGTGTCACCCTCGGCGCGGCATGCGTGGGCCACCGCATTGTTCAGCTATCTATCGTTCCTGAGTTGCACGTATTCCTTGACCAGATAGTCCTGTCCCAACCCCGATTGATCCGAGATGGCGCGTCGGGGGAAACGTACCCACGAGGCGAACACCGCCATGTCCGGAACGATGTGCATATTCTGTTCGATCTGCACGAAGTGCTGGCGCGCAGCCTCCAGGTATTCGTCATTGGTCGTGGTGGCAGGAGCGTCGGCGTTATAGATGATTCCCAGACGCACATGTTGGTTACGCAGAAAAACCGCTGACGCCTGCAAGCTTTGCGACCGGTTGGGGCGCCCCCAGTTGATATCGAGCACAGCGAATCCTATCGGTCGTCCGACGTGGCGGGCAAACGCAGCCAGCCATTGGCGGTAGTCGTTCTGCCACTGCGGCTGGTCTGTGACCGATGGGATGGGTACGGTGTCGCCGATCACCACGTCGGGAAAAAGCCTCACGTACGCTGCCAGGTTGGCGGCGACGCGTTCTGCGACATTGTCGATCGATGAACGGCAGGCGTTCTTCTCATTGTAATAGTGGCCGAACCACAGCGGTTCGTCCATGGCGATGTAACGCAGGTTGACGCCGGCCTGTTTGAGCTTTGCCGCGATCCTGGCGGTCTCCTGAGGTGAGTCGTAGCCTTCGACGTTGTTGCCGCAGCTCGCAGGCGCGCCGGGACGGGGCGTGTTATCTTGTGCGAGCAAGCCGAGGGAAAGTCCGATGTGGTGCTGATTGAGCCGCTGCGCGACCTTTGCGAGGTCCTCATCTGAAATCTGGCTCATTGCTTGCGTCGCCACCGACAAAACCTGGACGTGATTCATGCTTTCTGGCCAGGGCGCGTCGGATCGGAAGAACAGCGGGTCCCACCAGTACTGACGGGCCTCCTGGCTGCGGGCGACGTTTATCGGACTGACATGGAACCAGATCTCATGCCCACTCGCTCCGGTCTGAGCAGCGGCCAGCGGCGTCAGCAGCGCCGAAACGCCGAAAGCCGCGGTCGATAGCAAATGCCGAGGGATCCATCTCACGAAGATTAATTTCCGCCTCATGGGTGACCCTTCATTAACAACTCGCCCAACGCAAAGGGGTGTCCTGTTCGCAAGCAACTATAGTCATCGAGCGTCTATCGCGATGATCACAGTTATCTTTGAAGGCATTTCGATGTTGATGAGCTGGCAACGATCGGAGAAAGTCTAGCTTGAGAATTCATGGAGCCGTTGGGCCTGACACAAAGCGCATTGGCAGGCCATAGGTGTGGAACGCAAGCACCGGATCCGCTACGTGCGCGTCGACGTCGAGACTGGAGAAGAGGTAACATACCTCGAGGTGACCAAGGAAGAGCTCGAGAACATCGCGCTAGAGTCCACGCGCACCATCGAAATTGATGAGTTCGTTAAGCGTGAGGAGATCGACCCGCGCTACATCATCCGACCCTACTATCTGATCCCCGACGGCAAGGTCGGACATGACGCCTTCGCAGTGATCCGCGAGACCATCCGCAACATGGACATGGTCGCTGTCGGCCGCGTGGTGCTGACCAACCGCGAGCACATTATTGCGCTCGAGCCGATGGAGAAGGGCCTGGTCGGCACCCTGCTCCGGTACCCGTACGAAGTGCGGAACGAAGCGGAATATTTCGACGAGATCGAGGATGTGAAGCTGACCAAGGACATGCTCGATCTCGCCAAGCACATCGTCAATTCGAAATCTGCACGCTTCGAGCCGGAGAAGTTCGAGGACCACTACGAAGCGGCGCTGATCGATCTCATCAACAAGAATCGCGCCGGCCAGCTGATCGCAACCAAGGCACAGCCTGCAGCCGGCAATGTCGTCAATCTGATGGACGCGCTGCGTGCGAGCATCGGCCAGGAGCAGGCGTCAAAGCCCGCAAAGAAGCAGAAGAAGGCGACGGGTCAAAAGGAGATGCTGCTGCCGATCGACGGCAAGAAACCGGCGAAGGAAGCGGCCGCCAAAAAGACCGCATCAAAACCGCAGCGAAAGTCGGCCTAAATCTATCTAGAAGCTCGCCTGAAAGATATTGCGGGAACTCAACGGATTGCGGACGGGTTCCATTCGGATCCGCACAATTCAGTCATCTTTCTGACCTGCTCAACGCATCAACTGGGCGAGCGCATGTTCCTCAGGGACTTCGCTGCGGAAAGTTGAGGTGGGTACAGGAAAGACCGACCGCAGGAGCTTTGCGATGGAGACGCTTTACGATCTGCTCGGCGCGCTTCCGGACGATGGTGCGGATGACTTGAGGGCCGCATTCCGTAGCGCGGTCAAGCGGGCCCATCCCGACGTCAATCCGGGAGACCCGGATGCCGAACTCAAACTCCGCCGCATTCTGCGTGCCAACGAGATACTCAGCGACGTCGAGCAGCGCGCGGCTTATGATCGTCTGTTGGCGCTCGCACACCTTGAGCAGAAGCGCGCTGTCGCCGACAAGATCTACAAGCTCGCTTCCGGCGTGGTGGCGATGGCCGCGGGATCGGCCGTCGCTGTCGGCGGCTATGCCTTGTTGTTGCAACTGTCGGCGAACGCACTTGCGCCTGCCACCAGCACCTCGGAAGCAGCACGCGAACCAGCGACGATCGTCGCTGCTGGACCTGCCGGGGAAAGGATCGCAAGCGCTTCGGCCGCGCCGCTGGAAGCATCCGGGCTCGCCGACGTCACCACCCCGGCGATCGTGCCGGCAACCGAGAGCTCGCCGAACAATAGGGCCGAGGCCGAGCCTGGTCGCGTCCGAACATCGCACGACCGCCCCCCGAAGCGCGCCCGAAAATTCGCCTCAGCCTATACCGATCGCAGCATCATGCTCAACCGCCTGCGCAAATTCGCGCGCGCATTTGCCGAGCTGTCTTCGGCCGAAGTCGCCCCACCGCATCATGGCCACGAGCGGTAAACGCCAACGCGAATGGGAACACGTCTGGAGTGGGGCGGGCGACTGGCGCAAGAACCCCACCGGTTGAGGCCGACTTTGGTCAGGCGGGGTGCACACTCGGGGCAGCTGTCGCCGATTGAGCTGAGCACGTCCTCGATCGCGGCGACCGCGTTCGGAGTCTCTCCGGATGAGCCGCACGCGGCCATTGCCGCCGCGCCGCCGAGTGCGGCGATGAATTGTGGCCGCCGAATCCAGATCCTCTGAGAGAGGGAGCCTGCTCAAGAACAGCACGCTCCGATCACGCGGTCCTCACAAAAAATTATACTTTACGACCGTAAAGGAAAGTGACATAGTCCCTGCGGTCGAGAGGAGGATGCTTGATTTGTCAGCTTCTCGACATCGTCAAACGTCGACGGAAAGCGTCGCGAAAAGCCAGGGTGGAACGATGATCGAGGAAAGGGACATCAGCGTCGCCATGAGGGACGGCACCCGGCTTGCCGTCGACGTTTACCGCCCGGATGCGCCGGGCAAATACCCCGTGCTGTACGCGTCAGCGCTGCACAACAAGGACATCCAGGGTCCTGACATCGCGGATATCTTACCGCCGCAACCGGCGCACGCGCCGCTCTGGTTCGGCCCCATCGAAGCGGGCGACACACGACGCTTCATCGCCAACGGCTATGTCCATGTGATCGCGCAGCCGAGGGGCTCTGCCAAATCGCAAGGACACTACGGCCACGAGGACACGGACCACTACGACCTGATTGAATGGATCACGCAGCAGCCCTGGTCAGACGGCAAGGTCGGGATGGTCGGCATCTCCGGTTATGCCGGTGAGCAATGGCGCGCGGCCGCGCAGGGACATCCGGCCCTGAAAGCCATCTTTCCGTACGACGCGTGCAGCGCGTATGGCGGCATGTTCGGATTCCGGGATTTCAATCCCGGCGGCGTCCTGCACAGTTTTCCTTATTTGCTCGACGTCTTTAGCACGGTCCATGAGACGCGTGACAGGCCCGCGGAACTTCCCGCCCCAGAGGAAGACCTTTGGCGCTCGGCCATGCGCAATCCGGACTACAAGCAGTACATCAACCTCTACAACATCCTCACTCAGAAGGGGCAGCGCACGTTCATCATGTATCTCATGATGACGCATCCCTGGGAGTTCGACGACACGGTCGAGCGCGCGGAAGAAACCTTCAAGAAAATAAAAACACCATTCTATACCGGCTCAGGAGCTTACGCCTACACTTACAAGCTCCATTGGCTGGGCGCACAGCACTACTTTCAGAATGTCGACGCGCCAAAGAAGCTGCTGTTTACCGGGCCGGCTCACCTGGAGCGGCCATTCCATCAATACCACGACGAGATCATCCGGTGGTATGACCATTGGCTGAAGGGGCAGAACACCGGCATCATGGACGAACCGCCGGTGCGCTATTGGCTCATGGGCGCCAACGAGTGGCGCACCGGAACGGATTGGCCGCTGCCGGAGACGCAGTGGACCAAATACTATCTCTCCCATTGGGAGACACTGTCGACCGAAGCGCCGCGACCGACCTCAGAGCTTGGCGCCGCGGCGCGCGAGCCCGACGTCTTTACGCAGATGCCGGTGACGCGGACGACAAAGGTCGAGCGCCTGCGCTACATGACCGATCCCTTGCCGCACGACGTCACCGTCGCCGGCCCGATCACGCTGACGCTCCATGCGGCGATCGATCAGGACGACACCAATTGGCTCATTGTGCTCAAGGACGTCGGGCCCGACGTGTCGGTTCGTACCGCGCGCGAGGGCGAACGGGATGTCCCGTCGTCGTTGCCGGAGCGCGAACTGACGCGAGGCTGGCTGAAGGCATCGTATCGGGCGCTTGACGAGAAGCGTTCAAAGCCCTGGGAGCCGTTCCACAAGCTCACGCAGGATGCAATCGCCCCCGTGAAGCTGGGAGAAGTGGTCGAGTACCAGATACAGATCCTCGCCACAGCGAACCAGTTCAAGGCGGGTCATCGGATCTGCCTCGACATCACGTGCATGGATGTTCCGACCGGTACCGGTGCAATGACCAACGTCGAGTACATCCCGTACCATGTCTGCAGCAGCAAGACTGTCACCCACAGGATCTATCGGGACGCGGAGCGCCCGTCCCACTTGCTGCTGCCAATCATCCCTGAACCCACCGGCCGGCGTCCCGCCTGACGTCGGCACAAAGGAGGAAGAGTTACAATGACGACGATCCGGTTTGAACGAGACGGCGCCATCGGAAATATTGTGCTGGGCGATCCCCCCTTCAACCGGGTCGACTTGCGCTTCGCGGAAACCTTGCGAACCGCCGTGCACCAGGCCAGCGAAAGCGACATCCGCGTGCTTGTCATCCGCTCCGAGGGACCGCACTTCAGCTTCGGCGGGGAAGTGCGGGAATGGCCGGGAAAGGACGTCAACTGGTTCCGAACATTCGTCGCGGACGTGAACGTTTCGTATCGCGCCATCGAGATGCTGAAAGTGCCGACTCTGGCGGTGGTGCAGGGGATCGCCTTCGGCGGTGGTTTCGAACTTGCCTTGGCTTGCGACTTCCTCGTCGCGGCCGAAAATGCGATCTTTCGCTGCGTCGAAGTCACGACAGCAATGCTGCCGATCGCCGGAGCCCTGCAGCGGATCGCCGAGCGCGCCGGTCGTGCGCGGGCATCGCGATTTGCCATGCTTGGTGAGCCTATTTCAGGACGCGAAGCCGGCGCGCTCGGAATTGCAACGCATGTTGTGCCCGAGAACGAGCTTTCGGCGACTGCGGCTGCATTGGCCAAACAGCTCGCGACAGGGCCGACCAGGTCGTACGCCGCGACGCGTACTCTGCTGAAGGCGTGGTCAAGCGGAGGCGTGGCCGCTGCGGATCTCGTGATGCTCGACGTCGCGATGGAGCTCTACAACGGCGCCGACGCCCAGCGCGGCTTTGCGAGTACAGCGGACGCCTTCAACAAGGACATTGAACCGCCAACGCTGGTCTTCGAAGGAAAATAAAGCCCGCCGCGAAAGTTTCGTGAGCGCTGGCGGCCCATGAGTTCGTTATCGACGGGAGGTATTCGTGCAACGCGAAAGCTACGTGCACGGCAACAGCGGACCGCCTCTGATTGGGAAGACCATCGGCGCCCTCCTCGACGAGGTGAGCGCGACCGCTGGGTCTCGCGAAGCGCTGGTTGTCGCGCATCAGAAGATTCGCTGGAGTTACTCGGAGCTCAAATCGCGTTCTGACGCATTCGCGTCGGGGCTTCTGGCTCTCGGCCTGGAGCCCGGCGATCGGGTCGGGATTTGGTCCCCGAACTGCGCCGAATGGACCGTCGCGCAATTTGCGACGGCGAAAGCCGGTCTGATCCTTGTCAACATCAATCCTGCCTATCGCTTGAGCGAGTTGGAGCACGTCTTGCGCGCCGTCGGATGTCGCGCGTTGATAACCGCCGCTCGCTTCAAGACCAGCGACTATATCGCAATGATCCGCGAGCTTGCCCCGGAGCTCGGAAGCGCGAACGGCGAGCTGCATAGTTCGCGCCTGCCGGAATTGCGACACGTCATCTCGATTGCGGGTAAGCACGATGGCTGCCTGACGTTCGACTGGATCCTGGAGAGGGGCAAGCAAGCTGGTAACCCGCGACTGGAATCCGTGTCGTCTACGATCCAGATCGACGACGCTGTCAATATCCAGTTCACCAGCGGCACCACCGGATTGCCGAAGGGAGCGACACTGTCGCATCACAATCTGATCAACAATGCCTTCTTCGTGGGCGAAGCGACCGGTATCGAGCCTGGTTCTCGTGTGTGTATCCCGGTGCCGCTCTACCATTGCTTTGGCATGGTGATGGGCAACCTCGGTTGCGTCACCCATGCGGCAACGATGGTCTATCCATCGGAGTCCTTTGATCCGCTGATGACCTTGGAAGCGGTCGAGGCAGAGCGTTGCGACGTGCTCTATGGGGTACCCACAATGTTCATCGCTCAACTGAACCACCCCGAATTCTCGCGCTTCGATCTGAGCTCGCTTCGGCGAGGGATCATGGCGGGGGCGCCGTGCCCGATCGAGGTCATGAAGGAAGTCGCGTCGACAATGCGCATCAGCGAGATAACCATCGCATACGGGATGACCGAAACCAGTCCCGTGAGCTTCCAGAGCAGCCGCAAGGATCCGCTCGAATTGCGTGTCTCGACGGTTGGAAGGATACAGCCGCACCTCGAGGTCAAGATTGTGGATCGTCACGGTCGGATCGTGCCGCGGGGAGAGGCTGGTGAGCTGTGCACGAGAGGATATTCCGTCATGCTCGGCTATTGGAATGACGAGGCACGAACAAGGGAAGCCGTCGATTCGGGCGGCTGGATGCACACGGGTGACCTGGCGATGATCGATGACGATGGATATTGCCGCATTGTTGGACGGATCAAGGATATGGTCATCCGCGGCGGCGAGAACATCTATCCTCGTGAAGTCGAAGACTATCTGTATCGGCACCCCGATATTCAGGACGTTCAGATTTTTGGCGTGCCGGACGCAAAGTATGGCGAAGAACTCTGTGCCTGGATCATTTCGAAGTCCGGTGCCACCCTCGACGAGGAGAGTGTCCGCAAGTTCTGTCGGGAACGTATCTCGCACTACAAAATCCCTCGCCATATCCGGTTCGTAGAGAGCTTCCCATCCACTGTGACCGGCAAGGTCCAGAAGTTTGCGATGCGTGAGGCGATGATTGAGGAATTCGCCCGCGCCGGTACATGAGCTAATCCGCGGCAGCCTCTGTGGACTCGTGAAGAGCCATTCAACACCTCGCTTGGCGCTCGGTTGGGAACTATGTTAATCGAAAACCAAATGGCGAAGAAAATGAGGATAGCTACTGGACGCCGAGAGCGTCCGCGCAAGAGAGCCGAACAACAACGCTCGCTTGAGACGCGAGCCTCGATCCTCAATGCCGCCATCGCGGAATTTGCCGAACGAGGATTCGAAGGCGCGAGCATTCGCGCCATCGCCGATCGGCTCGGCCTGCAACATCCGCTGATCACCTATCACTATCGCAGCAAGGACATTCTGTGGCGGGCGGCAGCGGAGCATGCCTTCGCGCAGATTCGCACGGAGTGGGATATTTCGGCGCCGGAGGAGGCTGACTTATCGCCGCTGGCACGGCTGCGCCAGGAGTACAAGACTCTGTTCCGCTATACGGTCGCGTTTCCTGAATTTCATCGGTTCATGCGCCAGGAAGCCTTGACGAATAATCCGCGGCTGAAATGGGTGGCGGAAACGGTCCTGGCTCCGCTTCTAGGGCGATTGGTGCCTCAGATCATTGAGGCTCAGAAACAGGGTCTCCTTCCCGCAGTCGATCCTATTCTTTTCCACTACATGATGGTCAGCCTTACCGCCACGCTTTCGGAATTCGGTCCTGAAATGCAAGTTACGAGCGGACTGTCTTCCGAGGACACGAAGGTTGTCGAAGCGTATTGGCGTCTGGTTGACGAGACGGTCTTCGGACAGGAGCCGGAGACCGATCGGACGCGCTGAAGGCGTGTCCGTTTGCTCGACGGGACCATTCCGACAACAAAAAATTTTGTAGTAGTCTCAATAGATCGGAAGGCCGCAAAATGTCAGAATAATCCTTGTAAAGATTGCGAGATTTTACGACTTCCAAGCTTAATACGAGGGTTCGATTCCCTTCACCCGCTCCACGATTTTCTACGCCACGCTACGAGCTAGTGCGATTTGGCGCGCTTTTAAGCGCGCGTCTCCTCGCCGCCGACTTCCCTGAGACGCGGACCGTTCTCGACCACTGGTTTGTTCTTCTCATCTTCTGGAGCTGGGCTGCGGACCCAGGGCCAATGCAAAATCCTCTTGTCGGCGGTCGCCGCCGACGCGGCAGCGCCGACATTGCTCGCCCGCGCCGATTGAGATCGACCTCTCCTAGAAACTTGTCCCGCTGTCTGCTTCGCCTTCGACGGAGAGGACAAGGTTCGCGGCGAGAAAGTCCACGAATGCCCTGAGCTTGGGAGCGAGATGCCGGTTCGACGGCCAGAGGATCCGAAGCGGTCCGGAGCGGTCGGTGTAGTCGTCGAGCACAGTGACGAGTGCGCCTTCACGGAGTTGCCGGCCGATGGCGAAGTCCGGCAGGTAGGCAATGCCCATGCCTTGCTCGGCCATGAAGATGATCGGCTCGAGCGTGCTGGCCACCGCCGCTTTCGGCAGTTCACCCTCGATGCCGGCCTGCTCGGGCCGCAGTGGCCATCGTTCGAACTTTCCGCTGGTCGGAAACTTGTGGCCTAGACAGGCATGGGCCTTGAGGTCGTCGGGGGTCAGAGGAACGCCTCTGGCCGCGAGATACGCCGGGGCCGCCACGAGGCGCCGGTGATATGTGCCTAGTGCTCGGGACATCAAGCGCGAGTCGCCGGCATCGGCGAAGCGCACCACGGCGTCAAAACCCTCCTCGATCACATCGACGACCCGATCGCTGAAATCGAGATCCAATGTGACCTCTGGGTAGGCCTTCATGAACGCGACGAGGGTCGGCATCATCAGCATGCCGACCAATGGCAGGCCGACACGCAGCGTGCCGCGCGGGGCCTCGTGCGTCTGCGACAGTTCAAGCTCGGCCGCTTCGATCTCGGAAAAAATGCGCCGGCAGCGCTCGAGGAATCGGGCGCCTTCCACGGTGAGCGTTATGCTACGCGTGCTGCGATGAAGCAGGCGCACACCGAGCCGTTCCTCCATCCGCGCCACTGCTTTGCCGATCGCCGACGACGACACGCCAAGTTGCCGTCCCGCAACCGTGAAGCTTCGGGCTTCCGCCGCTGATCGTCTTGCTGAACGAGCCGACGTGGATGACACGTCCAACCCGGTCGAGCGAAGCGAGGGCGGGAGCGGCACGTCCTTTCAGTTGCAACTCGCTCAGATAATCATCCTCGATGATCCAGGCTCCCGTTTGCGCGGCCCAATCGAGCAGTCGAATGCGACGGGCTCGCGAGAGAGTTGAACCGAGCGGGGCCTGCTGTCCGGGAGTCACCACCGCAACGGCGGCGTCGGGTGCGACCTGAACGCCGTGATCGACGTCGATGCCATTGGCATCGACCGGAATGGGCGTGAGCGTCAGCTTGGCGATCTCGAGCCCGCGTCGGGTGAGTGGAAACCCCGGATCCTCCATCCATGCCCGGCGCCATTCTAGGCCAAGCACCCGAAGCGTCAGGCCCAACCCGCCGGTGAAGCCCGAC
>Ga0210408_10001057_pt1 | contig 30423 bp, 28 predicted proteins | sample IncBWH4MmetaG_FD_155471 | JGI IMG/M metagenome (GOLD analysis project Ga0210408, IMG submission 155471) | Forest soil microbial communities from Barre Woods Harvard Forest LTER site, Petersham, Massachusetts, United States - Inc-BW-H-4-M | ecosystem: Environmental > Terrestrial > Soil >... | reverse complement strand
GTACTGATAGATTTTTGCAGACGTAACAAACATTGCTCTATCGGATCACGCTGTTCGCGCGGTTTGAAGACTGCGAAGATTACCGCCTGCGATGCGGCGCTGCGTTGGGCCGAGCCGGCAACCGTAAAAAATTGCGCGATGCTCGGTTCGGCGATGATTTTTTCGTTCACCTGCTTTTGAAAGGCGCGCATCTGTTCCGGCGATGTGCCTTCCTGCGCGATAAAAACGCCGCGGGCGGAACCACTGTCGCCCGGAGGAAGCAAAGTGAATGGCAAGTGCGTAAAGAAAAACCAAAGGGCGGCGATGCAAGCCAAAAGGATCGGCACCGTCAAGTACGCGCGGTCAAGAAAGCGATCGAGTGCGCGGCCGTACCAATCGATCACGCGCTTGATGAAATCGCTGGTCCAACGCTCCATTCGCGCCTGTTTGTGGCCGGCCCGGCGTTCATCAAGAATTCGTGCGCACATCAGCGGCGTCAGCGTCAACGAAACCAAACCCGACGCCAGAATCGCCACGATGATGGTGATTGAAAATTCCTGAAAGATTCGGCCGAGCAAGCCCGGCAGAAAAACCAGCGGAATGAACACCGCGGCCAGAGAAAGCGTCATCGACAGAATCGTAAACGAAATTTCGCCCGCGCTGTTGTAGGCCGCTTTCAGGATCGATTCGCCGTGCTCGGCGCGCCGGATCACGTTTTCCAAAAACACGATCGCATCATCGACCAGGAAACCGATCGCCAGCGTCAACGCCATTAACGTGAGGTTGTTGATCGAGAATCCAAGCATGTACATCACCGCGAACGTAAGCAGCAACGACAGCGGCAACGCGACTGCGGGAATCAAAGTGTCCTTGGCGCGCCCGAGAAAGAGGTAAATGACAGCGACCACCAGCACGAACGCGATGATTAATGTCGCGCGTACGTCGTGCACTGAATTCACAATCGTCTGGGAGCGATCGAATACTGGGAGCAGCGTGATCGAACCGGGCAAACCCGCGCGCAACTCAGGAGTTAGAGCTTTGACCGAATTCGCGACTTCGACGGCGTTCGCTCCCGCCTGCCGCGAAACGGCAAGCACGACAATCGATCCCGGCGGATTATAGCCGCGGGCAAAGAAGAAGCGCGATGTGCGCTCGTCTTGCACGCTCTGTTTCGCTTCCGCGACATCGCGCAAATAAACCGGCGAATTGTCCTTGTTGCGCGCCACGATCAAGTTCCGATAACCTTCTGCCTGATCGATCTGGCCGTTCGGTTGCAGAACAAACGTCTGATGTGCTCCGTCGAATTGTCCGGCGCCGGAATACACCGTTCCGGCTTTTATCGCGGTTGCCAGGTCATCCATCGTCAGTCCGCGCGCAGCCAACGCCGCCGGGTCCGCTTTGATCCGAATGGCGCCTTGCACGCCGTAGATGTTGACTTGCGACACGCCGGGCAAAATCGCGATTCGCTGCCCGACAACGGTAGACGCGTACTTATATAGATCGCCATCCGTGAGCGTGTCGGACATCAATCCGATGAGATACACCGCTTGATCGTTCGGGTTCGTCTTGGAAAAAGTTGGGGGACTCGGGAGATCGATTGGCAACTTTCCAGTCGCGCGCTGGATCGCGGCCTGGACGTCGGTGGCCGCGTCGGTGATGCTCTTGCTCAAAACAAATTGCAGGGTAAGCGATGTGTTCCCTTGGCCACTCGAGCTGGTGATGATGTCGAGTCCGGGGATTTGCAGGAATTGTTTTTCGAGCGGCGTCGCGATGTTGTTCGCCATGGTCACCGGATCCGCTCCGGGATAAGCGCAACTGACTTGAATGATCGGATAATCGACCCCCGGAAGATCGTTTACCGCAAGTTTGTTGTAAGTCGCAATTCCCGCGACGATGACTGACAACGTCAACAACACCGTCATCACCGGCCGACGAATGAACGGCCCGGAAAGTCCAGTGCCCTTGACCGAAACCAACTTTGGCGATTGCGGCGTGCCGCCATCCGGTGTCGATCTTACGCGATGTTGATCTTGCGAGTCGCGTTCGCCATTGCCCGCGCCGTCGTGTTCGTCCGATTGATCCATGAAAAAATTACGGCGCGCTTTTGCTTGTGACGCTATTCCCGTCGCTCGCAGCCTGTGGCGGATTGTAAGGCTTCGGTTCCACTCTTGTTCCAGGCGCGAGGGCAAGTTGTCCAGTGACAATGACCGTTTCGTCAGGCTCCACTCCGCTTTCGACAACGGTGAGGCCGCCGTCTTGTCGTTGTCCCGGTTTGACCGGGCGCAGATCGACCGTGTTATCCGGCTTCAGCACAAAAACGAACGGACCGCTCTGACTGATTTGCACAGCTTGCGATGGAACGAGTCGCGCATCTTTGATCGTGTCGAGGATGAAACGAACTCGCACGAATTCCGACGGCCAGAGTGCGCGATCCGGATTCGGCGTCACTGCTCGCGCTTTCACGGTTCCCGAGCCGGGTTGCACCGCGGTGTCGATGAAATATAAATCGCCGGTGCGCGGCGGCATCTTTGTGTCGGGCGACCACGTCTGAACCTTCACATTCGGCCCGCCAAGGTATTTTCGCACCAAACCGAGATCCGTTTCCGACACCGTGAAATCGGTGTAGATCGGATCGAGCCCCTGAATCGTCACAAGCGATCCGGTCGACGGTCCGACTAAATTGCCGATGTCAACATTGCGCAAACCGATTCGGCCGTTGATCGGCGATTTGATGTAGCAATAATCGAAATTCACCTGCGCCGCCTCAGCTGCCGCTTGCGATTTCTGCGCATTTGCCACGGCAATGTCGTAATCCTGCGGCGCGTTAACACCCTTTGCGCGCAAATCCGCTTGTCGTTTCGCCGTAACCTGATCCAACGCCGCTTGTGCTTTCGCCTGATCGAGAGCGGCTTGATATGGAGCGGGGTCGATCGTGAAAAGCAGATCTCCTTTTTTGACGTCAGCGCCGTCCTGAAAATGGCGCGCCATGATTTTGCCGCTGACTTGCGCCTGGACCAGCACCGTTTCGTAGGCAGCGCAGGTCCCGATTTCGTCCAAATAAAGTGGAACGTCTCTGCTAACGACTGTCGCCACCAACACTGGGCGCGCCGGCCCCTGCGCCGCTTTTTTTTGTTCGACTCCGCGTTGCAAGGTGCGCGCCACCGCGAACGCCGCGAGAATCACAAACAACAAAACGCCCCAGCGCGGAATCCGCTGCTGCTTTTTGCCGCCGGTCGTTTTCACTCGTCTAGGTTGCTGGACCTCCGTCGCAGCTCCATTCCCTGACTCTATTCGCACGCCCATGTTAATTCTTTCCGTTCTTTTCAGCTCGGGCGCGCCGTGCGGCATGCTTTCCGTTTCCATTCCCCTTTTCCGCTTTTTCCCGGATACGGTCTAACACTCGCATGCAGATCCGAAGTTCGGCGGGGGAAATTTCGTCCAGCAATTCATGACGAAGTTTGAAAGCTGTGGAGCTGATTCGCTCAATGACGCGTTGGGCACGCGGCGCCAGGTGGACGGTCTTGCAACGCCGATCGTGCGACGCATTCTTGCGGGCGACCCATTTCTCATTCTCGAGCCGATGCAACAAAGCCACCAGGGTTGGTTCCTCAATTCCTAGATGCGATGCAATCTCGGCCTGCGTCAATGGCCCCCGCGCGAGGGATAAATGCATCAACGTCCGCCATTTCGCCTGACTCAAACCCATCGGTTTGAGGCGTTCATCCAACCTCAGCCGCCAGGCCCGGGCGGTCCCGTGCAAAAGGGGACCAAAAAGATCGACATCGTTAGTCTTCACGGACGGAAATCGTTAGCTTGCTAACTAATTCCAGATGCGAAGCAGTGTCAATGCCAGGGACTTACTCGATTTTGAGCAGGAGGATCGATTCTTTCCGGTAATCTGTGCTTCGCATGATCCGGCGCGGCTGGCGTGGCGCCCAGCGATTGCTTTCCAAAACCTCCTGTTCCCGCTCAGGCCGGACGAGCAGATACTGCGCGTCGCTCGGCAGTTCATCGATGTCGTCTGCGTAAACGAGCTTCGAGCGCATGTAGAAGAAGATCGGCTGATAGTTTGGATCGAGCGCGTAAACCGTTGCGCCTTGCGGAATGTTTGACTCAACTTGCGTCGCCAGACGTTTGATCCGCTGCCGCCGATCCATCTTCGGAATAACCGCGATCGCGTAAGTCCACATTGCGACACACGCCAGAACAACGATTGCGATGATCGTGTTCTGGCGGGCCTTGAACGAAAACGATTTTCCGCCGAGCCAATTGGGCCACCGCAAATTTTCTTCGCAGAACGTCATCGCCAGTAACCAGATCGCCGGGACAATCGCGGGCATCGCGTAACGCGGAATCGATCCCGGCACAAGATCGACAATCACAAACGGAACGAGCGCGCCCCAGACCAGCGCTTTCGCAAGTTGTCGATCTTTCTCGTCCGCGAAAGTTTCAAACCGCACCAGCGGCAAAAAGATCACCCATGGCAAAAGATAAAGAACGCCGTGCGGCATGTTGAAGATCCACCGGGCGAATTGAAAATCCGTCCCGCGTAGACGACCGGTGAATTGCTGCGACCACTTCGTCGTCGCAGTGACGTGGCTGGTAGCTTGCATGAATGGAATCGCCCACGCCGCGAAAATTCCTAGCATCAGCACAATGCCAATAAAATGCCCCGGATGAAACAGCGCACGCCAATTGCGTTCTCTCCACACGACCGCAACAACAACTCCGTAGAAAAATAAGAGATGGACTGGGCCCTTCGCGAGACAACCAAGACCGAGAAAGACAAATGGAATTGTCCAGATGAGCCACGGTGATTTCTTCTGCAGCCAAAAACTCAGCCAGAAAACAATCGCGAGCGCGCAAAGCGAAACGTAAAGCCCTTCGATCTCAATCAGCCTGCCTTTTTCGATAATGCCGGCATTTATCAGCCACATCAGCGCGGCGATTGTCGATCCTCGGGGGCCGAGACTCGCGCGCGCAACGGTGACGAACGAAATCGCGACGAGCAAAACGCAAACGATGGACGGCACACGCGCCGTCCATTCCTTTTGCACGCCGAAAAATTTGAATGAGCCCGCAACGAGCCAATTGATCAGCGGCGGTTTACGAAAATAGGTTTCGCCTCCGACCTGCGGCACCAGATAATTGCCGGTCTCGATCATCGTTATCCCCGGCAAAATTCGCCGCCCTTCTTCACCTTTAATCGCGAGCGAACCGAGCCCCGGCAAATAAAGCGCCGCCCAAACCAGACTAACGATGAGCAAACTGCCGGCGCGCGATGTCATTGAGATTGGAATGTTGGACGCTGCCCGCGCGGCATTCAACCCCACAGCTTGACGGTTCATCCCGCGAAGGTAAATTCAGGGTCTAGTCCGCGCTGGAGGGAGTGGGAAACGATGTCCCACTCCTTTTGGGTCTGCGGACTGGATGTTTTATGAACGCGGAAATAGCAGCGATGTTGGATTACATGGAGCGGGAACGCGGGATCAAACGCGAGACCCTGCTCGAAGCGCTTTCCACAGCGCTTCTTTCGGCATCCAAGAAAAGTGTCGGCGCCGCTCGCGACCTGAGGATCGACATCGACCCGAAGACTTGCGACATCCGCGCGCTGGCAAATTTGATCGTGGTCGAAGATGTGACGAATCCGCAGGACGAGATCGCGCTCAGCAGAGCTCGCAAGCTCAGACCGGACGCGAAGGTTGGCGATACCGTCGAAGTGGAAGTCACGCCGAAAAATTTTGGCCGCATCGCCGCCCAAACCGCCAAGCAAGCGATGATGCAGCGCATCCGCCAGGTCGAAAAGGAAATGATTTACGAGGAGTTCAAGGATCGTGCGGGCGAGATCGTCAGCGGCACAGTGCGACGGTTCGACCGGTCCGACGTGATTCTCGATCTTGGAAAATTTGAAGCGATCATGCCTCAACGCGAGCGCGTCGTAGTGGAAGATTACAACGTCGGCGATCGCCTTCGCGCCTATGTGGTCGCGGTCGAAAACGGGTTGCGCGGTCCCGAGATCATCGTTTCGCGCAGTCATCCGAATTTTGTGCGTCGCCTTTTCGAGTTGGAAGTGAGCGAGATCGCCGATGGGACGGTGGAGATTCGCGGAATCGCACGCGAAGCCGGTTATCGAACAAAGATCGCGGTTTGGAGCGCGAACGATAAAGTGGATCCGGTTGGCGCGTGCGTTGGGATGCGCGGTTCGCGCGTGAAGAATATTGTCCGCGAGCTGAACAACGAAAAGGTCGACATCATTCGTTGGAGCTCGGATCCGAAGGAATTCGTTCTGGAAGCGTTGAAACCGGCGAAGGTGAAAAATCTGACCTTCGACACGGAGAAAAAGATCGCGCACATTTCGGTGGATGAAGATCAGCTCTCGCTGGCGATCGGGAAAAAGGGACAGAACGCGCGGCTCACTTCACGATTAACGGGTTGGGAAATCAACATCGACAAAGACACGTCGGCGACGACGGCGGTCGAGCAGAAGGTCGCACAAGCGGCGCAAACCCTGACCAAAGCGTTGCCGATCAGCGATGAGCAAGCGGTGACCCTCGTGAAATCAGGCTTTACCAATCTGGAAGGCTTGCACGCCGCCGAAGTTCAAGATTTGATAGACATTCTCAGCGTGGACGAAGCAAAGGCGCGTGAAATTCATGACGCCGTTCACAAACAGGATGCGAAACAAGAAGCGGGTGCGGCTCAACAGGGTTGAGCCATGAATAATTTTTCTAAATGGCAACAAAATCGAAACCAGCGGCAAAAAAACCTGCAGCCCGCAAATCCGTTGCCACGCACCATAAGCCTGCCCCGGCCAAGGGTAAGGTTTCGAAAGAAGCGGTAAAACCTCACCCGAAGCCGGCAGCTGCTCACCCGCCGGCGAAAGCGCCGACTCATTACGCGACGGCCGCGAAACCGCAACCGAAGCCGGCCGCGCCCGCACGGCCACCGGTCGAAAGCGTTTCGCTGATCGATAAAAAACATCCGCAAAAAGCGGCGGACGGCGAGACCAAGAAGAAAACCACGGTTTTGCCGCCGATCTCGCGGATTCGCGAATCGCTCGCAACGACAGGCGCTCCTACGCCGGCCAAGCCGAAAGCGCCCGAGCCCGCGCCTCCGCCAGCATCGACAACTGACGGCGCCGAAGTCGCAACCGCTGAAACGCCGTCGCAAAAAGTGATTCACATCAAGCCGCCGATCATCGTGAAGCAGCTAGCGGCGGACCTTGGTTTGAAACCGCACCAGCTGATCGCCGAGCTGATGGCGTTCAACATTTTTGCAAATATCAATCAAACGATCGAACCCGACATCGCGGCGAGGATCGCCGAAAAGCACGGATTCGTTTTGGAGAAGGAACGGCGCGAGAAGGGCGCGGGCGTGCACAAAGTCGAGCAGGTCGTCGTTGCTCCGCCGCCGCCGGTCATCAAGAAACCCGAAGAACTAAGACCCCGCGCGCCGATCATCACTTTCATGGGTCACGTCGACCACGGCAAAACCTCGTTGATGGACGCGATCCGCAAGACGCGCGTGGCGGCGGGTGAAGCCGGTGGAATTACACAGCACATTGGCGCTTACTCAGTTGAACACAAGGGACACAAAATCACTTTTATCGATACGCCGGGCCACGCGGCTTTCACCGCGATGCGGGCGCGCGGCGCCAACGTCACCGACATCGTCGTGCTGGTGGTGGCGGCCGACGATGGCATGATGCCGCAAACGATCGAAGCGATCAATCACGCCAAAGCCGCGCCCCACGTCGAAATCATGGTGGCGATCAACAAGATCGATTTGCCGGGCGCCAACATCGATAAGGTAAAAAAGCAACTCCAGGACCGCGGCCTGACTCCGGAAGATTGGGGCGGCAAGACGATCGTGTGCGAAGTTTCAGCGACGCGCGGCACCGGCATCGATCATTTGCTCGAAATGATGCTGCTCCAGGCGGAAGTGATGGATTTGAAAGCATCGCCGACGGCGCGACCTCGCGGCACAGTGATCGAAGCGCAAGTCGAACCCGGCCGCGGACCGACTGCCGCCGTTATCGTGCAAATGGGGACATTAAAAGTCGGGGAACCGTTTATCTGCGGCGATTTTTCCGGCAAAGTGAAATCGTTAATGGACGACAAAGGCAAGCCGGTGAAAGAGGCCGGTCCGTCAACGCCGGTGAAGGTTCTCGGATTTACCGGACTGCCAAACGCAGGCGACGAATTCTTGGTAATGGAATCGGAGCGCGCGACAAAGACTTTGAGCGATGAACGGCTCGACGCGAAGCGGGCCCAGAAACTCAGCGTGCCGCAACGCGCGACGCTTGAGACATTGCTGGAAGCGGCCGATGGCAGGAAAACACTGCGCCTGGTCTTGAAGTGTGATACCCAGGGTTCAGTCGAAGCGATCAGTGCTGCGCTCGGTCAGATCGAGAGCAAGAAAATCGAGCTCGAAATTATTCACGCGGCTGTCGGTCCTATCTCAGAATCGGATATTTTGCTGGCCAGCGCATCGAACGCGGTCGTCGTTGGCTTCAACACTAAGGTTGAAAACATGGCTGTAACGGCGGCGAAACGCGAAGGCGTTCAGATCAAGCTCTACAGCATCATTTACGAGCTGCTCGACCAGATGAAAGATGCGATGGCCGGATTGCTCGACCCGGAATTCCGCGAAACCGTTATTGGCCACGCCGAAGTCAAACAAGTGTTCGAGCTCAGCAGAGGAATTGTCGCTGGTTGTTTAGTGACCGATGGCCGGATCGCCCGCACGGCCCGCGCTCGCGTCACGCGAAAACGTCAACCGGTTTACGATGGCGGAATTTCCACCCTGCGCCGATTCCAGGACGATGTGAAGGAAGTCCGCTCGGGTTTGGAATGCGGCATCAAGCTCGGCGATTTCAGCGAATACCACGTCGGCGATATCATCGAGTGTTATCAGCTCGAAGCTATGGCCCAAAAACTTTGATGGGAATGAAAGGGCGCTATGAAACACCGAATGCTGCGGGTCAACGAAGTCGTAAAACGGGAATTGAGCGGAATCCTAGCCCGCGAAATCAGTTTTGAAGGCGCGCTCGTTACTATCAATCACGTTGACGTCAGCTCCGATCTGAAGAGCGCGCATGTTTTTGTCAGTGTCCTGGGATCGGAGAAAGCTGAAATTGTAATGAAAAGGCTCGAAGAGCATCGCGTTGCCTTTCAATCTGAACTCGCGCGTCGGGTGACCATGAAGTTCACGCCGCACCTGCTTTTTCATCTCGACGAGTCAATCGCGCGCGGCTCGCGGATTGTCGAAATTTTGCAGCAAATCGACTCCGACAGCGAAAAGCGCGAGTGAGCGAGAAATTCGACCAAATCGGCCGGGCTCTGCGAGAACATCAAACGTTCGCTGTGCTAGGCCACGTTCGCCCGGATGGAGACGCCCTCGGGAGTCAGCTCGCGCTCGGTGTTTCGTTGCGGCAGTTGGGCAAGAACGTTCGGATTTGGAACGAGGAAGGCATGCTCGATAAATACAGCTTCCTCCCGTGCGCGAACTTGCTCACCAGACCGCCGGCCCAGCCGGAAGACGTCGATGTTGCGGTAGCGCTCGACACTGCGATTCAAAATCGACTCGGAACAACCGTGGCTGCGATCAAGTCGGCGAAACTCTGGATCAATATCGATCATCATCCGAGCAATCCCGGTTATGGCGACATCGTCTACATCGATCCCAAATCGCCCGCTACCGGCCAAATTCTTTTCGAGCTGATGACGCAACAACAATTGCCGATCGATCCTGCGATCGCCGAGAATCTTTACGTCGCCATTTCAACTGACACCGGCTCGTTTCAATATCCAAACACGACTGCGCGCACGTTCGAAATCGCGGCTGAACTTGTCCGCGTTGGTGTCGATGTTGGTCGCGCCAGCCAATTGATCTACGAAAATTATCCGCGACGCCGCGTCGAACTGTTGCGCGATCTGCTCGGCACCATGCAATTCGACGCCAAGGATCGCGTCGCCAGTTTCAGTTTGAGCATGGCGACGGCAAAAAAACTCGGTGTGTTGCCGGAGGACAACGAAGGGCTAATCGATCACCTGCGCGCGATCCGTGGCGTCATCGTTGCCGTATTTTTTGAAGAACTCCCGGACGGCAAAGTGCGCGTAAGCATGCGATCAAAAAGCGAGAAGGTGAACGTGTGCGCGATCTGTGCAAAATTCGGCGGCGGCGGGCACGTTCTCGCCGCCGGGGCGCGCGTAAAGGGAACACTCGCGGAAGTGGAAAAGAAAATTCTGAAGGAAACTCGTGATGTTGTCAGTCGCAGCAGCTCCTGACGGCGTCTTGCTCGTCGATAAAGCCGACGGAATGACTTCGCACGACGTGGTCGCAATCGTGCGTCGCCAACTCGGAATCAAGAAGGTCGGTCATTGCGGCACGCTTGATCCCATTGCGACCGGATTGCTTCTGTTAACGATCGGCCGCGGAACAAAAGTTCAGGATTTGTTGATGAGCGAAGACAAGGAGTACGTCGGAACACTCACGCTTGGAACAGCGACGAGCACGCAAGATCGACAAGGCGACGTGGTCGACACCAAACCAGTGCCGGAGTTCACTGAAGAACAGATTCGCGCCGCGTTCGATAAATTCGGTGGAGACTTTTACCAAATGCCTCCCATGGTTTCGGCCAAAAAGCACGGTGGTGTCCCACTCTACAAACTTGCGCGCCAGGGAAAAGTGGTCGAACGCGAGCCGCGGTTCGTTCACGTTTACCGCTACACCATCGACCGCATCGCGTTGCCCGACGTCGATTTTAGCGTGCTGTGTAGCAAAGGATTTTATGTTCGGACCTACGCGCACGACATCGGCGAGACGCTCGGCTGCGGCGCACACTTAAAATCGCTGCGGCGAACCAAATCGGGACGGTTCGACGTCGCCAATGCGATCAGCGTCGCTCAAATCAGAAATTCGCCGCGCGAAGAAATCGCGCAGCGAATTCTTTCCCTGCCGCAGGTTTCGCGAATGCGCGGCGCCTGACACTCTAAGATCGACAATGGACGTTCTTCGCTCCATCTCCGAACTATCGCGTCTCCCTGGGCCCCTCGTCTTGGCCATTGGCGTTTTCGACGGCGTTCATCGCGGACATCAGGCGGTCATTTCTACGTCGGCCGATCACGCGCGGACCGCAAATGGCACGCCGGTCGTGGTCACATTCGATCCGCACCCCGAAAAGGTTCTGCGACCGGAAAAAGCTCCGCACCTACTTACCGCAACTCAGCACAAGATTGTGCTAATCCGAAATCTCGGCGTTGGCCACCTCCTCGTCATCACGTTCGACAAACAGTTTGCCACGACAGAGCCGGAAGATTTCGTCCAGCAATTAGTCAACAGTTCGAAGCCGCTCCGGGAAATTTGCGTCGGTCATGAGTGGTCGTTCGGAAAGCATCGCCGGGGTAATCTCGATTTGCTCAAACAGCTCGGGGCAAAATTGAATTTCCAAGTAGTCGGTGTTCCGCCGGTGAAAGCAAATAGCGAGGTCGTAAGCAGCACGGCGATTCGGCGGGCGATTGAGAAAGGCGATTTCTCCAAAGCAGCTGCGATGCTCGGACGCGAATACACGATCTTGGGAACAGTGACGCGGGGTGGCAACCTCGGAAAAAAAATCGGATTTCCAACCGCTAATCTGAGCGCACACAGCGAGCAGTTCCCGCCAAATGGCGTTTACGCCGCCGAGGCGAAGATCGACAACGAGCTGCATCGCGGGGTAATCAACCTCGGAGTTCGCCCGACCGTGAGCGGCGGCAAGTCCGAGCGCGTGCTCGAAATTCATCTCTTCGATTTCAACCGCGACATTTACGACCACGACGTCGAAGTCCGGTTTCTCAAATTTCTTCGCTCGGAAAAGAAATTCGAAAATATCGACGTCCTGGTCGCGCAAATCCGGCGCGATATTGAACAGGCACGTGATCTTTTCCGGTCTTAGTCGCTAAGGCTCAACGCTTTATTTTTTCCGGCGAGGACGCGCGCGCGAAACCGTCACCGACGCAGGTCGATCCTCTTCGCGCGGAGGAATTCCAAATCTTTTTTGCACGCGCAACATTTGCCGATCGATCTCCTGAATCTGGGCCATCAACAATTCTTTTCGCTCAGAAAGGCGAACCAGTTCTTTCAGCGTCGCGCTCGGAATATTCCTCAGCATTTCCCTACTCTGACCTGCAAGATCGACAATGCAAACGGCGACGCCGTTACGATTGAAGCTGATTGGTCTCGTAGGTCGCGGCAAAAATACCACCGGCCATGACAAGGATGCCGCTGACCAAAGCAAACGCCACTACCCAAATTGTCGGAATGGTCGTCAGTCGGAACATTTCAACCAAAATGAAACGACCGCCATCGGACAGCACATAGGTGAGCGCGCTGGCAAGGGCGCTCATCCCCACCAGAATGAACGAGCGCAAAAATTCATGTCGCCGGACTGGTTGCGGCAATTGCCGCAAAACCCGCGCCGTGAAGCCGTCGTCCTCAATGTAGGGCGCCGCCTCCTGCAGCTTTCGATCCAACCAATCGTCTTCAATTTCCGTGCTCATCCTTACTGCGCCCAGGCTGCCAAAGTCTTCTTCAATTTCTCACGACCGCGCAACACGTTTGTTTTGACGGTGCCCAGTGGAATATCGAGCACCCCGGATGCCTCGTCATGTGACAAACCGTTCTGGCAGCAAAGCAAAACTGCCGATCGCTCGTGCAACGGCAGCAAACTTAACGCATGCATAAGGTCGTGCCTTAAACCTGGATCCACAGTCTGCGGATCCTGCTCGGCCTGCCACTGTTCCTCGTTAATGCCCACAAGTTCCTTTCGCTTTCGCGCGTCCTCGCGAAAGCAATTGTAGGCGATCCGATAAAGCCAGGTGGAAAATTTCGCCTCCCCGCGAAAGCTCCGAATGTTTTTGTAGGCACGCAAAAAGGCGTCCTGAGCGAGATCGTCGGCCAGGGCGATGTCGCCGCGGGTAAGCTGGCGCAACAAACCGCGCACGCTCGATTGATGCCGACGGACCAGCTCGCCAAAAGCGTGTTGGTCGTCATCGACAAGAGTCCGAGCAATAAGATCGGCATCGGTCAGCTCCACATGAGGAGATTACGGGGTTGGCGGTGGCGGCGGAATCTCGTTCTTCTTTTCGCCTTCGAGTTTCCAAACCAGGAGATAGCCGAGCCCAATGACAAACGGGATCACGCCGATCGCCCACGCTCCCCCTTCCCAATCGTTCCACGCGCCGAAGCAAACCATTAATCCGACGCCCACCATCACAAGGACGATCCCGCGGCGCAGATCAGACCGTGCACGAATTGCGGGCGCCGGCGGCGCGAGCAACGTGGCCGGGATCGGCTGCCCTTTTTCCGCCAGCATCCGAATCGTGCGATGCATCGCTCGATTCCGGGAGAAACCGAAATACATGATTAGCGCGACGATCAGCACCGGCGCGCCAAAGATCGCCATAAAGACAATGGCAACGATCGGAACGACCATTTCGGGAACATCGTCTGTCGAAACCTTGGCACTGTCTTCATCGTCACCGATCACGATCCCGTGATGACCCTTAAACTTTTTCTCGATCTTCTGATGGATTTTCTCGGCAAGACTGTCGGGTGAAATGCTCGTTGAAGGAGACGGCGTCGCTGTTGGCGAAGCGGCGGGGGCCGGCGATTGGGCCAAAGCCGTCACGGCCAGCACAATTGAACAAATGCAGAGACACAATGTTTTCATATTCATCCTTTAGTAGTGAGATGCGACCCGAGGGCGCTTTGGATTCAAAAAAGTCCGCGCCGGACTGGCAATATTTTTCTGTAACGATGCCCGCTTCTACCTATGGGCCTCGGCGAATTGCGCTTCCTCAGTCGAGCCAAATAGAGCAACAGTGGAGCATTTGCCGCCGGAAATGGCCTGGGCGACGGCGTCGAAATAGCCAGTGCCGACTTCGTGTTGGTGCTTGGTCGCGGTATAACCATCGCCTGCCGCCGCAAATTCAGCTTCCTGCAAATCCGAATACGCCGCCATCCCGCGTTCGGCGTAGCCACGGGCCAACTTGAACATCGAATAATTGAGCGTGTGAAATCCGGCAAGAGTAACGAATTGAAATTTGTAACCCATCGCCGCCAGCTCGCGCTGAAATTTCGCGATCGTGGCGCGGTCGAGCTTCTGCTTCCAGTTGAACGACGGTGAGCAATTGTAGGCCAACAGCTTGTTCGGGAACTTCTGGCGCACTGCTTCCGCGAACCATTTCGCGTCAGCTAAGTCTGGTGTGCTCGTCTCGCACCAAATCAAATCCGCATACGGCGCATAGTTCTGTGCGCGCGAAATCGCCTGCTCGAGCCCGTTCCGAACGCAGAAGAATCCTTCCGGCGTTCGCTGACCGGTTAAAAATTCATGATCGCGTTCGTCGCTGTCGCTGGTAAGCAATTTTGCGCCGTTAGCGTCGGTTCGCGCGATGAGAATCGTGGGAACATCGGACACGTCCGCTGCCAAACGCGCGGCGATGAGATTTCGAATCGCGTAACTGGTCGGCACCAATACTTTGCCGCCCATGTGGCCACATTTCTTTTCGCTCGCCAGTTGATCTTCGAGATGAACGCCGGCGGCGCCGGCTTCGATCATCGCCTTAATCAACTCAAAAACATTAAGCGGCCCGCCAAAACCCGCTTCGGCATCGGCGACGATCGGCGCCATCCAATCGATCTCGGTTTTTCCATCGGCGTGATCGATTTGATCGGCGCGCAAAAGCGCATTGTTGATGCGGCGAATGACAGCCGGAACGCTATTGGCCGGATACAGGCTTTGGTCGGGATACATTTCGCCGGCGAGATTCGCGTCCGCTGCGACTTGCCAGCCGCTGAGATAGATCGCTTTCAGTCCGGCGCGGACCTGTTGAACAGCCTGGTTTCCCGTTAGTGCACCAAGAGCCGCAACAAAGTCCTCGGCGTGTAACAGCTCCCACAATTTCTCCGCCCCGTGCCGCGCCAGTGTGTGCTCGATCCGAACTGTCCCGCGCAAACGATCGACATCTGCACGCGAATACGGTCGCTCGATTCCAGCGAAGCGATTGTCCGATCGCTTCGAACTCTTGCCCGATTTGGCGCCATCCTTTTGCGTTTTCATTTGTTTAATCGAGAAATTCGTACGCGGGCAGCGTCAGGAACTCGACGAACTCGTCGTCGGTGGTGATCTTCGCAAACAATTCGTGGGCGAGTGTAAATTTGCGCTTGTCGTAAGCCGATTTTCCAATCTGCGATTTAATTTTGCCGAGCTCTTCCTCGAGCACTTCGGCGAACAGATTTTTCGTAACCTTCCGCCCGTCATTCAGTTTCCCCTCTGAATGTCGGATCCATTGCCAGACCTGCGCGCGAGAAATTTCGGACGTCGCTGCGTCTTCCATCAAATTGAACAATGGCACCGCGCCGAGACCTCGGAGCCAGGCTTCAACGTATTGGACGCCGACCGAAACGTTTTGCCGCAAACCCGCTTCGGTGATTGGACCACGCGGGCTAAAATCGAGCAGATCTCTCGCGGTGACACTCACGTCCTCGCGTTTCTTGTCGATCTGGTTTGGCGTTTTCATGATCGCGTTGAACGCGTCGGTCGCCAGCTGAACCATTCCCGGATGCGCGACCCAGGTGCCGTCGTGACCGTCGCCGGCTTCGCGTTCCTTGTCCACGCGCACTTTCGCGAACGCCTCTTCGTTCGCTTTCGGATCGTTTTTCACTGGAATCTGCGCGGCCATTCCGCCCATCGCGAACGTGTTTCGCCGATGACACGTTTTGATGCAGAGCAACGAATACGAATGCATGAAATGCGTCGTCATCGTGACCAGTGCGCGATCCGCCAGAACGAAATCTTTCTTCGCGCGAAACTTCTTGATGCAGGAAAAAATGTAATCCCAGCGGCCGCAGTTCAGCCCGGAAGAATGATCGCGCAGCTCGTAAAGAATTTCGTCCATCTCGAACGCCGCTGGAATGGTTTCGATCAGCACTGTCGCACGAATCGTGCCGCGCGAGATCTTCAACTCATCCTGAGCGAGATTGAACACGTCGTTCCAGATCCGCGCTTCCGTATGGCTCTCCATCTTCGGCAAATAAAAGTACGGACCACTGTCGCGAGTCAGCAGCTCGTCGGCGTTGTGAAAGAAATACAGACCGAAATCGAACAAAGCGCCGGTGATTGCCTTTCCGTCGACAAGCACATGTTTTTCATCGAGATGCCACCCGCGCGGCCGAAGGAGTAGCACCGCGGTTTCCTCGTTCAGTTTATATTCTTTTCCTTCCGGACCGCGAAATGTGATCGTGCGCCGGATCGCATCGCGCAGATTGATCTGGCCTTCCACCATGTTTCGCCACGTCGGCGAATTCGCGTCCTCGAAGTCAGCCATGAACATTCTCGCGCCGGAATTGAGCGCGTTGATTACCATCTTGCGGTCGGTCGGGCCGGTGATTTCGACCCGACGGTCTTGCATGTCGTTCGGAATCGGCGCGCAGCTCCAGTCGCTCTCACGCATCTCTTTTGTCGCGGCCAGAAAATCCGGCATTTCACCGGCGTCGAAGCGTAATTGTCGATCTTGCCGCGCGCGCAGCGCTTCGTCCCTTCGCGAGCGAAACTCGCGCTCCAACTTTGCCACGAACGAAAGCGCGTCAGGCGTAAGAATTTCCGCAAATTGAGGTGTGATCTCAGCCGTGATCTGCAATCCGGCCGGCAACGTCGATTGCATCCATTATTTAATCGTGCGCCGCAAGTCCTTCGGCCGCATGGCTCTTTGAAAGCGTAGAGAAATGGAGCGGGTGACGAGACTTGAACTCGCGACGTCCTCCTTGGCAAGGAGGTGCTCTACCACTGAGCTACACCCGCGTCTTGACGGGACAGAAATAATGGCGCAGCGGGCCTTTTGCGCAACCGCGAAATTGGTCGGAGGGACCGCGTAGCCTGTCCTGAGCTTGCCGAATGGATCGCGTCCGAAAAGTTTGGGACGACACGGAGGTCGTCCCTCCATAAATTCAACCTCCGCATGAGTTCAACTCTCGAACAGTCGATCTCTCCGAACCGCGACGAGTTCCGTGCCCTCGCCAAACGCGGCAATCTCATCCCATTGATTGTCGAACTTGTGGCCGATGTGGAGACGCCGGTCTCGGCCTTCGCCAAGATCGACAATGGACAGCCGTGTTTTCTTTTTGAATCCGCCGAACGAAACGAAGAGTCCGGGCGGTTTTCGTTCATCGGCTTCGATCCAATCGTCCTTTTCAGCAGCAAGAATTGCGATGGCGATCCGCTGACCGAGTTTCAAAGAATTCTTTCGCGGTTTCAGTTCGTCGCCTCCACTGACATTCCTCACTTCGTCGGCGGCACTGTTGGCTACATCGGCTACGACGTCGTGCGCTTTTTTGAACCGACTGTGCCGATTCATCCGCGGGACGATCTCAAAATTCCGGAAATGATGTTCATGGTTCCACGAATGCTGCTTGTGTTCGATCATCGCTTTCGAAAACTCCGGCTTATCTGCAACGCGCTAGTCAGCGAGGAAGTTTCGGCAGACCAAGCCTACGAACGCGCCGAAGCCAATTTGAAAGCAGCGCTTTCGAAATTGAGTGAATCGCGAGTCCTTCAGCCGATTGATTCCAAACCAGCAGCGGATCTCGCGTCGCCGGCAAGCAACACCACTCGCGCGGATTTCGAAGCGATGGTGACGAAAGCGAAAGAGCTGATCGCGGCGGGCGACATCTTCCAGGTTGTTCTTTCGCAACGTTTCGAAACCGATTTCGACGGCGAACCCCTCGATCTTTATCGCGCGCTGCGTTTTGGAAATCCGTCGCCCTACATGTTTTATTTGCGCTTCGATCCAAGTTTCACCGTACTCGGCAGCTCACCGGAGGTTCATCTTCGTGTGCGCGATCGAGTTGCTGAACTCCGTCCAATTGCCGGGACTTATCCGCGCGGAAAGGATTTGGCAGAAGACGAACGGCTCGCGCGCGAATTGATAGCCGACCCAAAGGAACGGGCCGAGCATGTCATGTTGATCGATCTTGGACGGAACGACCTTGGCCGCGTCGCGGAGTTCGGCAGCGTGCGGGTCACCGAGCAAATGGTGATCGAGCGCTACAGCCATGTGATGCACATCGTCTCGCACATCGTCGCGCGACTGCGCGAAGACAGAAGCTCGTTCGACGCAATTCGAGCGACGTTTCCCGCCGGCACCGTTTCGGGCGCGCCGAAAATTCGGGCGATGCAAATCATCGCCGAGCTGGAAAAAGCGCGACGCGGCTTTTACGCGGGGATTGTTGGTTACTTCGGCTTGGACGGTTCGCACGACAGTTGCATCGCAATTCGCTCAATGATTTTGAAAAACGGCAAAGCGTACTTGCAAGCTGGAGCCGGCATCGTGGCCGATTCAAATCCGGCGAGAGAGTTTGAAGAGTGCGTCAACAAGGCGAAAGCAATGCTGGCCGCGATCGCGCGCGTGGAAATTGAGAGCACGAGCAAGAGTAAGACATGAAACTGCTCGTCATCGATAACTACGATTCGTTCACCTACAACCTCGTCCAGCTGTTCGGCGAGATGGACGACGTCGACCTTGTGGTGAAACGAAATGACGAAATTTCGATCGACGGGATTAGGAAACTCAAACCGAACCGCATTTGTATTTCGCCCGGGCCGGGTCGGCCGGAGAACGCGGGAATCAGTTCGGACTTAATTCGCGAACTCGGACCGCACGTTCCGATTCTGGGCGTCTGTCTCGGCCATCAATGCATCGCCCAGGTTTTTGGCGGTGAAGTAGCGCGCGCAAAACACCTGATGCACGGCAAAACTTCACAAATTCACCATCAAGGCCGCGGCGTCTTCAAAAATCTGGCCGAACCGCTGCAAGCGACCCGTTACCATTCGTTAATTGTGAAACGCGAATCGGTGCCCGATTCACTCGAAATCACCGCCGAAACCGACGAGGACGAGATCATGGGCTTGCAACATCGACAATTTCCAATCCACGGCGTCCAGTTTCATCCCGAATCCATCCTAACGATCGAAGGCCGCAAACTGCTCGCGAATTTCTTGCGCGTTTAAGCCGCACTGTTGCGCGAGATCACGTCGTGGATTTGCCGGACTTCGCGCACCATTTCTTCGTATTCGTCGAACATGAGCGATTGCGCGCCATCGGACAGCGCTTCTTCCGGCCGGCCGTGGACTTCGATCATTAAACCGTCAGCTCCAACGGCGACGCCAGCGCGAGCAAGCGGCGTGACCAAATAACTGCGGCCGGTCCCGTGCGCGGCATCGACGATCACGGGCAGATGCGAAACTCGCCGCACCGCGGGAACAGCAGCGAGATCGAGCGTGTTACGGGTGTGTTGCGCGAACGTGCGCACTCCGCGCTCGCAAAGCACAATGTTGTAATTCCCTTCGGCCATGATGTATTCGGCCGCCAGCAACCATTCCTCAAGAGTCGCGGCCATGCCGCGCTTCAATAGAACCGGCAATTTCGAACGGCCGACTCGCCGCAGCAGAGTGAAGTTTTGCATGTTGCGCGCGCCGACTTGAATCATGTCGGCATATTTCTCGACAAGATCGACATTCGCTTCATCCAGCGCTTCGCTCACGATCTTCAAACCGAACTCTTTCCGAATGTCGGCCAGAATTTTCAGCGCCGCTTCGCCAAGTCCGGAAAACGCATAAGGCGAAGTGCGTGGTTTGAAAGCGCCGCCGCGGAAAAATTTTGCGCCGCTCCGTTGAACAACGTCCGCGATCGCAAACGCCTGCTTGCTGTTCTCGATCGAGCAGGGTCCGGCAATGATGGCCAGCGAGCCGTCGCCAAATTTCGCCCCGTCGCCGAGATCGACAATTGTCCGCTCAGGTCGCAGATCGAGAGTGATGAGTTTGTACGGCTTGGTCACGCGGATCGCCTCCGAAACGCCCGGAAGATTCTCGAAATGTGAAAGATCGACCGCGCCTTGATTGCCGGTTACACCAATGGCGGTTCGGTTGGCGCCTGGCATTACGTGGGCACGAAAGCCAAGCGCTTCAACTACGCGCACCACGTTGTCGATCTCGGCTTTGCCCGCATGGGCGGTCATTACTATGAGCATGGCGTGAAAAGGCGTTTACTTACCGGAAATTATACCCTTTGGTCAAATTTTAACCCGCGCTTTTTTAACCCTTAACTCGCGCCTTTTGATTTGGCTTCGAGCGAAATAGGCGGAAGCGCTCGCTCGATCTCGGCCCGGTGCTCCTCGTATTGTGGCGGCAATTTCAAACTCTCGCCCAGATCGGTGGCCGCTTCGTCGACTGTAAAGCCCGGCTTTTCGGTTGCGACTTCAAAGAGGATTCCACCCGGCTCGCGAAAGTAAATCGAATGAAAATAAAACCGGTCGATCACCGGGGTCACACGCAACCCGCGTGCGGTCAGCTGTTCGCGCCATTGCAACTGCTCCTTGTCGTTTGTGCAGCGGAATGCAATGTGATGCACCGTGCCGGCGGAATTCACGCCGAAGTGCCCGTCCGTTCGCTCGATCAAATCGACTTGGGCGCTGGTCAATTTCGGGCTCACCGAAAAGCGGCGACGCGAATTTTCTTCGCCGATCAATTCAAAGCCGAGGAATTCGAGCAATTCCTCCGTCGGCGCTGCGCTTTGAACTTCGAGTGTCGGCGCATGAAATCCGTGGATCGCAAATTTAGCCGGCACTTCGCTCTCATACTTTAGATCGACATCGTCGAGCTGCGACGATTCGACCAATTCCAAAAGCAATCCGTCCGGATCGGTCACTCGAAGCGCAACCGCGCCAAATCGCGGAGCGAATTCCTCCGAGAAAACGTGATGGTCGGAGAAGCGCGATTTCCAATAGTCGATTGTGTTTTGAGGAATTGCGAAACTGGTTGCGTTCACCTGTCCGGTGCCGCGAGTGCCACGGCGCGCGCCCGGCCATGCAAAAAAAGTGATGGCCGTTCCGGGACGGCCGGTTCGATCGCCATAATAAAGATGATAGGTCGACGGATCGTCGAAGTTCACCGTGCGCTTGGCGAAACGAAGCCCCAGAACTCGGGTGTAAAAATCGACGTTTTGTTGCGGATCGCTGGCAATAGCGGTGATGTGATGGATACCGCGAAGTTTCACGCTTTGGGAGACTAACAGCTTTCCCTATCCTTCTTCACGCATGTATTTGTGGCGACGACCGGCGACTCAAGTGTGGCTTCGCGAAAACGAAACACAGCTGCGCGCGCGTGTTGGCGATCAATTGGCGATCATTGAGCTACCGAACCGGAAACAATTTCAGCTCGAAGTCGCATCGAGATCCCGAACGAAATTACGATCGCTCGCGGAGCAATTCGGCGGACGAATTGAAAAGCTGCCCCGAGACTGGCTGAAACGCGCGCTTCGTCGCAAAACGAAACCACTTCGAGTTGGAAACAAAAAGCTAAACATTCCCGCTGGTACGGCGTTCGGCACCGGCGAACACGCAACGACCGCGATGTCGTTGCGAATGCTCGAAAAGTTGGTGCGCGACTGGCGTCGTGCCTGGTCCATTGTCGATCTTGGAACGGGCAGCGGAATTCTTGCGCTGGCTGCAAAATGTATGGGCGCGAAATGCGCGATCGGAATCGATAGCGATCTGACTGCGATCTCGACCGCGAAGGAAAATGCGCGATTGAACAAAATTAGCGGTGTCAGGTTTCAGGTTGCGGATGGTTGCGATTGGAAATTTCCGCGCGGTGTCGATGTCGTCATCGCCAACCTCTTTAGTGAGCTGCTGATTAAGGTCGCGCCGAAACTTAGGCTCGCCCACTGGCTGATCCTTTCGGGAATTTTGCGCTCTCAGGAAGATGACGTCAGACGAGCTCTTAGCCGCCACAAAATCGACATTGTCGAGGCGCGGCGGCACGGAAAGTGGGTTGCGATTCTGGCGCGCCGCAGGTAGGTTCGGCGACCCTTAGCGGCTACGGTTTTCTGCATCCACGCGGTTTAAATCTTAAGCCGCGGGCACTACAAAAATGCAGAACGACGAACTCGGCTACGCGATCATCACACCGTATTCGATGCGCAAGTCGCGGACCGGTGGGATCATTGCGCGGCTGATTTCGCGCACGGGGCTCGACTTGGTGGCGGCGCGAATGTTCGCTCCGAGCGAGGAGTTGGTGCGTCGCTATGCTAAGACCATCGTCAGCGAAACGGAGCCCGGACATCGGGCGACTCAGGAACTAATTCGCAAGTACGTCCTAAGAAATTTCACAGGAGAGAGACAAGCGCAGCGCGCACGGGTCTTGTGTTTGGTTTTCCGCGGGCCGGATGCCGCGGCAAAAATGCGCGCGACCGTCGGTCACATTCGTCATGAAACTACAGCCGGTGAAACAATTCGCGACACGTTTGGCGATTACGTCACTGACGATTCGGGGAAGGTGACTTACTTCGAACCTGCTGTGGTCGCAGCGTCCGACGCCAAAGCGATCGAGCGCGACCTGAAACTTTGGGCCGAATTTTCCGATCGCGACGGCGGCGTTCTCGAGCGGGCGGTGCGCTTTCCCGGGAATGCGCAAATCGAGAAGACGCTGGTTTTGATCAAGCCTGACAATTTCAAATTTCCAAACGTTCGGCCGGGCGGCGTCATTGAAGTTTTCTCGCGGACAGGTCTCTACATTGTTGGTTTCAAAGTTCACCGGATGAGCGTGGCCCAGGCCGAAGATTTCTACGGACCGGTGCTGCCCGTATTGCAGGAAAAACTCGGACACGCGAAGGGTCGTGACGCCTGGGAAGACATTGTCCAATTCATGGCCGGCGCCCGGCCAAGCGACACGCTCCCGGAAAAGCGGGACGCACCAGGCAGCGAGAAATGTATCGCGCTCGTTTATCAAGGTGAGAATGCCGTGAGCAAAATCCGGGAAGTGCTCGGCCCGACTGATCCGGCCAAAGCGCCGCCGGGCTCGATCCGCAAAGAGTTTGGGCAAACGATCATGATTAACGCTGCCCACGCCTCCGATTCGGTCGAAAACGCCAAGCGCGAAATGGGGATCGTGCGCGTGGACGAGAATAATTTTAAAGCTTTGATTGAAAACCTTTACGGCCGCCAATAGTGTGCGCTCCCTGAATTCAAACGGACATTATCGACATGGAAATTAGCGAACGCGCCGCCCAATTGACTCCGTCGCTCACGCTCTCGATCGACAGCAAAGCGAAAGCGATGAAGGCGGAGGGAATCGACGTCTGTGGCTTTGGCGCGGGCGAACCTGACTTTGACACTCCCGAGCACATCAAGCAGGCGGCAATCGAAGCGCTCCAGGCGGGTTTCACCAAATACACGCCGAGTGCCGGCATTCCCGAATTGCGCGCTGCCATTGCGGAAAAACTGGCCGCTGATAATCGGCTGACTTATCGCGCCAGCCAGATCATCGTCAGCAACGGCGCCAAGCATTCCTGCTACAATGCGGTCCTGGCGACGTGTCAGCCCGGGGATGAAGTAGTTATTCCCTCGCCATACTGGGTCAGTTACCCCGACATGGTGCGGCTCGCCGGCGCCGAACCAGTTATCGTGCCGACGATGGAGCGGAACAATTGGAAGATGCGCCCGGAAGATTTTGAAAACGCGATGACGCCGCGGACGAAAATGTTGATCATCAATAGTCCAGGCAATCCGACCGGCGCCGTTTATACGCGTGAAGAGTTGGAGGCGATCGTTGAAATCGCCAGCGGCGAGGACATTTACATTTTGTCCGACGAAATCTACGAGAAGCTGGTTTACGACGACGCCAAGCACGTGAGCGTCGCGTCGCTCTCGAAGGAAGCGTATGACCTGACGATCACCGTTAACGGATTCAGCAAGTCCTACGCGATGACCGGATGGCGGCTAGGTTATTTGGCCGCGCCGGAAGCGGTGGCCAAAGCCGTCGATTCCATTCAAAGCCACAGCACGTCGAATCCGTGTTCGTTTGGACAACGCGGCGCGCTGGCCGCGCTCAAGGGCGATCAGCAATCGCTCTCTGACATGCGCGAGGAATTCGACATGCGCCGCAACTACATGATCGATCGGCTCTCGAAAATTCCCAACATCAGCGCGGTGAAACCCCAGGGAGCGTTTTATGTTCTGGTCAACATCAGCCAGCTCGGCCTCACGTCACAAAATTTTGCCGATCGGCTATTGAGTAAATCGAACGTAGCCGTGGTCCCAGGCGCGGCATTCGGCGACGATCGGACGATTCGGTTTAGTTACGCCACCAGCATCGACATCATCAAAAAGGGCCTCGATCGGTTCCAGGATTTCTGCCGCACGCTCTAAGCGTGCGGACTTGCGGCGATGAAGCTCGCCACTGTTTCGCCGGACAAAGCAGCAGTTGTTGCTCGAATCAAAGCGGAACGCGCCATAGCCGTCATTCGCACGGATTCAATCGACAGAGCGCTCGCGGCCGCACAGGCCGCAGTCGCGGGCGGATTTCGTGCGATCGAAATCACCTTTAGCTTTCCGGAGGCAAGCCATGCAATCGCGAAACTCACTGAGATAAACGAAAGCGATTTACTGGTTGGGGCCGGGACGATTTTGAATTGCGGACAAGTGCACGAAGCGGTTGAAGCAGGCGCGCGATTTCTGGTCAGCCCCTGCGTGCTGCCGGAGGTGATCGATGCTGCGCAAGACCTTCAAGTCGCGATCATCCCGGGCGCATTCACGCCGACTGAAATTTATACTGCCTATTCGTTGGGTGCTGACATCGTCAAAATTTTCCCGGCTATTCGCTTCGGACCAGAATACTTGAAGGCAGTGCGCGGTCCCCTGCCCCAGATTCCAATCATGCCGACCAGCGGCGTCGACGCATCGAATGTCGCAGAGTGGTTTCGCGCCGGTGCGATAGCGGTCGGCGCCGTCGGCAACGTCTTTGATCCGGCCCTGATTCGAAACGGCGACTGGACTGAAATTACCAAGCGAGCCCGTGAGTTCATGGAAGCAGTGAGTGCAGCGCGCTGACACTCTGAGGGAGAACGCGTTCTCCGCACACGTTGGTAAAATTTGCGGCCGCGCCGCCATACTTTAACATCGGCTTCGGAGAAGCCGATCCACTCAATCCAACAAGCATGCCCGGTCATCTCGCGCTCATCCTTCACGCGCATTTGCCATTCGTTCGGCATCCCGAGCACGAGCACTTTCTCGAAGAAGACTGGCTCTTTGAAGCGATCACCGAGACTTACATCCCGCTGCTCCAAATGATGCAACGGCTGACGAACGACAATGTGCCGTCCAAGCTCACCATGTCGCTCACGCCAACTCTGTGCGCGATGTTGCAGGACGAACTGTTGTGCGAGCGTTACGTCCAACATCTCGATCTCTTGATTGATCTCGCCGCACGGGAGCGAAATCGAAATCAAAACCAGCCTGAGCTCGCGGACCTTTCGCAATTTTACTTCGATCTCTTTAGCGGAAGCCGGCGCTTCTTTGTCGATGAATGGAAATGCAATTTGATCCCCGCGTTCCGGCAAATGCGCGATCGCGGTGTGCTTGAAATCACTGGCTCCGCCGCAACCCACGGACTCTTGCCATTGATTTGCCAGCAATCTCGCGCCGCCGCGCGCGCCCAGGTCCTGATCGGCCGCGACGTATATGTCGATCTTTTCGGCGACGAACCGAAAGGGTTTTGGTTGCCGGAATGTGCTTACGCCCCGGGAATCGATTCACTCTTACAGGAAGCCAATGTGCGCTGGTTCGTTCTCGACGCGCATGGCTTGCTTTTTGGAAATCCGCAGCCGCGCCGCGCCATCTATACTCCCTGTTACACGCGAGCGGGGCCGGCCGCGTTCGCGCGCGACCGCGATTCAAGCCGACAGGTTTGGAGCGCTGAAGAAGGTTATCCGGGCGATCCGGCGTATCGCGAATTTTATCGAGACATTGGATTCGATCTCCCACTCGAGCACCTCGGCCCGGTCGGCCGCGGGGTTCGGAAATTTTCCGGCGTGAAATATCACCGGATCACTGGGCGAAAGAAGGAAAAGGAGCTTTATGACCGAGCAGCCGCCGAAAAGGCAGCCGATGCACATGCCACGCATTTTCTCGAACAACGCCGCGCGCAATCGCGTCAGCTCGCTGCCGCCGATGTCGATCCAATCGTTGTCGTTCCCTTCGACGCGGAGCTGTTCGGTCATTGGTGGTTCGAAGGACCGCGCTTTCTCGAACTTTTCATCCGCAAAGCGGCGTTCGATCAAAACGATTTTCGCCTGACGACTCCGAGCGAATATCTGGCCGCCCATCCAACCCAACAAACCATTGAGCCCGCGGCGTCAACGTGGGGCGACAAAGGCCATCTGGAGGTTTGGATCGACAAGAACAACTCCTGGATCTACCCGCACCTGCACGGAGCAGCGTTGCGCATGACGAAACTCGCGAAAATGCACAAGACTGATCTGAGCGAACAAGACGATCGCGTTCTCAAACAACTGGCGCGCGAACTTTTGCTCGCCCAATCGAGCGACTGGGCGTTTCTGATGCGGACCGGCACCGCGCGCGAATACGCCACCAAACGAACGCTTGAGCACCTCACCCGTTTCAACAAGTTGCACGACCAATTCGTCGCATCCGGCCAGGTGGACGAAAAATTCCTCGCCGATTGCGAATCGCGCGACAATCTTTTCCCGAACCTAAACTGGCGGTACTATGCTTGAATTGCCGATTGCTAACTGTCGATTGCGAACTGTCGCGACTTGTTTGATCGCGACCGCGGCCCTCGCGCAGGAATCCCCTACTCCATCACCGACCGAAACTCCGTCTCCCTCGCCTTTGCCCTCAGAGACTCTGTCGCCTGCGACGCGCAGTGTCTCGCTGCGTTTCGTGCCGCCGCCGATGGAAGGCACTATCAGTCTCGGAATTTGGGATGCGAACGACAAACTCGTTCGCGTTCTCTACAACGAAGCGAAGATCGACAAATTCACAGTGGAGGAGAATTCGCTGAGCACGACGTGGGATGGCAAAAACGATCTCGGAGAAGAATTGCCGGCGGGAAAATATCGCGCGCGCGGTTATCTGGTCGCCAAACTCAAGATTGAAGATCTCGGAAAGGTGCCATCACCTCCGGACGGTGCGACCGACCACATTTCCGTTAAGCTCGTGATGAATCCACTAGTCGCAGATACGCGTTCAGTGATGGATGTTGGCGCTAGCTTCGGCGCCAACGGAGTCTTCCTGAAGACAATGGATGAGTTACCACTTGCGACGATCAGCGAAAGGCTGACTCCGACTCGCGTACTAATTTCGAAAAATGGCGAGAAAGCGGCTGACGTCTGGCAGGATGATGGATCGAACGTTGAACACCTGCGAGTTTCGAACATCGACAAGATGATAGCGTTTGATTGCGGTTTTTTTGAGCTGAAGTAACGCCGCTGGTCAGAATCGAAAATCTTGGTTTACTTAGGCCCCATGGCCGCCGCGCCCGAATTTCAACATACGCTTGGCAAGACCGCCGGGTTTAGCGGGACCTCGCTGCACACCGGCGAAAAGGTCTCGCTGAAACTCCATCCTGCGCCCGTCGATCACGGAATCAAGTTCAAGCGCAAGGATCTGGCCGACGAACCGACCATCGATGCCAAGATCGACAATCTCAAAATGGTCGAGCGCGCGACGACGATCGGCGAAGGCTCGATTCGGGTGCACACGGTCGAGCACGTGCTCTCAGCGTTGTCCGCGATGGGCGTAGACAACGCGATCGTGGAAATGGACTCGAACGAACCGCCGATCGGTGACGGAAGCGCCGAAGCATATGTCGATGTAATCAAACGCGCCGCCGTCACCGCCCAGGAAGCGCCGCGAAAATTCTTTCATGTGCGCGAGCCAATGCACGTCGAAACAAAAACCGGCGCGATGCTGATCCTTTTGCCGAACGACAACGGCTTCCGCGTCTCATGCACCCAAGCCGGCCCAAACAATCGTTTCACCCAGTTTCTGTCCGTCGACATCGGGCCGGAACTTTTTGAGCGCGAGATCGCACCAGCGCGGACGTTTGTTTATTACGAAGACGTCGAGCCGTTGATGGAAAAGAATCTGATTAAAGGCGGCAGTTTGGAAAATGCGGTAGTCGTTCGCGGTGACGCGGTCCTGAGCAAGGAGCCGTTGCGGTTCAAGGATGAATTCGTGCGACATAAGATCCTCGACATCGTCGGCGACCTCGCCCTGGTCGGGTGTCGGATTCGCGGTCACCTCATTGCAGTTAAACCCGGTCACGCGGCCAACGCGGAACTCGCTCGCGCGATCGCAAAAGAACGAACGCGGCGGGAAGCGCTCTCTGTCCCGCGCGTTGTTCCAAAAGGAGACGGCGGACTCGAAACTGACGAGATCATGCAAATCTTGCCGCATCGTTACCCGTTTTTGATGGTGGACCGGATCATCAGCTTTGATGAAGGCGGGACGAAATGCGTCGGCGTGAAATCGGTGACAATCAACGAACCGTTTTTCCAGGGACATTTTCCCGGACACCCAGTGATGCCGGGAGTGATGCAAGTCGAAGCGATGGCGCAGGTCGCGAGCTTATTGCTTTTTAAACTGGCGAAGACGAGCAGCCGCATTGGCTACTTCATGAGCGCCGACGAAGTGAAGTTTCGCAAACCGGTAATGCCGGGTGACACAATTTTCATTCACGCCGAGCTCATCAAAGCGCGCGGCGAACGGCTGGCCAAAGCGAAATGCCATTGCGTGGTCAACGACGCGATCGTTTCGGAAGGCGAATTGATGTTCACGTTTCTCGATAGATGAGCGACGTGCAGATTCATCCGACGGCGATTGTCGATCCAAAGGCAGAGATTGGCGCGGGAACGATTGTCGGGCCGTACTGCGTGATCGGCCAAAACGTTGTGCTCGGGCCAAATTGCTGGCTGCAACATCAGGTCACATTGCAAGGGCCGACGCGTGCAGGTGCTGGAAATAAATTTTACGCTTATTGCTCGATCGGCCAGCAAACTCAGGACCTGAAATACGCGGGCGAACCAACTTATCTCGAAATCGGCGACGAAAATACGTTTCGCGAATTCGTGACCGTGAATCGTAGCACCTTAAGCAGCGGCAAAACGCGAATCGGCAGTCGCGGAAATTTCCTGGCCTACAGCCACATCGGCCACGATTGCACTGTTGGAAACGAAGTTGTTTTTTCCAATAACGGCACGCTGGCCGGGCACGTCCAAGTCGGCGACAACGCGGTGATGGGCGGCTTGACTGCAGTGCATCAATTCTGCCGGATCGGGCGCTTCGCGATTACCGGCGGTTGCTCCAAAATAGTGCAGGACGTTCCGCCATTTATGATTGCGGATGGAAATCCGGCGGAAATTCGCGGAGTGAATCTGGTTGGACTCGAGCGGAAAAATTTTCCAGCTGAGCGGGTGAAACTGATCAAGGAAGCGTTCCGGCTCATTTACCGGTCCAGATATAATACCGCCCAAGCCTTGGAGGCCGTTCGCAAGGAACTGTCGCAAAGCGAAGAATTACAAGAGATCGTAGAGTTCATCGAAAATAGCGAGCGCGGCATCATTCGCTAAAATTTTATCCGCACTCGTGGCGTGGGACTGGTACTCGGGTTCGGCGTCACCGGAACACGCCGCGTTTCCTGCTCCATTCTTTTGAGGAGCGGCGCGGACGGAGCATCGGCGGCAACTCGTAACCCGGTTCGCAACAGCTCCAGCGCTCGCTTTGGTTTCTCGAGCCTTTTCCACGCATCCGCCTCTTCCATAATCACGCGCAGAATATCATCGCGGTTGGAATAACAGGTTCGCACCTGGCCAAAATAACTCGTGGCCGCGGCAAAGTTTCCATCGCGTGTTTCCATCAGCCCGAGATCTTCGATCATCGGACAATTGTGCGCCCGTGACGCGGCCTGTCTCGCCAATGAACGATACTGCGCGGTCTCGGCAAAGTTTCTTGCGGCAAAGTCGTGGTACGTCTTCCAATTGCTCGCACCCCGGGCGTAGTCCCGCGGCGTTTCAATTTGGGTCCAGCCCAGATAGGGCCGGTAAAGTGGATCGCCTACCATGACCGACATCCAGGAAAGTCCCTGGATCGACATGTACGCGCTCTCGGCAAATGTGAATCCGTGCAGTAATCGCTCATTAAAAATGTCGAGATGAGAAGTGAGTTGCAGATACGGCTCGAAAACGTTCCCCATGCTTGCAGCTGCGCCCAACGACAACAGCGGTCCAACCCAGTTCGCATGCGAATCGCGCAACGTCGCGGCGCTGTAAGAATGAATATGAACGGCGATCGCGCCCTGCGCGAAGCGAAAACCCGGCTGAGTAAACGGACCAATCAGATGATCTGCGTACCAGCCATAGTACAACGCGCAATCTGTCATCGGGTAGCCTTCCGGAAACATTTCCGGCGCATCGTCGTAAACAACCGGCACTCCTGCCTTGTGGAGTTGCTGGCGAATCAGCGCCAGCCATTCGTCGCCCAATGCTCGGCTGGAATCGCCCGCGCTTCCCCCCGCGTCCACATAGGCGCGCCCCCACAGTCCCTTTTTCTCCG
>Ga0210408_10001056_pt1 | contig 30431 bp, 26 predicted proteins | sample IncBWH4MmetaG_FD_155471 | JGI IMG/M metagenome (GOLD analysis project Ga0210408, IMG submission 155471) | Forest soil microbial communities from Barre Woods Harvard Forest LTER site, Petersham, Massachusetts, United States - Inc-BW-H-4-M | ecosystem: Environmental > Terrestrial > Soil >... | reverse complement strand
ATCTAGCCGATTCCCTTTCCGTGAAACCTACATCTCGCGATCTTTATCCCACCTGGCTGGCTCCCCGGGCCGTGTGGTGTACAGCGCGCCACATGGTCACTTCGGCTTCGAGGATTGAACACTCGGCTAAGTCTGCCCGGATCGCGTCCAGCGCCGTCCATGCCCGTCGCGTCTCCGGTCCCAGGAAACGAACTAGCCCTTCTTCTCCTGTTTCCTTCCAGCCGGCGACATCCTGCACCGCCTCGACGAACGCGCACACCCAGTCCCGCACCTCGGTCACCCCCGAGCACAGCAGTTCTTCCATCCGGTCAAAGGCAACCTGAACGCGACGGTTCTTCCCTTGCGCCATTTCCTTCGCGATAAAGCGCGCGAAGTCGTGTTCATCGAAAATGGGTTCGCCGCTTCTGTGCCAAGTCGATGACTCGGCCCGGCGGTTTTCCAGCTCGGGAAACGCTTGCACCACATGCGACATGGCCTGCTGCAGGTTCATAGGGCAGTCCGCTCGAAGAAATTTGCTCCCAGGAAGCGTAGTCCTGGTGCAGCATCGCAGGAAATAGCTCCAACGGGCCACTCGCCTTGGGCCGCCTGTCACAAACCGTAGGGAGTGCTATCAGCGCTTCTCGGGCGCACTTGCCCTACATTGTTGCCCAGTCCTCCCGGTTCGCGCCTGCTCCATCATCCCCGGCGTCTCGCGTTTTGGTGGTCAAGATCATCCAAGAACTCTCCTGCTCGCGCTTGGACTCGATCGTGCGCAAGGGGAGCCCCCTGGCTCGCATCGCCTGCGTGAATTGCCGCCAGGCGGTCATAGATCCCCACGGAAAAGACAAGAGCCGCAAGGGCCTGCGACTGGAAGGGCGCACTCGCAGCGCTCGCGGAGGCGCAAGCGATCGAGTCGCCCAATCCCCGTGCCCTGACCCGCTTCGGCGGGGGATTCCCCTGCTCCGAGTGCGGCCGCCGGTGCTACACTCCGATCGCCCTGGGGCTCCCACCGCGAGACCCACGGTATTTCTGTCACCCGGCAAAAGCAGCAGGGCAAGGGCTGACCCGCACTTCGACCAGTCCCTCGAAGGCTCCCCCAAATTAAGCCATGCTTGCTTATGCCCCACCTGCAGATGACACGGCATCCTCCACCACGAGTGCGACGGCCGGTTTCTGTGCGGGTGTCGTCGTGATCACCGCGACGCTAACCAGAACAAACAAGGTTCCCAGAATCGTTCGCAGGCCCAACCCTTCACCACCCAGGAAATATCCCAACAGCACGGCCACAACTGGATTCACGTACGCGTAAGTTCCCACCTTGGTGGGCGATTCATGATGAATCAGCCAGATGTATGCGGTAAACGCGACGATGGAGCCCGCGACAATCAGGTAGAGCAACGAGAGCCACGCTCCGCGGGAGACAGCTCCGGGGTGAAAACTACGAAATTCTCCCAGGGCGGCTGCCGTCAGCGCCAGCAGAACCCCTCCTGCCAGCATCTGTGCTCCCGAACTCATGATTTTGGAGGTTGGAAGCGGCAGCTTCCGTGTAAGCGCAGACGATACCGCCCAACTGATCGATGCGATGATGAGCGCCAGCGCTCCCGCCCTGTCGATGGGCGCCCCGCCCAGGCCCAGCGAGTGGCTCATCAGCACTGCGACTCCTCCCATCCCGATCAGGAGCGCCCAGGCCAGGCGAGCCGTGAGCCTTTGCGTTCGCAGGAAAATGATTTCCGACAGCGCCATGAACACGGGTATGGTGGCCTGCATGACCGCAGCAATGCCCGATGGCACCCGCTGCTCGGCCCAGAACAGCAATCCGTAATCGAGCACGAAGATGAGCACGGCGAGTACGAACGCCGACATCCATTGCCGGGCGCTCGGGGAACGCTCGCCCCGCGCCAGCATCCAGCCACACAGCGCGAGTCCCGCGACAGAGAAGCGCATCGCCGCTAGCAGGAACGGTGGAACTTCCCGGACGCCCACGCGAATGGCGAGAAAGGTCGAACCCCACACCAAGTAGATGATCGCGAACGCCAGCAGGGTCTTCCAGGTCGGGCGAAGGGCTGTGGTTTGCATCGGGGATCTCCAAACAGCACTCTACCAATTCCCTCCCCGGAGCGCTCGCCGCGCTGCCGGCGGCTGGCGCTTTGCACTTTCCCTGGTTTGGCTATCGCACCGACCATTCGCTCTCGACAGCGTCCTGACAGTTCCGGCTGCTATGCTGTTACTGCGCGCAGACAGGCGTCGCTGCGCTCTTTGAGGAACCGAAGGAAGTCCGCCCGATTTACAAAGGTCAGGTGGCTGGGCTGCATCGTCTCCATCGTAACCTCATCCGGTTTGCCGGAAATAACAGCGTGTAAGCCGAGGACTACTCCCGGCCTCACACAATCCGCAAGATGATGGTTTTCCCGTCCCGAGAAGTCGTGGAGAGCTTGGCCTGCCCCTGGCACAGCATGAAGATCGCGTGCGGGCTTTGGTCTGCTACCAGAATGATCGCGCCTTCGGGATAGACCACGGCATCTCTTATTTGGCTGAAAGCTTGCACAGATTCTTCGGAGAGGGCGCAGAGATTTGTCGGGCCGCCGGACGCAAGTTAGGACCCAGCGGGTAGACCGTAAGGCGAGTTCATGGACTTTCCGCTATCTGTGCGCTCAGGATTGCGGCATCCCAGGAAAACTCTTGAAGCGACGCTGTTTTATTGGAAGTCCTGGCTACGACCAAGATATCGCCGCCTTCGGCGTTGCAATAGATCAAAACATAACGCCGATGGCGGGATCTGCTTCTGAGCTAGTCGTGCAGCACGACACTAAGCAGGGAACTATGTACCTGCAATCCACCATTATAGTGAATGAATCCCAGCTTCCTGAATTTGTTCATGAAGAAATTCACGCGGGAGCGGGTGGTGCCAATCATTTCCGCCAGTGTCTCCTGACTCACCTCTGGAGTTACAGCTTCGGGCGTGTCTTCTTTTCCAAAGCGGGCCAGTATTAAGAGCGCTCGTGCCAGCCGTTTTTCGCTCGAATTGAACAACTGATCGACCAGGTCCGCTTGAGTGCGGTTGTGTCGTTCGACCGCGTAGGCAACGAACAGGTCGGAGAACTCGTGTTCCGCGTGGAGGGCACGAAGCATCTCTTTTCGTTCAATCCTGAGAACCGAGCAGTCCGTAATGGCAGTCGCCGTTGTCAGTCGGATGGTTTGGTCCGACGCGATGCATGCTTCCCCCAGAAACTCGCCCGGGCTGAGCAGACCGATGGTTGCTTCCTTGCCCTGCCTGGACACGACGCTGAGCCTCACCCTGCCGGACTGAACGTAGAAAACAGCGTCCGCGGGCTCTCCTTGCGAAAAGATGGCTTGCTTCGGGCGATAGCCATGAATCGTCCTCCCATTACCCCCTTTGGCTAAGAAAACCCTAGGATCAAAACGCCTCCTCCGTATGGGGGTGCGGCGCGGCTGTTTCAGCGGTCGGCGACGCGGTGGCATGGGATACTCCGGAAAGCCCTGGTGGACTGAGATCCGCTGGAATTGTGGCACGGAACTCTCAAGTGCTTCCAGTGAAAATTGTCTGCAACTAATACGGTCTGCGGCCCACCCGCGAGAAAGTCGCGGCTCCAACTATTGCAAAACACCACAGTCGAAGTATAAGCCACGGCCTTCCCCTCAAGATCACCAAAGGCCAACACCACGGGGACTAGTCCTAACGCCACTATTCCCCTGTGCCCAGCCTCGCTACACTCAACCATTCCCCCGCCTCAACCGCGAAGCTACCGGAGGACCAACTCGTCGATGGGTCTGCAATGGTTTAGCCAGCACGGCAACATCTTCACCCTGATGGTAGCCTACGTCCCCCTGATCGCCACGGTGGTGACCACCCTCCTCAGCCTCGTGCTGGCGCGTGCGACCCTGCGCTATGTCGAGTCCAGCGACAAGAGCCTCGCTTTGGCCCGTGAGGAGTTCGACCGACAGTGGTCCCCCGAACTGCACATCAAGCTCGAGCAGGTCACGGGCCGCAACGCAAGAATCGTGGTTACGAATCTGGGCAGGATTTCCGTCCTCTTGCAAACCGTGCAACTGCGAAAACTGTCGATGGGGGTGCCCTCGTTGCGTTACTTGCTGAACGAGCCCCTCATGGGCGGTCATACCTGGACGGACGAACTCGGCAAGCGCTTCTTCGCCAGCACCGGCGACGACTTCGAAGGCGCGATAGCCGCTTCGGTCACGTTCTATGCTTCCGGGCGCCTGTTCCGCACCGATTGGTTTCGTTTCCAGGTGCACGTTCGCCGCGGCGAACTCCTCCGTCTCGATCCTGTAAATATTGCGGCCCGGCGCGTGCGCGTCCTCGTGCCTCGCAATGGTACGGAGCCAATCCGGCACGACCTGGTGCGGGACGTAGCAGCCACGGCCGTACAGGATTGAACTCATCCAAATGGTGGAGCAGCCAATGCCGCCCCTCGCCGCCCCTCGTCGCTTGCCACCTTCCAGTCGGGGAAAAAGTGCGCTTCCATGAGGGAACACGCCCGCATTTTTCGCATGTTTAGGTAACGAGGGAAGGCCGACCACTGGGGCAAAGCCGCGAGGGGCGGTTTTCCCCGCTGGTCTGGTCCCGCCTGAAACCTTGAACCTGAAACCTGTTTCTAATGGTTCTCAGGCTCCCACCCCGGATCTTTTTCTCGGATCGTCTGCAGAATCGGCTCGAGGAATCGCGCGTACTCTTCCACACCCGCCTCATCGTTCAGTGCAATCGCGTTCTTCACCGCTTGTACGGTTGCGGGTGTCACAATCTCCAGCCGTCCCACAAACACGCGTACCGTCTCCCCAGGGAGCGGGTCAATACTCAGGGGCAGAACCTGATTGAGGAATCCAGTCGGCACGATGTAGATAAGCCGGCTGCCCTCCTCAAACCAGGAATGCCGCCAGGTTTCCACCATGGCATGCGCTTCGTCCGGATAGAGCCCCCGATTTACTAGAATCCCTTCCAAATCGGCGCACAGCGCGTCGACGGTGCCATTCAGGACCGGAGGATCGAGCGTTGTCTGCTCTGCCAGTGCGCCAGCCTCGCGATAACCCACGCCCTCTCCCCGGCGCTCGAACAAAATCACCGTCGGAACCTCCTCCTCTCCCAGATTCCGGACCACCAATCGGCCCTCGGAGTCCAGTCTGGCGGATAACGGCAACCGCATCGCCGACGCGCCCCGATAGAAGAGAAATCTCTCCTGCTGTCCTCCCTTGGAGGTCTTCACCTGCACTGGAGCCGCCGCCGTGTCCCGCGCGGAGTAGTAGTGGCTGTCCCGCGGCTCGTGTGGGAATTGGCCCGCTTCATTCGGCGTGACTCGAACTCCACTCCACTGAATGCTTCCGTCCGCCGGAAGCTGGCTCAACTCTGCATTCCGTATCTTTCCCGTGGGAAGAACTCGGCTCGCCCGCGGGTACCACTCCGTGATTAGACCCTTAGAAAACGCAACTTTCACCGATACCGTCATGTCGTGGGGTGAATGGAAATACAACACCGGCGTTTCCATCCGCACGGTGCCGCGCAGCCCTTGCTTAAACTCCGGGTCGCGTAGGTGCTCCACAAAGCCGGGCAGGTCGCTCGATCCCTGCCATGGCGTCCATTCCACCGCTTCTCCGTCACTTCCAGCCACGGCTGTGAAGGTGCCCCATTCGTGTACCGTCAGCTCCGGCGCGGAGGCAGCCCTTCCACCGGCCAGTCCAAGAACACCACCCAGCAAGCACAAGGTCAGCAATATGCCGGCCAAGCGGCGCAAGGCAGCTCTACGAACCCAGTTGCCCAGCGCTGCCTTTCTCAAGTGCGGGTTCATCGCGCAGCCTCTTTCGAGGTGGGCTGAGAGAGCACCTCAGAAACGGTTTGACGATAGAATCGCGAAGCCAGATTCTGCGCCAGAAGCGCATCGCCCCTGGTTCCGGCCATCGCCTTGGATATGTGTTCCCGATGCGCTCTCTCGGGACCGTGAAGCGTAACCAGAGCCGCAGCAAATTCCATCTCCGCGTCGCCGCCACCTAATCGGATGGCTCGTCGAATCCAGGCGTACCCGTCGAGCCCCGCTGCTGGATTTGCGTCGTTCTTTCCCATCCACTGCTGGTATGCCTCGGCGAGGTATCCCACATCGAACCACGACAGAGCGTCATGATGGCCGTAGGTTTCTGAACGGTCCGCACGCGCACGAAGCTTGAGCAACAACTCTCTGGCCGTAGCGGGATCGTGACGAGCGTAGATCGTGGCTCGCCGCAGGGTTTCCATGCGCACCAGCACTGACGGATCCGAATCGAGGATAGCGAGCGTATCCCGGCTCAGATTCTTCAGAGCGTAGCCGCCGGTGCTGCTCGAGTTCCAGTCAATGGGAGGCAGGGACTTCGCGTGCCCAATTTCAATCGCATGACAGATCAGGGGCGGCCCGGCCAGTGCATTAGTCGCGAACCCGAACAGAACCCCAACAACCGCAAATAGAAAGCGTGGAATCACCATGGATCTCATCTCGAAACTCCTCGTGCGCGAATTTCACTTCACGCGCACCAAGACGCTCCCAGAGTGCCAACTGTTAACCGCTCAGAATGATCTGGAATGACGTAAAGTCCGAAATAAGCAGAAGGGAGACTTTCCCGTCGGACAAGAAAGCTTGTCCTATCCGGAGTTGCGCTGAGTAACGTAGGGGGGGAACTTGTCGCCCGGCGGAATCAGGCCCTGCGCGATAAAGCCTTACCCTTTGAAACCTGAAGCCTGAAACCTACTTGCCCGCCCACTCGCGCTCCCAGTGCCGCCAAACGGCGATGTCGTCAAACCCCAGTTTGTTCCACCAGCGGTCGAGCATGGCTCGATCAAGATGCAGAATTCCTTCCCGCGTCACACCCGTCGGTGGGGGGACCAGCGCTGCTAGACGGTCGAACACGCGGGCCCGCTCAGACTCATCGGCTCGTGCTAGCAGATGCCACAACGTCAGCGCATCGGTCTTGCGTGACTCAGCCAGCACTATGCTGAGATCGTCTGCTCGTTGCTCGGCGGTGCTATCGGCGAAGTCAAATCTCGCCAAGGCCGCGCGCAGGGCCTCGGGCGCGTTCTCGAAATAAGGTGTCCCCGGTCCGATACGGAGCCGGGTGGCGCACGCCGCCCCCGCGGGAATGAAGGATTCATGCCCGTTCGACTGAAATCCCACCCAACCTCGCGAAGTGCGCAGCAGTCCTGCTCCGGAATCGTCCACGCGCAGTGTGTAAGCGCAGCCCAAGTCCACCGCCAGCGCCGAGGGAGTGTCGACTACGAATTTTCCCGGTGCCGCCCAAATCCACGCATGGATCGTTCCCCGATCGAGCACCAGTCGTCGGAAGCCCGTTTCCGTCCGTTCCATCCGCAGGCGGGTTCCGGCGTCCACCTCAATCTCGCCGGTTTCAAGGGCTGTGAGATGCGCTTGCGATCCTTCATCGGTTTCAAGCGTCTGCCCTTCGACCAGCTGTCCGATGCCCTCGTTGGCGCCCATCGCCCTCGCACCGACACGCGGAGCGCCTGCAACCCGCGTCACGTTCCATCCGGTCAGCACGGCGGGAATTGTCTTCCGCCCGCGCACGATTACGGCTACCGTCGCCACAACGACGACCGCAGCCGCCACCGCCGCGAGTCGCGGAAACATTCCCATCCGCGGCCAAAACGCCCATCGCCGATTCTGAGCAACCTGGGGAAATACCGGTGTGCTGCCACTGCGCTGGTATCTTCGCAACAGCATTTCCAGTCGCTGGATTTCCGGGTCCGGTTCGCCCGATCCATTCCAGAGATAGTCGTTTCGCGTTCCGCCCTCGCTCGCCTTGTTTCCCGCATTCATGACGACGACCTCTCTCGTTGTCCCTCACTTCCGGCCAAGGTTCGCTCGAGTTTGTCGCGCAGCTGCTGCATGCCGCGATGCAAATTCACTCGTACCGATCCCGGCGTTAAGCCGGTCCGCTCCGCGATCTCGGGCCCCGTCATCCCCTCGACCAGGCGCAGGATCAGGGTTTCCTTGTAAGCGTCGGGCAGACTGCGGATTGCGGCGAGGATCGTCGCAGCCTCGCCGGCAGAGGTTGCACCTTTCGGGTTGCTCATCGCGCCGGACTCCCGTTCGCTCGCCGGCAACTCATCGCTCCACTCCACCTCGCTCACTGAATGCCGGTGATGGTCGTTGGCGCGGTTGCGAGCGATTGCCGCCAGCCATCCGCCAAAGCGTGCCCCGTCCCGCAGGGACGACAACCTCCGCAGCGCCATCACGAAAACGTCCTGCGCCAGGTCATCGACTTCACCCAGCGGCACTCGCGCCATCAGGATCCCATGCACCAGGCGCGCGTACCTTTCGTACAACAGTCCGAACGCCGCCCGGTCGCCGGCCCGGGCCGACTCCACCAGCAGCGCATCGTCGCGCACGTCAGAAGGGGTCCGTTCCTTCACCGCCCGACTACCCGGGCTTGCGCCGAACCAGTCAACGCGATCTCCTGCTCCTGCGCTCATCCGCATAAGTATGCGACGTAACCATAGACGCGCGCACGAAAAGAAGTGTTAACAGGATTTCATTGGGAGAGGTCCGATTCCAGAACTGTGCCCCCGGGTTGCGTCGCCGGGGTTCTTGCCGGTTCGCCTTCCTCCCCGCGAGCCGCAAATAGCCAGGCGTCCCAGACTTCCGTTGAAGTCGGGACGCCTACTGATTCGCCCCTCCTCCGAGTGGCTGCTCGATTCCAAACTCTAGGGTAGGTTGAACCGCGTAGCAGTGTCGCCCATCACCGGCCCCGATAATGGAGATCACATTACCCACCGGAGAACATTTCTTCGCACCTCCTTACTCAACTCTGCGGCCAAACGTCCCCGCCATATATCCCGACCCGCGGGACTATAATGACGCGCTACGGATGGCACTTACCTCTGGCACCAAACTCGGCCCATATGAAATTCAGTCCCCGCTGGGCGCGGGCGGGATGGGCGAGGTCTACCGCGCGCGTGACTCGCGACTTGACCGCGAGGTCGCCATTAAAGTCCTGCCGACGCATCTGAGCCAGAACCCGGACTTGCGCGCCCGTTTCGAGCGTGAGGCCAAGGCCATCTCAGGGTTGCAGCATCCCAATATCTGTGTGCTCTACGACGTGGGGCGTCAGGATGGCGTCGACTTCCTGGTGATGGAGTATCTCGAAGGCGAAACCCTGGCCGCCCGCCTCGCGCGCAAACCAATGACGCCCGATGAAACCGTGCGCGTTGGGATCGAAATCGCCGACGCTCTGGACAAGGCGCACCGCAGCGGCATCGTTCACCGCGACCTGAAGCCCGCCAACGTCATGCTGACCAAAGGCGGCGCCAAGCTGATGGACTTCGGACTCGCCAAGCTGCAGGCCTTCGCGACGGGGACGCAGTCGGGGACTCCGGCGTTCTCCGCCATCGCCACCGTCCCCAGCATGGCGTCCCCAATCACGGTAGCAGGAACCGTTGTGGGGACCGTGCAGTACATGAGCCCGGAGCAGATTCAAGGGAAGGAGGCCGACGTCCGTAGCGACATCTTTGCCTTCGGCGCCATGCTGTACGAGATGCTTACCGGCAAGCGCGCCTTCGAAGGCAAGAGCCAGCTTTCAGTGGCCAGCGCTGTCTTGGAGAAGGATCCCGATTCCATTTCAGGAGTGCAGCCGCTCACGCCTCCGGCCCTCGAGCATCTGGTGCGGACGTGTATTGCCAAGGAACCCGATCAGCGCTTTCAGAGCGCGCACGATCTGAAATTGCAGTTGCAGTGGATCACCTCCGCGGGCAGCCAGGTCGGCGCCCCGGCCGTGGTCGTTTCCCAGCGCAAGAACCGGCAGAAGATACTGGCAGCTGCAACGGCGTTGGGATGGCTCGGAGCAGTGGCCGCGACTGTCTTGGTCGCGACGTACGCCGTCCGCCTCACATCCGCGGAGCGCCTCCTGCAGGCTCAGATCGCGCGGCCCCCGGGTGCTGACTTCGCGCTCGTCGTTTACGGCGCGCCGGTGCTTTCCCCGGATGCGCAGCAGTTTGCGTTTGTCGCATTGAAGGACAACAAAACCGCCATTTTTCTCGAACGGCTGAGCTCGGGCAAAGCAGTTCTGCTTGCTGGCACTGAAGAAGGCAGCTTTCCCTTCTGGTCACCGGATGGAAAGTACCTGGGCTTCTTTTCCAACGGCAAGCTCAGAAAGCTCGAGGCCACCGGCGGACCCGTTCAGGTGCTCTGCGATGCACCGGAAGGACGTGGGGGGGCCTGGAGCGACAAGGGCATCATCCTTTTCGCCCCTCATATCAACGGCCCCCTCCAGCGCGTCTCGGATGGCGGCGGCACGCCGGAACAGGCGACTCCCGATCACAGAGACGACAAGGATTTCACCAATCGCAACCCCTACTTTCTGCCCGACGGAAAACACTTTCTTTTTGTGCAACGCGCCGGTAAGGACTCGCAGGGCACCGTCTACGCTGGATCCCTGGATGGAGGCACCCCAACGCAGATTTTGCCCGTAGGCTCAAACGTTGCCTACAGCAACACACACTTGTTTTATCTAAAGGACGGAACCCTCATGGCGCAGCCGTTTGACGCGGCTGCGCAACGTTTCACGGGCAAGCCCACTCCGATCGCGCAATCGATCGAGTATTACGACCCGCGCAATCTCGGGAGCTTTTCAGTGTCGCAGAATGTTCTCCTGTACCGGCAGGCATCTCAGGAGAATCGAGAGTTGGTCTGGTTGGATTCGGCCGGCAAGGAATTGGAGCATTGGGGTGACCCTGCTCCCTACAGCGGCGCCAGTTTTTCTCCAGGTAGTCATCTGGCCGTCCTCTATCGGGACAACCCCGACGGGCACGGAGACAGCTTGTGGCTGGCAGATGCTGAGCGCAAGACGATCACCCGCCTCAGCGCCGATTCCGAGGCGGATCAGCGGGGCGTCGTTTCCGCTGACGGAAGGAGTGTGCTAACCTCCGCGACCACCGGGTTTCACAGCGTTCTGGTGCAGCGCTCGCTCGTTGCTTCCGCCAAGGAAGAGAAGCTGGCTGAGATCGGCGACTGGCTCGGGGTGATCAGCGAGTCACGCGATGGCCGCTACGCCATCGTGACGATTCAGGATCCCAAGACCAGCTTCGACCTCTATGCCGTCGACCTCGCTGGAGAGCGCAAGCTGATGCCGGTGTTGACCAGCCCGTATTCGGAGGGCGACGGCAAACTATCGCCCGATGACAAATGGCTGGCCTATACGTCGGACGAAAACGGTGCGCGGGAACTTTATGTCACCCCTTTTCCCGGCGGCGGTTCCAAGTGGCAGGTAGCCCCAGGTGTGGTCAACGTCACCTCCGACAACTCCACCAGTGCGGCCGACTGGTCCCCCGATGGAAAGAGCCTGCGCTACATTCTCGGAGACAAGGTCTACACTGTCGAATTCCGCGTCGTGGGTGGCAAACCAGAGTTCTCCGCTCCGAAAGAGCTTATGACTGTTCCTCACGACATCGACATTCTCTCCATCATGCCTGACGGCAAGCGCACGCTCGCCACCCGCGTCGTCGGCCGTCACGGCGAGTCTCCCATGAATCTGGTCCTCAACTGGCAGCACCTCTTGCAGTAACCCTGGGTCTACCAGACCTCGCAAATCTTGTCTGCCGGGCGCACCATCGCCGCGTCGGGTTTGCACTGAAACGCCTTTGGAAACTCCGGCAAGTTCCCGAGCGGTCCGATGACCCGGTACTTCGCGATCGGGTGCGGATCGGTTTGCACCATCAAGCGCTGCTGCTCCGGCCGGATGTGATCCCCGCGGAACTGGCCCCAGGCAATGAAGAACTGCTGTTCGGGCGTGAACCCGTCGATGTCCGCCGGACGCGGCTTGCCCACCAAAGATTTCTGAAAAGCGAGAAACGCAATCTTTGCGCCTCCGAGATCGCCGATGCTCTCGCCCAGCACCAGCTTCCCGTTGTGATGAATGCCGGGCTCGATGAAGTAGTTGTCAAATTGGTTGACCACGCACGCTCCGCGGGTCTGAAACTGCTTGAGGTCTTGGTCGGTCCACCAATTACGCAGCCGTCCCAGGTAGTCAAACTGCGCGCCCTGATCGTCGAACCCGTGTGAAATCTCGTGCCCGATCACCACGCCGATCGCGCCGTAGTTCACTGCGTCCACGGCTGTGACGTCAAAAGCCGGCGGCTGCAGAATTCCGGCGGGGAATACGATCTCGTTGAGTTGCGGGTTGTAGTACGCGTCTGAGGTGGGCGGTGTCATGCCCCAGCGCCCCGGATCCACTGGCCTGCCGATCGTCAGGCGGTCGTCTGCAACCACAAACCGGCGGCCGGCCAGATTGTCTTCGAAGAACGTATCCCGCCGGATCTCCACCTGACTGTAATCCTTCCACTTGTCCGGATACCCGATCTTTGGATTGAACGTCGCGATCTTCGCCATGGCCCGTTCCTTTGTTTCATCGCTCATCCACGGCCGGGTGAGAATGTCATCGCGCATCGCGAGCAGCAGGTTGCGCACTAATTCCTGCATGCGCGCCTTTGCCTCCGGCGGAAAATACTTCTCCACATACTTCTTGCCCAGCGCTTCGCCCAGATACCGGTCGGTCTGTTCCGTGCAACGCTTCCAGCGCGGCTTCATTTCCTTGGTGCCCCGCAGGTATCTCCCGAAAAACTCATAGTCTTCCTGCTCGATGGCCGACGGCAAGGCCTCGGCTGTGGAGTTCAGCAGGCTCCACTCCAGGTAAACCTTCCAATCGGCCAACGATGTCTGCCGCAGCTGCCGGTCCACCTCCTGCATGAACTTGGGCTGATCCACGTTCAGGTCGACGTCCTGGGAAAGTTCCTTGTGCTCGAAGAACCCAGCCCAGTCAAAGTGAGGGGTCATGGCCTGCAATTGCGAAAATGTCGAGTTGTGGTCGGTCGCGCTCGGATCACGCAGCGCTACCCGGTCGAGCGATGCTTCCGCAAATTTCGTCTCCATCGTCATGACCGTTTGGGCTCCGGCCGCGGCGGATCTGTCGTTCCAACCTGCCAGCTTGAACATCTTGGCTACATGCTCTATATACTTCGAGCGCGCTTCTTTGAAGCGGTCGTCGGGTTTCAGGTAGTAGTCGCGGTCTGGCATGCTGTAGCCCGACGCCCCGATATCGGCCAGCACTTGCGTCGGCTTGTGCAAGTCCTGTGAGCCGCCCAGGTTGAAGGGAGCTGTGACCTGGATGTCCTGCAACTCAATCATGACGCGTTGCAACTGATTCATGTCCTTCGCGCTATCGATCTTCGCGAGCCAGGGCTTCAGTGGGTCGATTGCGCGACCTTTGATGCGCGACTCGTCCATGCACGCGCCGTAATAGTCACCGATTATCTGCTCGGTGCTCCCTTTCGGGTTTTCCTTCGGCAGGCTCTCCAGAATGTCTTTCAATTTATCCTTCGCGGTTTCCCCTGCCTGCCAGCGCCGGCTCCATCGGTCCATCGAAGCCGGGATCGGATTGCGCGCGTGCCAGGCGCCGTTGGCAAATTCCGCGAAGTCCGTACATGGATCCACTCTGCGGTCGATATCGTCGAGGTTGATCCCATGCGACCCGGCGCTTTGCGACAGCAGCGCCGGCGCGAACAGGAAAATCACGGCCAACACTCTTAAAATGCGCATAAGTTATTCTCACTCCCTTAAATCGAAATTTCACCGATGGTGCGACCGGATATCCTATGTTCAGCCAACTTCCTGCGTATCGACGTTCCAGCTAAGACCAAAGAAAGCAGATTTTGCGGCGAAGGAGCCGTGGGCAGGGTCTGTGGTTGTACAATGTCGGCCGCCTCTCGAATGAAAAGCAGATTCGGCTTTAGCGCCAAGGCAGAGGGCTTTCGACATGGACAAACGAACTTTCCTTAAGCTTCTCTCTGCGTTGATGACCGCCCCCGCCCTTGCGCCCCTCTTGGCTTCCGCCGCAAGCGAAAGATTGAAAAATTGGGCCGGTAACCTCGAATACAGCACAGACCATCTGACTTCCGCCGCTTCGCTCGACCAGGTGCGCGAATTCGTTAAGCAGCAACCCCATCTGAAAGTTCTGGGCACCCGCCACTGCTTTAACGATATCGCCGACAGCGCCAGCAATCTTCTCTCGTTGAAGCCGATGGACCAGGTCATCGCTCTGGACCCCGCGGGGCGCACTGTAACCGTCGCCGCCGGTGTCACCTACGGCCAGCTCTGCCCCTACCTCCACGAAAAAGGATTCGCGCTCCACAACCTGGCCAGCCTGCCCCACATCTCCGTCGCCGGCGCATGCAGCACCGCCACTCACGGCTCAGGGGAGAAGAACGGCAACCTTCCCACAGCGGTCTCTGCCCTCGAACTGGTCACCGCTTCCGGGGACCTCGTCAAGCTTTCACGCCACGATGACGCCAGCACTTTTCACGGAGCCGTGGTTGGGCTAGGCGCGCTCGGCGTCATCACCAAAATCACGCTCGACCTCCAGCCCACTTTTCTGATGCGGCAATACGTCTACGAGAACCTTCCGCTCAGCCAGCTCAAGGACCACTTCGACGCGATCGAGTCCAGCGCCTACAGCGTAAGCCTGTTCACCGACTGGCAAAAGCAACGCCTCAACGAAGTCTGGCTGAAGAGCCGCACCGAGCCCGGTCAGGCTTTTGACCCGCAGCTCGAATTTTTCGGCGCCAAACGCGCCACGAAAAATCTACATCCAATCGCCGAACTCTCTGCCGAGAACTGCACCGAACAAATGGGCGTTCCTGGCCCCTGGTATGAACGCTTGCCGCACTTCCGCATGGGTTTCACCCCGAGCGCTGGCAAAGAATTGCAATCGGAGTTCTTCGTTCCTCGGCAGCACGCTGTCGAGGCCATCCTGGCCGTCGAGCGCCTGCGCGACCAGGTGACGCCGCACCTGATGATTTCGGAAATCCGCGCCATCGCCGCTGACCATTTCTGGATGAGCCCCTGTTGCCAGCAGCCCAGCGTCGCCATCCACTTCACCTGGAAACAGGACTGGCCCGCCGTCAGCCAGTTGCTGCCCGTAATCGAAAGGGAATTGGCGCCGTTCAAAGCCCGCCCGCATTGGGGAAAGCTGTTTACCATGTCCCCGTCGCTGCTGAAATCAAGTTATGAAAAGCTGCCGGAGTTTATTCAGCTAAGCAAGAAGTACGACCCGCAAGGCAAATTCCGCAATGCATTTCTGGAAAGGAATATCTTCAGCAGCTGAGGGTCAATTGGAGCCACGGCCCGTGCAGGACAGACTCCCTTGTGTGTCTGGTCTTTGAAACCTTGGAATCCTTGAAACCTAAGTCCCGGTGCCCCGCGTGTGTCAATTCGAAGCCGCCACCCTGGGTTTGTAGACCACGATCCCCACTAACGTCCACTCGACCAGTGCGCTACCCGCCAATGACCGCCGCGAAAGCTCCCGCCATGAAAACTCCAAACCACAAGCCCAGCCGGGCAGCTTCCCCGAACCCACGAGTCCGTTCGCAGCCTGTCGCGTAAATCGTCGCGAACACCACCATCGCCACCAAAAGGCCCATTCACCCGATCGGCATGTGGCTTCGCGCCGCCTCCCCCGATCGGTACACCCGCTCGGCGAACGGAACGCAGTCTCGAGCAATCAGGATCCCAGGTACCAGAAACCCGTACACGATCGCGGAGCCGAGCGTTCACAGTCGGCCTACCAATTCCCCTTCCACTATATTCTCCACACGCGTCCGCACCCACTGGTTGGCGCTGCTTTTGCCCCGCACTCGCAAGGGCAGATAATTCTCGGTGAGCGCTTCAGTCCACTGGCCGTCGAACCTGTTCAACGTGATCGCCTCAACATTCTTTCCCACGAACTCCCGCATGAACGCTAGCTTTTTCGCTTCCGCCAGCTCCCGCAGGATCCGGTTCCGCTCGCGCGCCACCGGCACTGGAACTTGCCGCGGCATCTCTGCCGCCGGTGTTCCCGGCCGCACCGAATACGTGAACACGTGCAGATATGTCAAAGGCAGTTCGTCCACCATGCACCGGGTTTCTTCGAACTCAGCGTCGGTCTCTCCGGGGAAGCCCACCATCACGTCAGCCCCGATCGCGGCGGTCGGCAATGCCGTTCGGATTCTTTCGATCTTCTCCCGGTAATGCCATGGCCGATACTTGCGATGCATCCGCCGCAAAACCGCGTCGCTGCCGGACTGCATCGGCACATGCGCGTGCTTCGCGATCCGTGGAGAGCCCGCCACGAGCCCAATCAACTCGTCGCTCCAGTCCATGGGTTCGACTGAGCTGATGCGGAGCTTTTCGAGGCCAGTGTGTTCGAGGACGGCACGGATGAGATCTTCGAAAGCCAGTCGTTGATCGCTCGTCGTTGGTCGTTGGTCAACCGTGAAGGTTGGGTGCCCCGCCTCTGGATTCACGGCGAGGGAAGCACTAGCGCCTACGGAATCCGCTGGCGGATGGTTTCCCTGAGAGCTGACGATTGACAGCTGATAACGGTCTTCGAAATCCCTTCCCCATCGCCCCAAATTGATTCCTGAAATCACCAGCTCGCGGTATCCGGATGCAACCAGCGCATCCACCTCGCGCAGAATCTGCTCTAGTTTCATCGACCGGCTCTGTCCCCGCACATACGGAATCACGCAGAACGAACACCGGTTGTTGCATCCATCCTGCACCTTCAGATTCGGACGCGTCCTTTGATTGGCCGCGTCAAATACTGGCGCGGCCAGCAATTCCGTGTGCGCAAAGATGTCAGAAACAAAGATCGGCCGTGGGTCGCGCGCCGTTGGAGGTACGCTACCCTCGGCTGGAACCCTGGTCAGGCGCTCCAATGGGAAAAATCCAGAGCCTGCCTCGGCATCCTCTGGGCCGGAATGCTTTCTCCCGGTTGCAATCTCAGCCAGCTGATGCTTGTGGGAATTTCCGATTACCTGCGCCACGCCCGGCAGGGCCGCCAGTTCTTCCGGGGACCGTTGCGCGTAGCATCCGGTCACCACGATCCGGGCCTGCGGGTTCTCCCGATGTACGCGGCGGATCGCTGCACGAGCATCCTGGTCCGCCGACGCTGTTACCGTGCAGGTGTTCAGCACGACCACTTCGGCATCTCGCGGCTGTGCTGCCCGCGCCCACCCGCGCTCTTCAAACTGCCGCTCGATCGCTGCCCCGTCGGCCTGCGTCGCCCGGCAGCCAAAATTCTGTACGTGAAAACTCGCCACAGTACTATAGTAGCAGCGCACCCAGGCCAGTTCAGACTCCGAAAAATAGAGATTGGTATGAGCTTTGTTTGCAGACACGCTTCATGCGTGCTGCGAATCGTCGGTTTACGTCTTGATTTTGTGAGGGTGTATCTCGGATGAAACGGCGCCTGCTTCTGGTCGACGACGATCAGGCGGTCCTATTGACTCTGAAAGCAGTGCTCGAGCTGAACCACTTTGACGTCGACACCGCTTTCTCCGGCGCGGAGGCCCGCGCGAAGCTACGGACGCGCGAATACGACATGGTCATCACCGACGTCAGCATGGAAACCGATGACGCCGGACTAGACGTCTTGCGGGAAGCGCGCGCCCAAAGTTACCGCCCCGTAACCGCGATCCTCACCGCCTACCCACTCCAAGAGGGGTGGCGGAAAGACTTCGTCGAGTCCTTCCTGGTCAAGCCCATTGCCACCCGCCAGCTGGTCCAGCAGCTTGAAACCCTGCTGGCTCACCGCCGTCCTGGACCGAATCCCTAAGCCGACGCCGCCGTCTGCCGCTTCTGCATGAAGCATTCCCGGCAGAAGACCGGGCGACCTTGCGTGGGTTTAAAGGGAACGGTGGTCTCCTTGCCGCACTGGGAGCAGGTGGTGCGGGTCTCGGTTTTATTAGGCACTTGCCCCGGCACGGGAGAACCCAGAACGGAAACACGTTTTGCTTTGCAGGCTTTGCAGCGCTTGGGTTCGTTCTTGAACTGCTTGTCGAAGAAGAAAAGTTGCTCGCCCGCGGTGAAGACAAAGTCGGCACCGCAGTCGATACACTTGAGAATCTTGTCCTGGAATTCCATCCCTCACCCCATTCCCCAATCGCATCCCCTCGCGTGGGAAGACACGAGACTTCCCATGCGCGCGAGCACGCGCAGAGTCGTTAGCACCCCCCCTCGAAGTTTGCTGCCCAGGTTCGGCCCACCTGCTTGTCTCGCAGGTTTACAGCGTCTGAACAGAAACGCCAGAGGAGGACCGTGGGAGAAGTCCGGCGCTTCCGAACGCGAAACGGTTGGGGAAAAAGCAATGGGCCAGCCGCCTAGAGGGCAGCGGCCCATGGGGTTGTCAGTCTTGTACTTTGCGAGCCTTCTTGCGGCTTCGGTTGCGTGCCAAAGCTTCCCTTGACACGTTTCTTTTCGCTGGGCTTCAGGGAAAAGGAGTGGCGCTTAACCTCCTTAACGATGTCTTCCTGTTGCACCTTGCGCTTGAAGCGGCGCAGCGCATTTTCGAGGAATTCTCCCTCTTGAAGTCTGACTTCCGCCAAACCGAACTACACCCCCAAACTCGTCCCGTTGGACCGGATAGTTATTGCAACATTCTGCAGGCAAGTCAAGGGGGAATCGCGGCCGGCCCCATTGTAAGGAGCCGTTTACAACTAGTCCCGGCGAAGGCGATTGGGGCCCTACAGGGCCCAGGCTTAGCGGGGAGGGCAGGTGGATTCCGACGCGCGAGTGCGTCCACAATCTGCCGCGGTTACGAAAAAAGTCAACCAACTCGGTGCTCACGAGCCGGACTGGGGCGTCAGTCCCAACGGACGCAGTAAGATACGGGGAGCAAGCCGCGTCCCCGTCGTGCCTCCTTAGTGATTGCGCGCCTTCTAAAATACCAGTCTCGCACCGGGACGAGATCGGAGGATGTGTTGGAGGACACAAAGGAATGTGCGCGCTATCGGGTGGAGTGCCGGAAAGGGAAATGAAGGGGTGTAAGATGAATACGCCAGGGGATCCCCTCGTTTCCGAAAGGGGGCTGGCTCACCCTTTACCCGCTCCACAAGAGGGATTGCCCTGCTCGGGTTCGCCCATCAACGAGTGGATGTGTTCGGGGGGTGGGGCAACAATGGGTAGGGCTGACACGAGCGAAAGGGTGGGCCACCCTCCATCATCGCCGCCGGTTGTCTACCACGGACGCAAGCTGACGAATCTTCGAGTCAAGGTGGACCATCCCACTCTAAAAGAGCGCGATTTTAGGATGGTGCACCCGGCACCCGGCGTTACTAGCTCTGTACCCCAGATTCGCGCCCGGTCGGTGGACGCCAGGCCGGAGTGAGCTACATCCCTGACGGCCCAGAAGGATGGGTCCGTGGAATCCCACATCCCACGTTTCGAAAAACTCGAAACGTGGGGCCCCCCGGCGATTTTAGGAATGGGGCACCCAGCTACGAATCCAGGGGAAACGCGTCTGAAACGCGCGCCATCACAATCAGAATCGCTCGCGCCAGGCAGATTGCTCAGGCCAACGACGGACAGCATCCTCGGCCCAGGCTGTGGCCTTGTCCCTGTGACAGGAAGTGCATGCGTTCGGAATTCCGTACTTGTCCGTCATCGCTGGGGAGCTGAAGCGGAAGGTGTGAGCGCGAACAAACGTTCCGGGAACCCCTTCCGTCTCGATCGCGGGCATGTGGCAGGCAACGCAATCGCTGCCAGCGCTGCCGTTTTTGTGGTGCGTGTGTTCTTCGAGAGTGGCCGTGTGAGGTCCATTCGGGGAGGACGGACCATGACAATCAAGGCAGATCTGGTGCGCAGGCTTTCTTAGTTGTGCGTAATTGCTTGTTCCATGTACATCATGGCAGGAAGAACACGTGATTCCGTGCCGGTACATGACGCTCTGCACAAAGTCGTTGCCCTGCATGCGATTCTTGTGCGCGGTGCAGTCCGGGAAGTAGTAGAACGTCGTCTGACCGAGCGCGCAGTCCTCGAGCTTCCAGAAGTCCTGCAGTCGCAGCCCCGCATGGTAGCCGACGGGCCAATCGTAGTATCGGCCCTCGATCGGATTCGCTGGAGGCTGGCCCTGCGAGTGGCACTGGATGCAGATGTCGGTTTCGGTGGCCGCATCCATTTGATCCGGGTTAAGAATGTTACCGCGCGAGGGATGCGCGATATGCTCGCTGCCGGGCCCGTGGCAGCGCTCGCAGCCAACGTTCCACTCCGCGACCTGCTTCGTGTGAATGTCGTAGTCCACCGAATGGCAGCCGTCACACGTCGGGCCAGTTGGACGCTGCATGTTGTCCGGCGGATACACTGCCCCCCACCAGTCCCCGCCCTTTACAGGAACCATGTAGGGACGCCAGGCATGATTCGCGACATCCCACTGCGCCGGGAAGGGAAAGTAGTCGTCTCCGATTTTGGTGAAATAGCGCTGCTTCCACAGGCTCCCGTAAACGAACGCGACCTGGTCCTTTGTGAACTTCGCGATGGTATTGGTTGCGAGGTCGGGGATAAAAGCATCGGGATAAGTGCGCGGATCACGCACCACGTTCGCCATCGGCGTTTTCTTCCAGCGCGCATAGATCTCCGCGTGGCATTTTTCGCAGGATTGCGAGCCCACGTAGTGCGCGGAAGCGCCAGTCGTGGCCTGTTGCGACTTCTCTTGCTTGTCGAGCGGTCGAAGACTGCGAAGGTAAAGAACCAGCTTCCAGCTGTTGCCCGTCGACTCTCCGTGCGGGTTGCCCCAAGCAGGCATCCCGGTCAGCTGGACTCCGTTTTCGATGATGTAGTGGATTTCGCCGTCGCTGAGGTCTTGCGTGGCGGCTGCTCGCAAGTCCGGCACTCGCGGATAAAGATTCAGCCCCACCGCGGTCTTTCCGCTGCCGTCGACGCCATGGCAGGTGGCGCATTGTGTCAGAAACAACGCGCGGCCCTGCTGCATGACTTCGGGAGTTCCCTCAAATGGACTCCTCTCGCCGCGCTCGTGACCAGGGATGGCCAGGTTCCGCACGCTCCGGGCCAAAGCCGCTTCCCATGCCGGAGGTCTCGCCGAAGCCCGGAACCCTCGCCAGATCAGAAGGCCCCCGAAAATCGCTCCGATGACCGCGACAATGACCAGTGCCGCCAGCAGCGTCTTCCAGATGTTCATTTCCGCTCACCTTCGGTGGAATCGGCGAAGCTGTTCCCCTCAGTATTGTCGGCGATTGTACCGAAAGGATCATCAAACTCCGAAGCTACGATACCCTCCAACCAAAAGTGGACGAGCCCTTAGCCTCACGCTTTTCATCATTCTTCTGGTGAGCCTTTTCTGGGAAGCGACTCTGGCCATCCCTTACGGTTGGTGGGGCTACCAACCGGAGCGAATGATGGGAATTTCGATCCGCGCCTGGTCGGGCTTGCCCTTCGAAGCGGTCCTGGTCTGGATGACGGTCACCTACGCGACGGTGATCCTTTTCGAAGTCTGCAAGCTCCGGCAAGCTTCCGGCCGCACACTCCGCGACGCACTCCCAGGCGTTCAAGGTTCACTAGCCTCTCGTCTTTTCCTTTTTGCCCCACCATCATTACTATGGCACCAGCCATCCAGCCCGCCTTTGCCAGGATGGCAGTCACCGGGAGAGACACTGCCATTGCCCCAGCCTCCGCTCTTGGATCTCAACAACGTCCGTGTGATGCGCGGGTCGAACGTGGTTCTGCATGACCTCACCCTGCAGATCCACGCCGACGAGAAAGTAGCCATCCTCGGCCCCAACGGATGCGGCAAGTCCACCCTGGTGAAAACCATCACGCGCGAGTGCTATCCGGTGGCCAGTGAAGATTCCCGCATGACCATCCTGGGCGAGGAACGCTGGAACGTTTTCGAACTCCGCAGCCTGCTCGGCATCGTCTCGAACGACCTCATGTCGTTCCTCACCACCGCCGCGACCGGACTCGACGTCGTGCTATCGGGGTTCTTCAGCAGCGCTGCTGTTCTCCCGCATCACCGTGTCAACTCCACTCAGGAATCGGCCGCCAGGGCGGCGCTTGCGCAGTTGGAGGCGGAGCAGTTGGCCGAGCGTCCGGTCTGCGAAATGTCCTCGGGCGAAGCCAAGCGGGTCCTGATCGCTCGTGCTCTGGTGCACGCTCCCAAAACCTTGCTCTTCGACGAGCCCAGCAACTCGCTCGACTTCACGGCGCACGCCTCCCTCCGCCAATCGATGCGTTCCCTGGCAGCTTCGGGTATCGGGATCATTCTGGTGACCCACGACCTCTCGGATATCATTCCGGAAATCACCCGCGTCCTGCTGATGAGAAACGGCCAGATTTTGGCGGATGGTCCGAAGGAAGCGATGCTCCAACGCGGCTCTCTTTCGCCGCTTTTTGGAACACAGGTCAAAATCGAGCGCCGCGACGGTTATTTCCACTTGTGGTGAACGCCGCCGGGAGGCCACATTCCGTTGTGCCCAGGGTTTGTTTACAATGGCGCAAAGTTCGCCCGTCAGGAACCTTCGTTCCATCGCACCTGCTGTTCGGTCTGGAGGAGGCTGCACGTGAAAACCCGAATCGCGCTCTTGAGCGTGTTGCTGGCCTGTTCCGTCTGGGGCCAGCAGATGTCGCACCGGCTCAGTAACCAGGACATCATCGATATGACCGCCCTCGGGCTGTCCGACGAAGTCATCATCACCAAGATTCGCAGCGCGAGTCGCCCAGAAGATCTCAGCTTCGACACCAGCGTCACCGGTCTCAAAGCCCTGAAGGCCGCGAACGTTACCGACGCGGTCATCAAGGTCATGATCAACCCCGCTCCGGCGCCACCGTCCGCAGCCGCTGGGACGAATGCAGCCAGTGCATCTGTACCCGTGGACCCCAACCTTCCGCCGCCGGAAGTGGGTGTCTACTGGAAAGATGGTTATACGTTCATGCGCGTGGAAGGCGAGATTATGAGCCAGGCGAAAGTAGGAGGGCGGGCCGGGAGCTACTTCACCTACGGCCTCCGCTCGCAGCACTGGGACGCGTACATCAACAATCCCACATCGAAGAACCGCGTCAAAGACCGTCGGCCCATGTTTTACTTCTATGTCCCCGACGGGGCTGGTGCCTCCGATTTCATCCTCATCAAGCTGGAGAAGAAAGGGAACCGCCGCGAGTTCCAGGTCGGCTCCTTCGGCGGCGTGACGGCGGGGAAGTCTGGGGTGAAGCGCGACAAGGAAGTCGAGTTCAAGTCCGAGCACGTGGCCATGCGAACCTACCGGATCACCCTCGCCAACGACCTGAAGCCCGGAGAGTACGCCTTCTTTATGGGCACCGGTCAGCAGGCGATGATGTCCAATAGCACGGTCGCCAGTTCTTCCGGCGGTGCGGCCGCCGGGCGAATCTACGATTTCACAGTACCCGACTAAATGCTATCCAAATGGTTTCCAGATGTTCTTGGAGCGTGTTAAGGCTTGCGGAAGTAAGTCTTCGGGCAACAAACGCGAAGGGCACGAGTTCACACGTGCCGCCGAGTGCCTTGAAAAAAGGCTGCGCTCTAGCGCTTGAGGTTAGCGCTTGACGAAGCTTGGGGCCTTTTCCCGCGAGCTTTCAGTTGTAGGAATAACTCTAGCTAGGGGACAGAGGCTTAGCCCCTGAGGGCTCGATCACTATGTGCCGCAACATCAGAATTCTTTTCAACTTCGATCCGCCAGTCACCGACGACGAGGTTCGCGCCGCCTCGCTCCAGTTCGTGCGCAAGATCAGCGGCTTCAACAAGCCTTCAAAGGCCAACGAAGCGGCGTTCCATGGCGCCATTGAGGAAATCGCCGCCGTATCAAGCCGCCTGTTGCATGCGCTCGAAACCACGGCCCCTCCGAAGAACCGTGAAGAAGAGGCAGCGAAAGCGAAAGCGCGCGCCGCCGAGCGGTTCGGAACCTAGTACGCTGCGGGCCCCTGAAACGTTTCCTCCGATCGTCGCACCATCTTCCAGCAAGTCACATGGAGGAAACGAAGATGAAAAACGGAATCCGGGCCTTCTTGGTCACTGTGGCAGTACTTTCTCTGGCCACGCTCAGCGTCCAGTACGCATTTGCTGCCATCACCCTGAACGGTACGGTGCCAACCGGGCAAGCCGGGCTCGTAATCATCCAGGCGAATAAACAGCCGAAATCGAGCGGTGTCCTGAAATTCAAGTTCTCGGCCCCTACCGCGGGAGCCTACGCCTTTAACTTCTGCATCGGTCCCGCCAGCAACCCTTGCGGACTGCCCACGTCCTATGTTGTCGTCGTCCCTGGTGGCGAAGAGCGCTTGGCCGTGGTGGACGCGAGCTTCTTTGCCAACAAGGTTCTGACAGTGGGCCAGGGCACAAACACTCCCTTGCCCTTTTCGGTGGCGATCGAATAACCAGTTCTGAGGAGCGCCGTGGTCCAGCAAAAAGACAAGGGCGCCTCTGGGTTTAGAGATCGCCCCGTTTCCGTTGCGACGCCTGCCTACTTGTTGATATCGTCCTTCGCTTCCAGGCGTTTGATGGCAGCCTCGATGAACACCTTGTTCTGCTCGGGAGCACCCGCTTCGGCAATCTTCATCTCTTTGACCGCGTTCGAAAAATCGCCCTGCGCCGAGTAGACCCGCGCCATCCCCGAGTGCGTGAACCAGAGATCGGGGTGGTCCTTCGCGTTCTTCCGCCACACGGAGTAGGCCTCATCGTCTTTCTTCTCCCCTTTCAGCTGAAACGCGTACTGGTGGAGCTGCCCTGGTGTTGCGATGGCGAGGGCCTTGTCGTGTGCGGCCTTCGACTCGTCTTTCTTGCCCATGGCCTCGAGGATCTGCGACTTGGTGTTGTAGTTCTCAAACCGTTCCTCGGTTCCAATCGACCGGTTCTCGTACGCGAGCGCCTCGTCCAGGTCTTTGTGGGCAAGCAGATAGTTCCCGGCATCGTCCCAGCCATCCCAGGTGTATTGCGAAAGTCCACGCAGTTGTTTGCGCAGGCTGTCTTGCACGATGCTGTTCACGTCGACACTCACTTTGAAGGGCACAGCGACCTTTTCCCAGCGGAGGGTCACGACGGCAGTATTCTCCGTGGGTTGGTCGATCTCGTAGGCTAGCGCCTCACGAAAATCCGTCGTCTCAGGTTTGACCGAAACCCGCAGAGCGTCCTCCGACTCTTTGTAAGTGAAGCTGCCCCAGGCCGTGTTTACTTTCGAAAAAATGACCGTCCACTGATCCTGGTTCGGGAGCATGTGCAGACCATACGTTCCCTTGTCGAGCGCCTGGCCCTCCACACTGACCGGGTCAGTGAACGTGATCGTCGTATTTTCGTTCGCACCGGCACGCCACACCTGTCCATAGGGCACAACTTTTCCCCAGATGGTGCGTCCTTTGACCAGCGGGCGATGATAGTTAACCGTGATGTCGGTGATGCCAATCCGCTGCGTCACCGAGGCGCGCTGGCTGTCGCGCGGCAGATTCAATTGGGTCGATTGCGCGAAGCAGGCGCCAGCGAGCAGCACCACAAGACCAAACACAACGGGGAGACGATGTCTGGGCACGGAAATCCTCCTCTGAGTTTCTGAAGGTGTTAAAGAATGTTGTGTGAGGGCGATGGCCCGTCCTCGGGGAACTCCAATACAAGGGCCTTAGACGCCTCAGGATGTGAGAACGTAAGCGAAGCCATACATCACGCCACGATTCCCAAAATGAACGCCGATAACCCGCTGATTTCGCAGCCTTCTCCGGCTAACCCTTTCGCGAAACAAACAGTCTAACGAGCGAGTAATGTTTCGCATTCGCGGGAACTTCGCGGCCCCACGAAACGTATCTCTAGCAGACAACCGGGGCGGGACATGAGACCCCCCGCCCAACCTTGAACCGGAGCCCCCGGGATTCGCCCCCAAGCGGCCTGGGGGCATGCCTCTATGAGAATGCTCCGCGACATCATCCGTCAGTCCATGGCCACGTTGTGGGCGCACAAGCTGCGTTCCTTCCTGACCATGTTCGGGATTGCCTGGGGCGTCGGTTCCTTGCTGTTGCTGGTCGGCCTCGGCGAGGGCTTCCGCAGCGGCCAAACCAAGCAGCTGGCCAATCTGGGTCAGGACATCATGTTTGTCTTCCCCGGCCGCATAGCCGCCGTGGAAGGAAATCTGCAATCCGGCCAGACCTACCACTTCACTTACGACGACTACCTCGCGTTGCGTAACCAGGCGCGCACGGTCAAGACTGTCTCCGCCGTCATCAACCGCGAGGATATTCGAGCCGTCAGCGACTACGGATCCACGAATGGCCAGGTATTCGGCATCGCGCCCGAATACAACCAGATTCGGAACGTCCCGATTGGCACTGGCCGCTGGTTGAACGAGCAGGACAATAGCGAGCATCGCCGCGCCGCCGTGGTGGGTTGGGAACTGCTCAAGAACGTGTTCCCCGGGCGCCCAGCAGTCGGCGCAACGATCCTCCTCAACGGGGTGCGTTTCGACGTGATCGGCGTTCTCGCCAAGGTTGGGCAGGATGGGAACAACGGCACCAACGCCCGCATCTTTGTGCCCATCGAGACCATGCGCGAGTTGTTTCCGCTCAAGGGCGACAACGTGGAGAACGCGGTCTCGTTCATCAATTACCGTCCGCTAAACAAGGCCGAGCACCTGGCGTCGAAGACTGAAGTCCACCAGATCATCGCCCGCCGCCACAACTTTAATCCCAAGCTGGAAGATGCTTTCGAAGACTGGGACACAATCGAAAACTCTCAGCGCGTCGACAAGATCTTCAATGCCATGGACTACTTCCTGGGCGTGGTCGGATTAGTAACTTTAGGCCTGGGCGCGATCGGCATCATCAACATCATGCTCGTATCCGTGGCCGAGCGGACGAAAGAGATCGGGCTGCGCAAGGCGTTGGGCGCCACTCACCAGAACATCATGACCCAGTTCTTCGTGGAAGGCGCGTTCCTGACGGCATTCAGCGGCGGAATCGGGCTCGCGATCACGGCTGCATTCGTCACGGTGCTGGCGATGTTGCCGTCGCCCGAAGGCTTCGACACCCCGCGCATCGTGCCGCTCTCAGCCCTGGCTGCCATCGCGTCGCTGACCATCGCCGGCGTAAGCGCAGGACTCTACCCCGCGCGCAAGGCGGCGCTGCTTCCCCCCGTGGAAGCCCTGCGCCAGGATTAGCGATGATCCCCAACCTTTTGCGCCAAGCCTACGAGGCACTACGCCACAACCGCCGGCGCAGTGTCCTCACTATGCTGGGCATGGCCTGGGGGATCGCGACCGTCGTGCTGTTGCTGGCCTACGGTTCGGGCTTCGAACGCGGGTTGTGGGCGGCCTTCCGTTCGTTCGGAACCAATCTCGTGTTCGTCTTTCCCGGTCGCACCTCAATGCAGGCCGGTGGAACCAAGGCTGGCAGCGAAGTCCGATTGACCATGAACGATGTCGACCACATCCAGGCGGAAGTGCCGTTTCTAAAGCGGATGTCGCCGGAAGTCTTCAAGCAGTGCACGGTGGCTTACGGCACGCGCGGCGGGAACTACGGCGTGAGCGGCGTCTATGCCAACTATCCCCGCATGCGCCGCATGGACTTCGCCGAGGGCAGCGCGTTCAGCGAAGCCGACGACTTCACCCACACCCGCGTTGCTTTCATCGGCGCTGACCTCAAGCAGAAGCTCTTCTCCGGGCTGAATGCGATCGGCGAAAGCATCCGGGTGGACGGCATCTCCTACCAGGTGGTCGGCGTCCTGAAACACGTCATCAACAACAGCGACGACAACCTGAACGAACACGTCTACGTGCCCTTCAGCGGCATCACCGACGTGAAGAACAACTACTACCTGAACTCCGTCGTCATGGAGTACGAGGGCAGCAACGAAAAAGTCGTGAAAGCCATCCGGGATTCGATGGCCTTCCACCACAACTTCGATCCCAAGGACAAGCGGGCCGTCTTCGTCTTTGACGTATTCGCCGACCTGCTGAACCTGCGCGTGATCACCACCGGCATCAAGATCCTGCTCGGCTTCATCGGCCTGCTGACGCTGGGCATCGGCGGCGTAGGACTGATGAACATCATGCTTGTCTCGGTAACGCAGCGCACCCGCGAAATCGGCGTGGAAAAAGCGCTGGGCGCCCGCCGTTGGCACATCCTGTTCCAGTTCCTGTCGGAAGCCCTGGCGATCACCTTCCTGGGTGGTCTGGCAGGAGTCGCTCTCGCATACCTGGTCTCATGGGGAGTCGGATCGCTCACGCTGTGGAGCGCATTCGAAGAAAACGCCAGCGAAGGCGACATTCACCTGAAGATCGAAGTGGGCACCCTTGTCGTGTCCGCGATGATTTTGAGTTTCGTAGGCATCGTGAGCGGGATGCTGCCCGCGATCAAAGCGGCGAGGCTGGATCCGATCGAAGCGCTAAGGTACGAGTGATGAAGGCGTCAGGTGTTGGGTCTCAGGTTAGGCGAGCTGCTAACGTCAAGCTTTCTCGGAAAAGTTCGAGGCCAGGCCCAACCTGCAAAACTGACCTTTAAGACCTGACCTCTGACACCAACACCTAACTCCCAACACCTAACACCTGTTCTTTCAGTCTTTCAGCAATTGCCTGGCAATCACCAGCCTCTGAATCTCGCTTGTCCCCTCACCGATCGTGCACAGCTTGACATCGCGATAGAACTTTTCCGCCGGGTAATCCTTGATGAAGCCATACCCCCCATGGATCTGTACGCCTTCGTTGGCGCAACGCACAGCGACTTCGCTCGCATAGAGCTTGGCCATCGACGATTCGAGCGTGGTCTTCATACCTGCGTCTTTCATGGAGGCGGCGCGCAAGGTCAGCATTTTCGCGGCTTCAATCTCGGTAGCCATATCCGCCAGCTTCCACTGGATCGCCTGGAAATCGCTGATCGCCCTGCCGAACTGTTTGCGTTCTTTCGAGTACTTCAGCGCCGCTTCGTAAGCCCCTTCCGCCATGCCCAGCGATAGTGCGGCGATCGAGATGCGCCCGCCATCGAGAATGCGCATGGCATCGATGAATCCGTCGCCTTCGAGGCCCAGCAGGTTCTCGGAGGGTACGAAACAGTCCTCGAAGATCAGTTCTGCCGTGTCGCTGGCGCGCAAGCCGAGTTTGTTTTCTTTCTTGCCCGGCCGAAAGCCCTTCGCATCTTTTTCCACAACGAACGCCGATAAACCGTGCGTGTGCGCGGCGCGGTCGGTTACAGCAATCACGACCAGCACGTCGGCATAGTGACCGTTAGTGCAGAACGTCTTGGTGCCGTTCAGCATCCACCCGCCTTTAGCTTTGGCCGCAATCATGCGCGCGCTGCCGGCGTCGGACCCGGAAGAAGGCTCCGTCAGTCCCCACGCCCCGACGTACTCCCCGGTGGCAAGCTTCGAAACGTATTTCTTCTTCTGCGCTTCGTTCCCCGCCAGAAAAATGTGATTCGAGCACAGCGAAGTATGAGCTGCGACGATGATGCCCACCGATCCGTCCACGCGCGAGAGTTCCTCGATCGCAGTGACATACTCGACGTAGCCCATCCCCGCTCCGCCATACTCGGCTGGAAAAATCGTGCCCAGCAATCCGAGCTTGCCCAGTTCCTTTATGGTGCCAAGAGGGAACTCTCCTGCCTCATCCCACTTCATGACGTTGGGCAGAATCTCGCGCTCCGCAAATTCGCGCACGCTTTTCTTTAGGTGAAGCTGTTCTTCGTTAAGCTGAAAATCCAAAGTGCTCCCCCCGCACACCGTTCTCGCTTTTGATTTCGGAGGCCGTACTTGCGATGTTGCGCAGCGAGAAACTTTGATTAGAGCATGACGCGCTAGGCAGGAAAAGTTACCGTCAGAGTGAATTTGCTGAATCGCTCCAGGCCGCATGAACAGAGGCCTAAAAGGATATGACGAGAGTTCGACCGACCGACCGAACGGTTGAGTGAAATCGGCGTTTCGCAAGAAAATGTAGCGCCGGCATCTTGCCGCCTGTCCCGAGAGCCTGCCCTGAGCTTGTCGAGGGGCCGTCCCGCCCCTCGCCGCAGCCACAGCCCGCGAAGTAAGAATCAGCCGACAGTGCGCCGGTTCACTGTGCTCGCGTGGGAAGGAACACTGAGGAAGCGTTCGAAAACCTCATTGGAGAGCAGACGTCCGCGTCGGGTGAGCCGAACGGAGTCCCCTTCCCAATCGATGAGACCATCGCCGGCCAGATCGACAAGAACGCGCGCCAGCGCAGACACGACGAACCTTCCGAATTTCTCCCGCGCCTCTTCTAGATCTATGCCCTCCGTGCGTCGCAGACCAAGGAAGAACGTCTCTTCCAGCGCTCCCTGCCGCGACACCTCGGTTCGACGCATCGCCGCTCCGGCTACGTACTGGTCAAGCGAATCCAAGGTCGAGAAGCGCACCGCTTCGCACGCATCGGCGGTGGACAGCAGCATCGAGTGCGCATCGACTCCGAAGCCCAGGTAGGGCTGTCGCGTCCAGTATTTCAAGTTATGCCGCGACTCGAATCCCTCACGGGCAAAGTTTGAAATCTCGTACTGCTCGATTCCGACGGCGTTCAGTTGGTCGCAGGCAGTTTCGTAAAGATCCGCGGTGAGTTCCTCATCGGGCACGAAGTGGGCGTGGTACTTGGTTCCACCTGCAATCAATTCGCGTCCCAGGCGCGAGTCCTCGTCCACCTC
>Ga0210408_10001055_pt1 | contig 30437 bp, 25 predicted proteins | sample IncBWH4MmetaG_FD_155471 | JGI IMG/M metagenome (GOLD analysis project Ga0210408, IMG submission 155471) | Forest soil microbial communities from Barre Woods Harvard Forest LTER site, Petersham, Massachusetts, United States - Inc-BW-H-4-M | ecosystem: Environmental > Terrestrial > Soil >... | reverse complement strand
ACGAGGTCGGTGACGCCGGCGCGCTTGAGTGCGTCGATGTTGGCGCGGTAGTTGATGTCCGAGGGCGAGAGGCGATGGCCGCGGTCGTGGCGCGTGAGGAAAACGACCGGCAGGCCCTCAACCTCGCCGATGCGCAGCGCCGCCGACGGCTCGCCCCACGGGCTCGCCACGCGCTCCTCGCGCACGCGCTCGAGTCCGGGCAGGTCGTAGATGCCCGAGCCGCCGATGACGCCGAGCACGGCCTTGGCCATGGCGTGTTTTCCGACGAGATGTAGGGTGGGCTAAGGCCGCGAAGCGGCCGTGCCCACGCGGATTTTTGTTGATGGTGGGCACGCGCGCCCATCGGCGCGCTCAGCCCACCCTACGGATGCACCTCGGCCCACACCTTCTTCTTGGTGAAGTAGAGCAGGCCGGCGAGCACGAGCATGAAGATCATGGCCTGGAAGCCCAGGCGCTTGCGCGCCTCCATGTGCGGCTCCGCCACCCACATCAGGAACGCGGACACGTCCTTGGCGTATTGATCGACCGAGGGGCGCGTGCCGTCGGTATAGTCGACCTGCCCGTCGACCAGGGGCTTGGGCATCGACGTCGCGTGGCCGGGGAAGTATTTGTTGTAATACGCGCCTGCCGGCAACGCGAAACCCGCGGGCGGATTGTCTTCGTATCCGCTCACGTAGGCGGTGATATAATCGACGCCGCCCTCCTGATATTGCGTGAACATGTCGAAGATGAACCAGGGGAAGCCGCGCTCGATGCCGCGCGCCTTGGCGATGGTCGAGAAATCCGGCGGGACGGCGTTGTAGCGCGCGCGCGCCGCCTGCTCGTTGGGAAACGGCGGCGGAATGTAGTCGGCAAGCCGGCCCGCGCGCTGGAACATTTCGCCCTGGTCGTTGGGGCCGTCGGTCACCTGATATTGCGCCGCGATCGCTTCGGCCTGGGCCTTGGAATAGCCGGGACCGCCCGGATCGGCGAAATTACGGAACGCCAGCAGGTTGATGCCGTGACAGTTCTGGCAGACCTCGTGATAGACCTTGAAGCCGCGCTGCAGCTGCGCCTGGTCGTAGAGCCCGAACGGGCCGGCGAACGACCATCTCAGCTTGGGTGGAATGTCGCTCTCGGCCGCCGTGGCCGCCGCGCCCGCGAGCGCCGTCACTCCGATCGCCGCGACGGCGAAGATATTTTGTGCAATCCGCATGGCCCGCCCTCGCCTCAAACCTTGTCCCGCGCCGGCACCGGCCCGGAGGCACCGATCGGCAGCCCCTCGCGCAGCACCGCCTCGCTGATGGACTTGGGCAGCGGCTTGGGAGTCTCGATGTATCCCAACAGCGGCAGGATGATCAGCAGGTGGATGAAGTACCAGGCGGTGAGGATGCGCGCCGCGTAGACGTAGCCGCCTTCGGGCGGCTGCGATCCGAGGTAACCGAGCCCGATGACCGCCGCGATGAAAATCCAGAAGAACTGGCGGTAGAGCGGGCGGTAGGTCGCGGAGCGCACCTTCGAGGTGTCGAGCCACGGCAGGAAGGCGAGCAGCACGATCGACAGCAGCAGCATGGTCACGCCGCCGAGCTTCGAGGGGATCGCGCGCAGGATCGCGTAGAACGGCAGGTAATACCATTCGGGCACGATGTGCGTCGGCGTCACCGACGGGTTCGCCGGTATGTAGTTGTCGGGGTGGCCCATATAATTCGGGATGTAGAAGACGAACCAGCCGAAAACGACCAGGAAGCACGCCAGGAAGAAGGCGTCCTTGATGGTCGCATAGGGCGTGAACGCCACCGTGTCCTTGCTCGACTTGGCGTCGATGCCGGCGGGATTGTTCTGACCGGCGACGTGCAGCGCCCAGACGTGCAGCACCACCACGCCGGCGATCACGAACGGCAAGAGATAATGCAGCGAATAGAATCGGTTGAGCGTGGGATTGCCGACCGAATAGCCGCCCCACAGCCAGGTCACAATCGATTCGCCGACCAGCGGGATCGCCGAGAACAGGTTGGTGATGACGGTGGCGGCCCAGAAGCTCATCTGCCCCCAGGGCAGCACGTAGCCCATGAAGCCGGTCGCGATCATCAGCAAGAAGATGATGACGCCGAGGATCCACAGCACCTCGCGCGGGTCCTTGTAGGAGCCGTAGTACATGCCGCGCGCGATATGGATGTAGACGGCGAGGAAGAACATCGAGGCGCCGTTCGAATGCAGGTAGCGCAGCAGCCAGCCGTAGTTCACGTCGCGCATGATGTGCTCGACGGAGTCGAAGGCGAAGTTGACGTGCGGCGTGTAATGCATCGCCAGCACGACGCCGGTCAGGATCTGCACGGCCAGCATGAACGAGAGGATTCCGCCGAACGTCCACCAGTAGTTCAGGTTGCGCGGCGTCGGATAAGCGACGAAGGACGTGTAGACGAGCCCGGCGATCGGCAGCCGCGCCTCGAGCCACTTCATGAAGGGGCTTTGCGGCTGATAGGTCGGATGTCCGCTCATGCTTCTACCTTGGAATACGGCGACGGCCCGTTAGAGCGGGCATGCTCTAGCCGATGCGGATCTTGGTGTCGGAGACGAACTCGTAGGGCGGCAGCGCCAGGTTGGCGGGCGCGGGGCCGCGGCGAATGCGGCCGGAGGAATCGTACTGCGAGCCGTGGCAGGGGCAGAACCAGCCGTCGTAATCGCCCTGATGGGCGAGCGGAATACAGCCGAGATGCGTGCAAATGCCGATCAGCACCAGCCACTGGTCCTTGCCTTCCTTAACCCGCGATTGGTCCGACTGCGGGTCGGGCAAGATGTGCCAATCGACCGCCCGCGCCTCTTCGATATCCTTCTTGGTGCGATGATCGATGAAGATCGGCTTGCCGCGCCAGAACACCTTGATGACCTGCCCTTCGGCGATCGGCGTGAGGTCGACCTCGATCGGTGCGCCCGCCGCGATGGTGGAGGCGTCCGGATTCATCTGGGCGATTTCGGGCACCAGCGCGGCGACCGCTCCCGCCGCGGCCACCGCTCCGGTCATGATGAAGAGGAAATCGCGGCGTGTGTGTTCGGCCGAGGACCCTGGGTGTTCGGCCGAGGACGTGGTCGTCACGGTGTGAAATCCTTTCCCGTCGTGCCGGTGGTCCGCCCGCGCTGAAAACCGCCGAAAATCCCCCGGCGGCGGCAAGCAGACCCGCTGCAGTCCGGCCGCTCAAAGCGTCGAACCGCGCGATCCGGCGGCGTTCTATTGGCACCCTTGCCCAGCGAGTGCAAGCCCGCTATCGCCGCGGCACCCAAAGGCCGCATAAGTTACCGCAGGGACAGGCATAAACGCCTTTACCGCGCGGCATTTTCGGCGTTCCTTTCTGCTCCCATGCGGCTCGCGCTTTATCAGCCCGACATCGCCCAGAACACCGGAACGATTCTCCGCCTCGCCGCCTGCTTCGGCCTCGAGGCGCACATCATCGAGCCGGCGGGATTCCCCACCAGCGACCGCGCGTTCCGCCGCGCCGGGATGGATTATCTCGACCAGGTGGCGCTCGTGCGCCACGTGACCTGGGCCGCGTTCGAAGAATGGCGCCGCGAGCGCGCGCTGCGCCTCGTGCTGTTCACGACCCGGGCAGAGCGCAGCTATCTCGATCATCGATTTGCAGAGAACGACGTCCTGCTGTTCGGCCGCGAGAGCGCCGGAGTGCCGCAGGAGGTTCACGCCGCGGCCGACGCGCGGCTGTTAATCCCGATGCGGCCCGGCCTGCGCTCGCTCAACGTGGCGATGGCGTGCGCGATGGCCGTGGGCGAGGCGTTGCGGCAGATTCCCGCGCCGTAGGGTGGGCTAAGGCCGCGAAGCGGCCGTGCCCACCAACGATGATTCGTGACGATGGATGGTGGGCACGCGCGCCCATCGGCGCGCTTAGCCCACCCTACGGACGCGACGCATTTTCTGTAGGGTGGGCTAAGGCGGAGGAGCAACGCGACGACGGCGTGCCCACCAACGATGATCGTTTGTTGATGCACCGTGGCGGGCACGCCCGCCTCCGCGCTTCGCGCTCCGGCGCGCTTAGCCCACCCTCCGGACTACGAGGAGCGGAGCCATGAAATTCGGGGCCATGGTGGTGCCGCGGGCGAGCGACTGGCGCCTCGTCGTCGAGCTCGATCAGATGGGCTACGACAGCGCCTGGCTGCCGGACTCGCAGATGATCTATTCGGACATCTACGCGGTATTGGCGCTGGCGGCCGCTCATACGTCGCGCATCCGGCTCGGTCCCGGCGTCGCCATCGCGCCCACGCGTCTTGCCCCGGTCACCGCCCATTCGATCGCAACCATCAACCAGCTGGCGCCCGGACGCACCTTTCTGGGGATCGGAACGGGCCATACGGCGATGCGCGTGATGGGCCAGCACCCCATGAAGGTGGGCGAGTTCCGCGAATATCTGCGCGTCGTGCGCGCGCTGCTGCACGGGGAGGAGGTCGACTACACGCTCGACGGCCGGCGCCGCGACATTCGCTTCCTCCACGGCGACATGGGCTTTATCAACATCGACAATCCGGTGCCGATCTATGTCGCCGCCGACGGCCCGCGCGCGCTCAAGGCGGTGGGAGCCTTTGGCGACGGCTGGGTGTGCTCGCACAATCAGACGGGCGAGCGCCTGCGCCGGAGTCTCGCGGCGATCGAAGCCGGCGCGGCCGAGGCCGCAAGGCCGCTGGCGAAAGAGTTCCACACGACCGCGCTCACCTACGCCTGCGTGCTCGAGCCCGGCGAGCCCGTCACTTCGGACCGCGTGATCGACGAGATCGGCACGATGGCGGCCGCCACGCTGCATTACTGGTGGGAACCGTATCAGAAAGACGGCGACACCAGCACGGTCGCCCGTCGCTGCCAGAAGCTTTGGGAAGAATACCTCGCCTTCACGGAACGCATGGAGATACCGCTCGCCAAACGTTATCAGCGCGTGCACCTCGGGCATTGCGCGTTCCTTCTTCCCGAGGAGCGCCGTTTCATCACCGAAGACCTGATCCGCGCCACCGGCGGGCTCGTCGGTACGCCCGATGCGATCATTCACATGCTGCGCGAGCGCGAAGCGATGGGGTTGCGGGAAATCGCCCTGCTGCCGGCCATGGCGACGGCGCGGCGCAACCTGCGCGATTTCGCCGAGAAGGTGATCGCGCGGTATTGAGCGCAAAAAACGATGCCCGGTGGGCACGGCGTCGCTTCGCTCCGCCGTAGGGTGGGCTAAGTCCGCCGAAGCGCAGCGAAGGCGGGCGTGCCCACCAACGATGATTGTTTGTTGATAGACTGCGGTGGGCACGGCGTCGCTGCGCTCCGCCTTAGCCCACCCTACGGACCCGCGTTGTGTTGTACACGTCCGTATGCCAATGTGTACATCTTTCGCAGAGGAGCTGACATGCCCACGAGCACCACATTGACCGTGCGGATTTCTTCCAAGACGAAGGATCAACTTGGCCGCTTGGCGCGCCGGACCAGTCGCACGAGGTCGTTTCTAGCCGGACGAGCCATTGCCGATTACGTCGAGCGTGAAATCGAGATCGTAGAGGGCATCAGGAAGGGACTTGAAGACATCGAAGCAGGCCGAACGATTCCACACCAGCAAGCCATGCGGCGGGTACGGGCAACGATCGCGCGCGCGGCGAGGTCCCGGCGGCCATAGATAGCCGTAGGGTGGGCTAAGACCGCCGAAGCGCAGCGAAGGCGGGCGTGCCCACCAACGATGGTTGTTTGTTGATCGACTGCGGTGGGCACGGCGTCGCTTCGCTCCGCCGTAGGGTGGGCTAAGGCGGCGAAGCCGTGCCCACCAACGATGATTCGTGACGATTGATGGTGGGCACGCCGCCGGCGCAAGCGCCGCCGGCTTAGCCCACCCTACGCCCACCCTACGGACTACGAAATTATTCGCCGAACCGACCTCGGGGCGCTCCTCCGACATCGCCGCCCCAATCCGCCGGCAGAAATCCCTGCGCGACATAACGGTGAAACGAACTATGCGGCCAATCGCAGGCCCGCGTGACCAATCGATGTTTCACCGGATTGAAATGGATGTAATCGATGTGGCGCGAGAGGTCGGCATCGTCGCGGATGGCGTGCTCCCAATAGCGGCGTTGCCAAATTCCCTTTTCGCGCCGGGCGACTTGCTCCGGCTCCTTTGCGCATTCTCCGCCAAGCCGCAGGAGAAACCATGTTTGATCAGGCTCCAGCGCCGAGAAAAATCGGCGTCGTTCGGCGGCAAGGCCCAGATGACGTGCATGTGATCGGGGAGGACGCAGATTGCGATTGTCTCGAACGGATCGCGCTTTCGGGCCGCCGCATAGACGCTACGAAGGCGCTCGACGTGCCGCACGAGGAGATCGCCCGACCGATCGGCGAGAGTCACGGTGAAGAAGAACCATCCGCTTCGATCCGAACTCGGCGATACCGTGACATGGTTGAAGATTATCATTTTGTTCCCTTAATATCTACATTATTTTTTGTTTGTTGCGCAATTTTTTACACGCGGGCACGCGCACCCGGCCAGTTATCGTAGGGGTGGGCTAAGGCCGCCGCGCGAAGCGCAAGGCCGTGCCTACCACAGAGCAGCAACAAACGATCGTCGTTGGTGGGCACGCGCGCCCATCGGCGCGCTTAGCCCACCCTACGGCGGGTGAGAGCCCGCGTCGCGCAGCAGCGCCTCGGCCATCTCGCGCAGGCGGACCCGCTGCACTTTGGGGCCGTTCGGGCTGTCGACCACCGGGAACGCGTCCACCAGCACGATCCGCGCCGGCACCTTGAAGCGCGCCAATTGTTGCAGGCAATGCGCCCGCACGGCCGCCGCGTCGAGGTTCGTGCCGTCGGCCGGCTGAACGAATGCGACCGGCACCGGATCGCCTCGGCCGGTCGCCGCCACCACCTGGACCCCGGCCACCCCGGGCAGCGCCTGAATCACCGCCTCGATCTCCTCGGGGGCAACGAGGAATCCGCCGAGACGCATGGCGTCGCCCATGCGCGCCTCATAGATGAAGCCGCGTTCGGTCAACCGGCCGAGATCGCCCGTGCGGAACCAGCCGTCCGCGTCGAACGCTCGCTCGGTCGCCGCCGGATTTTCCAAATACTTGACGAAGCGGGACGGCGCGTTGATCCACAGCTCGCCCGAGGCGCCGAGCGGCAGCGCCTGCCCGGTGTGCGGATCGCGCACCTCGACCTCCGCCTGCGGGCTGACCGGGATGCCGCCGCCGAGCAGGCGGTTCTCGCCCTGCGCCACCGCGAACAGCGCCTGCACCTCCGAACTGCCGTAGAGCCCACGCGGCTGCATGCCGATGGCCTCCGCCGCCGCGATGGCGGCGGCGGTCGTGGAGTGGAATGCCGCGAACCCGGAAAAGCGCACGGTGTCGAAGCGGCGTGCGCCCGACGCCGCGGCGATGCGGGCGAACATGTCGTCGCCGCCGATCACGTGGGTGATACGGTGGCGGCGGATCAGCCTCACCGCCTCCGCGGCGTCGAACTGGGCGAGGCCGACGATGTGCGCGCCGCCGGCGATCGCCGCCAGCGCCACGACGTTGCCGAACGTGCCGCAGAACGGCAGCGTGCCGAGCAGCGCTGCATCCGCTCCGTCGAGGCCGATGCCGCGGGCGACGTCGACGGCGTGCGCGGCGATTGTTTGCTGATCGTGCACGACGAGCTTCGGCCCGCCGGTGGTGCCGGAAGTCGTGAAGGTGAGGCACGGCGCGTCGCCGGCCGCCTCGTCCGGGCCGGCATCGGCAGGCGCCCCGTCGAGCGGCATCGCCGGCAGGCCGGCGAGTTCGGTCACCCCGGGCGGAATATGCAGCCCGAGCACGCAGCGCAACTCGGCCCGGTCCTCCGCCGGCAGCGCGGCGAAGATCGCCGGGAAGTCGACGGGCGCAAATCCCCATTGCGTCACCAGCGCACGCGCCCGCGACCGGCGCAGCAGGTTGCCGATTTCAGCCGTGCGAAAACGCGTGTTGATGTGGACGGCGAGCGCGCCCAGCCGCGCACAGGCAAAGATGGCGGCGAGATAACCGATCCCGTTGGGCAGCCATAGCCCGACGCGCGCACCCGGCCCGATGCCCGCGCGGTGCAGCCCGGCCGCGATCCGCAGCACGCGATCTTGAAAGGCGTCGCGGTCGAACGTCACGCCCGCGTCGGTTACGACCGGGGCAGCCGCATCCCGCCTCGACCACGCAGTGAGCGCGGTGAGCGTGCGCGGATAGTCCGGTCCATAAGTCTTGCGCATGGAACTCGTCGACCAGTCGAGACCGTAGGGTGGGCTAAGCGGCCGAAGCGTAGCGTAGGCCGCGTGCCCACGGAATATTTGATGGTCTTTCCGCGACGCGCCCAATCGATAATCGTAGGGTGGGCTAAGTCCGCCGAAGCGCAGCGAAAGGCGGACGTGCCCACCATTTGTTTCACCGGGGCGCAATAATGGTGGGCACGGCGTCGCTCCGCTCCGCCTTAGCCCACCCTACGGCGAAACTCGTTGCCAGACATTTCGATAGACGCTTATAGACCCTTTGCATTGAAACCCGAAGCGAGGATACCGGAATGAACGCGACGACGCAGACGTGGCGCGCCGACCCGCTGACGTGGGGCGAAGGCCCGCGTCAATTCGAGATGTTCCTCGAGCCGACCTGCCCGTATTCAGCAAGGGCGTTTGGCAAGATCGATGAGCTGCTGGCAGCAGCGGGCGCCGGCAATATAACCGTCAAGATTCGCCTCCAGTCGCAGCCGTGGCACATGTATTCCGGCGTGATCGTACGCTGTGTTCTGGCCGCATCCACGTTGCCGGCGGGCAAGGAAGCGGCAAAAGCCGTGCTTGCGGCCGTTGCCGCGCATCGTGAGGAGTTCGAATTCACCCATCATTGTGCCGGGCCGAACATGGACGCCACGCCAAAAAACATCATAGCGCGTGTTGAGAATTACAGCGGATTGAAGTTGGCCGACGCCTTTGCCATCCCGAATCTGGATCGCGAAGTCAAATGGCACGCCAAATATGCGCGGCAAAACGGCATCCACGTGTCGCCGACCTTCATGATCGATGGTTTGGTGCGGAATGACCTGAGCAGCGGGGACAAGGTGTCGGATTGGGTGTCTCGCTTGTAGGGTGGGCTAAGCGGCGCGCCTTCGCGCCGCGTGCCCACCAACGATGATTCGTGACGATGGATGGTGGGCACGCGCGCCCATCGGCGCGCTTAGCCCACCCTACGCCCACCCTGCGTAATGGAGGCAAATATGGAAGGCGGATGCACATGCCGGCAGGTCCGCTATCGACTGACCGGAACGCCATTGATCGTGCATGCCTGTCATTGCCGCTGGTGCCAGCGCGAGACCGGGACCGCGCATGCACTCAACGCTCTCTACGAAGCCGATCGCGTCGTGCACATCGCCGGCGAGCCTGAACTCGTCCTGACGCCCTCGGCGAGCGGCAAGGGCCAGAAGATTGCCCGCTGCCCGGCTTGTCGCGTCGCTATTTGGAGCAACTACCCGCAGGCCGGTCCCGCCGTTCGGTTCGTCCGCGTCGGCACGATCGACAACCCCGACCTCTGCCCGCCGGACGTTCATATTTTCACATCGTCCAAACAGCCGTGGGTGACGCTGCCGGCCGGCGCGCGGGCATTTGCCGAGTTCTACGATCTCGCCGCGGTCTGGTCGGCCGAGAGCCTCGAGCGCCGCCGGCTCATGCGCGCGAAGGCGTAGGGTGGGCTAAGCCGGAGCGGAGCGACGGCGTGCCCACCAACGATGATTGTTTGTTGACATATGGTGCGCGGCGCTGCCGGAGCGGCCGCTGGGCATCGCCCCAACGGGCCGTGCATTGAGGGCCTACGGTTGCTGGCGAGGCGTGCTCTGAACGCGCGTGGGCGCCTCGATGCCGACGCCGACCAGATGGCCGAACAGGGTGACGATCTGTGCGCGATCCGCCGCCGGCAAGGGCGGTTTGGTCAGGGAGGCGATGTCCTCACGCAGATGATGCGGATCGCTGGTGCCAAACAACACAACGTCCACCCCGGGCTCGTCGCGTACGAAGCGATAGGCCGCGTCGATGACCGAGCTGGCGCCGCCGTCGTGGACCAGGAAGCCGAGAGGATCGGATGAATCGGCGAGCCATTGCGGCAACAGCCCATCCGCCGCCAGCGTCCGCAGCTCCTGCTTGAGCCGCTCGGGTTGAGCAAAAATACGACGCACCGCGAACATTATCAGCGTGCCGACCTTCTTCTTCGCGGTCTGAGGGAAAACCGCGATACGAACATTCTGATGCATCATGTTGAAGGCAACCATCGCGGTGTCCCAAATATCGTCTTCGGCGAGCGCACGTTGAAACATCTTGTGGTCAAGATCGTAGGCGGCGGCCTCGGTGACGCCGATGAAGCGGATTTTTCCCTTTCCCCTCTCGCGCAGCACCGCCGGATAGATCGCGTCACGCGTATATTCGTAGATGTGCGGCGCGACGGCGTGGAGCTGAAGCACGTCGAGATAGTCGGTCTGGAGCTGGCGCAATGAATTGTCGATGCTCGCCACGACATTTTCGGGCGTAAACAGCTCCCAGGTCGGGTAGTTGGAGGGACTGGCCTTGGTGGTAATGATCAAACTGTCGCGCGGCGCCGATTTGATCGCTTGGCCGATCACCGGCTCGGTGCCGTAGGAAGCTGCGGTGTCGATGATGTTCACTCCCAGATCGAGGGCGAGGTGGATCAGCGAGACGACGTCGGCTTCCGATTTGCCCTTGGAGAGGCCGAGCCGGCTGAACCCACCGCCACCAAGCCCGGCGGCGCTGACCTTGAGCCCGGTCCGGCCGAATGTCCGGTAAATCATCGCGCCGTCAGCAGGCTTGCATCGGCGTCACCAGCTTGACGCCCGGCACCATGATGCCGCCGCGGTTGCCGATCTCGGTGCCGCCGTATCGGTCGGTAAAGGCGGGCGGCAGCGGGCGGCCGTTCGGCGGGCACAGCCAAAGGCGAAGCAGGTGGCGCTTGCGCTCGGGCTCCGGCCAATCCTCGTAGTCGGTGCGGTCGTGCAGGGTGACGTGGTTGTGGATGAGCTGGATGTCGCCCGGCTTGAACTCGATATCGAGATAATTCGACGGGTCGTTCGCGAGGGCGTCGAACAAATCGAGCGCCTCGATCTGCTGCGCGGTCAGCCGCGGCGCGTCGGGGAAGCGTTGCGCCGACTGGATGTAGTAACGATTGCCGTAGATCACCGAGAGCTGCTCGGCATGCCAATGAAAAATCGGCGTCTCGTACCAGCCCTTCTTGCCGGCCGGGATCTCGCCGCGACGGTCGAAGCAGAACGGCTCGAACAGGACGGCGGCAAGATCGGGACGCCGGCGAAACATCTCGTTGTAGAGCGAGATCGAGCTGACGATGCGGCTCAGGCCGCCGGCCTTCGCGGTCTTCAGGCATAACAGTCCGACGATATCGACCGAGTCGGTGTGGAAGGTCTGCTTGTGCGTCGTCTGGTAGATGCGCGCGGTCGGATCGTTGACGCTGCGGCCGAGGTCTTTCACGTGACCCAAGACATGGCCCTTGCCGTTTTGCGAGACCGGCTTGCCGAAATACGCGCCAATGCCGAGGTAGGCCGCCGCCGCCTGTTCCATCGAATAGCGCTCGACCGGAAGGCCGCGCAAGACGATGAAGCCGCGACCGCCCAAGAGGACATCGTCGCGGATGCGCGCGAGACGCTTGCCGAGCTGCGGCAGCGGAAAATTCCCGCGGTCGATCGCGATGTGATCGATGCGCCGATCGATGATCGCCCGGACGGCGGCGTCGATCTCGGCGATCTCGTCGCCGCTCAGGTCATGCGTGAACGCGCTGGCGTCGTTGAAGTCCGACCCGCGCCAGGCGGCGGGCCCGTCGATGGTTCGCATCGGCATCGGCGGGGAAAGCGTCGGTTCTGCTCTGGCGAGATTGAGGGTCATGGTGATTCACCGCGAGTTTCAAGACAGACGAGAATACCCCACACGATCAGTACCGTAGGGTGGGCTAAGGCCGCCGCGCGAAGCGCAAGGCCGTGCCCACCACAGTCTATCAACAAACACCCATCGTTGGTGGGCACGCCGTCGTCGCGTTGCTCCTCCGGCTTAGCCCACCCTACGGTTTCTATCGGTGAAACAGATTCAACGCCGAGCCGGCGTGGAACCATTCGAGTTGCGCGGCGCTGAACGTGTGGTTGAGCCACAACGTTTCCTGCGTGCCGTCCGCATGTTTGATGCGGCATTCGACCGGCTTTCCGGGCGCGCGCTTCGACAGTCCGACGAGGTCGATACGGTCGCTCTCGCGAATGCGGTCGTAGTCCTCCGGCTTGGCGAAAGTGAGCGCCAGCAACCCCTGCTTCTTCAGGTTGGTCTCGTGAATGCGCGCGAAGCTCCGCGCAATGACGGCGGCGCCGCCGAGCAGACGCGGAGACAGCGCCGCGTGCTCGCGGCTGCTGCCTTCGCCGTAATTGTGGTCGCCGACCACGATCCACCTTTTGCCGCTCGCCTTGTAGTTCCGAGCGATGTTGGCGATCGGCTCGCCCTTCGCGCCGGTGAGCGCGTTCGTGCCCTTGCCGATTTCGCCGGTAAAGCCGTTGGTCGCCCCCATCAGCAGGTTGTCGCTGAATTTGTCCAAATGTCCGCGATAGCGCAGCCAGTAGCCGGCCGGAGAGATATGGTCGGTCGTCGTCTTGCCCTTGGTCTTCATCAGCACCGGCATGTCGAGGAAGTCTTTGCCGTCCCACTTGGGCCACGGCTCGAGCACCTGCAGCCGCTCGCTGCGCGGATCGATGCTCAGCTCGATCGCGCTGCCGTCCTGCGGCGGCGACACATAGGCGCTGCGGCCGCGATCGAAATTCTTCGGCGGCACCTCCGGGGCCGTTTTGGGAACGTCGAGCTTGAACGGCTTGCCGTCGCCGCCGACGAGCGTGTCGGTCATCGGGTTGAACGACAGCCGGCCGGCCAACGCCAACGCGGTGACGATTTCCGGACTGCCGATGAAATTCATGGTCGTCCGCTGACCGTCGTTGCGCTGAGGGAAATTGCGGTTGTAGGAGGTCACGATGGTGTTGGGCTCGGCGGTCGCCTCCTTGGCCCGGCGCCACTGCCCGATGCACGGTCCGCAGGCGTTCGCCAGCACGACGGCGTCGATATTTGTCAGCGACTGCATCTGCCCGTCGCGTTCGATGGTGGCGCGCACCTGCTCGGAGCCCGGGGTCACCAGCAGCGGCACCGCCGCCTTGACCCCGTGCGCCTTGGCCTGCTCGGCCACGTCCGCCGCCCGGCTCATGTCCTCGTAGGAGGAATTGGTGCAGCTGCCGATCAGCGCGCTGGAGATCTTGTCGACGAAGGCGTTGTCGGCGTCGGCCACCTCGGCGGCAAGCTTGGAGATGGGGCGGGCGCGGTCAGGCGTATGCGGCCCGACCAGATGCGGCTCGAGCTTGGAGAGATCAAGCCTGATGACGCGATCGTAGTATTTCTCCGGGTTCGCCTCGACCTCTTCGTCCGGCACGAGGAACGCGTGATAGCGCTCGGCGAGCGGCACCAGGTCGCCCCGCCCGGTCGCTTTCAAATACGTTGTCATCTTCGCATCGGCCGGAAACATCGACGTGGTCGCCCCGAGTTCGGCGCCCATGTTGGTGATCGTCGCCTTGCCGGTGGCGCTGATGGTGCGGGCGCCGGGGCCGATATACTCGACGATGGCGTTGGTGCCGCCCGACACGGTGAGCTGGCCGGCGACATAGAGAATGACGTCTTTCGGCGCCGTCCAGCCGTTGAGTTCGCCGGTCAAATAAACGGCGATGTGCCGGGGGTAGAGCAGCTCCCAAGGCAATCCGGCGATGACCTCGACCGCGTCGGCGCCGCCGACGCCGACCGCGCAAGCGCCGAGCCCGCCGGCGTTCGGCGTGTGCGAATCCGTGCCGATGATCAGCGTGCCGGGAAAGGCGTAATTCTCCAACACGACTTGATGAATGATGCCGGCGCCCGGCTCCCAGAAGCCGGCGCCGTATTTCGCCGCGGCCGAGCGCAGGAAATCGTAGACCTCTTTGCTTTCGTCGAGCGAGGCGCGCAGGTCCGCCTTGCCCTCGGTCCGCGCCTGGATGAGGTGGTCGCAATGGATCGTGGCCGGGACGGCGACCTTGTCGCGCTTGGTCTGCATGAACTGAAGAAAGCCGCTCTGTCCCAAAACGTCCTGGAAGACGACGCGGTCCGGTCGCAGCGAGAGGTAACTCTTGCCGGGTTCCAGGTCCTGGTGCTCGGGATCGTCGAGGTGGCCCAGCAGCACTTTGTCGGCCAAGGTCAACGGTTTGCCCAGGCGGCGGCGGACCACGGCGATGTTGCGCTCGATCGTGGTGTAGACCTTCTCCGCCATGGCGGCAGTCGATTCAATGGCGACCATCGTCCGTCTCCTGCATTTCGAAACTCGTCGGTCTCACCCGGCGGCCCGCTCATAGCAAGACGACCTGCTCGCAGCCATCCCGGTGCCGCAAAGTTGAGCGGACTTCGGAATCGCGGCACTAGTGTCCCGATTCCGAAGTTCGCCCGAGTTTGCCGCACGCTCCGTAGCGAACTTCGGAATCGAAGGACACTAGCAAATCTATGATTCTAGTGCCGCTTTGAACCCGAAGTTCGCAACCCGACACGCGGCAATCGCTGTGCGAACTTCGGGTTCGCGGCACTAGCCGCGCGTGGCTGCCAACGCCTTCTCGTAGGGATAGACGATGTCGCCGGTCTTTTCGTCCGCCGGCGCGAGCACCGTCTGATAGCTCATGCCGCGCCAGGTATCGAGGTTCGCCGCATCGGTGATGTCGTGATATTGGACCTGCAAGGCGCGGCCTTTGGTCCATTCGCCGTTCTTGCCGAACCGGATGCCCGATCCCATGATGGTATCGAACGCGTGGCTGCGCAGATAAGCCGCCACGTCGTCGTCTTTGACGCTCTTCGCCCCTGCGATTGCGTCGCCGAGCACCTGCAGATAGGCGTAGCCCCATCCGCCGAGATAATAGCCGAGCGGGTCGATGCCGAGGGCCGGGGCGCGCGCCTGGTATTTCTGGAAAAAGCTCTCGGCCGGCGCCATCAGTTTCGGCGACGGCACCCAGGTTTCATAGTTGACGATGCCGTTGAGCTTGGACTTGAGCTTGTTCTTGATCGCGGTCGCCTGCAGTCCGACCATGCCGCCGCCCATCATCTTGGGCTTCAACCCCAGCTCGTGGGCGGACAGGAGCATGCCGACCGAGCTGAGCGGATACGAGCAGATCATGACAAGGTCCGGGTTGGTTGCCTGGATCGCACGGATGATCGGCGAGAAGTCGGCCGTGCTCGGCGGGTAGGTCCGATCGTAGACGAGCTTGAATCCGTATTTCTTGATGTTGTTGCGGGCACCGTCGGCGGCGTTGCGTGAGTACTCGGCGTCCTCGGCCGCGAGCGCGACGGTTTGCGGTTTCGGGCTCTGCTCGGATGCCACCTGGAAGAAGCCTTCGCTGGACGCCTCTCTCGGCGTCGGTCCGTATGGCAGCATCGAGAAATATTTGTCGTATTGAAACACGCCGTTGGCATCGAGCGCGAACAAGCCCATTAAGAGCTTGCCCTTTTGCATGACGACGGGAATGGCCGGCGCCACCATGTTGGTCGCATAGCCGCTGACGACCAGGTCGCATTTGTCGAAGTCGATGAGCTTCGTGTAAATCGCCGGGACGGTCGAGGGGTTGGACTGATCGTCGTAATGGACAAGCTCGACCTTGCGGCCGAGCAGGCCCCCTTTGGCGTTGGTTTCCTCCGCCCAAATCTGGGCGCCGAGCAGGGCCTGTTGGCCGTTGACGGCAAGCGGCCCGGATAGCGCCATGCCGAAGCCGATCTTGATGGGCTCGCCACCCTGCCCGGAGGCAGGCATTGCGGCAAGTGCCGGAGATAGCACAGCGGCGCCGATCCCGGTGTTGACCGCGCGCCGGGTGATGCGATGCGTCATGAGTTCCCCTTTATATCCGTTTGGTTGCAGATGCCGGTGGCAGCCGCCCAACAGGTCAATTTTCCGCTCAGAGTTCGGGCCCGCCGACGGCATCAGGACTTACGCTGCCGCTCAAAAAGGGGGGGACTTCGGCAGGTCCCGCCGGGCAGTTCGACACAAAACTACATCAGCCGGGCGGCGGGGCGGAAGGGGTAGATGTGACCTCCGTAAAATTGGACAGCAACTCTTACTCTTTGCCACCCGCGGCGATCAGGGAGATCAAGCCTACCCGCTCGCCGCTATCCGAGCCGCATGCTGTTCCGATCGCGGCAGCATGAAGCCGTCAAAGAATGAAGCGAGCTCGCCGTATGCATCGAGCGGGAGAACATGCGCGACGTATTGATCCGGCCGCACCACGACGATGCAGCCCGCCGCGCGATCGATGCCGCGCATCGCAAACACGTCGTGACCGCCCTTGACGTCGGGACAGAACACCTTCTCGTAGTCGCGCAGGCCGTAGCGTCCCTTGCAGGGCACAAGCAGCGCCGGCATGGACCCGATGTCGAGCTCGCGATGAGCTTGCTGGAACACCGCGCGGACGTCGATCATCGCATCGATGTCCTCGCCGTCGCGCGTATACCTGCGGACGGGAGACGCCTCACTCTCAGCGAGAAATTCGCACCACCGGCGGATGGCGGAGCCCGGGGCGGCGGGATCGCCCGCCGGCGCAAATGCGAACAAGCGAAAGCGTCCATCTGCTCCGGCGACGTGGCCGAGGTGCACGGGCTTGGCGTCGGCGAGACGGATGACCGGCGCGGAATGGAAGCGCGTTCCAACAACGAAGCCTTCAGCCAGATGCTGATAGGTCGCTTCGCCGGTCAGGATCGAGGGAGCGTAGTGGGCGGCAGTTCCCGCCGTATAGCGCCCGTGCTTGAGGAAATAGCTCTGAGTCTTGGCGGGGTCGGCCCCTCCCCCCTCTCCATGGATCGAGGCCATCAGGGTTGACCATTCGCGATCGAAGTCGATCAATTCCTTGGCGATGGCGCGCCGTTCCGCCGAATAAGTGTGCAGCAGCGACGGCGGACAGCGGTTGCGCAGGACCGCGGCGAGCTTCCAGCCGAGATTGAAAGCGTCCTGCATGGAGACATTCATGCCCTGCCCCGCCTTCGGGCTGTGGGTGTGGCAGGCGTCGCCGGCGATGAACACGCTCGGCAGCCGCGTCGCGGTCTCCTCCGCCGGCACGTCGTCGAATTTGTCGGTCAGCCGCTGGCCGATCTCATAGACCGACCACCACGGCACCTCCTTCACCTCGAGCGTGTACGGATTGAGGATCCGCCGCGCCTTGGCGATGAGCGCGTCGACGGTGATGTTGCGGCTGGCGACCCGTTCGCCGATTTCGAGTTTGCTCAGCTCGACGTAGAGGCGGGCGAGGTAGCCGCCTTCCCGCGGGATGATCAGCATGCTGCCCTCGTGGGCAGACTGGATCAGACACTTGCAACGAACGTCGGGGAAATCGGTGACGGCGAGGACATCCATCACCCCCCAGGCGTGGTTGGCGGAATCGCCGCGCAGCTCGCGCCCGATCGACGTGCGCACGACGCTGCGGGCGCCGTCGCAGCCGACCACGTAGCGGGCAGCGACCGTCTCGGTCTCTCCCTGGTGCGGCGGGTCGAGCCGCTCGAGCGTGACGATCGCCCGCCGGGCCGCACCGCGACTACCACCCGGCGCGGCGCGAACGGAAACCACGCGACGGGAATAATGCGGCTCGAGTTTCGCCGCCGATCGGCGCATCAAGTCGAGATAGAAATCGTGCACGCGCGCCTGATTGAGAACGACGTGCGGGCACTCCGATAGGCCGTCCTCGACGTCCTGGACCCAGCCGCTGCGGACGATGTTCTCCGGGTGCCGGTCATCCGGCTTCCAGAACGTCGTCTCGTTGATCCAGCAGGCCTCCTTGAGCACGCGCTCGCCGAAACCGAAGGCGTGGAACATTTCCATGGTGCGGCAGGCGATCCCGTCGGCCTGGCCGAGCAGCAATCGGCCGGGCTTCTGCTCGACGATGCAGGTCTTGATGTCGGGAAAGGCGGACAATTGCGCCGCCAGCGTCAGCCCCGCCGGCCCGCAGCCGACGATGAGGACGTCGACCTCCGCGGGAACGGCACCTTGTACGCCCGAAGCCGGATACCGCTCCGCCCGATCGAAGATCTCCGGGTCGCCCGGCTCGAATCCGTTCAGGTGAAACTGCATGATGCCTCGCCACCTTCGCGCTGATCCGTTATCACTCCATTGACCCTCCTGCCACCCTGCAGGAGCATGATGCCGAAAAGTGGGTACCGGTTTTCGGAAAACATCATGCTCCAGTAATAAGACCTGAGCCGACCGCAAAACCCGAAAGCCACCGCCATGCTCATCGGACTGTCCTGCCCGTTGCCCGCATACACCATCGACCCGGCGTTCATGGCGCAAAACGCCGAGCGTCTAGGCTTCGACTCGATCTGGTATGCGGAACATCCCGCCGTGCCGGTCGAGAGCGCGAGCCCGTTCCCGGCGACCGGCGGCGCCATTCCCTGGACCTATTCGCATTTCACCGACCCGTACATCGCGCTGGCGCGGGCTTCCGGGGTGACGACCAAGTTGAAGCTCGGCACCGGGATCACGCTGGTGCCGCAGCGCAATCCGTTGCTGCTCGCCAAGGAGATCGCCGCACTCGACCTGCACAGCGGCGGCCGTTTCATTTTCGGCATCGGCACCGGGTGGCTCAAAGAGGAAGTCGAGATGTTCGGCGGCAATTTCGAGCGCCGCTGGACGCAGACCCGCGAAGCGCTCGACGTGATGAAGGCGCTGTGGACGCAGGACGCGGCCGAGTTCCACGGCGAGTTTTTCGATTTTCCGCCGGTCCGCTCGTACCCGAAGCCGGCGCAGAAGCCGCATCCGCCGATCGTCATCGGCGGATCCGCGAAGAACGTGCTCAAGCGCATCGTCGCCCACGCGGACGGCTGGCTGCCCAACCGCGTCACCCCGGCCGACCTGGAGAAGGCACGCAAAGAACTCGATCGACTGGCCGCGGCGGCCGGCCGCGATCCCAAGTCGATCACCATCTCGATCTACGGCCAGGAGCCGAAGAAAGAGATCGTGCGGCCGCTGTTCGACGCCGGCGCCGATCGCGTGGTCGTGCGCGCCACCCACGTCGAGACGGAAGCCGAGATGGGCGCGCAGCTCGAGCGCATGGCCGAAGCGGTTCTGTAGGGTGGGCTAAGCGCGCCGATGGGCGCGCGTGCCCACCAACGATGATTGTTTGTTGAAGCATGGTGGGCACGCGCCTTCGGCGCTTAGCCCACCCTACGCCCACCCTGCGGCCCGAACGTTATGAACCGCCGCCCCAATATCGATGCCCTTATGGAGCGAGCCGCCGCTGACGCGACCTGGGGCGACCTTGCGCTCCCGCCGAACACCGTCGCCTTGCTGCGCAGGATCGCGGACCGGGCCGGACGTTGGAGCCCGATCCAACGGAAATCCCCGCCGATCACCGTACGCGGGTTCGGCGTGCTGTTCGTCGGCAAGGATACGGGGGAAAAATTGACAGCGGCGCAAGCCGTGGCAAATACGTCTCGCCGCGCGCTCTACCGCGTCGACCTCTCCGCCGTCACCAGCAAATATATCGGTGAAACCGAAAAGAACCTGGGCCGAATATTCGTCGCCGCGGAACAAGCCGGTGCATTGCTATACTTCGACGAAGCCGATGCGCTGTTCGGGAAGAGAAGCGACGTCAAGGACAGCCACGACCGCTATGCGGCGCTGGAACTGAATTTTTTGTTTCGGTCGATCAAGGCCCATGCCGGCGTCAGTATCCTGGCGACGGCAGCGGCGCCGCCCGCGGCCGTGCTGCGGCGAACTCGTTTCGCGGTGCATTTTCGATGACGCGCTATTCGGGCGCGCTGTTCCATCCCGACTTCAAGGCGTCGCCCTATTGGTGGGAGGCGTGGCGGCCGAACGCGGACGGTTCCGTCGACGTGCCGGCGCGGGCCGACGTCGTTATCGTCGGCGCCGGCTATGGCGGCCTCGCCACGGCGCTCGAACTGCGCCGCGCCGGCACTTCCGTCGTCGTCATCGAGGCCAGCGAGTTCGGTTCCGGCGCGAGCAGCCGCAACGGCGGCGCGGTGAGCGGCGGCATCAACCTCGGCAAGGGCCTCTCGGGCCGCCGCAGCGCGGATCAAGACGAATTGGCGCGCGAGGCCGCCGCCATGCGGCGCGACGCGGCGGACTCCTTGCTTCTGCTCGAGGAGATCATCGCCCGCGAGCGCATCGAGTGTTTTTATGAACGCAAGGGCCGCTTCGTCGGCGCCTATACGCCGAGGCACTATGACGACCTTGCCCGCAAACTCGATGCGCTCAACCGCGACGCCGACGGCGAAGCCACCATGCTGCCGAAGGCGCGCCAGCACGAGGAGATCGCGAGCGACTTCTATTATGGGGGCATGGCGGTGCGGCGCTCGGGGAAACTGCATCCGGCGCTCTACTGCAACGGCCTGCTCGATGCCTGCCGGCGCCACGGCGTCACCTTGTGCGCCAACACCCGCGTGACCCGGATCACGCGCGGCGCCAGCGGCTTCGTGGTGCGGACGGAACGGGGCGAGGTCGCCGCGCGCGAAGTGGTCATCGCGACCAACGGCTATACCGGCGACGTCACTCCCGCGCTCAAGCGCCGCGTGCTGCCGGTCGCAAGCCACATCATCGCGACCGAGGAGCTCGCCCCCGAGCTTGCCGCGAGCCTCATCCCCAACGGCAAAACCATCAGCGACACGCCGCGCGTGCTCACCTATTACCGGATGTCACCCGGCGGCAGGCGCGTCCTGTTCGGCGGTCGCGCCCGCTTCACGCAGGTCGGGCCGCAGGTCAGCGTGCCGGCGCTCCACCGCATGATGACCCGGCGCTTCCCGCAGCTTGCGGGCGTCCGCGTCACCCACGCCTGGACCGGAAACGTCGCCTTCACGTTCGATTTTCTGCCGCACATGGGCCGCCACGACGGCATGCACTATCTGCTCGGCTGCAACGGCAGCGGCGTTGCGATGATGACCTGGCTGGGCACGCAGACCGCGCGCAAGATTCTCGGCGGCGCCAACCGGGTGTCGGCGCTCGACGAGCGCGATTTCCCGACCCTGCCGCTCTACGGCGGCAATCCGTGGTTTCTCCCCATCGTCGGCGGCTACTATCGCCTGCGCGACCGGGTGGATCGATGGATGGCGTGACATCTTTCAACCAAACATGCGCTCGCCGGCATCGATGTGAAGGGCGCTGCCGGTGATGGCGCCGGCACGTTCCGAGCACAGGAACGCCACGGCGAAGGCGAGCTCGTCCGGCCGGGACTGCCGTTTGATCGGGTTGCGTTGGCGGGCGAGCTCCGCGCTGCGCTCCGGGGTGAGCCCGGGATGGGTGGTGTAGTCGCGGACCGTGTCCATGAAGCCGGGATTGACGTCGTTGACCGTGATTCCGTACTCGCCCAGCCCCGCCGCCAAAGATTTGGTCAACGTGCGCAACGCGCCCTTGGCGGTCGAGTGCGGCACGCGCGTCCAGCCGCCCGTATAGCCGTCCGGACCATTGATGTGGATGATGCGGCCCCAGCGCGCCTCGACCATGGCCGGCACGAAGGTTTTCGCGAGATACCACGAGGCGGTAAGCTGCTGGTTGAGAAAGAAGTGCCAGTCCTCGTGGCTGGTCTCGAAGAATGTCTTGTGCAACCGTCGCGCCGCATTGGAGACGTAGATGTCGACGCGCCCGAACGCGTCCTCGGCACGCCGCTTCATCTCCTCTATCGTCTTGAGTTCGCCGGCCGTGCCCATGACCACCAAGGTCTTCGCGCCCAGCGCCTGCGCCTCATGCTCGACACTGCGCGCCTCGGCCTCGTTGCTGCGCGCGTTGATGATGACGTTCGCCCCGCGGGCGGCGAACTCGAGGATGATGGCGCGCCCGATGTTGCGGCCCGATCCGGTCACGAGGATTGTTTTGCCGGTAAAGTCGAGGTCCGTGTCGACGGCCATGGCTGCGCTCCCTGATTGCCCGTCGATACGCTAACGATTGCGACAGAGATGGGAAAGCTTGCGCGAACGGGCATGCAAAACGGAGCAGAAGAAATGACCGCCAACCCTCAGCCGACGGCCTACGGCCGAATTTTCCCGCCGCGCGCGGACTGGCTCGCGCGGGCACCGGCCGAGCCGATCATCGAGCCGGGGCTTCCGATCGTCGACACCCATCATCACGTCTGGGAGAACCGCGGGCGCTACATGCTCGACGAGGTGCTGGCCGACATGGGGAGCGGCCATAACGTGGTGGCGTCGGTCTTCATCGACTGCCGTTTCCAATATCGCATCGATGGGCCGGCCGAGCTGCGCTCCGTCGGCGAGGTCGAGGCGGTCACCAAGCTGGCGGAGCAATGCGAGGCCAATCATCCCGGCAAGACCCGCGTGGCGCAGGGCATCGTCGGGTATACCGACCTCACGCTCGGCGATCGCGTGGAGCCGGTGTTGGCGGCGCTCGCCGCGGCCGGGCGCGGCCGCTTCCGCGGCGTGCGCAATTCGGCCGGCTGGCACGAGGATCCGGTGATCGGCAACAACCATCACGGCGCCGGTCCCGGTCACTACCTGCGCGCCGATTTTCGCGCCGGCCTGAACCGGCTCTCCGCCATGGGGCTGTCGCTCGACGCGCTGGTGTACCATCACCAGCATGCCGACCTGCTCGATCTGGCGCGCGCCTGTTCCGACGCCAACATCGTCATGAATCACACCGGCATGCCGCTCGGCTACGGCCCGTTCGCCGGCAAGGAGCGCGAAGTCTACGCCCAGTGGCGCTCGAAGCTGCCCGACATCGCCGCCTGTCAAAACGTCAACATGAAGCTCGGCGGCATGATGATGCGGCTCGCGGCCTACGACTACAATCAGCTGCCGGCGCCGCCGTCCTCGGAGCAGCTCGCGGCCTATTGGCGACCTTATATCGAGCCCTGCATCGAGCTCTTCGGGCCTAAGCGCTGCACCTTCGAAAGCAATTTTCCCGTCGACAAGATGGGGATCGGCTATGCGGCCTTATGGAACGCCTTCAAACGCATCGCCGCAAATGCATCGGCCGACGAAAAGGCCGCCTTGTTCAGCGGCACCGCCCGGCGCGTCTATCGGCTGAATGATACAAGCGGAAAAGGGCAATGATATATTAGCGCCGTAGGGTGGGCTAAGCGGCCGGAGCGCAGCGGAAGGCCGCGTGCCCACCAACGATGATTGTTTGTTGAAGCATGGTGGGCACGCGCGCCCATCCGCCTTCGCGCTCCGCGCTTCGGCGGACTCCAAACCCGCCGTAGCTCGCGTAGCGAGCGAAGGCGGGTCGGCGCGCTTAGCCCACCCTACAGCGGGATGGCGGGGGAGAAAACAATGAGCGACTGGAGCAAGGTGACGAGGCCGATTCCCGTTCCCAACGAATGGACGAAGCCATTCTGGGACGCCGCCAAGCGCGGGGTGCTCGAACTGCAGCGCTGCCAGAGCTGCGGACATTTCCAGCACCCGCCCTATGCGACCTGCGTCAAATGCATGGGAATAGATCTGAAGTTCGAAGCCGTGCGCGGCGGCGGCGCGATCTACGCCTACACCATCATGTATCACACCGGCGACAAACGCTTTGCCGCCGCCGTTCCCTATGCCAGCATCATCGTCGAGCTTGACGCGGCGCCCGGCGCGCTGCTCGCCGGCAATCTGCTCGACGCGCCCTATACGCAGGCGAAGGTCGGGCGTCGGGTCGAGGTCGTGTTCGAGCCGCTCAACGACGACATCACGCTGCCGCAGTTTCGTTTGCTAGATGCGGCGCCTGCCGGACAAACATAATGTGGGAAAACCGTTGCAAGGTGGCCATCAGCGGCGTGGGGTTTTCCAAGGTCACGCGCTCGGCCGAAATCCCGCTCGCCGCCCACGCGCTCGAGGCGGTGAAGGGCGCCGTCGCCGACAGCGGGCTGGCGATGTCGGACATCGATGGGCTCGCCACGTATCCGGAATTGCCGGCGACGGGTCACGCGGAAATCGACGGCATCACCATCGTCTCCGTCAACTGCATGATGGCGATGCTCAAGCTGCCCAATCTCACCTGGCACATCCAGGTGGGCACGACCAACATCGGCGGCGCCGTTCAGCAGGCGGTCAACGCGCTGCTCGCCGGCGTGTGCAAATACGCCGTGGTGTGGCGGGCGATGCATAATCCGAAGGGGACGTATCAGAACCTTCCGGGCGGACAGGCCGCGGGCGCCGCCCAGTTCACTGCGCCCTACGGCTTCGGCGGTCCCGGGCAGGGCATGGCGGTCGCCTATACGCGCTGGCTCGAGCGCAACGGGCAGGATCGTACCAAGATGGCGACGTTGGCGCTGACCCAGCGCCGCCATACCCAGCACAACCCGCATGCTTTCTTTTACGGCGTGCCGCTGACGCGCGAGGACTATCTCAAATCGCGCATGGTCGCCTATCCTTTCTGTTTGTACGATTGCGACATTCCGGTGCAGGGAGCGGTCGCCGTCGTGCTGACAACGGCCGACCGCGCGCGCGACCTCAAGCCGACGCCGGCGTATCTCGCGGGCTACGGCCAGCGGCTGTACTTCGAGGTGGCGGGACGCATCGGCAGCCTGTCGAGCTACATGGAAGGCGGCAGCAGCTCCGCCAAGCTGACCTGGGAGCGCTCCGGATTCACGCCGAAGGACGTCGACGTCGCGCAGATCTACGACGGGTTTTCCGCCTCGGTGATCTACGGCCTGGAATCCTACGGCTTCTGCCGGGAAGGCGAGGCGCTCGATTTCATCCAGGACGGGCGCATCGAGCTCGACGGCGAGTTGCCGCTCAACACCTTCGGCGGCAGCCTCGGCACCGGCCGCATTCACGGCCTGTGGCACATCATCGAAGGCGCGCTGCAGGCGTCCGGGCGCGCCGGCACGCGCCAGGTCAAAGACGCCAACGTTTCGTTCGTGGGCGCCAGCGCCCCGATCGTGACCGGCACGACCTTCATCTTTGTCGGCGAGCCGTATTGAGACGTAGGGTGGGCTAAGGCCGCGAAGCGGCCGTGCCCACCAACGATGATTCGTGACGATGGACGGTGGGCACGCGGCTTCGCCGCTTAGCCCACCCTACGGGCCCGAAGGCCCGTGCCCACCAACGATCAACAAACAATCATCGTTGGTGGGCACGCGCGCCCATCCGCCTTCGCGCTCCGCGCTTCGGCGGACCTCAAACCCGCCGTAGCTCGCGTAGCGAGCGAAGGCGGGTCGGCGCGCTTAGCCCACCCTACGGGCGACGGAGTGGACAGGTCAATTCAATCAATCTCGTAACGTCCTTCGCCTGATCGATCTGCCGGCATTCGGCAACCAGGTCCGCATACTGCCGTTCGCCGATGGGAACCACTGCGCCGATCGGCGACAGCCGTTGCACCAGCTCGTCGAAACTCATGATGAACTCGCGGCCGGTTGCCTGAAGGGTGTGGGCGACGCCGTCGCGCGTGTGAATGGTCACGCGGGGTGCGAAGAGAGGTTGCGTGTGGGAAGGAATGAGGCGAACGCGCCGCATCATATCGTCGATGCCGGGCGGATCGGCTTCGCCCACCCGTTGCTGTACGTTTTTGCTGACCGCGAACGACCCGGTGAGGATGGCGTAAGCGGCGTAATACTGCGGCTGCTCGCGTCCCGGCTCGAGGTCGGTCCGACGCGACGGGAAAGCGGGGCTCGGATACTGGGTCTCGAGCCAGTTCACGACGCACTCGACCCGGTCGACGTCCTCGGGCCGAATGCGGTCGCGTTTGCACAACGCCGCGGTGACGTCGACATGGGCGATGTTGTAGCCGGCCGTCGAGTAGATGCGATAAAGGGTTTCGAGAAACACCCAACGCTCGCCGAGCTTCTCGGTGATGGCGGCGAAGTCCGCGCTGCGTTGACCGGCGAAGCTGTGGGTCAGGCGCCCTTCTTTGTTTCCAGCGTAGGCGAAATAGAAGCCGGCCTCGCCTTCGAAGACCGTTTCTCCGCCCGGTATCCCCTGGCGCGCCAGACCGACCGCCAGCAACGCATTTCGTACCGCCGCGCCTTCGCGCACGGAGCGACCGCCGCTGCGGCCGCCTTCGAGATTGCCGGCAGCGAGGTTCACACATTGGGCGAGCGCGCCGTGAATCTGGTCCGCGTCGAGGCCCATGATCTTGGCGACCGCAACCGCGGCGCCGAAAATGCTGAACACGGGACCGGCATGAAATCCCCGCGCCATGATGGTGGGGACGAAATCCGCCGCCAAACGGTCCGTCACCTCGTAGCCGGCCGCCACGCCGGTGAGGAACTCGCGGCCCGAGCAACGCGTCGCCTCGGCCGCCACGAGTGCCGCGGGCACGATGGCGCAATTCGCGTGAACCACCATCCGGAAGGTGTCCCACTTGCCTCCGGCAAACGTCATCTCCGAATTGATGAAGGCGGCTCCGGCGCGGCTGAAGCGCCGTCCGTCAACGAGCGCCGTGGTCGTGCCGCTGCAACCTTGCTCTTCCTCCTCAACGAGCCGAATGGCCTGCTTTGTTTCCGGGAAATCATGGCCGAGCAGGCACGAGGACAAGCCTTGCAGCGTGACGCCGCGCGCGCGGTCGAGGACCTCGGGCGGAATATCCGAATATGGGAGCCCCGCCACCCAACGTGAAAGGCGTCGGCTGATGCTTGCCGTCGACAATGCAACCTCCATGTCAGTGAGTGAGCTGGAGCTTACTACGCGCGCCGTCGCCCGCATATCGCAGCGGCATGGCAGCGCGCGCCGCCGCGGAGTACTGTGAATACATCATGCAACCCGTGCTTCGACTTTACGAGGACACATTATCGAGCGACGGCGAGGCCCGGCTGCCGGCGCTCCCGCGCGTCGTTTTCGTCGTGCATGGCGCACTCACGATTGGCGATCGCGGCATTGGCGGCGGTGAGGCTTGGCATGGTGACGGTGCCGTCACCCTGCGGGCGGACAAGACCGGTGCGACCTGCTGGCGCTGGGAACTCGCCGACGGCGCGGGCGACGGCACCGCCGGCGGTCAGGGCGTGCGTTCGCGCGAGAAGCTCGCCGCGCCGCTCACCTTGCCTCCCGGCGAACTTCTCCTGCGCTGTGACAGCGTCGCTTTCCCACCCGGCGGGTTCGCGTATCTGCACACCCACGAGGGACCCGGTATTCGCTGCTTGATCGAAGGCGGCATTCGCATCGACACACACGGCCAATCCACGTCCTACGGGCCGGGCAGCGCCTGGTTCGAGAGCGGACCGGAACCGGTATTCGCGCAGACCACCGCCGACCAGCCCAGCCGCTTCATTCGCGTGATGATTATCCCGCGCGCGTTCATGGGAAAAAGCACGCTCCGCCTGGTCAACAAGGAGGACGAGGGAAAGCCGCGCGCCCAGCAGTACAAGGTTTATTTTGATGCGTTGTTGAATTTGTAGGGTGGGCTAAGCGTGCCGATGGGCGCGCGTGCCCACCAACGATGGATGTTTGTTGATAGACTGCGGTGACACGGCCTTGCGCTTCGCGCGGCGGCCTTAGCCCACCCTACGGATCCGACGCCGTTTTAAAACACCCCTTCCGCCGCCAGCTCCGCGATCTCGCGTTTCGTCATCCCCAACAGCTCGCCGTAGACATATTCGTTGTCCTCGCCGTAGCACGGCGCGCCGCGGTCGATGCGGCCGCCCGCGAAGGCGGGGCTCTCGCTGAGCTTGATCGGCACCTCGGCGACCGGCCAGCGGCCGATCTTGCTGCCGGTCACCTCGGTCAGCCATTCGAGGTGGGCGAGTTGCGGATCGTGATCGCAGCGATCCTCGGCGGTCTGACAGACGCCGGCCGGCACGCCTGAGCTCTGCAACGCCAGCATCAGTTGGCGGGCATCGTGCGCCTTGGTCCACTGCCCGATCGTTGCGTCGAGTGCATCCTGGTGCGCGAGCCGCGCCGTGAGGTCGGCAAAGCGGCTGTCCTCGGCCCAATCGGGACGCTCGGCAACCTCGATCAAGGCGCGCCACTCGGCCTCGCTGAAGCACGCAATCGCGAGCCAGCGATCCTCGCCCGCGCAGGGATAAACGCCGTGCGGCGCCGCCGGCTTATAGGGAGAGCGGTTGCCGATGCGCGACCAGATGTGGCCGTTGGCCGACCAATCGAGAATGGCCGTGCCGGCGATGAACAGGCCCACCTCGGTCTGCGAGGCGTCGATCCACTGTCCCTCGCCGGTGCGGGCGCGATGGAACAGCGCGGTCAGCATGGCGAGCGCGAAACTGTAAGCGCCCATCCAGTCGAGATAGGAATAGCCCCAGCCGGCCGGCATGGCGGGCTCGGGCAGGCCCGACATCTCCGAGAGGCCGGCGAACGCGTTGGCGATCGGGCCGACGGTACGAAAGCGGCCGTAGGTTCCCTGCGCGCCCATGCCCGACTGCTGCACATAAATAATGTCGGGCTTGATGGCGCGAAGCTGGTCGTAGCCGAGGCCCCAGCTGTCGAGCACGCCCGGCGAGAAGCCTTCGGCGACGATATCGGACATCGCCACCAGCCGCCGCGCGATCTCCAGGCCCTTGGGATGCCGGACGTTGAGCGAAATGCCGCGCTTGCCTGGGTTTTTGTTGTTGAACTGCCCGCCCATGTCGGGATCGGTCACACCGCGCAACGGCGCCGTGGCGCGCTCGCGCGCCTCGCGGCCGCCGATCGGCGCCATCGCGGCAAGCCGCGTGTCCGGATGGCTCTTGAGCTCGACCTTGAGACACTCCGCACCGAAGGAGCTGAGGAACCGCGTGCCGCCGGCCGAGGCGAGAAACCAGGTGAAGTCGAGGACGCGAATGCCGTCGAGCGCAAACGGCTTGCCGCGCCGCGATGGTTTTCCGGCCCGCGCCGGGTCCGCGGTCGGATCGATCGCCGGCGCGCGGCGCTCCGGCAGGTCGTCGACGTTGCCGGCGTCCTCATTGAGCCGCGGGGCGCGGCGTCCCGGCGCCCAGCTGGTCGCCGTGCTGACCCATTTGCTGGTCGGGTAGCGAAACGACCGGCCAAGCTCGGGATGGGCGAGGTCCGTCAAGCTGCCGCGCGCGATCCAGTGCGGATCGACGGCGTTCTCGTGCGGCTTGCGCAGCGGCGCCCACAGCATCCCGTCCTGCTGGGCCTCGCGCCACGGAATGTTCTCATAGGTGAAGGCGCGCACGAACCGCGCCACCGCCTCCATGGCGGGATCGCGCTTCGATTTGTCCGGTGCCGTCCCCGGAACAAAACGTCCGTACCTCGGCGGCGTGGCGTTTTGCGGATCGAGCCCCGGCTCGATGCCGTAGCGCTCCATCAGCGCGATCAGCTTGAGGCCGTCGTCCGGCCGGTTGCCGAGGTTGGCCATCACCCAGCGTCCGTCCTTGGTGTGGGCGATGGTCGGGTGCGGCGAGATCGACTCGCGCGCATGGCGGCAGGTCTGGCGCAACACCAGCGCGCGCCGCATCACCCAGGTCATCAGGTCGACCTCGGTGGATTTGGCGACCGCCTCGTGCACCGCGCAGGAGACCTGCTGGCCCTGGCCGGTGCGGTGGCGGAACAGCAACGCGGCGATGATCGCCATGCTCAGCTGCTCGCCGGCGACGTGATAGGCGTGCCACATCTGCGGCGCGATCGGCGGCAGGTCGTATTTGCCGTCGGGGGCGGGATCGTAGCCGCAATTCATCATGACGCCGCCGAGCGCGAGGTGGACGAGATCGCACGCCTTGAACTCGCTCCACGGGCCGTCATCCCCGAACGGCGTGACGCGGGCGTGGATCAATCCGGGAAACTCGTCCCGCAACGCCGTCGTCTCCAACCCCAGCGCATCGAGCGTTCCGTTCGGCGTCGACTCGAGCAAAATGTCGGCGGAGGCGAGCAGCGAGCGAAAACGCGCGGCGTCGCGCTCGCGCTGCAAGTCGAGCTCGATCGAGCGCTTGCCGCGGTTGTACTGCCAGAAGAACAGGGATCCTTCGGGATCCGCGCGATCCTGATAGAACGGCCCGATGCGCCGCGTCGGGCTTCCCCCTGGCGGCTCCACTTTGACGACGTCGGCGCCGAGACCCGCCAGCGTCAGCCCGCAATATTCCGCCAGCTCGTCGGCCAGCTCGATGACACGGATCCCCGACAGCGCGCCGGGGCGCGACCCGCGATCAGGCGCTGGTTCCTCGTTTGCCGCCATGGTGTCTCCTCTGCGATCGCCGCCATCATACTCGGAATTGCTTCCCGGCAACCGACGGGCCGTAGGGTGGGCGTAGGGTGGGCTAAGGCCGCGAAGCGGCCGTGCTCACCAACGATGATTGTTTGTTGATACATGGTGGGCACGCCGGCTCCGCCCACTTAGCACTACTGCGTCACTAGCCATTTGGTGTCCTGCGAGTGAAGGCGCGTGCGCAGGTTGGACCGCGGGGTAGAGTTCGCGCGAGCGCGACGAGTAATCTGCGGTGCATGGTCGCGATTGAATCGGGAACGTGACGTTGCGGTCGGATCGGGGGCGCCGCGGGGTCGATAACCCTCGGGAAGGGCAAGTTTCTTGACGTTCCGGGAGGCAGGCGGTCCTGAGGG
>Ga0210408_10001054_pt1 | contig 30440 bp, 24 predicted proteins | sample IncBWH4MmetaG_FD_155471 | JGI IMG/M metagenome (GOLD analysis project Ga0210408, IMG submission 155471) | Forest soil microbial communities from Barre Woods Harvard Forest LTER site, Petersham, Massachusetts, United States - Inc-BW-H-4-M | ecosystem: Environmental > Terrestrial > Soil >... | reverse complement strand
ACGTACATTGAGCACTCCTCGGAATTCAACTCCGAGAACAGTGCAGAAAATCGTGTCGCCAGTTCAAGTCGAAACCACATTCAAAATCATTTTTCTCCATGGAAGACAACAACTTACAATCATCAAGACTGTCCTTAACCGGACACTACTGAGATCTGAGGTCACAAGTCAATGTGCAGGAACATCAAAACACTTTTCAATTTCGATCCGCCCGTCACCGATGAAGAGATTCGAGCCGCTTCGCTCCAGTTCGTAAGGAAAATCACCGGGTTTAACAAACCGTCGAAGGCCAACGAAGCTGTGTTCCTGGCGGCGATCGATGAAGTAGCTGGCATCTCGACCCGCCTTCTCCGTTCGCTCGAAACGAACGCGCCGCCGAAGAACCGGGAAGAAGAGGCTGCAAGAGCAAAAGCCCGCGCCGCAGAGAGATTCGGTACTTGAGTCTGCCAGAAAAATTCCTCGAAGCCTAGCTGAACTGCCATTGGAGTGGGATCACCAACGCTGTCTAAATGACAAAGTATCGAGCAACCGATTAAATTCTTGGGCATTATCCGACGTTAAATCAAATCTCAAGATGTTCCGCAAAAATATTGGCACCTCGCAAGGTATCAACAATATAGGCACTATCGTAAGCGGGATCTCGCCAGAGATCTGTAAACTCTGCGCAATTTCGAGTTCCTTGGAAACCCAGCGAGAGTTAACAGAGCTAGGTGAGAGAACGACGATGAGAAAGCTCGCTCTGGAGATGGAATGCGAAATCCGCTGAACCAGTGAGTCACCTCCGCGAAAATCCCAGTCTCCCAGAACTCGAACACCTTGTGAACGAAGTCGACTCGTAATCTTGTCGACGTGATCTTTGTCTGCGTGTGCGTAAGATACGAATGTCGGTGAGTACTCGGGTAGCCAGCACTTCAGTGCTGTCAAGTTCTTGCTGCCTGCACTTCTGACAGGTCTGTACATCAACCGCTCAAAACGAAAGTCGAATTCACCTTCGACCCCCACAGCTTGAACAAGCACCTGCAGTCTAAATCGAGATGTACGGCTTATGATCGAGTTCACCAACACACCGTTAGCATAAGAGCTCAGTATTTCCTGCTCATGGTCGTACCTCAGCACAACATTGTGATGCCTGTCTGTAGCACTCCAGTCAGCCGGAAGACCGATCTGCGATCGCTCCCCCGAATTATCGTGGCCAAAACCGGAATAGAAATTTTCTCTGAATATTTTTCGGTCGAGGCTGACGGAGCTTCGAACAAAGTGTGAGAGGGCTATTTTAGTGACGCCATTCTCATCAACAATCCGAACGGAGCTTGCACCGAGTTCCTTGGCAGGTATCGTACTAGCGAGAAGGTCGAACGACTCAGGTTCGAGCCAAACACTTTGGGCTCCGATGTTATGCCATCCTTGCATCTGATCTTTAGAATGTCCCCGGATTAGAAGATTATCGAAATTATCAACCGTTACCTCACCCGTTAAATAAGCAGGAGCGTCGTTAAAAGGGCGCAGTGCGACAGGATCAATTCGCCACGTTTCTTGCACGAGTCCCCCCATCTGTGGTCCAGCGACTTAGCCCCGGTTATTAGGCAATTGATTTGAGACAGGGCCGCAATGATACTGATCGGAATAGAAATAATATAACGTTGTCAGAGTGATGCTCCAACCAGGCACTCACGTGCCGGTCTAAAGCTCACCGCAGCGTTCGCACGCGCTCCGGTCACCTTCAGACTCACTGTGCATTTTTGAAACACGCTAATCTTTTCAATGGGTTACATGCAGTTTTCTGGTTTTGATCATTAGACGATGCAGGCAGTTCTGTGGCCGTGAATCTTGTGCCGCAGAATTTCCTGTTTTGGAACTCCATAAAAAAATAGCCAATCTGGTCTGTTGCAGCATCGCATCTCGTGCTAAAGTTCTTGCGCTTAGGAACCCAAGTGACACAGGACACACAGGTAATCGCAAAGCATTCCAGCCGTAGTCCGAGTTAACTTGACCCGGCCTGTAAAAATTTCTTCTCCGGGCTGGTACATTTTCTTAGCCCTGGTGACTGGATGTTATCGCTCGCCGGGCCACATGTGACCAACTCACAAGCGAGGATATTGCAAATGAACAAACGGCACCTTCGATTCGTCTTATGCCTGTTGGTAGTCGTTCTTGGCATGTCGGTTGCTTCGCAGGCACAATGCGGCACTCAATGCACTATTTTTCCCGGTACGAGCTGCTTCGTATGTGCATGGAACTTTGATTCCGGCCCCTCATGCTGGACTATGGGGTGCGACACGTGCTTTGAGGAGGCATGTCTCGCCGGAGCACAAGTTGCCATGCAGAAGAGCGCCGACTGCGATCCAGCGGTCGACTTCTCATGTTTGCAGCAATTGGCTGAGGTAAGGCAGGCTCTGTTGCGCCGGTCCAAACAGCCAGCCTGGGAGCTAAGAAGTCCTCTACTCAAGAAGGATTTTTTGATTGCAACCAAGCCTTCTCAGGCTGGATGCAAACCATCTGTACTACCCCACAACCTCTTGTTCGAGCTCTAAATTCCACGCGCGACAGGCAGGGCGCCTGCCGCGCGTGATACGTTACAGCAATGAACTATGCGGTCAATCGTTTATACGTGCGTATTGATGGTTTTGATCGTGCACTGTGGGTCGACGACGACCTTTTGCGCGGTTGAAGGTCCTATCAGCAACTTAGTGAACGACGATAAGTTGACCGGCTATACCGCGGAAATCCACTTGCTCGAATCTGCGCGGACCTTGGTGGAAAATGCGCCCGCGGCAATAAAGTCGAGGGTCTGCTACGAAATTGCCCTGGGATATGGCCAGATAAGTCATACAAAAGAAGCTGAGGCGCTCAAGGAATGCTTTGGTTACGCGCGAGAAACTGGCAAGTCCGACAGCGCACTTGGAAAAGTATTGCAGTCCCAGATTCTCGATACGCTCCTCTCCATTGATCCCACAGCCACCGCAGAGGTACTGCCAGTCGCTGATCCGTTTGTCAAAGCAAGAGTGCAATCCCACCTGTTCGACAGGAGAGTTGCCAGCGGTGATTATTCGGGTGCGCTTTCACAAATTGAGCATCTCGCACACAGCCCGGAGTTTCCATACAAGGCAGTCGCCACGTTACTGACGAACATTCCCACGGAAGATCAGCAGGACCGTCGTCGCATTTTCCTCATTGCGCTGCAGAGCTATCGCTTGGAAGACCCCACAAAGAGCCCGGCTTTGGAAGATTTGGCAACACTGGTTGTGCGCTTCTGGCGACAGTTGCCTCCAAAGCTGATCTTACAGGCGATTGACGAAATTCTTGCCCATGCAGAAAAGGCGATCTCGGCCCACGCGCGCGAAATGTTGACGCTTGGCACAGCCTTGGGAGAGGCGCAATTCAGCAGCATCTATCAATATCGGCTCTTTGAGTTGACCCCTGTTCTGGAGCATTTGAATCCTAGCAAGGCAAAGGCGATTCTGAAAAACAACCACAATCTGGAGACGGTGTTGCAAAAATATCCGGAAGGACTCCCATCTCTGGAGCCAACCTACCGGGCAACGGGGCTTAATAGTGGTGAGGCGCCTCAGGTCACCATCACGCATCGGATGTCGGGCAACCCTGCTCAATCAAGCACGCCTGAGACATCGGACAAGGCCACTCAGGAAGCCGCAGCAATCGCAGCGAGAGCGCTCGATGATCCAGATCGTGCCCTAAACAAAATTGAGGAGTTAACTGACGTTGGAATACAACAAACAGGGCGGTCTCCAAAGGCCGACGCCTTGGCAAGAATTGCAGCTACCACGATGGAAGCCCAGCCCCGCATTTCGGATGAGGCCTTGAAGCAACTCCTAAAGACCGTCGAAAATTATCCGCTATTGTCACAGAGCTATTACTTCGTAATTGCCGCTGGTATTTACTTCAGAGCGGGAGAACGGGCAAAGGCGGAGCTATTGATTCAAAAGTCAATGGAAGCAGCGTCAAGCCTGTATAGAACCGATATGAATTCCGTTAATCCCAATATGGCATTCAAACTGGATTGGCCATCTGCGGCAGCCTGGAGAGCCAGTGTTCTCTTGGAGGACATGATTGACGGGGAATCGGCGATTGCGTTATTGAACCAGATCAATGATCCGGAAATTCATGGCGATATCCAAGTCCAACTAGCAGGCATGCGACTGGGAGTACCTGTCCGTCTGAACACAGCCCGGCAGCATTTTAAGGACGGTAAAGATTCAGTCCAGACTTTCGCGATTCCTCACTAGGAAAAATATTCTGAGCAAAGTGGGCAGTCGTTCCCGATCTTCGGCAAAACCTGCATCGTGGTTCATTCTTGCAACCCCCAATGGCATCCGCCTGTCCGCGAGCATCCGCGTAAATCCGTGGTAAGGGTTGGTTGCGATTTTGCCACACTGTAAATGATGTTCAGGGGCTGATGTTGATGAGTGGATTCAATGGTGCCGGGAGGGGGGGTCGAACCCCCATGACCCGAAGGTCGGCGGATTTTGAGTCCGCTGCGTCTGCCAGTTCCGCCATCCCGGCTTGGAACTCTTGTAAGTTTACCGGATGACAACTCTCACGGCAAACAGATGGGAGAAGAGCCAAGGAGAGTTTGCCGCTGGATGGAACGCCGACAGTTGCCAGTCTGATTTCGTAGGCCACTGACCTCTACCGTGTCAAAGTCCTCACAACGCCTAGAAATTGACACACAAATCCCTCCAATTCATCTTCCGTATGCCTATTTAGAATCAATAGCTTATATGAATCACCCCAGAAACAGGGTTTGGCGGCTGTATTGCGTCTTACAAAAAGTGGCCGATAAAACGAGAGAAGGCCAAGGGGGAGCTTATGTGGGTGGTTTACTTCTTGATGATTTCTGTGCTCGGTTTGTTCGTGATGAGTCTGTTGCCACAACCTCCAGCCAGACGAGACTGAGAAATCGGGAGATCCGGTGACCGGTTGATCGGGTGATCGCAAGAACAAAACATATTGTCGCCTCCCAGGCAGAACGGTTTACCGTTGATCAACGCGATAAAATGCTGATCAAAACCCGGCTCACCACGGAGGATGCACAGAGCACAGCGCGGCATAAACCGTAACCAACAATTTGCCGCTGATTTGCGCGGATATATGCAGCTAAGAGACCCTGGCAATGAGCAAACCCAAAAAATCAGCTTGGCCGCTGAATGACATGAATGAGCACAAATCAGAAGAGCAGCAGTCAGTACTCCGTCGCGACAGACCGGCTTTTTCCTCCGTCGTCGTGGTAGATTCTAACGTTTGAGTTGTTTGAAAAACCAGTTTTACAAAAATCAAATGCTCCAACAGTTGAAAGATTCTGTGCCAAGAGATCTTGCCTGTTAATTGCCAATTGCTATTTGCCAATTGCTAATTGCTAATTGCTAATGCTGCAAACATTCGATGTGATTGTTCTGGGAGCGGGGGCGGCTGGACTGATGTGCGCCATTGAGGCGGGCAAGCGCGGACGACGTGTGGCTCTTCTTGAACATGCAGACCGCATCGGGAAAAAGATCCTGATCTCGGGCGGCGGCCGCTGTAACTTCACCAACCTGTATTGTCGGCCTGAAAATTTCATCTCCGCTAATCCGCACTTTTGTAAATCGGCGCTGGCCCGTTACACGCCCGCAGACTTCATTGCACTGGTGGAGAAACATGGCATCCCCTACCACGAGAAGACCCTGGGACAGCTCTTCTGTGATGGCTCCGCACACGCCGTCGTCGCCATGCTGGAAGAAGAATGCCGCGCGGCAGGAGTCAAGATCTTGGTGAAAACGCCGGTGCAGGAGGTGCGGCACAACGGAAGTTTCATTGTCTGCGCCCACGGCACAGAATTTCAGGCTCCGGCGCTGGTGGTGGCTACTGGTGGATTGTCGATCCCTAAGATGGGCGCAACTGGATTGGGATATGAACTGGCGCGACAGTTTGGGTTGTCCCTTCAGGAGTGCCGTCCTGGGCTGGTACCTCTTACCTTGAATGACGAAGACCGCCAGCGCTATTGCGATCTGGCCGGAGTTTCAACCGAGGTCATCGCTTCGGCCACGAGCGGGCCGCAACAGTTTCGCGAAAAAATGCTGATCACGCATCGAGGGTTGAGTGGGCCGGCCATCCTGCAAATCTCATCTTATTGGAAGAAGCCGGAGCCGATTGTGATCGATCTGGCTCCCGAACGCCAACTCACAGCTCCCTTGCGTACGCCCCAAGCACGCCGGGACTTGATGACGGCCAAAAGCGTTTTCCGGACAGTTTTGCCGCACCGATTGGCCGATCGCTGGCTCGATCTGCATCCACCCGCTGCCTGGACGAATCATGGCCTCGCCGAACTTGAGCGCCAGGCGCATTGCTGGGAAATCGTTCCGGAAGGCATAGAGGGCTACGAAAAAGCGGAGGTCACCGCCGGCGGCGTAGATACGAACGAACTATCGGCAAAAACTATGGAGAGCCGCAAGGCGCCAGGACTGTACTTTATCGGCGAGGTGGTGGATGTGACAGGACATCTGGGAGGATTCAATTTCCAATGGGCGTGGGCGTCGGGATTCTGTGCGGGAAATGCGGTGTAACGGCAAGTGGCAACTGGCAAAACCCGAAGACTATTTTGCCGCGAATGAACGCGAATAGACGCGAATCGATAAAGTCATATCGATCCAAACAATTTTGAAACCACCACAGCGTGGCAAGCCGCAACAAAAACCAAAACCTTAACACTGATAACGCTGATTTAGAACTGATCAACGCTGATCAAAATCATCCGTATCAACGTAAGGCGTGAAAGAAAAGCAAAAATTCTTCGCAAGAAGAAAAGATTTTTAGAAATAGTAATGCAGAGTGGGCCGGGAGCAAGCAAAATGATATTCGTGGTCATTCGCGTTCATTCGCGGCAAAAAATGGTTTTCCGGGTTGCTGATTTCATAATTGATATCTGGAGTGACCGAATTGCCTGGTAGCGAAATATGCAAAGCTTTTTGAATCTCATCTGGGCGTGGAGAATCTATTTAGGTGAGCACATTCTAAAAAAGGAGAATTGGCATGACGGTTGCCTTTGCAGATGGGACCCGAATGACTCTGGCCGATGGCTCGGAGGCCAATGGTTTTCTGCAGTTTGATCTTCCCTGGCTGGTCTATGTCCACGGAAAAGTTACCTTTCTCAACAAGCAGGACGGCAGCTCGAATTTTGCTGTCGAGCTTCTCCCCGCCCAAAGCAAATCTGAGCATTGTTGTCGCGCGGCTTGAGCGCATGATTGAAATGCACAAATCTCTCTCGCGCTGACGCGCGCCTATTTCTCTAACGTGTCTCCGGCATTATATTTCGATTCGGGTCATTCTTGACTGTAATGGCATAGATAATCTATATATAGATCGTCTATGCCCAAGGCTTCTAAGAACGAACTGCTTCCCGGCACGCTGGAGATGCTCATTCTCCAGACGCTGACCCACCGTCCTCTGCACGGATACGCGATAGCGCGGCAAATCCAACAGATTTCAGACGATGTGCTGCAAGTTGAGGAGGGCTCGCTTTATCCTGCCTTGCAACGGCTCCTGGTCAAAGGCTGGGTCAAAGCGGAATGGGGCACTTCCACCAAGAACCGCCGAGTCCGCCACTACACGCTGACTTCGGCGGGCCGGAAACAGTTGGGTATTGAGGCTGAGAATTTCAAGCGCATGATCCAGGCAATAGCCCGGATCATGCAGACCAGTTGAGGAGCGCCGAAAAATGCCTTCACTTGCCGAGCTGTGGCGAAGACTTTTGTTTTTCCTGGGCCGCAATCGCCTGGATCGTGAACTCCAGGAAGAGATGCGCCAACATCTGGAGTTCAAAGCACAAGAGAATCTTGACTTCGGAATGTCGCAAGAGGAGGCCGGCAATGAGGCCGCGCGGCAATTTGGCAATGCACTCCTGTTGAAAGAAAAGAGCCGTAAAGCGCGAGGGTTCGCTGCGCTGGAAACCATTACACAAGATCTGCGCTATGGACTGCGCATGTTGCGTAAAGCTCCCGGTTTCACTGCGGTAGCTATCATTACGCTGGCATTGGGGATTGGAGTCAATACCGCCATTTTCAGCGTGGTGAATACTATCCTGCTTCGGCCCTTGCCCTACCGGGACTCGGCCCGCATCGTGCATCTCTGGACAACGCTGCCCGAGTTTCCGAACATGCAATTGACCGAGTCGGCTTCGGATTTCCCAGTGATTCGGGACGGCATGCAGAGCTTTGAATCGATGGCAGCGTATCGCGAAGCCAAGATGAACCTTACCGGCAGAGGGGAGCCGGAGCAACTGTCCGCAGCGGTTGTTTCCGCCGAGTTTTTGCCTCTGCTTGGCATTCAGACAATTCGGGGGCGCACCTTGGATAGCCAGGACGGGCATGGCGGCAACGGCAAAGTGGTCTTGTTGAGCTATGCACTGTGGCAGCGCCGCTTTGGCGGAGACACCGGCATTGTGGGTAAGGGCATCATTCTGAACCAGCAGCCCTACACCGTGGTTGGCATCTTGCCTCGTGGCTTCAGTTTTCCCAACCAGACCGATATTTTGACGCCGCTCAGTTCCGTGCCTGAAGAACAGGGGCAGGGAGAAAATGATGTTTTCGTGCTGGCCAAACTACGGCCTGGCGTGCCACTGCAAAAGGCCCAGTCGGAGTTGGATACGATCGCAGCCCGCCTTTCCAAGAACCATCCTGATGACGATTCCGGCAGAAAGCTGGAAGCTGTTCCCTTGCAGACAGAAATCACCGGGCATTCGAGATCCATGCTGCTGGTTCTGGTTGGAGCTGTAGGGCTGCTGCTTCTGATGGCATGTGTGAATGTAAGCAATCTGATCCTGTCGCGTGGATTGCAAAGGCAGAGGGAAATTGCGACCCGGGCAGCCTTGGGCGCGAGCCGCAGCCGGATCGTGCGGCAACTGCTGGCCGAGAGCCTTCTGTTGTCTTTTCTTGGGGGCGTTTTGGGATTGTTATTAGCAATATGGGGCGTAGATATTTTTCGCGTACTTGCCCCCGCCGGCATTGCGCGCATTGATGAGCTGAGAATTGAGCCGTCACTGGTCTGGGCCGCGCTGGCAATTTCGTCGTTAGCTGGAATTCTCTCAGGCTTGGCGCCTGCGCTCCATACCGCGCGTCCGGACTTGAACCTCGCTCTGAAAGAGCGCCAATCGTCTGCCCCAGCGACCGCTTCACGCTTTCCGCTTCGCAGCTTTCTGATCGTCTCCGAGGTGGCGCTGGCGCTCATTCTGCTGACCGGTTCCGGGCTGATGATGCAAAGCCTGCTTCGTCTGTTGCATGTCAATTCCGGGATCCGGACAGATCATCTCCTGACAATGGACCTTACCCTGCCCCAGGCCCGTTATCCTGGCGATAACCACCTGGTCCTATTTGCGCAACGGTTGATGGAGTCGCTCCAGCAACATCCGGGAATTGAAAACGTGGCCATCACGAATTCCACCCTGTTTCGAGGCAGCATGCACATTGCTCCAGTAATCATTCCTGGCGTAACCAATGAGCGCGATATTGGGAACCAGGCCCAGGAAAAATCAGTCACGCCGGATTATTTTCGCTGTCTGGGAATCCATGTGGTAAGTGGCCGGACTTTTAGTGACCGCGATGTGCAGGGCATAACTCGAGTAGCTGTGATTAACGAGTCTCTGGCGCGGCGCTATTGGGGCAGCCAGAGCCCGCTGGGAAAGAATGTAATTCTCGGCCCAAATCCTGAAGATAGTGTTCAAATCATAGGAGTAGTTGCCGATACACGCGATACCTCGCTGCGTGTTGGACCCCAGCCCCAAGTCTATGTCGCTTTTTTCCAGGGCTCGGGAGCCTTTTCCCAGAAATCTTCTGCCGGAATTCACCTCCTCATAAGGACCGCCTCCGACCCGGCAGCCTTGATTTCCGATGTGCGCCGTCAAATCTGGTCTCAGGATAAAGACCTGCCTATAACCAAGGTGCAGACCATAGCGGAGGCAATTTCAGAATCGGTCTCCGAGCGGCGATTCCAGAGCTTATTGCTCGGCGCTTTTGCGGGTCTGGGATTGGTGCTGACGCTGGTGGGAATCTATGGAGTGATCTCTTACTCGGTCAGCCAGAGGATGCGGGAAATCGGCATTCGTCTGGCCCTGGGAGCGCAGCGAGGAAACGTGCTGCAGTACGTCTTGCGGGAAGGGGCACAGTTGGCGTTGCTGGGTGTCGTCACTGGATTGGCTGGCTCTCTGCTGGCAATGCGCCTTTTAGCTAACCAATTATTTGGAATAAAAGCGACCGACCCGGCCACCTTGATCTTTGCTGCCCTGTTGATGCTCGCTGTGGCCCTGGCGGCATCGTATATTCCCGCGCGCCGCGCAACCCAGGTGGATCCAATGATTGCCTTGCGATATGAATGAACCAGCCAAAATCCGCAACAAGTTTGCCGCGAATACACACGAATGAACGCGAATAAAACCAAGAAGGACGACCAAAACTTTACCGCTGATGACGCTGATTTGACTGATAAAACGCTGATCAAAAGTAAGTGCAAAATCTGGGCGCAAAATCGGTGGAAGAACGGCCCTTTAGGTTTAGGGCCGTGTTAAAGTCGAGATATAAAAGGGCTTTTGGCCCTGGTGCAATAACAACCGGCGGGCTACACCAGCTCTGGAACAGTTCTAATACCCAGAAGCGGTATTCTTGTAAACCTTGCCGCCTTTCATCACAAAAACCACGTGCCGGACAGCGGTCATATCTTTTCGAGGGTCGCCGTCGAGGGCGATGATGTCGGCTTGCAGGCCGGGGGCGATGACTCCAAGCTGGTCTTGCAGATTCAGCGACTCGGCCGCGCGCGAGTTGGCGGCGACCATGGCAGCCACCGGGTCTTGGCCCGCCTGGACTCGGTAGATAAACTCTTCGGCGTTGCGTCCGTGAGCTCCGGCCACAGCGTCTGTGCCAAAGACAATTTTTAATCCCTTGGTCGCCAGCGCATGTCTGAACATCTCTTGATTTAAGGGCAGCACCTCCTCCATCTTGGCGAAGCCTTCTTCAGTGTAGCTGCCGATGCCCAGGAATTTGGCTTTGTTGTCGAGGTAGTTGTGGATCACCAGTCCCACTTGAGGATCGAAGAAGGTACCGTGCTCGGCCAGGGCGCGCAAATCATCATCGCTGGCGTAGGTACCATGCTCAACTTGGCTGCATCCAGCCAGACTTGCGGCGCGGATAGCGCTACGGTAGGCGTGGACAACGCTACGAAGTCCCTGAGCTTTGGCCTCTCCACAGGCGGCTTCCAGTTGTTCAGCAGTGAGGGTCTGTCCGCCGCCCTGGCGAATGCTGCGGGAAGCGAAGATCTTAACCACATCTGCTCCGTCAATCTTGAGTTGCCGGACGGCGTCACGAATCTGGGCGGGTGTGAGTTTGGAGTCCTCAATAGGACGAAGCGCGGTAAGAATTCGCGGGCCGGGGATCCGGCCTTGGTTGATCGCTTCGCGCAGATCTTTGTCCTCGGGCGAGCCGACGCTCTGAATGGTGGTAAACCCCGCCATTAAGGTAGTCCAGGCATTGCCGGCCGCAGCCAAAGCTGCTTGCGAGGGAGTCTCATTCTTGTCTTCGGCCCGCCCATCCGGGCCAAAGTGCCAGGTGATATGGTCATGCACATCAATCCACCCCGGCAGCACGGTAAACCGTCGCAAGTCGTAGTTTGCAGCGGGGACACGAGCTCCGCCTGCATGCTGGTCCAGCCGCAGAATCTTGCCATTCTGGACCACGATCTGCACATCTTGTAAAACGTGCCCTTTGCCATCCAGCACCGTTCCGGCTTGAATGATGATGGGTGTTTCCTGGGCAAGGGCGGTGAAGGAAAAGACGGCCAAAAGCAGAATCAGCTTTGCGGTTTTCATGGACTTTTGCATTGTAAGCCCAGTTAAAGGTATTTGGAATTTCAGCATGGCGGCTGGGTTTGAACCAGCCCCTTACCTCGGATGGCGCGAATTTGACTGATGACGCTGATCAAGAAATAAATCCAAATCTTGGCGCGATAGAAGCCTTGGACGAAATTTAAGTCGAAAAAGGGTGTGCACAATTTGTTTTTGAGGGGTCAAAAGCAAGGAGTACACTAGACCCATATTCACATGAAAGGGCTCCAGCAATAGAGTGGTCGCGAGGTCAAACGAAAGATCGTGCCCAAGAGCTTAAATATGGAGGTATAAGAGAAATGAAGATCACAAGGACTCTGATCGTAGTTTTAGCAGTCTTGTTCATGACGCTATACGCGTCGGCCCAAGCAACTGCGGGTGGAGCCGCAGGTGCTCGTACTACTGCTGGTATCGGGGCAACAGGTATAGCATCTCCGGATTGGAACACGAATAGCCGTCCAAATCCGGAGGCCGAGCTTAAATTTAGCGATAAGCTGGCTGATAAATTGAAGACCCTGCTCCCGCAAGATACCGATCCGCATGTGGCATCCAAAGGGTTTGGCGAGCTTAAAGATTTTGTCGCCACCGTTCGTGCCGCTAATAACCTTGGTGTACATTTTCGCGAACTGAAGAGCAAAATGGCGGAAGGAACGTCCAAAGCGCTGGAGAAAGCAATTCATCAGGTTAAGCCGGATGCTGATGCGAAAGCGGAACTGAAAAAAGCCCAGGAACAAGCCAAGCAGGACATAAAAGAATCCAAGCATTCCTGAGCAGCGAACGACGTTTGTCCAGTTCGATTCCAGGCGCTCAAGTCCCAGCAACACCTGGTTGCCGGGTAGTAGGTCATTTTTGCGTCTGGGCAGCGCCTCCTTCTATCATCAAGGGCAGAAGAGTAAACTATTTGGAAAGACCGGCTGATTTTGTCCAATCAGCAGAGCAGTCGATTTTTCTCAAAAGCAATAGCGGAGGTTTACGCATTATGAGGATTACAAAAGCCTTAATTCTGATTTTTGCGGTTTTCCTTTTCGGAACAACGCTGCAGGCACAACGTGGCCGCGGAAGTGGTGGAGGTATGGGCACCATGAGTACTCCGGGAATTGGAGGGGTAGGAATACCTTCATCACCTTCGCCGGAAACGACAACCAGGACCACCTATAGTGAGCTTCAATTCAACGATAAGCTGGCCGACAAATTGAAGACGCTGCTTCCGCAAGGTGTTGATCCGCACCAGGCGTCCAAGGGATTTCTGGAGCTTAAAGAGTTTGTGACGACGGTGCGTGCCGCAAACAATTTGAAGGTCCCATTTGGTGAACTCAAACACAAGATGGCTGATGGTTCGTCCAAAGAATTGCAGAAGGCAATTCATGAACTCAAGCCGGATGCTGACGCCAAAGCAGAGATGAAAAAGGCAGGCGAACAAGCCAAGCAGGACATTAAAGAGTCTAAACAGTCCTGACTGCCTTACCACCGCTCGTCCTGACCCGGCAGATCGCGGGTCGGCCTGAATCTCAGGTTACATCCCTGCAATGATGAAGGGGGAGCCAACAGAGCCGGCTTTTGTTGTGAACCAGGGCAGAGTAAACTATTGGTTGTAAACATTCGTCCTGAAGAGGGTCTCCACTCCATATTGATCTCGATCTTGCGCGAATGATCGCTTCCCAATCGGGAACCTTGGAGATATGTCAGATGAGAAATGTGAAGAGACTAATCGGAGTTTTAACCATTGCAGTTATTTCAATCAATGTTTCGGCCCAGGGGCGCGGGCGCTCCAGGGACACCGTAGCCGGTCGTGCTGTCCCAGGGACTGCCGCCTCAGGAATGGGCTCCCCAAGTTGGAACGAAGGAACACCCAGAAATCCCAATGCTGAACTTTCGTTCAACGAAAAACTGGCTGACAAGCTGAAGACAATGCTTCCGGATGGTACCGATCCGCATGCCGCGTCCAAGGGATTTGCGGACCTAAAAGAGTTTGTCGCAACCATCAGAGCGGCAAATAATCTGAAGCTCCCGTTTACTGATCTCAAACACAAGATGTCGGATGGCTCTTCCAAGGAGTTGCAAAAGGCAATTCATGAACTCAAGCCGGATGCAGACCCCAAAGCAGAGGCTAAGAAAGCCAGCGAGCAAGCCAAGCAAGATATCAAAGAGTCAAAGCAATCCTGATCGTTGGACGATTCGTTAGGTTTATCAGGCCCACAAAGGCCCCGCGACGGGCGTGAAGAAACTCGCGGGCGTGTGGGCCACGTATTATTATTTCTAAGAATCTTTTCTTCTTGCAAGGAATTTCTTTGCTTTTCCTTAGTGCCTCCCGGAGCAAGGTTTTGGCAGTTCCGATCCACCGATCATCGGATTAAAGGGTTTTGGTTTTCCTCTGCTTCCTCCGTTGCCTCCGTGTTTCAAAGGTTTTGGTTTATCAGCATCATCCGCGCAAATCAGCGGCACTGAAAAATTAACCTTTGACAATCGGCCCGGTTTGGGTTGTTCTAGTAGGCACCCCACCGAGGTCTATTCATGTTTAATTCTCCGGCCCAGCGCACGTTCAAGGATTCGTTTACATGGCGTGCTATATCTGCACTCCCATTTTTCCCCCTGCTTGCTTGGGGTATCTACGATTATTACGAAAACCAGCGAATCAACCCGAACTATGGCCCCGTTTTGTGGGGTTTCATCGCCTTCTTCGGTTTGCTTTTTGGCTATGCCTGCTTGTGGGCGGCGAAGAAACGAGTCACGGTTTATGCCGAGGGCATTTCCTACAAGTCTCTGGTCAACCAGACGGACCTCCGCTGGGATGAGATTACCGAAACCAGATACAGCCAGCAGCCTGTTAACGTTTACATGCATTTTGGCTTAATCGGATTGCTGTTTTCGCTGGCCAAGAAAAGCGAAAACCTGGTGCGGTCGCTGGAAATCATTGGGCCACGTAAGATTAAACTCAGCTCCAACCTTAGCAATGTGCAAGAGGCCATCCGGCTGGTGCTGGCGGCAGTCAATCCGCGCTTGCGGCAGGAGGCCGAGCGCCTGCTCAACTCGGGGGGAACGGTTGTTTTTGCCAACATCTCGCTTTGTCCCACTGGAGTCATTTGGAAGTCAAAGGAACCAATACCTTATACTGCGCTCGCGAAATGCAGGATTGATGGCGGAACGTTGCGAATAAAAGCAGAAGGCAAGTGGCTCGACAATATTGCTGTTAGTCCTAAGAGAATCCCCAATGTGTTTGTCATGCTCGACTTGATTGAAGCGCGCCGGGCAGCGTTAAGCCAGCAGACCGGGGCAGCAGTCGCAGCTTCAAGCGCTGGTCAATATGTGTAGTGCATTAGCCTTCTGGCTGAAACGCGTTTAGGTGAGTCCTCGCCCGTCAAATGTTTTGCCAATTTCTGTTTCTGGAACAAAATCCGGGCCCACGCTGCAAGATGCGATCTTTACATTAGAATATTCTAAGTTCGCAATTAAATTTCCGGAGGTGCCGTGCTGCGCCGTATTGTTTTTCTTATCTGCGTTTTTATTTCCGCCTCATTCGCCCAAGAGAAGCCGATCCGCCCTGTGCATACATTTTCTATTGTGGCCTTTGATCCTGCTACCGGTCAGACCGGCGTAGCGGTGCAGTCCCATTGGTTTGCTGTAGGCGGCGAGGTACCCTGGGCGGAGGCCGGAGTGGGTGCGGTGGCGACACAATCGTTTGTCGATCCCAGCTACGGGCCTCTGGGCCTGGATCTGATGCGCAGCGGAAAAAGCGCGCCGGATGCATTACGGGGGTTATTGCAGGCCGATGAGAGCTGTAGCGTTCGTCAAGTGGCCATGGTTGATACTCAAGGGCGGGTGGCCACATTTACCGGGGCCAAAGATATCGAACCGGCAGGAGGGATTGCCGGGGGCGCGTCTAGCGAGGGGACAACGGTACAGTGTGGGGGACAGTCCGGCGGCATGGTCCGTGTGGGGAAGAACTACGCGGTGCAGGCCAACCTGATGTCCAACGACAGGATCTGGCCGGCCATGTCGAAAGCATTTGAATCAACCCAGGGCGAACTGGCGGAGCGGATGCTTGCCGCGCTGGATGCAGCCCAGGCAGTTGGCGGCGATGTTCGCGGCCGGCAATCCGCGGCCCTGATCATTGTCCCGCTCAAGTCCAGTGGGCATCCTTGGTCAGATTACCTCTTTAATTTGCGCGTGGACGATAGCCCTGAGCCGCTGAAAGAGTTACGCAGGCTGGTAACACTGCAACGCGCCTACAACCACATGAATGCCGGAGATAAAGCGGTGGAGCTTCATGACAATCAAGCTGCCCTTCGGGAATATGGCGCTGCCGAGCAACTGGCGCCAGATAATGCGGAGATGATTTATTGGCATGCAGTGGCGCTGGCCAACATGGGCATGCTGGATCAGAGCCTGCCTCTATTCAAGAGAGTCTTTGCTATGGACCACAACTGGGCCGACCTGACACCCCGGCTGCCTAAGTCCGGGTTGTTGCCTAACGATCCCCAAATTATCCAGCGTATCGTCTCCCAAGCGCAGGGAGGACAATAAAATCCGAGTTTGGGCGGGTTACCTCCCATTTTTTTCGGGATATTGGCCGAAATCCGCTAAAATCGCATCGTGTTTACCTATAAGGGTTTTGATCACATCGCGCTGGTAACCAAAAATATGGCGGCGATGAAGAGGTTTTATACCGAATGCCTGGGGTTGCCGATCGAAAACGAGGGTAAGGCCAAAGCTGGATACAACGTCACGACTCTGCGGGCCGGTGATGCGTTGCTGGATTTGTTTGAGGCCTCGCCCACTAACCCTGCGCCTTCCGCCAATTTGAGTGAGGAGCACTTCTGTCTGCAGGCCACCGGTTCAAGTATCTATGATGTGATCGCCACCTTGAAGCGTAAAGGGCTTGAGCCTACACAAGCCGAAGTAAACAATGGCGCTTTAGGCAAGGGCCTTTCAACGTTCGTCCGCGACCCCGACGGGAATAAAGTGGAAATCAAAGTTGACTGAAGAAGCTCTCGGGTGATCTTGCTCTTCCGATCACCGGACCACCCGATTCTTATGATGCTTCTCTTGCTCCTCCGATCTACCGATGTCCCGATCACCCGATTTTTCTGATCCCCCGATTCAACAGTACATGTCCCCTACGAAACAAGCGTATGAACGTTCGCCCGTACATGTCCTCATTCGGCATTGCGAATGAACTCCTCAAAGCTTTTTAATCAAAGATGCCCAAGTCAAATCAGCAGCGCGCGAAATACCCATTTCAACTCAATCATCGCAGCGCTCCTTGCAGCAGGAGAACAATATGCAAATCGGAGTTTACGGGTGCGGATATGTAGGCACTGTTGTGGCTGCGTGCCTTGCCGATTTTGGCGTGCCCGTTACCGCCTACGGCAGCGATTCTGTGAATACCACGCTATTGGCTAGTGGGATTCTGCCTTTCCATGAAAAGAATCTGAGTGATATCGTGCGCCGGGGCGTCCGTTCCGGACGGCTCATGTATTCAACGCACTTGCAGTCGATGGTGCAGCGCGCGGAGATCATCTATCTCGCCGAGGATTCCGACCGGAACATCGAACAGACAGCCATTGAAATCTCCAATTATTGCGATCACGGCCAGGTATTGGTCTTAGTGACGCCTGTGCCGGTAGGCACAGCCCGCCGGATAGAAAACAAGCTGCAGGGCTCCGGCAAGCAAATGATTGTGGTTTCGCATCCTCTCTTTCTCTCCGAAGGATGCGCAGTGGAAGACTTCAACTGGCCAGACCGGATTGTCCTGGGCACGAATTCCAGCCAGGCCGTGACCGCCCTGAAAATGCTCTATCGCCCCCTGGTCATGCGCGGCGTGCCGGTGATTGTCACCAACCATGAGACTGCTGAACTGGTGCGTGAGGCATCTACGGCGTTTCTGGCCACCAAGGTTTCATTCATCAATGAACTTTCCAGCCTGTGTGAACACGTAAGCGCCGATGCCGTCGACCTTGGGCTGGCGCTTGGCTTGGATAAGCGCATTGCTCCACGCTGCCTCCAGCCCGGCTCCCTGGGCGGCAGCTTTGCCGAATCCGATATGGATTCGCTCGCCAATCTGGCTGCCGGATCGGGAGTCTCACTGAAAATCCTGACCGCTGCCCGCGAGGTCAACCGCGAATTCTGCGACCGCATCATGCAGAAGATTGCCAGCCTGGTAGATACGGTTTGCGGAAAGCAGGTGGGGATTCTAGGATTGGCGTTCAAGCCGAATACCAACTCCGTGGCCAATTCAGCTTCTATTCACCTGGCCAAGCAGCTCATGCAGCGCGGCGCACATGTTAAGGCGTACGATCCTATTGCCATGCCGGATGCGCAACAGGAGCTGACCGGTAACGTCCGCTACTGCGATTCAGCCTATGCTGTTGCCGAAGGCGCAGATGCCCTGGTGTTAAGCACCGGCTGGCCGGAGTTTCGCACCCTGGATTATGACCGCATCCGGCGTATCATTCGCCGCCCGGTGTTCGTAGATACCAAGAATCTTCTCGACGGTACGCGAATGAAGGCTTTGGGCTTTGAGTATTTAGGCGTTGGTCGCGCGTAAGAGCCTCGCCATAAAGGCCCCTATTCTTTCGGGATAGGGGCTTTTGTGTTTTGCAAGAAACCAAAGCTTTGCTGCGGATTTGTGCGGAGTGCGCGACAGAGCTTTGATCAATCTAAGCTCTCTCACCCTGTTAATGGATTGAGCTGATCTGCGTCTTGATCTTCACCAACAACTCTCGCGGCAATGGAGAGTAGCCCTCCTGGGCGGAGAACTGCTGGCCATTGGAGAAGAACCAATTCAACAAGTCGACCAATGCGTCTTTACGCCGAGGATCTGACGAAGAGGTGCGCACGTATATCCAACTGAAGCTGCTGATAGGAAAAGAATCGGCCCCCGGCGCATTGGTCAGCGAAGCTGAAAACTTGTCCCATTGTGGCGTCTCCGCAGCCCGGCATGCGGCAGTGATCGTGGTTGAAGAAGCCTTGACAAATTTTCCAGCAGGATTCAAGATCAGGCCATACGGGATCTTTTCTGCCACAGCGTACTGAAGTTCCACGTAGCCAATGGATCCGGTCTCGCCTCTTACCTTGTCGGCCATGTCTGAACTGCGTTCTGCGGGCGCTCCTGCCGGCCATTTAGGTGAGGGGCTTACCCCGATCTCTTCACGAAACCGGGAGCTGGTTTTGGAAAGAAAGTCGGTGAAAACGTAGTTCGAGCCTTTGCCCCCCGGTCTGTAGACAACCTTGATCGGCAAATTCGGCAGGGTTACGCCGGGATTCAGGCGCACAATCTGCGGAGCATTCCAACTCTTCACGTGCCCGAGAAAAATCTCGGCCAGCAAGTCTCCTGAGAATTTAAGGTCTCGGGTTACACCAGGCAAGTTGTAGATAGGAACGATTCCGATCAACACGACCGGCAGCTCAATCAGATTTCCTTCTCCGCGCTCCTTGGTCGTGAGCGGGACTTCGCCTGCCCCAAAATCGCCGACGCCGTGGGATATCTGTTTTATGCCTTCACTTGTGCCCAGTGGAAGATATTGCATTTGAATCGCAGGGTTACGTTTGTTGTACTCCGACGTCCACTTGCGAAACAGCGGTAGGGGAACACTGGAACCCGATCCCACCAAAACAATTGATTCTAATGCCAGCGCAAGCTGGCTCAGAAGGGCGGCAAGAACTAGCGTGAGTAAAACGAACGTACTTCCAGCTCGGCGCGAATACGCGCGAGTGCGAAGAACACTGGGCTGCACTGAACTCTCCTTAATAATCTACCTGAGGCACGAGATACTTCTTATTGTCCACATTCTTTAAAATTTTCAAAGGAAGTTCAAGGGTACTTATGTAATCGCCAGCAAAGTTGAACTCTGGATCCGCCGATTGAGTGATCAAATCGAAAACCACCCGGTCTTCCTAAGATTTTTGCGACACCTTGTTTGACATTTTGAAGTACGCATCCAGTACTTTAGGGAAGCTGCACTAGGAATGGCCCAGCAATTACGGATCTAGTCTTCAATCAGGCGCTTGTGGCCTTCGGGGCAGTAGCCGTAGGAGTGGTCGAAAAATTCCCCATCAAATTCAGGGATTACCGTCCAGTGTTCCAGGCAATATACGCGGGCGCAGGCGGGACAGTAGAAAGGCGCCCATAGATGTTCGATCTGATAAAGTCCGGCCGCATGGGATTGCTCAAGGCATGCGCGAAGGGCCTGGTCCGTGTTTCCGGACAGAAGGATGCGCTCCTCCCCGATGAAACCCGTGATGCAAATTGTGCTACTGTCTTTAGCAAGACCGTTGGGATGTCCTGGAGGCAGCACTTCCACTGCGCCTGCGGTTTTACCGCAGAGGCAGCAATTGAAGCTGGCTTTCACGTTTGGTGATGCAGGATCGAATGTCATAGATACTGCGTAGGGCTACATAATAATCCGATTCAAACAGCGTTCGCCAATTCGATTTGCCCTGGGCTGTTCGGCAATCGATAAAGGGGCGCATCGTCGGCGGAGAAAATGTGATGAAGAACGTATTGACTAAACAAGAAGATGGGATTTACGAAATCGTCCTGAATCGTCCTGAAAGCCTCAACGCGCTCAATGCCGAGATGAGAGACGATCTGCTGAAGGCGCTCGATGAGGTCTCCAGTAGCACCACAGTACGCTGCGTTCTCTTGCGGGCCACCGGGGCGGGGTTTATGGCAGGCGGAGACGTTAAGTTCTTTCACCAGAAGGTTTCACTGGGCCCTGATGAACGCCGCGAACTGTTCAAGCAGTTTGTGGAAGGCATTCACCCATTTGTTGCCCGGATGACGAATTTGCCGGTGCCCGTGGTCGCGGCCGTACACGGCGCTGTGGCTGGTTTTGGAGTCAGCTTGACCATGTTATGTGATTTCGTCGTCGCCTCCGATGACAGCTTCTTTACCCTGGCGTACATCCATCTGGGCACTACGCCCGATGGATCGTCCACCTATTTTCTTCCCCGGCTTGTGGGCTTGCGCCGGGCCAAAGAGATTGCTCTCCTGGGAGGCCGCATTCCTGGCGCGGAGGCAGTCGCATTGGGTTTGGCCAACAAAGTCGTGCCCCGCGCCGAATTGGAGAAGGAAGCGGCTACCCTTGCCGGGCGCCTGGCCAGCGGTCCAACTCAAGCCTATGCCAGGACCAGGGCGTTGCTGAACTCCGCCTTTGACCGGGGACTGGAAGAGCAGTTGGAGGCCGAAGCAGTCAACTTCAGCGAGTGCTCCGCCACTGATGATTTTGCCGAAGGCGTGCGCTCGTTTGTAGAGCGCAGAAAGCCCGTCTTCCGAGGAAGATAAAAATTTCTCTATTCACATTTACCAACATAAATCTGCGGCAAGTTGATTTCCGTTACCGTTTTGCGTGAGTTGTACAATGCCGCTCGGGAGATCGGGTCCATGAAATCTCGTTTTGCTGTTGGTCTGTTCATGCTAATCGCAGTGGTGCTCGGCGCATGTCATGCGCAACCGGCAAACTCCAGTTCGCTGCCGAAGATCAGGACCATTACGACCTTCATCCGCCTGGACCGCCAGACCTATCGTAGCCAGGTCGATAAAGCCCTCACTTTTTTGCGCGCCGCCAAGGCCGAGTTCATCAAGGCTGGTTACGAGGTCGAGACAATTCGCATCACCACTCAGCCTTTTCCGGAATACACCAAGGGTCTGACTTCTGAGCAGGCGCTCGAGTTCTTTCATGAATACGACGCGCTGGCGCAAAAAGAGGGGTTCACGCCTGATATCGGTCCCGCGATGACCAGAGATAACGACGATGCCGGCCAAGCCGATCTTTTGGCCCGGATCATCGCTACTACCCAATCGATCAATGGCTTCATTGTTGTCGCCGACGACTCCGGTATTCACTGGAAGGCAATTCGCGCAGCCGCCATGGTGAACAAGTACCTGGAAGAGCATACAACCCACAGTGAAGGTAATTTCCGGTTTGCATCCGGGGCTTTTCCTCCGGCGATTGCTCCGTTTTATCCGGTTTCGCATACCTCAGGCGCCGGACACGAATTTGCCATTGGGATGGAGTCGGCCAATATCGCCCAGCAAGTCTTCTCCACGGCGAAAGGCGGCTTTGTCTCTGCCAGCGAACAACTCACAGCGGCGCTGGGCAAGGAAGCGCAAAAAGTCGAAGCGATTGCGCGCCGGCTTGAAACTCAAGCAGGATGGCGTTATGAAGGCATTGACCTGACTCCAGTGCCACTCAAAGAAATCTCCATCGGCGAGGCCATGGAATCTCTGATTCAAAACCAGCTTGGTTCGCCCGGCAGCCTTTCTGCCGCCTACTCGATTACCTCTGCCGTCCGTCGCGTCCAAGTCAAGCAGGCCGGATACAGCGGCCTGATGCTTCCGGTCCTTGAAGATTCCCTGCTGGCCAAGCGATGGGAAGCGGGGACCATCACCAGGGACACGCTGATGTCCTATTCATCGGTGTGCAGCACCGGCCTCGATGCTATTCCGCTGCCCGGCGATATCTCTCAAACGGAACTGGAAAACATCATTGCCGACATGGCCAGCCTCGCGGTCAAATGGCATAAGCCCCTCTCCGCTAGGGTGCTCCCCGTGGCTGGAAAACATGCCGGAGATATGACCGAGTTTGGCAGCCCCTATCTGGTAAATATTCGGATACGGAAGATTTTTTAAGCCATTTTTCGGCTTGATGTATCCCGTAACGGTGGAAGCCCCGGACTTTAGTCCGGAGAGCGGGGCCTTCTAAGGCCCGCGGTACAAGGGGCCAACACTCTCCCAGGCTTTAGGCTGGGTGAACTAGCAGGGAATACACCAGCATTTAAAATGGCTCAGCCGCGAATCATGACGGCCGATAACACAATGCTGAAACTGTTTATTCGATCTCTTGGACGCAACCGGTTATATAACTGCGGAAAGAAATAATTCATGGCTCTTTTGATGAAAGCCGAATGCGAGAAATGTCATACCCCTTTGGCAACAGATGGCGTTGCCTTTATCTGTAGCTATGAGTGCACTTTTTGCGAGAGATGCGCTTCTGAGATGAAGAATGTTTGTCCCAATTGCCAGGGTGAGCTGCTGCGCAGGCCGCGCAGAAACAGGAAAAATTTGTGATTGTGTAATTTCAAATTTGCAACTAAAAAATCCGTAGTTGCGGCCCTGCCACGCTGTGTTTCAAAGGTTTTGATTTGATTCGCGTATGTTCGTGTTCATTCGCGGCTGAAAAAGTTGTTCCACCAGAAGCCAGCCGCCAGTAGATGCACCCTTATTTCGCCAATATCTGTTCAATGTCGTCCAGCGTGAGCAGGCGCCATGCCCGTGCGCTCCGATCGTAGCTGGCAGTTACGATGCGTTGACCATCCGGGGAAAACGCCGCATCGGCAACCACATTAGTATGGCCTTGGAGGACAGCCAGCAGGTGGCCGTCGGTGGAATCCCATACCCGCGCCGTATTGTCAACGCTGGCAGTTACGATGCGCCGTCCGTCGGGCGAAAACTGCGCATTCCAGACCGCTCCTTTGTGTCCTTCGAGGGTAATCAGCAGGTGCCCGTCAGCGCTGCTCCATACCCGTGCTGTGTGGTCGGCACTTGTAGTGAGGATGCGTTGTCCGTCGGGGGAAAACCGTGCAATAACGACCTGATCTTCGAGGGTGGCCAGCAAGCGGCCGTCGGCGCCATTCCATATCCGTGCCGTGTGATCGGCACTCGCAGTGACGATGCGCTGGCCGTCGGGCGAGAATTGCGCTGCCAACACTTCATCTGTGTGCTCGAGCGTCGCCAGCAGGCGGCCATCGGCGCTATTCCACACCCGTGCCGTGTGATCTTTGCTGCTGGTGAGGATGCGCCGGCCATCAGGGGAAAACTGCGCACTTGTAACCACATCCGTATGTCCTATGAGGGTCATCAGCAGGCGTCCGTCGGCGCTGCTCCACACCCGTGCCGTACGATCTTTGTTTGCGGCGATGATGCGCTGGCCGTCGGGTGAGAATTGGGCTGACCAAACTACATCAGTGTGGCCCTGCAGAGTAGTCAGCAAACGCCCATCTGGGACACTCCATATACGCGCGGTGTCTTTGTTTCTGGTGATGATACGCTGGCCGTCGGGCGAGGTCGCTGCCTGGGCATAACCCGACGTACCTTGGAGCGTGACCAGCAGTTGGCCGTTGGTGCTGTTCCACACTCGAGTCGTGTTGTCCCAACTGACAGTGAAAATGTGCTGGCCGTCGGGCGAGAAAGTCACCCCCATGAGCTCTTTAGTGTGGCCTTGAAGCATTGCCACCACATCCCCGGCAGCGGTAATGTTCCACACCCGGGCCGCAGTGTCACCGAGAGCGGCGACAACCAGCCGGCCGTCGGGCGAGAACGCCGAGAACCAGGGCGAAAAACCGTTGTTGGTCGGAGATGCAGCAGCTCCCGTCGGCACCTGCAGAGTCGCCAACAGTCGGCCATTAATGCTGTTCCACACCCGCGCCGTAGAATCGACGCTATCGGTGAGGAGCAGACGGCCATCAGGCGAAAATGTCACATGCCGAACTTCACTTGTATGGCCTTGGAGGGTGGCAAGCACACTGCCATCCTCGCTGTTCCACACTCGGGCGGTATGATCATAGCTAGCGGTGGCGATGCGGCGGCCGTCGGGAGAGAACGCAACGCGCGAAATGACTCCGCCATGCCGGAGGATGGCCAGCAAGCGGCCATCCTCGCTGCTCCAAACCCGCGCCGTACGGTCCGAACCACAAGTCACGATCCGCCGGCCATCAGGAGAAAACCTGGCATCAAGAAGGGCATCATTGTGACCTGTGAGTGTAGCCAGCAAGGTGTAGTCAACGCCATTCCATACTCTTGCGGTATGGTCCCAACTGGCGGTGATGATGCGCCGGCCATCGCGAGAAAAGACTGCATTCCCCACTGTGTTCCCGTGTCCCTGCAAAATGGCCAGCAGGCGACCGTCGGCGCTGCTCCACACCCGCGCTGTAAGGTCCCAACTGGCGGTAATAATACGCTCGCCGTCGGGAGAGAAGCGCGCATTCTGGAGTTTGTCGGTATGCCCTTGCAGGCTCACCAGCAGGCTTCCATCAGCCGCATTCCACACCCGCGCCGTATGGTCCAGGCTGGCGGTGACAATACGCCGACCGTCGGGGGAAAACTCCGCGTAGAGGATTTTGTCGGTGTGGCCAAGGAGGGTAGCCAAGAGGCGTCCGTCTTTGGTGCTCCACAACTTCGCCGTATGATCGTCACTGGCGGTGAGTATCCGCTGGCCGTCGGGCGAGAATACAGCGCTCTCCACTCCGGCATCATGATGTAAGGTGGCTACTAGCTGCGGAAACGCCTTGGTAATGGCCAGGCGCGCCTCTTCCGTCCTGGCCGTGTTGCAGCCACGGATGGCGAGATCCAGCGCCTGCCCCTGGTCCCGGCTGCGTATCTCTTCCGACTGGGCTGCGAGCACCCGCGACTTCTCCCGCAATTGGAGGCGGTAGATATACCAGGCAACTCCGATCGCCGACAGCAGCAGGAGAGCGAGGGCACAGGAAAACCAGCGCAAACGTGTTGCCGTATGTTTCTGCGCTGCCAGCTCTTTCTTCTGCGCCGCCCTCTCTTTGCGCGCGGCCTCGTCCCGCGTCGCAACACTGGCCTGCAGGAATTCACGCAGTGGTAACGACGCTTGAGGAGACTTGGCCAGCCATTCCTCGCCCTGGACCAGACGCGCCCCTTGCAGCAGCGCTTCTGGGTCGGCGCTTCATGCTCTCCCATTCTTCCGCCGCCTGCCGCAGCCGGCGCTCCAGGCGGAGGGAATCGCGCTGGGCCGCAATCCACTCGCGTAACGCCGGCCATTCCCGGATCAGCGCCTCGTGCGAGACCTCCACAAACGTCTCCTGCTCGGAGCCGCCGGTGGAGATCAGCCGGCTGGAGGCCAGACGGGCCAGCAACTGTTCTATCTCGTCGGCCCCGCCCAAAGAAAGCAGCTCGCTCTTGGAGATCCGCCGGCGCGTATCGTTGCCCATTCCGGAACTGGCATCTTCTCCCAGGTGGACCAATTCCAGAAAGATCTTTTGTGCCAGATGTTTGAGCCGGTTACCGCCTAAGCTCGCATAGACCTCATCGGCGTGTCGGCCCAAGGCTCCGCGCAAGCGCCCAATCTCGGCGTAGGCCCGGTTGGTCAAGGTACAGCCAAACCCTCCGCACCTGTCCCACAACTGGCTCAGGGCGTGTTCCAGCAAGGCCAGGTTACCGGGCTCGGCGCCCACCTCTTCCAACAAGCTATCGATCAACCCCGATTCGGCCTGGGCCGCCGCCAGTTGCAGGCGTCGTTCCATGCTTTCCCGAAGTTGTTCTCGAGTCATGCGCGGTACGTTGTACTGGTTGGTTCCCAGTCGCCGGCTCAGCTCGGCATGTTCCAGGCATTGGGCGTAAAAATCCGCGCGCAAGGCCAGAACCAGATGTACAGAGACAGCGCCCCCTGGCTGGGTCGCGGTGAGCAGAGCATCGATGTAGCTGTCCCGTGTCTCACGTTTGCTGGTCAGGGTGAAGATCTCCTCGAACTGGTCGGCCACCAGCAGGACGTGAGTTTGGCCGGCCTGGCTTCTTTCCGGTCTGACGCTGGCCAGGGCGCTGACCGCGTTGCGCAGTGTTTCCTTGTCCGCTGGAAACTTGTTGCGGCAGTCGGCGATAAATTCCGCCTGCCCTTTTAAGCTCAACTCCGGCGCCAACTGGCCGGCAAGCACTTCCGCCAGATAATCAAAGGGGGAGCCAGAAGGACGAAACAGCGCAATGCTCCAGGATTCCACCGGCGAACCTTGGTGGCAAAAGCGACCAGCTTGTAATGCGGGGATAAGGCCGGCGCGAATCAGCGACGACTTGCCGCAGCCCGAATTTCCGACCACCGCCAGCACTGGGGAGCAGGCCAGATGCTCCACTAGTTCGCCGGTCTCGGAGTCGCGGCCAAAAAACAGCCACGCATCCTCCGGCTCGAATGCCTGCAGGCTGCGAAACGGACTGTGCCGGCTCCAGTACTTCGCTTGCTCCGAAATCTCCGCCGATTCCTCTTGCGAGAATTCGGCCCTGTTTTCAACCGCAGGATGAAGCGCATTCTCCAGAATCGAGGAATCAAGCTGTCTTACCGGAGCAACAAACTGGTATCCCGTCTTCGGGATGGTTTCAATGAAGCGGTTGCCATTTTGATCATCGCCGAGCGTTTTTCTCAATTTGGAGATGTTCTGGCTGAGATTACCCTCTTCCACAAAGCTTTCCGGCCAAAGGGCCTTCATCAGCTTGTCTTTCTCCAGCAGGCGGCCGGAGTTTTGCACCAATAATAGAAGGGTGTCGAAGGCTTTGGCCGTAAGGGCCACCGCTTCGCCGTTACGAATCAGCAGGCGTCGCCGAGGGTCCATTCGGAATTCGCGGAATTCGTAGATGAATACCTTCTCGTCCATGGGTCGGCTTGCAGGACCGGCATTACACCGCGTCCCGGAGTTCAATCTGCCTATAAGGGGAATCAAGCTTGTGGTGATTCAAGGTTACACCATCATTTTTAGAAGATTTCAAGATTTTTGAGAACTTTTGAGAGTTTTTGAGGACTTTCGAGCCGGCCCACTGCTAATTTTTCGCCATGCAAGATTTTTGGCTGGTGTCTGATACCTAAGTAAGTCTTGGTAAGCCAAGAGTATACGAACATTTGGAAGTCCAACTATGGTTTTGTGGAGTCTATGGATGATAAGTATTTTGACTATCTTTGACCTGAACGCCATCTTCTTTTTCTTGCTTGCGTTTCTGATATGTGTCTTAGCTTTGGGCCGCGGTCAGCTGAAGCTATTAGAGCGGTGGCCAATCATGTTTTCCCAGGCGATATGCAAGAGACATTTATGGTGTCTGGCTCTGCTGCTTTCAGTATTCTGCGTTGTTGTTAGCGCCCAGACCCAGCCCAATACGGAAAACGGCTTCAAACGGTATGGCTCCCATGACGGCAGCAACCTGGATACCGTCAACACCATGAACGGCAATGTCATGGTTCATGCCCCGTTGCTTCCCGATTATCCACAGCGCGGCCAGATCACCCCTCACTACAATTTGTATCTGACTTCCAAGAACTGGCAGGTCCGGTGTGTGCCCAATACCACTGGCCAGACGTGCGGGTGGTTCACAGGCGGGATGGGAGTCACTTTGCAGACCTCCGTGGGGGTGACCGTCCATCGCACCCTGGATAAATTCGGCAGCGGAACCGGAACCGTGACCTACCAGGGCCTGGGCTATTCGCTGACCAGTCCTGATGGCGCAACCCACCAGTTGTATGGCATTCCCAGCAGCGTAGATGCCAATGGTGAAGCCACCAAGTTTGAAAGCGAAGATACCTCAGGCTTTCATCTGGAGTTAAGCAATCCCGACAGCACCGGGGTGCTCAATACGGTGACCATTACCGACCGCCAGGGAGATCAGTATGTGGGAGTCTTTTTGGGGCAGGGCTTGTGCGGGCGGCAACCGGGCAATCAGATACCGGCGCCTGGTCCCATTCAGCCGCTGATCGATGATGCGCCGCTGGGCGACCAATACTGCTCACAGTTTGCTTACGCTCAGCAGGTGACCGACCGCAACGGTAACTGGATTGGCCTGGGAGCGCTCACAGGGCCGGGCGGCACGACCAGCACCACGATCGACACTTTGGGGAAGAACCCTCCGCTCAGTAGCGGGACTTCGACCACGGACTACAGCGGCTGTATCAGTTCGCTGGCGATTGCGGCTGCTTATGTGAAGAATTACAACGCCCCGGATGGGAGCACGCAAGCCATCAAGTTGTGCTACGCCAACATTCCTTTGCAGACGGCCTTCAGCCAGGCGGGAGTAGGGCAGTATCCCGGCTCAGTGAGCGGCACTCCGCCACCCCAACAGCAATTGGTCACGGCGGTGCTGGCCGATGGCAGCAAGTGGAGCTTCAGCTACGACAGTTATGGCGAATTGACCTACTTGGGGCTACCGACCGGCGGCTCGATCAGCTACGCGTGGACGGAGGTAGCGCTGCGCAATTGCTCTCCGAACGATACGACAGCGGTAAGCCGGGCAGTAGCCACACGCACCGTGAATGACAACAACGGCAATTCCTCTGTCTGGCATTACAGTTGGGGAGCAGCCCAGGCCAATGGCACCATGACCAATGTGGTGACCAATCCGTTGGGCGACGATATAGTGCATGTCTTCACCGCCCAGGATGGAACCAACGGTTGCGGTTTCTACGAGACCCGCACCCAGCACTACCAGGGCTCCAGGACCTCGGGACAATTGCTCCAGCAGGTGGACACGGTGTATTCGAACGCCCTACTGCCTAGCGATGCAGGTTCGTTCGATGGGCTGAGCAATGTGGTGCCCATCAGCATCAAGACCACCATCTATCCCAGCGGCAAGGTCAGCCTGATCACCCGGAGCTATGACACAGGTTTGGGGGCCAATGGGCCGATCTTCGGCAACGTGGTCACAGAAAAAATCTACGACTTTGGCCAGGGAGCGCCAGGAGCCTTGCTGCGGGAGACCGATACCAGCTACGTGTGGCAAACCGATGCTCGCTACTTGACTGCCCATCTGCTGGATCTGCCGGCGTCTGTAGTGACCAAAGACGGCAACGGCAACCGCGTGGCGGAGACCGACTATTTCTATGATGAATCGCAGTACCTAACGGCCTCTAACATCACCACCCAGCACAACTCGGCACCCAATGCGGTGCGCGGCAACCTGACGACGGTGAAGCGCTGGCTGAATACCAGCAACAGCTTTATTTCGAGTCACGCCAACTGGTACGACAGCGGGCAGGTGTACCAGACCATCGATCCGCTGGGGCACACCACCACCCACAGCTACGATTCTGCCTACGCCGGAGCGTACTCCACCAAAACCTGCGACGCGCTCAACCATTGTGTCAGCGGGACCTACGATTTCAATACGGGAGCGCTGACCAGCTTCACCGACGCCAACAATCAGACCAGCACCTACACCTACGACTCAATGTCGCGGCTGGCTTCGGGCGTCTCTCCGGCAGATGCGGCAGGCAATCATCCTCAGATCACATTCCACTATCCCAACCCAACTACAGTAGAGTGGCTGCACAAGGTCACCGCCAGCCTGACTGATGATGTCCTTACGTACTCGGACGGCTTGGGTCGTGGTATTCGCTCCCAGCATGTAACGCCTTCTGGGAATTCGTATATCGATACTACCTACGATGGTTTAGATCGGATCGCCACAGTAACCAATCCTTACTTCTCCACCAGCGATCCGACCTATGGAGTGAACCAAACGCAATATGATCCACTGGGCCGCGTGATCCAGGTGGCTCCGCCGGATGGAACTACGCCGACAGCGGGCAGCACCTGCCAAGCCAGCAATGCCTGCACTCAATACGCCGACAACACTGTCACCGTGACCGATCAAGCCGGCAAGCAACGACGCAGCATCACCGATCCTCTGGGACGATTGATCGAAGTCGATGAGCCGGGCGACTCCTTCCCCGGCTCCCAGGCCAGCGGCTCGTTGGCCATCAACGGCACCCTGCAAAGCAAATCAGGTGTAGGCGCGGTGGGCGCAACCCAGGCCAGCGCCACCGTGAGTGTCAGTGGCAGCAACAAATTCATCCCTGGGAGCCCGGCACCG
>Ga0210408_10001052_pt1 | contig 30454 bp, 21 predicted proteins | sample IncBWH4MmetaG_FD_155471 | JGI IMG/M metagenome (GOLD analysis project Ga0210408, IMG submission 155471) | Forest soil microbial communities from Barre Woods Harvard Forest LTER site, Petersham, Massachusetts, United States - Inc-BW-H-4-M | ecosystem: Environmental > Terrestrial > Soil >... | reverse complement strand
TCGGCGAGTATTCATGCGCGATGAACCCCTGGTACCCCAGGTCCGCGATCGCCTTGCAAATGCCGGTATAGTTCATCTCCTGAGTGTCATCAAACTCGTGGCGTCCAGGATTCCCGGCCGTGTGGAAATGTCCGATATATTTGATGTTTTCCCTGACCGTCCGGATGATGTCGCCTTCCATGATCTGCATGTGGTAAATATCGAATAACAGTTTAACCCGTGGCGAGCTGACCCGCTTGCAAACCTCCACGCCCCAGGACGTGTGATCGCACATATAGCCCGGGTGGTTGACCTTGCTGTTGAGCAATTCCATGCACAACGTCACCCCTTTATCTTCCGCCAGCGCCTTCACGTTGTTCAGAAACAGCACACAATTGTCCATGCCCTCCTGGTCCGAAATTCCTTTGCGGTCACCCGCCAATATAATCACGTTCGGGGCGCCCGCCGTTGCCGCCGCTTTGATCTGCTCCTCCAACTTGTTCTGAATCACGGGGTGATTGTTCTTGTCGTTGATCCCGCTTTTAATGCTGCTGGCGCCGTTCACCATCGTCGGAATCAACCCGTGCTTCTTCAGGACCGCAAAATCATTCGGCCCGACCAAATCAATTCCCCAGGAACCCAGCCGCGTGGCTTCGCGGCACATGCCCTCCAGCTCGAGCTTGGCTCCATTGAAAACACTCCGGCACACCGACTGTTTGAGCCGCCCTTTGCGCGGCTCGGCTTGGACTCTGGACACGGCGCCGCTCAGGACCGAGAAAGCGGTGAGACCTCCGAGGGTGGAAAGAAAACTCCGCCGAGCGATAATGGATGAATGGCTGTTTTTCATGGATGCAGGATAAGCAGAGGCTCGTTGCATTCAAGCCCGCTCCTTGGCCGCACGGCTTCCGGCACCGCCGGGGTCTCCGGGAGCCGTTCTCGAGATCCTCAGCGCATTCGGCGCCGTAAGCCGCAACCCAAAGTGCGAAGCGGACAGCGTTTGGAAAAGCCTTTTAAGCGCCCTCCAGGCGGTTTAAATTCCGTCTCGATGATTTTGCCCGACCCATGAAAGCTCTCGTTCTCAAGGAATACAAGCGCTTGGCCTACGAAGAGGTGCCGCCGCCGCAACCCGGCCCCGGCGAGGTGCTCGTCGCGGTTAAGGCCTGCGGCATTTGCGGCAGCGACGTCCACGGAATAGACGGCAGCACCGGCCGGCGGCGTCCGCCTATCATCATGGGGCATGAGGCCGCTGGCGTGCTCGTCGGTCTGGCCACCGGCATCGACGGGTGGAAAGAGGGCGAGCGGGTAACGTTCGACTCGACCCTCTACTGCGGGCAATGTGATTACTGCCGGCGCGGCGAGTTCAACCTCTGCGACCGTCGGCAGGTGCTGGGCGTTTCCTGTGAGGATTACCGGCGGCACGGCGCCTTCGCCGAATTCGTCGCGGTGCCCCGGCACGTTCTTTATCGCCTCCCCGAAGGATTGCCCTTCGAGCACGCCGCCATGGTTGAACCGTTTGCGATCGCCCTTCACGCGGTCCGTCGCGCCCCGCCGGCCCTCAATGACACCGTCGTGGTCGTCGGTGCTGGCATGATCGGTCTGGCACTCCTGCAAGCACTGAGTCACACCGGGTGCAGTCTCCTCATCTCAGTGGACGTCGCCGATGACCGTCTTGCTCTGGCCGGCAAACTCGGCGCAACCCACCTTATTAACTCCAGCAAAGAGAACGCCAGTGAAGCCATCCTCCGCCTCACCCGCAATCACGGTGCCGACCTCGCCCTGGAAGCCGTCGGCCTTACACCGACCGTGGACCTGGCTTTGCGCTGCGTGCGCAAAGGCGGCGCCGTCACCCTCGTCGGAAACGTCGCCCCCAAAATCGAGTTCCCGCTGCAAATCGCCGTCACGCGCGAGTTGACCGTTTACGGTTCGTGCGCCTCGCGCGGCGAGTATCCGGCCTGCCTGGAGATGATGGCCCGTGGCGCTCTGCAGGCCGCCCCGCTCCTAAGCGCCGCGGCTCCGCTGGCGGAGGGCGCCGCCTGGTTCGACCGGCTCTACCGCAAAGAACCGGGCTTGCTGAAGGTGGTGCTCAAGCCTTGAGCCGCCCTTCAATTCTTATTAAGCATTTGCTTTCAGTTCCGAAACGAATCCCATGAACCAAAACCCCTTCGACCTTGCCGGCAAAATTGCGATCGTGACTGGAACCAGCCGTGGGCTGGGCCAGTACTTCGGCCGCGCATTGGCCCGTGCCGGTGCCGACCTTGTAATCACCAGCCGCGACGCGGCCAGCCTCAAACCATTTCAGGCTGAAATTGAATCCCTGGGCCGCCGGGCGCTGCCGCTGGCCCTTGATGTGCGGCGTCACGAAAGCATTCAGAAAACCGTTGAGGCCGCAGTGGCTCATTACGGCAAAATCGACATTCTCGTCAACAACGCCGGCTGCAACGTCCGCAAGCCGGCCTTGGAAGTGACTTGGGACGATTGGAACCTGGTGCTCGAAACCAATTTGCGCGGCACGTTCTTTGTTTCGCAAGGCGTCGCCCGGCACATGGTCCAAAGAAAGTATGGCCGCATCATCAATATCGGCTCAGTCACCTGCGTCGCGGGCTATGCCGGCCTGGGCCCCTACGGCGCAAGTCGAGGCGGCGTGAAGCAACTCACCATGAGCCTGGCCGACGATTGGGGTGTTCACGGCATTACCGTCAATTGCCTCGCGCCCGGCTGGTTCAAAACCGCCCAGAACGCCGTAATGTACGAAAACAAAGAATGGGTCGATTACCTTTGCGACCGGATCCCTCTCAAACGCCCAGGCCAACCGCGCGACCTCGAAGGCGCGGTGGTTTTTCTGGCGTCCGATGCCAGCGAATATATCACGGGCCAGACGCTGCTGGTGGATGGCGGCATCTCCACCGGCGCGACTCGCGCCTTGCCTGTAACTCAGCGGGCTACTGAAGTGAGTAGGCTAAAAGGTTAAAAAAGGGTACCGCAACGGTTCCATGCTCTCCGGCTTATTCGGCAAGCAATCGAGGAAACCTTTCTTCGAGCCAGGCATTCGTGTCCATTTGCACTACTATCCATCAAATTTTGCGCAGCTTGCGCAAATCGCTTGTGTGCGTTCGCAAAAGTCGTGTCCCTCATTTAACTCAGTTAACTCTTTTAACCCATTTAACTCTTTGGTTGCGGCTTTTGCGGAGGATGCCTTCCGGGTTTTTCCATATTGTTCCCTGGCCAGGTTGCGATTATCTTCCCCGCGCGATGAGTAACCAGGCTCAGAAGAACGGAGCGGTCCCTTATCTCGATTTGCCCGCGCAAATGCGCGGGCTCCGCCGCGAGATTGACGCCGCCATTGCCCGCACCCTCGATAACTGCTCGTTTTGCCTCGGGCCCGACGTGGTGGAGTTCGAGAAGGATTTTGCCCGGTTTTGCGGCGCGGAGCATTGTGTTGGCTTTAACAGCGGTACCTCTGCATTGCACCTCGCGTTGCTGCTGCTCGATATTGGCCCGGGGGACGAGGTCATTACCACACCTTGCACTTTCGTCGCGACCAGTTGGGCCATTTCCTATGTCGGTGCCAAGCCGGTCTATGTCGATATTGATGAGGCGACCTTCAACCTGGACCCGAAACTCGTTGAACGCGCCATCACCCCGCGCACCAAGGCCGTCATGCCGGTCCATCTTTACGGTCATCCGGCCGACCTGGACCCGCTGCTGGCGATTTGCCGCAAACACAAGCTGGCCTTGGTCGAGGATGCCGCCCAGGCGCATGGCGCCAAGTACAAGGGCAAAACCGTCGGCACCTTCGGCGCCATCGCCGGCTTCAGCTTCTATCCCGGCAAAAATTTGGGCGCGTACGGCGAAGGCGGCGCGCTGGTCACCAATAATGCGGCTTTTGCCGAGCGCGCGCGGGCCTTGCGCGAACACGGCTCCACCCGGCGTTATTATCACGACGAAATCGGCTTCAACTATCGCATGGAAGGACTCCAGGGCGCCGTCCTCGGCGTGAAGCTCAAGCACCTGGACACCTGGACCCGCGAGCGGCGCCGCGTCGCGCATCGCTACCACGAATTGCTGGCCGATACTCCCCTTCAACTCCCGCTCGAGGCGGATTTCGCCCAGAGCGCCTGGCACCTCTACGTCGTGCGCCATCCGCGCCGCGATGAACTCAAAAAACATCTTGAGGCCAACCACGTCGGCTGCGCCCTGCACTATCCCTTGCCGTTGCACCTCCAAAAAGCCTATGCCTACCTTGGCCACAAACCTGGCGCTTTCCCCATCGCCGAAAAAGCCGCCCGCGAGTGCCTCAGCCTGCCGATTTATCCCGAACTGACGGACAGCCAGCTCCAGACGGTAGCCAGCTCGGTCAAAGACTTTTTCCAAAAACGGTGACGAACAGGCCGGGCGCGCACAAAACTGCGCCTCGGGTTCAAGTCAATAGGAATTCAAACCTTGGCTTCGATCAGTTGTCGGTAAGTCAGCTTTCCCTTGCCCCTATTTAACCTTTTAACCCTTTTAACTCATTTAACCCCTCTCGAACCCCTGTGAACATCTCTTGCTTGCTCCGCGCCGAAGGCCGACAGTAAGTTGTTGTTTGCATGGCGCACGCCGATTTTGTCCATCTTCACTTGCACACCGAGTACTCGCTGCTCGATGGCGCTTGCCGTTTGGACCGGCTGATGGACAAGGCCCATGAACTGAAGTTCCCCGCGCTGGCGGTGACCGATCACGGCGTCCTCTACGGCGCGATTGATTTCTACAAGGCCGCGCGGGAAAAGGGCATCAAACCGATCATCGGCTGCGAAGTCTATGTCGCCCCGGGCAGCCGTTTTGAGAAAAAAACCAGCACCGGTGGGCGCGATGTCTATAACCATCTGGTGCTCCTCGCCAGGGACGAGACCGGCTACAAAAACCTCATCAAACTGGCGACCTCCGCCCACCTGGAAGGCTATTACTACAAGCCGCGCATCGATAAAGAGCTGCTCGCGGCTCACAAAGACGGGCTGCTCGCCCTCTCCGGCTGCCTGGCCAGCGAAATCCCGGAAGCCATTAACAAAGACCAGTTGGCCAGGGCGCGCGACGCCATCGACTGGTTCAAGCAGACTCTCGGCCCCGAGAACTTTTACCTCGAACTCCAGAACCACGGCCTCCCCGAACAGGCCAAGGTCAATCGGCACCTCATTCCCTGGGCCAAGGAATTCGGCCTCAAGCTCGTGGCGACCAACGATGTGCACTATGTGGAGAAGGGCCACTCACACGCGCACGATTGCCTCATTTGCATCGGCACCCAGACGCAGTTGACCGATGCCAAGCGAATGAAATACTCCGAGCAGCAGTTCTACCTGCGCTCGGCCGAGGAGATGAAAGCCCGTTTTGCCGAAATCCCCGAAGCGGTCCAGAACACCCTCGAGGTCGCCGAGAAGTGCAACCTCGAAATTGAATTTGGTAAACTCCATTACCCGGTGTTCCATCCACCCGCCCCCTTCACGCGAGACAGTTTTTTGCGACAGTGGCTCGCTGAGGGCTTGCAAAAGCGCTATGGCCTGCTCGCCCGCGCCGAGGGGCAGGAATTTATCGTCGAGAAAGTTGAAGACCCTCGCCGGCTGCCGACGTTTTCCGAAGTCCAGAGTCGGGAGCCGGGAGTCGTCCCGCCGGTCGGAAGCGAAGAACAGCAGACGGACGCCGCCGTTCATGCGCTCCTCGACCGCCTCCAGCTCGAACTCAAGGTTATTGAGAAGACCGGGTTCAGCAGCTACTTCCTCATCGTGGGAGATTTCATCCGTTACGGCCACCAGAAGGGAATCGCCTGCGTGGCGCGCGGCTCCGCTGCCGGCTCATTGGTCACCTACCTGCTCGAAATCTCAAACGTCGATCCGATTCGTTATGGCCTGCTCTTCGAGCGGTTCCTCAATCCCGAACGGGTCAACCCGCCGGATATCGACATCGACTTCGCCGACGACCGCCGGGCCGATGTCATCGAGTACGTCCGCCAGAAATACGGGCGCGATGCCGTCGCCCAGATTGTCACCTTCGGCACCATGGGCGCTAAATCCGTTGTGCGGGACGTCGGACGCGTTATGGGCCTGGCTTATGGCGATTGCGACCGGCTCGCCAAAATGATCCCGTTCGATCTCAAGATGTCCCTCGAAAAAGCGCTCAAACAATCCCCCGAGCTCAAGACCGCATATGATACCGAGGAGGTGACGCGCGAACTCATCGATACGGCTCTGGTGCTCGAGGACCTGTCCCGCAACGCCAGCGTTCACGCCGCTGGCGTGGTCATCGGCGATCAACCGCTCGTTAATCTGCTGCCCCTCAAGCAGGACGAGGACGGCGGCATCGTCACCCAATACGCCATGGGACCGGTGGGCGATCTGGGCCTGTTGAAAATGGACTTCCTTGGCCTCAAGACCCTGACGGTCATCCGCAATACTTGCGAGATGGTCAGCCAGACCCGCGGAATCGAGGTGCCGATTGAAAACCTCCCGCTCGACGACGCCAAAACCTACGACCTGCTGAACAAGGCCAACACCCTCGGCGTGTTCCAGCTTGAATCCGGTGGGATGCGCGATCTCTGCCGAAAATTCCAAATCAGTTCCATCGAGCACATCACTGCTTTGATTGCGTTATATCGACCCGGCCCGATGGACCTGATCCCGGAATTCATCGGCCGCCGCCAGGGCCAGGTGAAGATCGAATACGAGCATCCTTTGCTGGAGCCGATTTGCCGGGAGACCTATGGTATCATGGTCTATCAGGAGCAGGTCATGCAGGCGGCCCAGGCCCTGGCCGGTTACACCCTCGGTGGCGCCGACCTGCTCCGGCGCGCCATGGGTAAGAAGAAGGCTGAGGAGATGGCCAAACAGCGCGATATCTTCGTCAAAGGTTGCGCGCGGGTAAACCAGATCCCCGCAGCCAAGGCCAATCAAGTTTTCGATTTGCTCGAAAAATTCGCCGGGTACGGCTTTAACAAATCCCACGCCGCCGCTTACGCCATCGTGGCCTATCAAACCGCCTACCTGAAGGCCAATTACCCGGTCGAGTTCTTCTGCGCGATGATGACCAACGACATGGCCGATACCGAAAAGCTGAGCCAATATATCGCCGAGGCTCGCGCGATGGGTATCGAAGTCCTGCCACCCGATGTCAACGAAAGCCAGGTGTTCTTCGCCCCCGCCATGAATCGAACCGCCGCGCTCCAGCCGGCCACGAACGGTGCGCCTGCCAACGGCGCGGCGGAAGCTCCCGGCGGCGCCATCCGGTTCGGCCTGGCAGCGATCAAGGGCGTCGGCGAAATCGCCGTCGAAGCGATCCTCAAAGCCCGCGGCGAAGGCGGTAAATTCCACTCCCTCTCGGAAATGTGCGAGCGGGTCGACGGTCGCTCCGTCAATCGCAAGGTCCTCGAGGCCCTCATCAAATGCGGCGCCTGCGATAGCCTCGGCAAAACGCGCGCCACCCTTTTTTCCCAGGCGGACCGCACCCTGATGCGCGCTGCCGGCGTGATTGCCGACCGCCAGCGCGGGCAAAGCTCCCTCTTTGGCGCCTTCGAAGACCGGGCGGCTTCTGAGCCGGAATCTCAGGTCAGTCTCCAGGAATGGCCCGACCATGAAATGCTGGCTTACGAGAAAGAGTTGCTGGGCTTCTATGTCACCGGCCACCCGTTGGCGCCCTACGCGCCTATCCTCGAGAAGTACGCGCTCACCAACACCAAATTGCTGCCGGACTTGCCCAATCGCACCCTGACCCGCCTGGGCGGTCTGGTCGCCGCCGTCCAGAACGGTGTCTCCAAGAAAAGTGGCAAACCCTACGCCATTGTCACCCTTGAGGATTTGGAAGGCTCGGTGCAGGTCCTCTGCATTAACGAAAACTACGACAAGAACCGCGAACTGCTGACCCAGGGCAAGGCCATCTTTGTTATTGGCGAAGTCAACACCGGGGATGACCGGCCGAAAATCTTTCCCCAGGAGATCATTCCTCTGGAGGACGCCCCGCGCCGCTTCACCAAGCAGGTTCACCTGCGCCTCCACACCGCCCATTTAAAGCCTGACAGCCTCGATACCGTGCGGGAACTGGTCGCCTCGTTTCCAGGCAAATGCCCGCTGTTCCTCTGCTTCGTTCGCCCCGCCGGCGAAGTCATCTTCATGGAAACCCACGAGAAATATTTCGTCGCCCCATCTCGGGAACTGCAGCAGGCCGCGGATGACCGGTTCGGTGAGGAAACCTATTACGTGAAAGTGGACACGACCCCGCCCGAACGCCAGCCGCGCCGCTGGGAGCGCAAGCCCGAATACGCTGCCGACGAGGGATGAACCCGAGAATTTCACGTAAGGCCAGACATCCTCATGCGCGCGCCAACGAGTCAGCGGCACGGGCTTTGACTTCGTAGGCCTGCCTCTGTTTTCCGTTATCTCCTGTTCACTGTCTTGCCAACGCTTACGCGCTCGCCTTCGCTTCCGCAGGCTTCTCCGGCGCGGGCCCGCTCTCGATATGCACCGCTTGATAGCCGCCCTTCGATTTGAAGTAGAAAATCAGGATGAGGTAGCAGCAAAGCATGAAACCGGGAAACATCGCCATCTTGCCCAGCGCGCTAAATTGGCCCGCCGTGTTGGCCTGCTTCAAGGCATCCTGGCCGGGGGCGTCCTGCACCGTCGCCGCCTTCACCGGGTCAATCGCCTTGTAGTCGCCCAGCAGGTAGTGCTTCTCGACCGTCACGGTCTGTGACAGCGTCGGGTTGGTGGCGGCCAGTTGGTGGGTCGCGGTGGTTTCCTGCAAATACCCGATAAACGGAAAGCCCAGGATGCCGACGGCTAACATGCCGATGCCGCCCATGCTGTTGAGCGTCAACGCGCCGCCTTTTGGACACTGCTCGGTGGTCACCCCCAGCATGGTCGGCCAGAAGAAAGTCTTGCCGCAAGCATAGAGCGTCGCGGCTGCAAAAATGGCCGCCATGCCCGCGCTGCCGGTTTTGGAAAGAGCAGTCAGACCCAGGACGGCCAGCGTCGCACAGGTCGCCAGCAAACCGAGAGGCGAGAGCTTGTGAACGATCGGCCCCGCGCAAAAGCGCAACACCATCATGATGAAAGAAGTATAAACCAGCACCCAGCCGGCGTTGTAGCCGGCCGCTTTCATCGGCGCTTCCATCAACGAACTGATCCACCCGTCGGTGCCGATCTCGGTCGTGGCCAGCGGCATCATGATGATAATCAAAAACGCCAGCAGCGGCCGGCCAAAGGACTTGGTCACCGCGCCGAATATCACGACGACCGCCCCGGTCAGCACCCATTTCACCGCCCAGTGCAACGCGAAGACTTCGCCGATTTGCGCAAATACCAACCCGAACCCCACGAGCGCGCCAAACATCCCCAGTTCCTTCAGCATGTCGACGTAACTCACTCCGGCTTCCTCGCGCTCGTTCTTGGGGAAGGTCAATCCGACGAGCATGAAGAAAGAAATCACCGCCGGCACCAGAATCAGACCCAACACAATCCGCCAATCGCCTTTGGCCGCCTGCTCCGCCAGCGCAATCGTGCAAAGCCCGCCGATAACCAAACCGCCCGGCCAACCGGCGTGCAGCATGTTCAGCCATTTCACCTTGTCTTTACTAAACAGCGTCGCCACCACCGGATTGATGTAGGCTTCGACCGTCCCGTTGCCGAGCGCCAGGATGATGCTTCCCCAATAGAGCAAAGTATAACCGTGCTTCTGGGCCGCGACCAACGCCTCGCCGCTCAGGCCCTGGATCGAGCTATACGCCATGAAGGCCAGCACGCAATAAACGACATAGCAGGCGCTCGAAAAGAACATCGCCACCTTGTAACCGATGCGGTCGATGAACAGGCTGAAAACAATGATGCTCACCCCGAACGGCCAAACTCCAGCCCCCTGCAACTCCCCGACCGTCACCTTATCCAGGCCGAAATCCGTCGGAAAGCGCACGCCGCACAAATACATCCGGCTGAAAAAAGCATAAGACGTGGTGATCAGGGCGATGAAACAGCCCCAGAACAGGATCTTGTCGTGTCGATTGTTCATACTCTTGGGAATACGGTTTTTGGGTTCGCGTGGCTTGCAGTGCAGGCAAGGTAGGCTGGCAGATTGCGGTCCGGTTCTGCGTCAGTCGTGTCAGCATTAAACGGAATACAGCTTCTTTGCCCCGCACTGTCAATACAAAAGCCGGTCTCCTCTCGAACATTCATACTATTGCTATCGCGCCGCCAAATCCTCAGAATCGCCGCATGAAACAACTGCGCTGCGTCCGCCGCCGCACTACCCCTGCAGGTTAGCATCTCCCAAAACACCATGAGCACGACCAAAAGAGGCCTCTTCGTAACCGATGACGGACGGAACGTATTGTTCACTTTTATCCTCGTCAGTTCGCTGTTCCTCCTGTGGGGATTCTGCAACGGGATGATCGACGTGATGGACAAGCATTTTCAGGACGAACTGCACCTCACGTTGTCCCAATCCGCCAACGTGCAATGGGCCCACTACCTGGGCTACTTCTTGATGGCTCTGCCCGCGGGATGGCTCGCGATCAAGCTGGGTTATAAAGGCGGCATCATTGCCGGACTGGTCATGGTCGCGGCCGGCGGCCTTTGGTTCATCCCGGCGACCCACATCGCTTCTTTCTGGGCGTTTTTGGTCGGCGTCTGCTTGATCGCCTCCGGTCTCACGTTCCTCGAAACCATCGCTAATCCTTATACCACCGTCCTGGGCCACCCGCAGTATGCCGCCACCCGCATTAACCTGGCCCAGTCCTGCAATGGCGTCGGCTGGATTTTCGGGCCCATTGCGGGCAGCATGTTTTTCTATTCCACTAATGAAGCCGGGCAAAGCACCGGAGCCCAAACCCTTTACATTCCCTATGCGGGGGTCGCCGTCGTGGTCATAGTTCTGGCAGTCATCTTCTTCTTCGCCAACATTCCTGATATCAAGACCCCGGACGACTACCACCTTGATGATTCCACGCCTGGCGTTTCGCACTCGATCTGGAAACACCCGCACTTCGTTCTGGCCGTAGCCGCCCAGTTCTTTTACGTCGCCGCGCAGGCCGGCATCTTCAGTTTCTTCATCAATTACATGACCGTCTCCAAGAAAACCGGCCTCTCGGAAGTGCCGGCGATTCCTGCCTCCTGGACCTCAGGCATCTTGAGCGGCCTGTTCGGGCTCGGCCAGGACGGCCTTTATCATATCAGCGATAAGGGCGCCGCCACCCTGGCCTCAGTCGGCTTCATTTGCTTCCTCCTGGGGCGCGTCACGGGAGCCGCCTTGCTCAAGAAGTTTTCCGCACACAAGGTGCTTGGGCTCTACGGCGCACTCAATGTAATCACCTGCCTCCTCATCTTCTCCAAGTTGGGATGGCTCTCCGTAATCTGCGTCTTTTTGAGCTATTTCTTCATGTCCATCATGTTCCCCACCATTTTTGCGCTCGGCATTTTCGGACTTGGTATTCGCGCGAAGAAAGCCTCCGGCTACATCGTCATGGCCATCATGGGTGGCGCCCTTCTCCCCAAATTAATGGGCTTCGTCGCCGACCAATACGACATCTCCCGTGGCTTCATCGTGCCGCTGTTCTGCTTCGCCTTCGTCGCCTTCTACGGGTTCAATTGGCCCAGATTCAGCAAAGCCGAAGGCTTATACCGCAAACCGCAGGAGTTGGCGGGAGTGGGTGCTGGCGGCAGCCATTAGCCACAAATCCCCTGCCGCCCACCTTCTCGAAATATACTTGAAAACCTGATAACTTGAAAACCTGACAACCTGCCAAATCGGACAACTTTCAACTTTCAACTTTCAACTTTCAACTTTCAACTTTCAACTTTCAACTTTCAACCTGCAACCTTCAACTCCGCCTCACCCCTTGTGCATCATCCGGTATTCCTTCGGCGAGGCTTCGTTGACGGATTTGAATACCCGTGAAAAATAAAACGGGTCATCATATCCCAATGCCGCGGCGATTTGTTTGATCGTCAGCTCCGTCGTGTCCAGCAACTGGCAAGCCCGGTGCATCCGCAGCCGGATGAAGTAATCGATCGGCGCATAACCGGTATGCTTCTTGAACAAAGCCGTGTAATGAGAAGCCGAGAGGTTGGTCATCGTGGCCAGGTTTGAGATATGCAAAGGCTGGGCCAGGTGCTGCTTCATATATTCGATGCTTTGGGCAATCTTTTGCTCGGGATCGGGGTTGCCGCGCCATTGCTGGTTTCGATGCCAGATCATCACCCCGATTAAATGCCCCATCGTTTGCGCCGCGTACAGCAACCGCGCCGGCGCATAACCGTGTTCCGCCACCTCCAGCACCTCCTCAAACAGCGCTAATAACTGCGGGTCCTCGCCCAAATAAAGCACCGGGCGCTCAAGCGATACCCCCAATTCCTCAAGATACCAGCCGACGTTGGCGCCCGTGGCATGCACCCACGGAATCGTCCAGGGGCGCCGCTCATCCGCGCCATACACGTGCGGCGCTTCCGGCGGGACCACCAGCAATTCACCCGCGCTTACCTCGTGGCGTCGCCCCGCCAGCTCGCACCAGCCGCGCCCCGCCGTGCAGTAGATGAAAATCGCCTGGTCCACCCCTTCCGTGCGCTCCCGCAAATGCCCCGCCGCTTTGGGGAAATAACCGACGTCCGTCGGCAGCAGCCCGTGCAACAGAGGATGCTCCAGCGCCTTGGCCACCACCTTGCGCGGCAGCACCACGATCCGCTGGCCGGGGAACCCTTCACCTTTTTGCGCGTGCGGCATGGTCAAGGAACTTAGCCGAAACTCGCTCCGAAGCAAACATCCCAATCAGCGAATAATCCATCTAAAAAGTTGTTTCGTCTATTGCTATAACGCCGTCTCGCCTGCACATTTCCCTCGAAATCTCCACCTTGAACCGAATGCATGACTGACTCGGCCAAACAACCTGGTAACAGCTGGCGTGCGGAGCCCGCCCCGTTCAACTTTCAACCTTCAACCTTCCACTCGCAGCGCCGCCCCAACCTTCACACCCGGCCCAACGCCTTCACCCTCATCGAACTCCTGGTGGTCATTGCCATTATCGCGATCCTGGCCGCCATGTTGTTGCCCGCCCTGGCCCGCGCCAAATCCAAGGCCCTCCGCACCCAGTGTTACAATAACGTCCGCCAGATCGGCCTTAGCCTCATCATGTATGCCGATGATAGCAAGGACTTCTATCCCGCCTATGAAGATTGGGCTGCCTGGGGCGGCAAACTCGGCAACGGCAAATATTTGCTCCATGGCGCCATGGTCGATCCCATCAAACGTCCGCTCGATGTTTATCTCAAAAACTATAATTTATGCCATTGCCCCGCCGATAAAGGCGATGCCCTCTATCCCCAGGTCACCGACACCTGCTGGGATGCCTGGGGCAACAGCTACCTCATGACCTGGGCCGTCGAACGCTATCACGTCCTCCATTGCGGCGGGGATTCCACCTTGCCCATTACCGATCCAAAAGCCCTCCCCATCAAAACCTCCCGCATCGCCGCCAAGCCGACCACCAAAATCATCCTCAGCGACTGGCCCTGGTTCGGCGACCGTGACATCAACGATCCTCACAGCGTTTGGCATAATGACCGCGGCAAACCCGTCTTCCCAACCTTGTGCGGCGACGGCCATGTCGAGAATTTCAAATGGCCCGTCACCCCTCCGCGCCAGGCGTTTGACGACGGCGTCCCCGGTAAACCCGAGTGGGACCCCCAATGGCCGTACATCACCTGGTGGTGAGCAGCGCACACCCTCAAACCTTCCAGCCCCGCATCGACACCTCCAGGCACGTCTTCCTCGCCAACGACCAACTGGCCACCCGCTTCATAGAAGAAATCGACTTCCACTACTGTGCCCTCGACGCCACCGCCGTCATCATGACCGCTTCGCTGCTGAACGGCATCGCCGAATTATTGCCGGCCGCATCATCCATCATCCATCATCCATCATCCGGCCCTCGGTACGCCCTCCGAAAGGGCTTTGCACCACTGGGATCTCTACTTCGCTAGCAAACACCCGAACTAGAGAACCGCGACCACCTCGGCCTCAAGACCTATTGGCCCAGCGGCGTCGCTTACAGTCAGTTCGCCGCCTTCGACCTCCTGGACCCCGTCCGGGCAGTGCTCCGCTCGTACCAGCGGTGGTACCTCTGACCATTAATCCATCAACCCAACAATCCATTAACCCAGCCGCGCCCGTCCAGGCCACCCTGGCTCACTACCGCCGCTGGACGCTCTGACCCCGCCCCGCCCCGCCGCCATTGACAGCCCTTTGGAACTGTGCAAAATCCGTCACAAAAACCCCGACTCGGCAAGTCCATTCCCCATGATCCAGGTTGAAGCGCTCACCAAACTCTACGGCGAATTCGTCGCCGTCAACGAGCTCTCTTTTGCCGTTCAGCCCGGCGAAGTCATGGGTCTGGTCGGACCCAATGGCGCCGGCAAAACCACCACCCTCCGCTGCCTCGCCGGCATCATCCCCCCCACCCGCGGCGCCATCCGCATCTGCGGACACGACCTGGCCGGCGCCCCGATACCCGCCAAGCGCCAACTGGCCTTCTTTACCGATGAACCGCGCCTGTTCGATTACCTCACCGTCCAGCAGCACCTGGCCTTTACCGCCCGCATCTACCAGGTCGCCAACTACGAACCCGTCGCCGCCCAACTGCTTGACGAACTCGAGCTCACCCCCAAGAAAGACGCCTTGCCCGGCGAACTCTCCCGCGGCATGAAACAGAAACTCGTCATCGCGTGCGGCCTCCTCCACTCCCCCAACGTCATTTACTTTGACGAACCCCTCACCGGCCTGGACCCCCTCGGCATCCGCCGCATGAAAGATTCCATCCTCAAACGCGCCCAGGCCGGCGCCGCCATCATCATCAGCTCCCACCTCCTCCACCTCGTCGAGGAAATTTGCTCCCGCATCCTCATCCTCAAAAACGGCCGCAAAATCATCGACGGCACCCTCGACGAGATTACCCGCCGCTTCTCCGAGCAAACCACCGAAGCCAATCTCGAAGAAGTCTTTTTCCGCGCCACCGGCGAGAAAGAAGAGGGTTCCGTGGAGAGTTAACCGCGAAGGCGGGCAAAACAACCAGGCTACAAAGCATGCTCTCCGCCCTGCTCTATCTCCAATTCCACTCGCTGAAAAACCGCCTGCTGATGCGGTTCAAACGGCTCAAGCAGCCCAAGTACCTCCTCGGCGGGATCGTCGGCGCCCTTTACTTCTACTTCTATTTTTTCCGCTACCTCTTCGGACTGCACCATCCCGGGCCCGCCCTTCCTTCCGCCGCGTCCCCCGCCGACCTCTCACTCTACGAATCCCTCGGCGCGTTGGTCTTGCTCGTGGTCGTCTCCGTCGCCTGGCTCGTGCCTCGCGAACGCGCCGCCCTGGCCTTTACCGAGGCCGAAGTCGCCATCCTCTTTCCCGCCCCGCTCAGCCGCCGCGGCCTCATCCATTTCAAACTGTTCCGTTCGCAAGCGGCCATTTTTTTCACGACCTTGTTTCTGCTCCTCATCACCAGCCGCCGGGGTGGCCATGCCTGGATTCATGCCCTGGGCTTGTGGCTCATTCTCTCGACCCTCAACCTCCACTTCCTCGCTTCCTCCTTCGCCCGCACCATGCTGCTGGATCGCGGCATCACCACCTGGCGCCGCCGCCTCGCTATCCTCGCCCTCCTCTTCGCCTCCGCCGGCCTCGTCCTCCTTTGGGCCCTCCGCACCCTGCCCCATCCCGATTTCTCCGGGTTCGACCCTTCCCAGCCACTTGAACCCCAGCTCCAAACCCTGAAATCCTATGGTCATCAAATCCTCGTTTCCGGTCCGCTGCCCTGGCTCCTGTTTCCCTTTCGCATCGCTGTTCACCCCTACCTCGCCCCCGATGCCCCCGCCTTCCTTCGGGCCCTCCTGCCCGCCTTGCTCCTGCTCGCGCTCCACTATATCTGGGTCATCCGTTCCAACGTCGCTTTCGAAGAAGCTTCCGTTGAAGCCTCAAGAAAAATCGCCGACAAAGTCGCCGCGCTCCGCGCCGGCAATTGGCGCGCCGCCGGCAAACAACTCAAGGTCAAACGGGCCCCGTTCACCTTGCGTTCGAGCGGTTCGCCCGCCGTCGCCTTTTTCTGGAAAAACCTCATCAGCGCCGGCCAGGCCTTCACCGTCCGCACCTGGCTCATCATCGCCAGCGCTGGACTTATCTTTTGCTTCGCCCTCGCGCGCACCGTCGATACCACCGGCCTTCCCACCCTCGCCGGCATGTTCGCCGGCATGTTGCTCATTTGGTCCCTCCTGGTCGGACCCCAGCTTCTCCGCCAGGACCTCCGCCAGGACCTGCTCCACGCTGAAATCCTCAAAACCTACCCGCTCCCCGGCTGGCAGCTCGTCCTTGGCGAACTCCTGGCCCCCGCCGCCATCCTCTCCGCTATCCAATGGTTCCTCCTCCTCCTGGCCGTCGCCATGCTCTCCGGTTCCTCCGGTCCCGGCCCGACCGGTCCCGCCATCATTGCCCCGGGCATCGGCGCCGCTTTCATCCTTCCCATGCTCAACCTCCTCACCCTGCAAATCCCCAACGCCGCCGTGCTGCTGTTCCCGGCCTGGTTTCGTCTCGGCAAAGAAGGCGCCCAGGGCATCGAGGCCACCGGCCAGCGCATCATTTCCATGTTCGGCCAGCTCTTGGCCTTCATCGTTGCGCTCATCCCCGCCGCCGCTGCCTTCGCCATCGTTTTCTTCCCCGTAAGAATGTTCCTCGGCCTGAACCCCGCGCTCCTGCTGGCCTGCCTCGCCGCCGCTATTGTGCTCGCCGCTGAAGCTGCCGCGGGTCTCCTGCTGCTCGGCTGGCTCTTCGAGCGCTTCGATGTCTCGGTCGAACTGGCGCCCTAAACTCCATCGCACCCATCCCACGGTAGAGCGCCACTGTCCCCATCACGCCGCTGATCGGTCCCAGGCAAGGCGCGACGGTCCCCATCGCGCCTTGTCACATCCCGGAGATTTAACTGAAACGTTTTAATCTCTTTCATAAGAAAATATTTGACAACCAAAACGGCCTATGCGACAAACAACGCGAACCCCCCGGCACCGACCGAACTCGGAAGTGAACTATAAACTAACTGCGACTTTTGGAAAACGACAGCGCAGGGTGATTGCGGAAAGCTCCGCTTCGATGGAGGCAAGCGTCTCGATTCCCCTTGCAGGGTCCTTACCACCACCATCCTAATGATACCACCTTTGGCACCACCAATCTCATCAACAAAGGCACCACTTGCTTGTTACGCTTTGTTCCTATGCGTTTTCCTTGTGGTTCCTCGTGGCGTTTGCCAGCCTTTCTCGCTCAGCCTTAAGGTCACTAACGGCCAGGTGAAGCTTGCCTGGCCCGCCGGTTCGAACCTGGTCCAACCGCAGAAGCGGACCAACCTTCTTTCCGGTGCCTGGCAAGACCTGGGCGCGCCGACCGCCGGGACGAACCTTAACGAGGCGGTTGGCCCGACTCGGGCCTATTACCGGCTGCGGTTCCTGCCCCAGGTCGGCATTTACATGGGGAAGTTCACCGGAGAAGCCGACAACGGTGGTTTCGGCGTGATGTTGCGTTCCAATGGCCTGGCTTACGTCGTCGGCTACAACTCGCCGCAGAGTAATGGAGTCTTTGCGACAAATTTCTCCGTCGCGCTGAACGGCACTTTCCAGACAGCCACGCTGGAAGGCGGCCAGGTCAGCGGCACCTTCACCACCAACGCGGTCAGCGGCAATTTTACCAACTCGCTCGGCCAACCGGGAAGCTACACCGGCAATCGGATGGCCGACACCGGCACCCATGCCGCTGATGTTGGGTACTATTCAGGAACCTACAGCGGTGCCTTAACGGGTTCCGCTTACGCGATCATTGCCGCTGATGGAACAACGTTCTTCTTTACCTCCGGTTCCACGGGTGAGGGCGGTGGCTACGGAACCAATACTGCCCCCAACAGTTTTTCCGCCACGACCGTTCCCGACGGTATCGCCGTCACCGGGACCCTCAATCAGGCAACTCATGTGCTCAGCGGCAGTTACAGCCTGAGCGGCACCACCCTAGGGCCTTTCTCCCTCACCCGCACCTTGACACCTTAAACAACCCAAAGAATTTCAAAACATCTCATTTATCCGGCGCCTCGCTTCGAGCAGCTCTCCAACGCCCCAAATACTCCCCGAAAGAAATCCCCTCACCCCGGCCCCATTCCTTGTTGAACCTGGCAGGCAACTCAGCTACGCTATTCTCGCTAAGTTATGAATACTCAGTTGATCCGCCAACGGCTGAACCAGGACACTCGGCCATTTGTCCTTCGGCTCAGCGATGGCACGAGTGTACGAGTCGCCCACCCGGACTTTGTCGCCGTGGTTCCCGGCTTGATACACGTCCTTGATACTGACTACTCCGTCACCAAGGTGGACCCATTGCATGTGGTGACGATCGAAGAGCCCCGTCCCAGGAAAGCCCAAATCCAGTCGTAAACGCCGTCACTAGTTCTCTCTCATGACACTCACCGAAAAAATCCTCGCCCGCGCCTCCGGCAAACCCCGCGTCCAGGCCGGCGATAATGTCTGGGTCCACGCCGATGTCCTCATGACCCACGACGTCTGCGGCCCCGGCACCATCGGCGTCTTCAAACGCGAGTTCGGCCAAACCGCCAAAGTCTGGGACCGCAACAAAGTCGTCATCATCCCCGACCACTACATCTTTACCTCCGACTCCAAATCCAATCGCAACGTCGATATCCTCCGCGACTTCGTCAAAGAGCAGGACATCCCCTACTTCTACGACGTCATCGACGACCCCAACGGCCATTGGCACTTCGACGCCTCCAAGGGCATGCTCAAACGCCAATACGGCTCCAACTACGCCGGCGTCTGTCACACCGCCCTCCCCGAAAAAGGCCATACCCGCCCCGGCGAAATCCTCTTCGGCACCGATTCCCATACCTGCATGGCCGGCGCTTTCAACCAGTTTGCCACCGGCATCGGCAACACCGACGCCGGCTTCGTCCTCGGCACCGGCAAGCTCCTCCTCAAAGTCCCCGAGACCATGCACTTCCGCCTCGAAGGCCGGCTCCAGCCGGGCGTCATGGCCAAAGACATCGTCCTCCATTGCATCGGCGAAATCGGCTTCGACGGCGCCACCTACCGCGCCATGCAATTCGATGGTCCCGGCGCAACCAACCTCACCATCGACGACCGCATGACCATCGCCAACATGGCCATCGAAGCCGGCGGTAAAAATGGCATCTTCGAATTCGACGCCCAAACCCAGGCCTTTGTCGATTACCGCTGCAAACTCAATGGCACCAGGGCCGGCTACGAACCCGTTCCGCGCGACCAGGACGAAAAGTTCGTCTATGAACTCACCGTCGATCTCTCCAGGCTCGAACCCACCGTTGCCTGCCATCCCGACCCCGGCCAGCGCAAACTCGCCAAACAACTCGGCCATATCAAACTCGACCGCGCCTATATCGGGTCCTGCACCGGCGGCAAAACCAGCGATTTCCTCGAATTCGCCCGCGTCCTCCGCGGCAAACACGTCGCCATCGACACCTTCGGCGTCCCCGCCACCCCGGAAATCGTCCATAACCTCCAGAACTCCCGCTGGGGTGACAAAACCATTTGGGAAATCCTCCTCGCCGCCGGCGTCCAGATGACCGAAAACGCCGGCTGCGCCGCCTGCCTCGGCGGTCCCGTCGATACCTTTGGCCGCATGAACGCCCCCCTCAAGTGCATCAGCGCCACCAACCGCAACTTCCCCGGCCGCATGGGCCACAAAGAATCCCAGGTCTTTCTCGCCTCCCCGGCCACGGTCGCCGCCAGCGCCCTCACCGGCAAAATCACTGACCCGCGCGAATACCTGCCGAGTTGATGGATGGTGGATGGTGGATGATGGATCTCCGAAAGAGGCCGTAGGCCGTACATCCTGTTTCACGCATCACGCATCACGCATCACCAATGCCGCCTCCCACCCCACCTCTCGAACTTCATCCACCATCCACCATCCATCATCCATCATCCCCCATCCTCGACCGCTGGTGTGAGCGCGGCATCCTCGCGTTGACCTTGCTCATCCTGGTTTCGATGCCGCTGGCTTTCGGTGGACAACCCCAACCCCCGGCCAGTTTCCCTCTCGGCTTTCTGCTCCTGGACCCCTTCGTCGCCGCCCAATGGCTGATGGTTCCTGTCCTGGCGCTCTGGCTGGCCCGTCTTTGGCTCAATCCCAAACCCCGCCTCCTTTGGCCCCCGGTTTGTTGGGCCGTCCTGGCCTTCGTCCTCTACGCCCTCGCCCGCTACCTCAGAGCGGACATCGAATACCTCGCCCGCCTGGAGTTGCTCCGCATCCTGGTCTATGGCTTCCTGTTCTTCGTCATCCTCAACAACCTGCACCGCCAGGAATCCGCTCAACTCATCACCTTCACCCTCGTCTTTCTGGCCATGGCGGTTTCCTTCTATGCCGCCTTCCAGTTCTTTACCGGGTCGGACCGCGTTTGGCATCTGTTCCGGCCCTACTATCATCACCGCGGTTCGGGCACCTACATCTGCCCCAACAACCTCGGAGGCTTCCTCGAACTGCTGTTGCCTTTGGCCCTGGCCTATGCCGTCGTCAGCCGCCTCAAACCGGTCCTTCGGATCCTTCTGGGTTACGCCGCCCTGGTCATCCTGGCGGGCATCGGCGCCACCGTTTCCCGCGGAAGCTGGTTGTCCTCAGGCGTCGCCCTCCTTTGCTTTTTTGGCGTGCTGCTCTTCCATCGCCATTATCGCCTGCCGTCGTTTCTTTTGCTCGTGCTGTTGGTCGCGGCCGGTTTTTACTTCCTGCCCAAGAGCTTCTTCATTCAATCGCGCTTCCGCCAGCTCGTTTCTCAGGAAGGCAAAATCGACGATGACGCCCGCTTCGCCCTCTGGCGGCCCGCCTTTCGCGTCTGGGAGGACGCTCCCTGGTTTGGCGCCGGGCCGGCCCATTTCGATTACCGCTATCGCGCCTATCGTCCCGAGAGCGTCCAGGGCCGCGCCGTCTTCGTCCATAACGATTACTTGAATGCCCTGGTTGATTACGGCCTCGTCGGCGCGCTCTTAATCGCCTCCGTCCTGCTCCTGCTCGCCCTCGGCCTCCGCAAAACCTGGCGCGCCGTCCGCGGTCCCCCAAGCGACCTCGGTCACCAGCGCGGCAGCAACAAGTTCGCCTTTGTCCTCGGCGCCTCCCTGGGGCTGCTGGCCCTCCTGGTCCATTCCCTCGTTGATTTCAACATGCACATCCCCGCCAACGCCCTCGTCGCCGTTGCCTTGATGGCCCTCTTGAGCGCCCATCTCCGGTTCGCCACCGATCGTTATTGGGTTGGGAGCAATTTCTGGGTCACTGCCTCGCTCACTCTCGCCCTTTTGGCCGGCGGCGTCAGCCTTGCCTGGCAAAGCTCCCGCCATGTCGGTGAGCAGTTTTGGCTGGCACAGGCCGCCCGGACGCTCGAGCTTTCCAAGGCCCAGGTTGATTGCCTCACCCGCGCCGCCACCCTCGAACCCGGCAATCCGGAAACCGCTTACACCATTGCCGAAGCCCTCCGCCGCCAAAGCCAGGAAGGCGCCGACTTCTATCAGGACCAGCAACAGGGCGATTACCGCCAGTTGGCCCGGCAGGCTATGGATTGGTTCGGCCGCGGCATGAAGCTGAATCCGTTGGATCCTCGCAACTTTTGCGGCTACGGCTGGTGCCTCGACTGGCTCGGAAAACTGCAGGAATCAGCCCCTTTCTTTGACCGCGCCGAGCAGCTCGATCCCAACGGCTATTTCACCCTCAACAAAATCGGCTTGCACTATCTTGAAACCGGGGATTTCGCCGCCGCCAGACCTTGGTTCGAACGCTCGCTCCGGCTCGAACACGAAGACCCCACCATCGCTCAAAGCTACCTCGCCCTCGCCAACCGCCGCCTGCTCGAGGCCGCCACCAATGAAATCAGCGCCAAAATCAACTTTCCAGCCCCCTGAGCCCGGGACGGCCCATAATTGGCCCGGAATATGCCATCAAAACCCTGGTTATGAACCAGATGCAGGCCGGAACACCCTGCCCGAAAATCTACGATTACGGGTTGACAACCCCTGCCATCGATCTAGAATGCCCATAAATAGTAACAGTCAGCCCACTCCACCTGGAGCATATATGAAACAACGCCTGATTAACGGTCTGCTCGCCCTCGGAATCGCCGTCGCGATGGTCTCCTCCCTCACCGCCCAAACGGTGATCGAGGGCTCCGCCAAAGTCGTCCGCGTCAAAGGCCCCGCTCGCTTTACCACCGGCAACAACATCTGGCAGCCCCTCAAACCCGGCGACGTCCTCAAGTCCGGCACTATCGTCCAAACCGGCAAGGAAGCGAAATCCTTCGTTGATATTGTCCTCAACGATCCCAATGCCTCCATGCCCCACGCGGCGCTTTACAACCCCAGCGCCCCGGCTTCCTCCATGTCCTCCTCTCAGCCCACCGCCTCACAGAACGTCGTCCGTATCTGGGAAAACACCGCTCTCGGAATCGACAAACTTACCTCCCAGCAGACCGGCAACGACGTCGTCAGCGAAACCCAGCTCGACCTTCGCGCCGGCCACATCACCGGCATCGTCAAAAAAATGTCCGCCGCCTCCAGGTACGAAATCAAGCTGCCCAATGGCATCGCCGGCATTCGCGGCACCACCTATGATATCACCTCCGACGGCGTGCTGAAGGTCGCTGATGGCTCAGTGGTTATCGCCACGGTCAAGACCGACGCTGCCGGCAACACCACCAGCGGACAGCCGCAAGTCGTCAACGGCGGCTGGCAGTTCGACGCCCGCACGGACAAGATGTCCGAGCTGTTGCCGCAGGACCAAAGTTTCTTTGACAAGATCATCCCTACCATGCGCTACATTGTGGAAAGCATGGCCACCACCATCAGCCGCGACCGGACAATTTATTACGAGCAGGAAGGCTCCCCGACCCAGGGCCAAAACGGCCAGGGCCAAAACAATAACAACCAGGGCCAGAACCAGGGCGGCCGCATGACCCCGAGGTAACGATTCCGTCGTGGATTGATCGTCCACCACCGCTTTCAAAACCGGAGCAGCCTTGTGTTGCTCTGGTTTTTTTGTTTTAGTCCAGGGAAGTGAACCTGAAGCCTTTCAAACACGTTCCGGTTCTGATTGCCTTCGGCGTTATTTCCATCGTCTGTCTCTTGCGCTGCCTGCATTTGGATTGGCTCGAACGGCTGGAACTCATCACTTACGACATCCGCACCCGCACCGCCCTCCATTTTCCGCAGCCGGCCGCCACCAATCTCGGTTTCGTCTTCATTGATGAAGACAGCATCAAACGCGTTTGGAACGGCTCGGTCGGCTATCACTTCGGTCTGCTTTGGCCGCGCCAGGTCTTCGGCGCGCTGGTCCAGGAACTGTCCCAGCAAGGCGCTAAAGCCGTTGCCCTGGACATCATCTTCGGCGAGTTGCGCCCGGATCATCCCTCGGTGCAAATGGCTGATGGAAGCTATCCGGAGTCTGACGAGGTTTTTGCCACTCAAATGCGGCGAGCCGGCAACACCATAATCGCCATTACTCATGAGGTAACGCCCCCCAGCCTGTTTCTTACCAATGCGTGCGCGGTGGGGGACATTTCCGCCGACAAAGATGCCGACGGCATCCTGCGCCGCGTCCAGGCCTTCCGGGTCTATCGCCGCTGGCATGATGCCTTCCGAAAAATGGAGGACGATTTCGAGTACGCGGTTGATTTGGCCCAAGCGCGGGTCAGACCGCGTCAGATCGTCCTGCCACGCCCAAAGGAACTGGGGGACATTAAGATACCTCTCGATGCCGACGGCAATTTCGACCTCGCCGATTTTGGCGGCGACAAACTCCCGCCGGGCGCCGCGCCCAAAGCCAAGCCCTTCACCGACGAGCGCGTGTGGCACATGGGCCTGGTGCTCGCGGCCCACGAACTGGGCCTCGACCTGGCCCATGCGCAAATCGACCTCACGAACGGCTGGATTACGCTGCGCAGCCCGGGTGGATTGGAGCGCGTCATCCCGGTCGATCGCGACGGCTACTTTTACATCGACTGGTGCCTGCCCGTGGAAGATCCCCGCCTCACCAAAGGAGCCGTTCAAGACCTCCTGGCTCAACAGCACTCCCGGTTGTTGGGCGAGACCAATGGATTGGCGAACCGTTGGCGTGACAAGCTGGTCGTCGTCGGCTCCGGGGCCGTCGAAGGCAATAATCTTACTGACCGCGGCGCCACCCCATTGAGTGAGGATACCTTGCTGGTGAGCAAGCATTGGAATGTGGCCAACTCGGTGATTACGGGCCGATTCATTCATCGAGGACCGTTGGCGGTGGAATTGGCGCTCATTGCAATACTGGGCGGGGTGGCGGCGGTGGTGACGTGGCGTTTGCGCGTGCTCGTGGCTTCGTGCGTGGTAACTGCGGCCTTAATTCTTTACTGCGGGATCGCTTTAGGCTTTTACGTGCAAACTCGTTACTGGCTTCCGGTCGTCCTGCCGGTCTGGGGCGGCCTGTTTATGAACCACGTTTGCCTGGTCACCTGGCGCGTGCTCTTCGAGCAGGCTGAACAGCGGCGGATCAAAGGAGTCCTCTCCACCGTGGTATCACCCAAAATCGTCAAGGTCCTGCTGCAAGCACGGAAGCTCGCTTTGGGCGGCGCGCGCCGTGAGATTACGGTCCTCTTTGCCGACGTGCGCGGGTTCACCGAGTTCACCGACTCCAGCCAGGAACAGGTCGCCGAGTTTGTCCGTCAGAACGGCCTGACGGGCGCCGCCGCCGAGGCTTGCTTCGACGAGCAGGCCCGCGAGACGCTCGGCACGATCAATCTGTATCTGGGCGTCGTCGCCGATACCATTCTCGAACGAGACGGCGCCTTGGACAAATTTATCGGCGATTGCGTAATGGCTTTTTGGGGCGCGCCCAACCCAGAGCCGAAACACGCCGCGGCGTGTGTCCGCGCTGCCGTCGCCGCGCAGCGGGCGATTTACGAACTGAACCGGCAACGCGCGGTTGACAATCAAAAGCTCGAACTCGAAAACCGCGCCCGCCAGTCCGCTGGCCTGCCTCCCAAATCGATGCTGCCCGTCCTGTTCCTCGGCACCGGCATCAACACCGGGATGGCTACGGTCGGCATGATGGGTTCCGAAGTCAAAACCGTGGTTCGCCAAGCCAATTATACCGTCTTCGGACGCGAGGTGAATCTCGCCAGCCGGTTGGAGGGACTCTCGGGACGAGGCCGTATCTTTATCAGCCAATCCACCTATCTCCATTTACAAAGGGATGACCCGGAGCTGGCCGCCACCTGCACTGCTTTGGCTCCAACCCACGTCAAAGGCATTCGTACCGCCGTCCAGGTCTATGAAGTGCCCTGGCGCGACCCTGGCGCTCCGCCGCTCGACCAGGAGTTCGCCTCAAAAGGCGACACCGGCGCCACTTCCTTCACCACTCTGCTTCCGCGGACTCCCGCATAGTTTTTCCATAAAATCTCTTTACAACTTCCTGATTCTCGCGCTAAGGTGCGGATAAGTAACGAATTTGCGTTTAACAAAACGAAAGACTTTATGCGTAAGACACTTCCCCTCCTCGCGCTTCTCGCCCTCGCTGGCATCCTCGTCTCAGGCTGCGCCAATCCTGAGCGAAAATTCGGCCGCGGCATGGGCAACATGTTCGACATTGTGCGCGGAGGCGAATTCCGGCGCACGATGGAGCAATCCTACCTGTATGACGGGCCGGATTTCGCTTATACGACCGGATTTTTCCGGGGCATCAACCGCACTTTCGCCCGGACAGGCATCGGCATCTATGAGGTGGTAACCGCGCCGTTTCCCAACCCGGGGCACGGTTACGATCCCATTTGCACCTCGTACTTGACCCCCGCTCCTGTGTATCCCGATAATTACGCGCCAAATATTGTCGAAGACTCGATGTTCGTCACTGACAGCAATCTCGGGTTCGGTGGTGGCGACGTGCTGCCGATGGTGCCGGGGAGCCGCTTCCGTATTTTCGACACACAATAGGTCTTGGCGATCGAGAAGCTATCGCCCTGCAAGGTCAACCTGCTGTTGAATATTCTCGGCCGGCGCGCGGACGGTTTTCATGAATTGGAAACGGTCATGCACCCGGTTCAGGTCTTTGATCGCCTGGTTTTTGCCCGAAGCACCGCCGGAATCGCTCTGACCTGCAGCGACCCGGCGTTGCCCACCGACTCGCGGAATCTGGTTTATCGTGCGGGGGCCGCTTTTCTAGAGGCGGCAAAAATCAAAGAAGGGGTATCCGTTCATCTCGAGAAGAGAATTCCGCTGGCCGCAGGTTTGGGCGGCGGGAGCGGCAACGCCGCGACAACGCTGCTGGGTTTGAATGATCTTTTCAGCCGGCCGTTGAGTTACCCTGGCCTGGAAGTCATCGCGGCCTCCCTCGGTTCGGATGTTCCTTTCTTTCTCCAAGGCAAACCTGTGCTGGCTTTGGGCCGGGGCGAGAAAATTCAGCCTCTCGATTTCTTCCCCGCGTTGCGCGGCGCGGCGTTTCTGGTGATTCATCCCGGGTTTGGCATCTCCACCGCCTGGGCCTATCAACAACTCGGCCGCTTCGCGGCGGCCTTGAATGGCCGCCCGGGGAGGGCACAAAAACTGATCTCCCTGCTGGAAACCGCTGACCTTAAGACCGCCGGGGCAGAGTTTTACAACTCGCTCGAAGCACCGGCATTGGAGAAATACCCGCTCCTGGCAATTTTTCAGGAGTTTCTTCGCAGCGAGGGCGCGGCCGTCACCCTCATGTCCGGCAGCGGCTCCAGCACCTTTGCGCTTGTCGAGAGCCGAACTGGCGCGGAGGTGCTGGCCGAAAAGTTCAAAGGGAAATTCGGGGTGATCAATTGGATGGCAACCGTTCCGGTCACCTGACGTTGAACGAGTTAATTAGCGAGATACAAGGTTAACCATTCAACTGATTTAACCTGTTCAAATCATTTAACTTTTCTCGCGTGGCGATTCGAAAGATTTGGCCGATTCTTAGAGTTTTTTCTTCGCTTTCTCACGCCGCGGGTTCCAATCGGCCCAACTGGAAGCCCAGGCCGGACCGGTGAGTTTGGCGCGCGCGGCGGGCAGGGTTGTTTCCAGGGCGTTGAGTTCCCGCAGGGCGTTGGTCCGTTCGCCCCATTTCAAGTAAGCCTCGAGCAAGTTCAGATGGTTCTCCGGATAATCCGGGGCCAATTCCACCGCCCGCAGCAAATGCTCACGGGCCTTGGAACGGCTGCCGATGCTGCCGATGGACGGGGCATCGCAATAAAGCAGGCCCAGATTGCGGTCGGGGCCGGCGAAGTCAAAATGCGAGTCCAGGTCGCGGGCCAGGCCGAATTCGTGTTCCATCTGCCGGACCAGTTTGAGCGCGCCCAGGCTCTTCGTCCGCGCCAGTTGACCCAGATCCATTGCGAGGTAATAATGGGCCGCGGCGGAGTTGGAGTTTTGCGCCACGGAATTTCGGCTGGCAACGATCCCTATTTCAGCGAGTTGGGCGCGCTCGGCGTTGTTGGTTGAGAATTCCGCCAGGTCAAAACAGGCGCGGCCGAACTGCCAGGCGGCCTCGTGGTTCTGCGGCTCCTTTTGGTAACGTTCCTGGGCCTGGTGAAAAGCTTGCTGCGCCAGGAGCGAAAACCGGCCTTCGACGGCATCAGCGGTGGCGACGCACTCGAAGCAAAACCAGAGCGCGAAAAACGCGTTGACATTCCGGCGCCGGATGCTCCCAGCGCCGGTCCGGCGCCCCAGGATATCACTAGCCCGCTGCTCGATTTTAGTTGTTGCGCATCCCATACCGCAGTTTATAATATGGCTCAGTGAGATTAAATTGGAAAGTTCTGCGGTTGGCCGTTTTTGCGGCCATACTGTGGTGCGTCACCGGATGTGGCGGGTTCAGCGCTTCTAAAAGCGTTTCTCCCGCCTCGTTTTTCCTTCCCGGGTTGCTCAAGGCGGATCCCCCGCCGGCGCACCCGGAGCGCACGCTGCCCGCAGATGAGCCAGGTATCGAGGTAGCTCAATTCTAAATTCAAAGCTCATCCCCAACCCAATCCTATCCTAAGGAGTTGCTATGAGATTTCCACTAGCATTGACAGTTAAAATTGCGCGCCACATTGTCAAGCACAAGATGCGGCGCACGCCCAAGTTCGCGATGGTTTTGCAGCTTGAGCCCCTCCACACCTGCAATCTCACCTGCACCGGGTGCGGCCGCATTCGCGAATACTCGACCAGTCTCAAAGACATGATGGACCTGGAGGATTGCTTATCCTCGGCCCAGGAATGCGACGCGCCGATGGTCTCGATTTGCGGCGGTGAACCGTTGATTTACCCCAAGATCAAGGAACTTGTTGCCGGGTTGCTTGAGCAGGACCGCATCGTTTACGTCTGCACCAACGGGATGTTCATGCGGCGGGAAATGAAGGATTACCTCGCCGGCACTTACTCGCCCGCCTCGGAGGCCACGGTGACGAAACTGTTGGCGGAAAATCTAATCTCCCCAAAGGACGCCGAAACAATTCGCAAAGGCAAACAAAATGACCGGCCGGCCATCGCCCCTAACAAATGGATGTATTGGAACGTCCACATTGACGGACTGGAATACACGCACGACCTGATTGTCGAACGTGAAGGTGTTTTCAAGGAGTGCGTCGAGGCCATCAAGATGGCGAAAATTCTCGGTTATCAGGTCGCCACCAACACGACCGTCTATAAAGAGACGGACATGAAGGAAATCGAACAAATGTTCGAATTCTTCTCCGCGCTCGAAGTCGATGGCCATACCATTTCGCCGGGTTACGAATACGATGCCGCCAAGAAGGACATGATCAAGCGGCTCGGCAGGAAGCCGGAAGACTTTTTCCTCACCCGGGTGATGACGCGGGAGAAGTTCAGCAAAATCATGGACTGGGGCCAGCGCTTCACGATTTTCGGCACGGTTCCGTACCAGGAATTCCTGGCCGGGAAACGCGAGTTGACCTGCACGGCCTGGGCCATTCCGACGCGCAATATCAAGGGTTGGAAGGCGCCGTGCTACCTGATGACCGACGGGCATTACGCGGGCTACCACGAGATGCTCGAGAAGGTGGAATGGGACAAGTATGGCGTGGTTGATGGTGTGGCGCGGGACCCGCGTTGCGAGAATTGCATGGTCCATTGCGGCTACGATCCCAGCGGCGCCCTGGGCACCAATTACCAGGCTGGCGATAACTGGAAGAACATCCGATATAACTTCGGCGCGAAGCCCAAGCCGTATTATGAGGGGCGCAAGGTCAATGCCTTCAACGGATTCACTGCGGGAAAAGGCCACTTGGCCGAGGCGAAGGCTGCGGTCAAATCAGGCCTGGCGGGCGCCAAGTCGGTTTTCCAGAATAATGTTCACGACGGTCATAACGGCAGCTCCGGCAGTTCCTGCGGCACCGGGGACTCTTCGCAAAAAGATGAGTTGCTGGCCAAGATTCGCGAGACGAAAGGCGTTTAGGTCAATCGGGGTTGTTTTCGAGGTTTCGATGTATCGGATAGTTTGAATTGCATGAGCACACTATTTCTATCTCCGCCCAGTTTCGATGGTTTCGACGGCGGCGCCGGGTCCCGTTACCAGGCGCGGCGCGAGGTCACCAGTTTTTGGTATCCGACGTGGCTGGCCCAGCCGGCCGCGCTCGTGCCCAATGCCAAGTTGCTCGATTGCCCGCCGCACGACATCCAAATCAAGCAATGCCTTGAACAGGCCAAGGCTTACGACCACGTCATCATCCACACTTCCACGCCGTCGCTGAGGAACGATTGCAAAGTCGCCGAGGCCATCAAAGCCAATCGGCCCGAAACCCAGATCGGTTTCATCGGCGCCCATGCGGCGGTGTTGCCGGCCGAGACGCTCAAAGCTTCCGCCGCCATCGATTGGGTCGGCCGCAAGGAATTCGATTATACCTGCAAAGAAGTCGCCGACGGTCTGCCCTTGGAAAAAATCACGGGCCTCTCTTATCGCGACAAGGACGGCAAGATCAAACACAACCCCGAGCGCGAGATGATCCAGAATATGGACGCCCTCCCCTGGGTGGCGGACGTCTATAAACGCGACCTGCAAATCGAGAAGTATTTCATCGGCTACCTGCTCCATCCGTACGTCAGCCTCTACACCGGACGCGGCTGTCCGGCGCAATGCACCTTCTGCCTTTGGCCGCAGACCATCGGTGGGCACAAGTACCGCGTCCGTTCCCCGCAAAATGTCGCCGACGAAATGGCCTACATGAAGAAACTCTTCCCGCAGGTCAAAGAGTTTTTCTTCGACGATGACACCTTCACGGCGAACCTGCCGCGCGCCCGCGAGATTGCCAAAAAGCTCTCCCCGCTGGGCCTGACCTGGTCCTGCAACAGCCGCGCCAATCTCGATTACGACACCATCAAATCCTTCAAAGACTCCGGCCTGCGCCTGTTCCTGGTCGGCTACGAGAGCGGCAACGACGATATTCTCACGCGCATCAAGAAAG